>ERZ809296.162-NODE-162-length-118607-cov-36.925822_pt1 | contig 118607 bp, 113 predicted proteins | sample MGYA00520511_ERZ809296 | MGnify/ENA primary metagenome ERZ809296 (study PRJEB31576, sample SAMEA3212662) | Homo sapiens | biome: human-gut; feature: human gut; material: fecal | place: Sweden | collected 2012 ...
AGCAAAAGTGCAAGACTTCTTTTCATTGTGCTTTCCTCCATAATGTATCGTTTGCATTTCTCCGCCGGATACCCCGTCGGAGCCGATGATCGCGGAAAACGGCATTTTCCGCCGTACCGCATTTTGAGTATAGCACAGCCGCGGAGGAAAAGAATTTCCGGTTGAGTAAAAATTGTACCGATTAAACACTTTCATTCTGGTCAAAATAGCGCGCCATCAGATTTTCAAACGTCAAAATGACATACCCGAAGAAGGGATTCGGCAGGCTGCCCGCCAGTGTCTGCTTTGCTCCGTCGATCACAAATACCAAGTCGGAGAGCTGGGCGAGCGTGGAGTCGCCGCGTCTGGTAAAGGTCACGATTTTATGCCCATGCTGTTTGGCATGGCGCACATCGTTGAGCACCGGCTCCGTTTCCCCACTCTGGCTGATAGCAAACATGACAGCCGCCTCGTCGCGCATTGTGCCGTGGCGGGCCTCCTGAAAAACCATATAGTCATAAAAGTGCACATTGTTAAACGCTTTAAAGCCACAGATTGCCAGTCGGTGCATGATATATGTCCCAACAATATTGGAAAAGCCCTCGCCGGTCGTGAACACTTTTCCGCTGCGGCGCTCCATAAGTAATGCACAGAAGCGGGTGATCAAGGTATCATCATAATTATCGATCAGACTTTTGAGGTCTTCGGGCTTTTTTTCTTCAGATGAGGCTAATTGACGGCTGAGGTGATAATAGAGTTCACTGTAGCCGTCAAAGCCCAGACGCTTGCACATCTTTACGATGCTGGTCGTGGACAGAAAATTCTCGCTTGCGATCTGCTGGATGCCCACGCGCTTCTCCCCCCGCTCAATATGCGAGGCGATGCTGGTGATCACCTTACGTTCATCCTCTGAGAGCAGATTGGTCAGCAGGAAATAATTGTCTCCCATGACGTTTTCCTTTCCTTGGCAGGTTTTGTGCATAACATTAACAGCTATCTGTATTCTGGGAAATCTTTATTATTTTACTGTACCACATATGTGTAAAATCAGCTACGCAAATTATGTAAAAATTTGGGCTTGAGCCTGCCATGAACGATATTCATTGCAGCCTGCTTTTACGTTGAAAAGGAATGTGGGCATGCCGGCAAACTTCCGAGCGCTTTACCGCCGGATCAATTTTAGCAACTGGATCATCAGCATAGAGCCAAACGCCAACCCCACAACGGTACCGACCATGCCAATAGACAGCGGCGCAACTGCGAACAGCGGCTCCAGTGCGGGAACCAGCAGCACCAGCCCCAGCAGCAGGCTGCCTGCGGCAAAGGCCCCTATCCTTGGCTTTAGCGAATCAGTCAGGCTGATGAATTTATCTCGTTCGAGACTCCGCTAAACCTTGGTTTCTGTTCTATGAACAACCAGTTTATTTTTCCATCCATTTTGCAATAAATTCTTTCAACATTCTCCTGCAAATTCGATATGAAACTGCAACCCAGCCCGATATTCGCTCATCGCAATTTTGTTTTATCCAGCGACAACCTTAGTAATTGCATCTTGAATTCCGGGGCAATCCACGAGGCAAACTCGCAGGCGATCATCGGATGGGCAAACGTTTCTCCGTTTTTTCCCTGCTTGGAAACGATGCCGATTGCCTTTGTCTGGTCAATCCATAACTTTGGTGTCAACGTAAATGAGGCATTCTTCTTTCTCTTCGAAAGTTCTGCATAACCGACCTCACTATAATTCGGATTGTTCTCCTGTTCCCAGAGGTTTAAGAATGCTAAAGTATTTCCATTTCTCAGCCAACTCTGTATCACATATCCTGGAGCATCCTCGCTGTGAGCTCGGGCAATCTCGGTCAGAGAGATATAGCTCTCATCTTGCTTTCTGCCCTGTAATTCCGAGCTTTTCCTCCGCTCTGCCCGTTTCAACACCTCTTGCTTACTTCTTCCATAACCGGCAAGATTCGAAAGCATATATTCGGCAATATCGTTTTCCCGCGCAATTCGCAATATGACTCGATCCCGTTCCTCGCAGGTAAGGTTGTCTTCAGCTACAAGGTATTCCAGCATAACTCCAATTCCGTACATATCTACCAGATTCAGTTTCTTTGCCACACGATCACCTCGCAAGGTCATTGTAGCATAACTTTCAGAGTTGTAAAAGACAAATTAAATCTGAACCACAGCAGGAGACACATAACGCGTATCTTTCCTCGGCGCCCCATCCTTGTCGTAGCCAATATTACAGCGAGCAGCCTTCTCAAATTGCACATCCAAGAATTTCTCCAACCCGACAACAGCCACATATTTGCCATTAGAAAGAAGGTGATCTACCGTAGCGCGGGTCCATTTCAACTTTCCAGTTGGAGAAGATATCTGTTTTGAATGAAGCATATCCACCACTTTTCCCAAGCTTGCTCCTGCCATATAGAAATCAAAAATCATTGATACGATATTCGCTTCATCCTTGTTGACTTCAAGTGTCCCGTCGCTGATCAACTCAAAACCATATGGTATTCTCATGCTTTATTTCTCCTAAAAGCAAAAATTCCCATGTGTTACCCCATTCAAGAGATAAAACATAGGAATATAGATTATTTCATTTTCTCCCGTGCCGTTATTTTGCACAGTTTGCAGGTCAAATTTGTGTGTTCGCCCTGTTAAAAGAGCAAAAACTGCGTATAACATAAGTTATACACAGCTTTTGTCTAATTTGGAGGTGACACCCAGATTTGAACTGGGGAATGAGGGTTTTGCAGACCCTTGCCTTACCACTTGGCTATGTCACCGTATGGAAAAAGGAGCAAATGCTTTGCTCCTTTTTCATTTGGAGCGGGCGACGAGGCTCGAACTCGCTACCTCCACCTTGGCAAGGTGGCGCTCTACCAGATGAGCTACGCCCGCAAATGGTGCCTCAGGCCAGAATCGAACTGGCGACACGCGGATTTTCAGTCCGCTGCTCTACCAACTGAGCTACCGAGGCATATCAAGCCGCTATTGCAGCCTGATGAATGGCGACCAGGAAGGGGTTCGAACCCTCGACCTCCGGCGTGACAGGCCGGCGTTCTAACCAGCTGAACTACCTGGCCGAATTTATGGTGGGAACAACAGGGCTCGAACCTGTGACCCTCTGCTTGTAAGGCAGATGCTCTCCCAGCTGAGCTATGCTCCCCACTCGAAATAATCGCTTCGGCGAACGACAAGGGTTATTATACAGAATAACCCCTGCCGTGTCAACCTTATTTTTTGATTTTTTCAAAAAACTTTTTGAAAAGGGAAACGCATTACTTTCCCTGCTTTTTCAGATCGGCGATCATGGCGGTCAGATCCTCTTTGGTAAAGTTCTGCACCCTGTCACAGAACTGGCAGGTGAGTTCAGCAGAGCCCTGCTCGTCCACGATCTTTTCAAGCTCCTTTGACCCCAGCGACAGCAGCGCGCGCTCCGTGCGCTCGCGCGAGCAGTAGCAGCGGTATTCGATCGGATCGACGGAGAGGATCTCCATGTCAAAATCAGACAGCACCGTTTTGAGCAGCACCGCTGGATCAGAATTCTCCTTTAAGAGATTCGTCACGCTGGGAGCTGCGTAGATGCCGCCCTCGACCTTGGTGATGACGTCCTCACCCGCGCCGGGGAGGAGCTGGATGAGATAGCCGCCCGCGGTGAGCACGCTGCGGTCGCGGTCGATGAGAACGCCCAGACCGCAGGCCGACGGCACCTGCTCAGATTCGACATAGTAGGCGGCCACGTCCTCGGCGATCTCGCCGCCAAGCAGGTCGACCGTGCCGACATAGGGCTCGCGCATGTTGAGGTCCTTGATGACCGTCAGCGTGCCGCTGTGGCCGACGGCGGTGCCGACGTCCAGCTTGCCGTCCTCGCGCAGGGCGAGATCGACGGCGGGGTTCTGCACGTAGCCGCGCACATTGCCCTCAGAGTCCGAAACGGTCAGGATGGTGCCGAGCGGGCCGTCGCCCTTGATCTGCATCGTGACGCTTGCGCCGTTATCCTTGAGTGCGTTGCCCATCATCGAACAGGCCGCGAGCGCGCGGCCAAGCGCCGCCGTGGCGACAGGGGAGGTGTGGTGGATCTGGCGGGCGCGCTCGGTCAGACCGCGCGTGTAGACCGCGACAGCATTGACAAAGCCATCTTTCGAGATGGCGCGGACCAGACAGTCCTTCTGTGCTTCCATATATGGTTCCTCACTTTCTGATACAACTGAAGTAAATGCGGCCATCGCGCTCGTTCGCGCGGCGCAGCTTGAGCTCGCCATGCGTGCGGATGGCCGTGAAACCGGCCTCTTCGAGCCACGCGGTCAATTCTTCGACCGTGTAGGCGCGCTGGTGGTGCTCTTCAAAGTCGCGCTCCCACGCGCCATCCGGCTGGAGGCGGAAGAGGTCGACCTCGTAGTCGAGCATTTTGACGTTTTTGCGGTAGCGCGTGCGCCAGAGGCAGAACACGTCCTCGCGCTCGTCGAGCAGCACCTCGCCGTCGAGTTTTTCCATTTTTGAGACGGCGTGCACGTCGAACACGAGCGACCCGCCGGGGGCGATGGCGTCATGCAGGCGGGCAAACGTGCGCTGCACGTCGCGCGGACGCGTCAGATAGTTAATGCTGTCCAGGCAGCAAATGGCGGCATCGACCTTTTCCAACAACTTGAGCTGCGGCATCGACTGGCACAAAAGCAGCGGCGGGGGATCGAGCGTGGCGAGCTTCTGCTGCGCCTGCGCGAGCATTTCGGGCGAGTAGTCGACGCCAGTGACCGTGTAGCCGCGGCGGGCGAAGAGCTCCGTCATCGTGCCCGTGCCGCAGGCAAGGTCGAGCAGCGATTTGACGGGGCGCTTTGCGCGCAGAAAGAGCTTTTCGACAAAATCGGCGCGCTTTTCGTATTCCACATCCTCGGTCAGCTCGTCATAGGCCGCGGCGAGAGCTTCGTAGCTGTCCATGCCCGTCGCCTTCCTTTCTGCAAATATCCCATATAGTTTAGCAGAGAGTGCGAAATTAGTAAAGTGCCGCGCCCGCATTTTCTCGCGCCGCACCGCTTTGGCCGCGGCGGCATAGACTGCCCCAAATGAAAAAACGGGGAGGAAGCGCATGAAGGAGCATCCGCGTTTGACGCTGGGAGAAGATTTTGCCCAGGAAAAAAGCTGGCAGTGGGAGGACATCACCGTCCTGACCGCCCGCTTGACACTGCCGCAGACAAAAGGGGAGAGCCGGCGCGAGAAGCGCTTCGACCGCTATTACCGCGCACTCGCTGATGCCTATTTTGCCCGCTGCGAGCAGAAATTGCTGCCAGATGCCGCAAAGACCTGCCGCGCGGCGATGGCGCGCTCCGCCCCATGGCAGATGACGGCGGTGACGCTTACCTACCGCGTAAGCGCGCAGACGGAGGATGCGGTCGTTTTTACCTTCGAGGTAAATGACGGAGAAGGTGTCCTGCGCCGCTGGGAGGAGGGGTGGGAATGCAGCGCGTTCCTGCCGCTTTTTAAAGCGGAACGTGGTTCCGCGCTTGCAACATAAGCGCGCGAGCGCGGTTTTGGGCACCCGGCGGGCGCGGAAGGGGGAGCAGCCCGAAGGGGCTGCGTCTTTGGTTCTCCAGCAGCGTGCGGGAGTGCGCAGTAAGGGGGCCATTCTCTCACGTGAGAGAATGGCCCCCTTGAACCCCCAAGAGAACGCGAGGGGAGGGCCCCTCGACCCCCGACATTGGCAGTCTCGATCTTGAAGAGCTGCGCAGCCTGCGGAATCAGGTGCGGTGTACATGGCTTCGCCATGAATCCCTGCGATTCGTTACGTCTCGCAACCGCGCCTTACTATCGTGAGGCGCGTGTGACGTTTGCTTGGCGGCAGACTGCGTGCGAAATAGCGGCATTGCTGCGCTCGCCGCATTGTGGAGACTGGCAGTAGACGGGAATTACTGCGCACTTCTACAAGGTAGGCAGAGCGGCAGCGGATAATAGGAGCAAGCCAAATCGTCTTGCAATGCTAACGCGGCTCCGCCGCGCGCAGGGTAGTGCAATCGGCAAGCATTGCAGCTCTTCGAGCTGCTCGCTTGCAATGGGAAACGCCTTTCTTTTGGACGGTCACACCGCCCGTTTTCTTTCTCGGGAAAGAAAATGGGGGGTGTGCTCCTGCCGTCCGCAGGCGGCATATCCCTCCGCGCTGTGCGCGGAAAATATTGTGTTCCTGCTATCGCAGGAACCTTATTTTTCCTCAGGATTGAGCTTTGCCAGCATATCGATCGCCATAGTATAGCTCTCGAACCCGTGTCCGCGGATCTGGGCGATGCAGGCGGGGGCGGTGACGGACAGGTGGCGGAACTCCTCGCGCTTCTGGATGTCGGACATGTGGACCTCGACGGCGGGGATGCTGACGGCCTTGAGCGCATCGTGGATGGCGTAGCTGTAATGCGTGTAAGCGCCGGGGTTGATGACGATGCCGTCGAACGCCGTGTCGGCCTCCTGAATGGCGTCGATGATCGCGCCCTCGTGGTTGGACTGGAAGCACTCCACGGCCACACCGCGGCTCTGTGCGTGCTCATAGATGCGGGCGCAGAGGGCGGCGTAGTCCTCCTTGCCGTAGATGTCCGGCTCGCGGCGGCCGAGCATGTTCATATTTGCGCCGTTGATAACTAAGATCTTCATTTGGGTTTCCTCCTGTGCTTGTCTTACGCCTGTTTGGCGGCGTGGGCGCGGTATTCCTTGCTTTTTTCAAGATAGAGTGCGGCGTTGGCCAGAATGCTCTCTTTTTCCTTGTCCGTCAGCTCGCGCACGACCTTGGCCGGGGAGCCGAGGATCATCGAGCCGTCCGGCGCGTTCATCTTGCCCGTGACAAGAGCGCCCGCGCCGATGATGCAGTCGTTGCCGATGACAGCGCCGTCGAGCACCGTCGCGCCCATGCCGACGATCACGCGGTCGCCGATGGTCGCGCCGTGGACGGTGGCGCAGTGGCCGACGGACACATCGTCGCCGATGGTGACCTTGTTGTGGATCAGGGCGAGGTCCTGAATGTTGCAGCGCTTGCCGATGCGCACGCTCTGCATCTCGCCGCGGCAAACACTGTTGTACCAGAACGCCGTGCCTTCACCCGCGACGACGTCGCCGAGCACCTGCGCACCCTCCATGATGAGAATTTTGTCATCGGTGGAAAGGCGGTTAAAATTCATAGACATGGTTTTTCTCCTTTGTGAGCGGGCAAGCGCCCGCAGTATCATTTTTTACAGGGCAAAGTTGCCGTTGACGAACACGGGAATCTCGCGCCCGTCTTTCGTCGTGCCGATGATGGAAAGATCCGCGGTACCGACCATGAAGTCGACATGCGTGTTGGAATCGTTCAGGCCCGCGGCCTTGAGCTCTTCCTTGCTCATGGCCTCGCCGCCCTTGACGCACTCGGGGTACGCCTCACCGAAGGCGAGGTGGCAGGCCGCGTTTTCGTCGAAGAGCGTGTTGTAGAAGAGAATCTTCTGGTTTGAAATGGGACTGTTGTAGGGAACGAGCGCGACCTCGCCGAAGTACGACGCGCCCTCGTCCTCGGCGATGGCGGCTTTCAGGATGTCCTCGCCCTTTTCCGCGTGCGCCTCGACGATCTTGCCATCCTTGATGACGAAGTGGAAGTTTTCAATGATGTTGCCGTTGTGCACGAGCGGCAGGGCTGCGTAAACGACGCCGTCAATGCCGTCTCTGAGCGGGGCGGTGAAGACCTCCTCCGTCGGCATATTGGCGACGAACGGAAAGCCTGCGCGGCTGGTGTTGTCGCCGCCGGCCCAGACGTGCGTCTCGGGAAGCTTGATGTTGAGACTTGTGCCGAGGGAGTTCTGGTAATAGAGCGAGGTGAAGTGAAGATCGTTGAGCTTTGCGATGCGGCTTTTGAGCAGCGCCACGTGCTCGCGCCAGCGCGCGACGGCGTCGCCCTTGCCGCTGATGCGGACGGAGGTGAAGATCGCGTCCCAGAGCTTGTCCATCGCCTCCTGCTCGGGAAGAGCGGGGAAGACTTTCTTCGCCCAGCTCGGAATGGGGACGGATGCGACGCACCAGGGACAGGCATTGGACATTACGGCGCTTACGTAAGGCTGGATGGCCGTCTCGCTGCGGCTCGCGCGCGTCAGGCGGTCGGGGTCTACGCCGAGCAGCGCCTCAGGATCACGGGCGGAGATATTGAGAAATGCTGCGCCCTCGTCAGCATAGCCGTTGAGCATTTCTGCCTGCCAGGCGGGAAAGACGTCGAACACGGAGTCATCCGCGCGCAGAAAGCGCTCGCGTTCAAGAAAATCATCCGACCAGCGCATCACGACTTCGCGGCAGCCGACGTTATAGGCAGCGGCGGCGCACAGGCGTGCAAAATACGCGCACTCGACCGGGCAGCGGATCACGACGGCCTGACCCTTCTGCACATTCAGACCGACTTCAATGAGCAGCTTTGCATATTCTCTGAGTTTTTCTTCCATGAAGATCCTCCTCAAAAAAAGAAGGCGGCTGTGCGTGGCACAGCCGCCTTTTCCTATCGCACGATGCCATACAACATGCATCATAACACAGTTCATGCGCGATTGAAAAGAGTTTTTCGTATTTTTATCAGATTCCGAGAAGAAGCGAGGCAAAATTGAAGTAGATCATCAGCGAGATGGCGTCCACGACCGTCGTGATGAACGGCGAAGCCATGACCGCGGGGTCGAAGCCGATCTTCTTGGCGAGCAGCGGCAGCGTGCAGCCCACGACCTTGGCCGCAAACACCGTGACCACGAGCGTCAGGCAGATGACGAGCGCGACCGTGATGGTGATGGGATTTCCGAAGATCATCTTGTCGACGAGCATGAGCTTGACGAAATTCGCTGCGGCAAGCGTGGCGCCGCAGACGACCGCCACGCGGATCTCCTTCCAGATGACGCGGAAGAGGTCGGAAAATTCGATCTCGTCGAGCGAGATACCACGGATGACCGTGACGCTCGCCTGTGAGCCGCAGTTACCGCCCGTGTCCATCAGCATCGGGATATAAGCCGTCAGAATGGCGAACGCGCTGAGCGCGTCTTCAAAGCGGGCGATGATCTGGCCGGTGAACGTGGCCGAGACCATCAGAAGCAGCAGCCAGGGGATACGGGACTTGTACGTATCCCAGACGCTCGTCTTGAGGTATGGCTTATCCGTCGGCAGCATAGCCGCCATCTTTTCGATATCCTCGGTCGTCTCCTCTTCCATGACGTCGATGGCGTCGTCGACCGTGATGATGCCGACGAGGCGGTCTTCCTTGTCGACGACCGGAAGGGCGATGAAGTTGTACTTCGAGAAGGTCTGCGCAACGTCCTCTTTATCCTCGAGCGTGGAGACAGAGATGACGTGCGTCTCCATGATCTCGTCGATGGTGTCGTCCTCGTCGGAGAGGAGGATCGTTCGCAGCGAGACGATGCCCTGCAGCTTGCGCGCCGGATCGACGACATAGCAGACGTTGATGGTCTCTTTGTCCGTACCGGTGCGGCGGATACGCTTGAGCGCGTCCTCGACGGTCATATCGCGCTTTAAGTCGACAAACTCCGTCGTCATCAGCGCGCCCGCGCTGTCGTCGGGGTATTTGAGAATTTCATTGATGCTCTTGCGCGTGTCGGGGTCCGCGTGCTTTAAGATGCGCTTGACGACGTTCGCGGGCATTTCCTCCACGATGTCGACCGCATCGTCCAGATACAGCTCGTCAAGGACCTCTTTGAGCTCGGTGTTCGAAAAGCCGCGGATCAGCATCTCCTGCGCGTCGGGATCGAGCTCGACGAACACCTCCGCCGCGGGCTCTTTGGGAAGGAGCCGGAACAAAAGGGGAATGCTGTCCTCGTCCAAATCTTCAAAAAGCGAGGCGATATCCGCGGGCTCCAGGTCTGCAAGCAGGTCGCGCAGCGCGGTATATTGTTTTCGCTTGAGCAGATCCTCGATTCTTTCCAGCAGTTCGTCGCGCATTTCTTCAAAGCCGACCATACCGACTCCTCCTTTCTGAAGATAGTGCCAAATCAAAGTGTTCAGGTGAATTTTGCGATAAAAAATCCCCCATATCCTGCGTCCGGCGACGCGGCTATGGGAGCGACAATCAAGAAACACCCGCCCCTGGCGAGAAGTTTCCTTACCGTTCAAGCTTTAGCATCACGAGGCGGTGAAACTGCATTAGATGGCACCTTGCTTTCGATGCAACCTGTTCAAACCCTCTCATAGTGTCTCCACTACTCCGCGGCAGCAGTCCGTATCCTTGTGGTAGCCTTACCTACCGGACGATGTATGAACTTAACGGCACTATATTATGCACATTTTCCCGTGCTGTCAACCCCTTTTCCGGCTTTATTTCTGTAAAAAGTATGTCATGGCACGCGTTTCTGCTTCCCTTTCGAATTGGGCTGTGCTATACTATATAGATTGAAGAGAAATCGACTTTTGAGGAGGTGAGCATCGCCCTTGCAGCAGTATCTTGACCGGCACCGCTTTTTGAAAGGCATCTACCTGATGGTCAGGCGGTACTTCGATCATCATGTCGGCCGCGACAGTGCGGCACTCACATACTACCTTTTGTTTGCGCTTTTCCCGCTTTTGATCTTTTTGAGCAACTTAGTCGGCATCATGTCTGTGGATATCAGTGGCTTTCTGCACGAGATCCGCGCGTTCATCCCGCAGGAGGCGCTCGACATCATCGAGCAGTACCTCATCTACGTCGGCCGCGATTCGAGCCCGCGGCTTTTGTGGTTCTCACTGATTTTTTCCATTTACTTTCCTTACCGCGCGGCAAGCTCGCTTCTGGGCTCTGTCCGTCGGGCCTACGGTGAGCATCGGCCCACGCAGTTTCTGCGCTATCAGGTCAAGCTCCTGCTCTACACGCTGAGTCTCATCCTGATGATCGTGCTCTCCATCGGTTTATCTGTTGTCGGCGGGCGGGTGCTGAACTACGTGTCGAGCCACCTGTCGGCCTATATCACGCTGAGCGACGGCTTTATCCGCCTGTGGTCGAGCCTGCGCTTTGTTATCATCGGCGGCATCGTATTCTTCCCCATCGCGATGATGTACGGCCTTGCGCAGGAGTCGCACCGGATGAACCGTATCTGGCCGGGCGCGGTGTTCTCGCTCGTGATGTGGCTCGTATTGTCATTCCTTTTTTCGTATTATGTTGAAAACATCGCGCGCTACTCCGTCATTTACGGCACGCTCGGCGCGGTGATCGTATTGCTTTTGTGGCTGTATCTCGCCTCGGTCATGCTGATCATGGGGGCGGAATTCAACAGCGTTTTGATGGTGCTGCGTAAGCAGCACACGGCGGAAGCCGAAGAGAATTTAGGAGAAACACAGAAATGAAAATCATCATTGTCGGTATCGGTAAGGTCGGCTACGCCATCGCCGAGCAGATGACGGGCGAAAACCACGATCTGGTCGTCATCGACCGCAACAACGCCGTGCTCGATCACGTTGACTCCATGCTCGACGTCATGTGTGTGGAGGGCAACGGCGCGAGCGCCAGCGCCCTTTTGGAGGCGGGCGTGCGCGAGGCGGACCTTCTCATCGCCGTTTCGGAAAACGACGAGGTCAACCTCATCTGCTGCCTGATGGCGAAAAAGCTCGGCGCGAAGCACACGGTCGCCCGCGTACGCAACCCCGAGTATTTCCGCGATGCACAGATCCTGCGCCGCGAGATCGGGCTTGATATGATCATCAACCCCGAAAATGCCGCCGCGCAGGAAATTTCGCGCATTCTGCGCGTGCCGTCTGCGTTCAGCGTGGAGACGTTTGCCAGCGGACTTGTCGAGCTCATCGGCTTTCAGACCGAAGAGAGCGACAGCCTTGTCGGCAAGTCCCTCATCGACTACAACCGCGAAAATCCCAACAGCATCCTCATGTGCGCGGCCAAGCGCGGGGAAGAGGTCATCGTGCCGAACGGCTCGTTCGTCCCGCAGACGGGCGACCGCGTGTACGTCATCGGCACGCCCGCGGAGACGACGCGCGTGCTGCGCTCGATGGGCAGGGCCATGGCGCCCATCCGCCGCGTGAGCATCCTTGGCGGCAGCCGCATCGCACAGTACCTTGCCTGGGTGCTCACCGACATCGGCACGCACGTGACGATCGTGGAAAAGGACGAGGCCAAGTGCCTGATGCTCGCGGAAAAGCTGCCGAAAGTCACCGTCATCCACGGCGACGGCACGAATCACGACCTGCTTGAGTCCGAGGGCATTTTCCACTGCGACGCGTTCATCGCCGTGACGGACCGCGACGAGGAAAACCTCCTTATGGCGCTCACGGCCAAGCGCTACGGCGTGAAGAAGGTCGTGCCGAAGATGTCGCGCATGGGGTATCTCGACATCGTGAACCTCACGGGCCTCGACACGGTCATCTCGCCCAAGGCCATCATTGCAAGCCAGATCTCAAGTTACGTCCGCGGCCTTGCCAATTCGCAGGGCAGCGCGGTGGAAAGCCTGCACTATATCCTCGGCGGCGCGATCGAGGCCGTCGAGTTCACCGCGACGAGTGCCACGCACTTTCTCGACCGGCCGCTCAGCGACCTGCATTTTCGAAACGGCCTGCTCGTTGCGGCCATCGTGCACAACGGCCGGATGGAGATCCCGAACGGCCATTCCCAGATCCATGCGGGCGACCGCGTGATCGTGGTGGCGAAAAAGCTCTTTTTGCAGGACCTCAACGATATTCTCGGCTGATGTGCCGGCTGCTTGCGGCAAGGAAGTTTCATTATGAACCAAAATCTTATTCTCAGAATCGTGGGCGTCATTCTCTGTATCGAGGCGCTTTGTATGATCCCGCCGCTGCTGCTGAGCGTGTTCGGCGGTGGTGTTGACCAGAGGGCCTTTTTGTACGCGCTGCTTATCTGCGGCGGCGTGGGAGTGCTGCTCTCGCTCATCCGCGCGGACAACGCGCGGCTCCAGACGCGCGACGGCTTTGTCTGCGTGGCACTGTGCTGGATCGCGCTGAGCGTGTTCGGCGCGCTGCCGTATTTTTTCAGCGGCAGCTGCAGCTTTATCGACGCCATTTTCGAGACCGTCTCCGGCCTGACGACGACCGGCGCGTCCATCTTCCCGTCGCCTGCGTCGCTGCCGCAGGGCATCCAATTCTGGCGCGCGCTCACGCAGTGGATGGGCGGCATGGGTATCCTCGTTTTGATGCTGGCGCTGCTGCCCAAGCTCAGCGAGGGCAGCGTGAACCTGATGAAAGCGGAATCCCCCGGCCCCATCAGCACAAAGCTCCGCCCCCGCACGGGTGAGACGGCGCGCATCCTGTACCGCATCTACATCGCGCTCACCGTGGCGGAGGCGCTGCTGCTGCGCATTGCGGGCCTCCCGCTGTTCGATGCGATCACCACGGCGCTGACGACGATCTCTACCGGCGGCTTTTCCATCCGGGATGCGAGCATCGCGTATTATCAGTCGCATCTTGTCAACTGGATCCTCATTTTCTTCATGTTTGCCGCAAGCGTGAACTTTACGCTCCTCTACCTCTGCGTGACGCGCCGCTTCCGCGAGGCGCTCAAGAGCGAGGAGCTGCGCGTTTACTCGCTGGTCGTGGTTGGCGCGTCGGCGATGATCGCGGCGGACCTGATCGTGCGCACGGGGCGCGACATCGGCTCGGCCATCGAGAATGCGGCCTTTCAGGTCACAACGCTCATTTCAACGACCGGCTACTGCACGGAGGATTTTGACCTCTGGCCACAGTTCTGCCGCTGTATCCTCGTGCTGGTGATGCTTTTCGGCGGCTGCGCGGGCTCTACGGCGGGCGGCGTCAAGGTCTCGCGCATCGTGCTTTTGTGCAAGTCGCTGCGGCGTGATCTGCGGCGCGTGATGCACTCGCGCGAGGTGCGCCCCATCACGCTCGACGGACATCGCGTGACGGAGGAGACCGTCTCGTCCGTTTCGGTCTTCTTCTTCACCTATATCTCGATTTTGCTGCTTGGCACGCTGATTTTGTCGCTTGACAACATCGACTTTACCGCGGCGTTCACCGCCTCACTCACGGCCATCAGCAACGTGGGCCCGGGCCTTGGCGCAGTGGGACCGACGTGCAACTTCGGCTTCCTCTCCGGCATCAGCAAGCTCACGATGAGCGCCATCATGCTGCTCGGCCGTCTTGAGATCATGCCGCTGCTTGTCCTCTTAATGCCCTCTGTCTGGCGCAGAAAATAAAAGAAAATCAAAAAGGGTGGATCGCAATTTTGCGGTCCACTCTTTTTGAAAAGGATTCGCTGCGCTTCGTGCCTTGCCGCTCGCAGCGCGGCTGCGGCACGCGCTCCGCGCAAAGAGTAAATTCCGACGCGCCTGTCGTCGGAATTTACGATCAAACAGATTTCGCGTCTGCGGACGCGAAACTCTGCGAGGCGGTTTGCCTCCATTTTAGCAGCAGGGCCGAGTTTGTGATGACAAGCACGCTGCCTGCGTTATGGACCAGCGCGCCGACAACAGGGTTCAGTGTGCCGGTGGTGGCAAGCGTGATGGCGATGAAGTTGAGCGTCATTGAGAACGTCATATTGAGCTTGATGGTGCGCATCATGTGCTTGGAGAGCGCGATGAGGTGCGGCAGCTCCGTGACTTCGTCGTCGACGAGCGCGATATCCGCGGCGTCCACGGCGATGTCGCTGCCCACGCCGCCCATTGCGATGCCGACATCGGCGGCCTTGAGCGCGGGCGCGTCGTTCACGCCGTCGCCGATCATGCAGACCTTATCGCCCGCGGCCTGATAGGCGCGGATGTGGGCGAGCTTGTCCTCGGGCAGGCAGTTTGCGTGCACCCCGCCGATGTGGAGCTGCGCGGCAATGGCCGCGGCGGCGTTCTGATGGTCACCTGTGAGCAGCACGGGCTGGACCTGAAGCGCGGAGAGTTGGTCGATCATATTTGCACTTTCCTCACGGATTGTGTCGGACAGGGCGAGGAAGCCCGCGAACACGCCGTCCACGGCGGCGTAGATGACGGTGCAGCCCTGCGAGAGCTGGACAACAGCGGTCTTAGCGGCCTCTTCGGGAATGGCGATGTGGTGCTCGGCAAGGAGCTCCGCGTTGCCCGCAAGGAGGGTTTTACCGTCAACGCAAGCGGAGACGCCGCGTCCCGGCACCATCTGGAAGTTTTCGGCCTCGCCCAGCGCCTCGCCCGTCTCCTGTTGACAGCAGCGGGTGATGGCCTTGCCGAGCGGGTGCTCAGAATAGCGCTCCGCCGTGGCGCAGAGGAGGTAGAGATCGTTGTCAGTGAGAGAGGGCAGCGCGCTGTGCACCAGAACGACCTTCGGCGTGCCGTAGGTCAGCGTGCCGGTCTTGTCGAAAGTGATTTTCTTCACGGCGGCGAGGCGCTCGAGCGCGTTGCCCTCGCGGACGAGGAAGCCGTGCTTCGTCGCGTTGCCGATGGCGGCCATGATGGCGGTCGGCGTGGCCAGCACAAGCGCGCAGGGGCAGAAGACGACCAGAATCGTCACCGCGTGGATGATCTCACCGGAGATGAGCCACGTCAGCGCCGCGGCGGTCAGGGCAATGACGACGATCCATGTCGCCCAGCGGTCGGATAGACCGACGATCTTGGCCTTGTCCGCGTCGGCGGACTGGACAAGGCGGATCATGCGCTGGATGGAGCTGTCCTCGCCAACCTTTGTGGCCTTCATCTCGAAAGCACCGAACTGGTTGACCGTGCCGGAGGAGACCTCGTCGCCGACGCCCTTGTCGACCGGCAGCGATTCACCCGTCATAACGGCCTGATTCACAGATGTCTGGCCCGATACGATCTCTCCGTCGACGGGGATGGTCTCGCCGGGCAGCACGCGCAGCAGGTCGCCGACCTTGACGGCCTCGGCGGGGACGGCCGTTTCCTTTCCACCGGTGATGACGCGCGCGGTCTGCGGCGTCAGGTGGACGAGCTTTTCGATGCCTGCGCGGGCGCGGGCGACGGTCAGCTCTTCAAGAAGACCGCCGAGCTGCATGATGAACGCGACCTCGCCCGCGGCGAAGTCCTCGCCGATGCAGACCGACGCGATCAGCGCGAGCGAGACGAGCATGTCCGCCTTGATGTCGAACGCCGTGACGAGGCCGATGACGGCCTCTAATATGATGGGGATGCCGCAGAGGATGATCGCGGCCCACGAGGCGTCGAACGGCAAGGGGACGAGATCAAAAATGCTGACGATCAGCGCGATGCCGGAGATCACGAGCAGTGTGATATCTTTTTTCGTGCCGCCCAGCTCTAAAAAATGCTCCAGCTTTTCCATTGCCAGTTTCACGGAAGTGACTCTTTTCTGTACCATAGGGGTATGGGCTTATTATACATATGGAGGTATAGGTTATAAAGCACGCAAAAAGAGAGAAGCAGCACAAAACTGCTTCTCTTCTTTCATGTAATTCTGCTGAAAACGGGCGCGTGAGAGGGTTTATCTCCTGCTCAGCCCATGTTCGAAAAGCGCTCGACCGCCTTCGTGAAGCTCTCGATCGTCTTGTCCGCGTCGCCGTGCTCGATGCCGTCACGCACGCAGTGCTTGATGTGCCCCTCAAGCACGACCTTGCCGCAGCCGTGCAGCGCGGATTTGGCCGCGTTGATCTGCGCAAGAATATCCTCGCAAGGGACGTCCTCGTCCACCATGCGGTCAATGGCCTGCACCTGACCGATGATCTTTTTGAGCCGACGGTGCAGATTGTCGGCGTCCATACACTGTTTCATCGTTTGGCCTCCATACCTGTTGGGGTATCTGCATTGTACACTCTGCGCCGCGATTTTATCAATATGCGCTGCCGCGGCGGCTTTGTGCGCCTTTGGCGAAAAAATGGCGTTTTGCGGCAATTTTCTCTTCCTCCGCGGTGTTGCAGAGCATAAAAAAGTGTGATAGGATATATTAGAAATAGTATGACCGGCGGCCATATTGCCGTCGGAGCGATTTTGAGGTAACCGAATGAAGAAAAGCGACAAAACACCCAAGCAGACCCACCGCCGCGCGGACCCGAACGTCATGGGCCTCCACGCGGATGTGGTGGAGCAGAATATCACCGAGACGCTGGAAACGAACTACATGCCCTACGCGATGTCCGTCATCGTTTCGCGCGCCATTCCGGAGATCGACGGCTTCAAGCCCTCGCACCGAAAGCTCCTTTACACGATGTACAAGATGGGGCTTCTCACCGGCGCGCGCACGAAGAGCGCGAACATCGTCGGACAGACGATGCGCTTAAACCCCCATGGCGACGCCGCGATCTACAACACGATGGTGCGCCTTTCCAAGGGCTACGGCGCGCTGCTGCACCCGTTCGTCGACTCGAAGGGCAACTTTGGCAAGGTCTATTCGCGCGACATGGCGTGGGCGGCCAGCCGATACACCGAGGCGAAGCTCGCGCCCATCTGCGCCGAGCTCTTCCGCGACATCGACTCCGACACCGTCGATTTTGTCGACAACTACGATAACTCGATGAAAGAGCCGGCGCTGCTGCCAACAACGTTCCCGAATATTTTAGTCTCGGCCAACCAAGGCATTGCTGTCGGCATGGCGAGCCAGCTGTGCGGCTTTAATTTGGGCGAGGTCTGCGACACGACGATCGCCTTTTTGAAAAATCCCGAGGTGCGCATCAGCGAGACGCTGCTCGCGCCCGACTTCCCGACCGGCGGCGAGGTATTGTACGACCCGCGCGCCATCGAGGACATCTACAACACCGGCCGCGGCGGCATAAAGGTGCGCGCCCGCTGGCGCTACGACAAAAAAGAAAATCTCATTGAGATCTACGAGATCCCCTACACCACCACGACCGAGGCCATCATGGACAAGGTCGCCGAGCTCATCAAGGCGGGCAAGGTCAAGGAAATTTCCGACATGCGTGACGAGACCGACCTCTCCGGCCTCAAGCTGACGATCGACTTAAAGCGCGGTGCCGACCCCGACAAGCTGATGCAGAAGCTCTTCAAGGCGACGACACTGCAGGATACGGCGTCGTGCAACTTCAACGTCCTGATTGGCGGCATGCCGCGCGTGATGGGCGTGCGCGAGCTTTTAGACGAGTGGTGCGCGTGGCGCACCGAGAGCGTCAAGCGCCGCGTGTACTTCGTGCTCAAAAAGCGGCAGGACAAGCTGCACCTCTTAAAGGGGCTTAAACGCATCCTGCTCGACATCGACAAGGCCATCAAGATCATCCGCGAGACGGAGAAGGAAGCCGACGTTGTGCCGAACCTGATGATCGGCTTTGGCATTGATCAAATTCAGGCGGAATACGTCGCCGAGATCAAGCTGCGCAACATCAACCGCGAGTATATCCTAAAGCGCGTGGAGGAGACGGCATCGCTCGAGGCGGAGATCGAAGACCTTGAGGATACGCTTGCGCGCCCGTCACGCATCCGCAAGATCATCGTCAGCGAGCTTGAGGACGTGCGCAAAAAGTACGCCGAGTCCCGCCGCACCGGCATCCTCTACGACTATGCCGAGGACGCCGAGAGCGAGGAGGACGCCATCGAGGACTATCCCGTGACGCTGTTTTTGTCGCAGCACGGGTACTTTAAAAAGATCACGCCGCAGTCGCTGCGCATGTCCGGCGAGCAGAAGTTCAAGGAGGACGACGCGCTCAGCATGAGCGTGGAGAGCTCCAACGCCGCCGAGCTGATGTTCTTCACCGATAAGGCGCAGGTCTACAAGACGCGCGCGGGCGACTTTGCCGACGGCAAGGCGAGCCAGCTGGGTGACTACTTACCCGCGAAGCTCGGCATGGACGAGGGCGAGAGCGTCATGGGCATGGTGCTTCCCGGCGATTACAGCGGCTATATGATCTTCTTCTTCGAAAACGGCAAGGCCGCGAAGGTCGAGCTGTCGGCCTACAAGACGACCTCGAACCGCCGCCGCCTGACCGGCGCTTACAGCGACAAGAGCCCACTCAAAGCGCTGTTGCATCTCAAGGAAGACCGCGAGATCGCCGTCTATTCGACAGAGCCGCGCGTGCTGATCGTCAACACGGCGCTTCTTGGTGTGAAGACGACGCGCACAACGCAGGGCGTCGCGCTTTTGACGCTCAAAAAGAAGTACGTGCTCGACACGGTGCGCTTCCCGGAGGAGACCGGCATCACCGACCTTGCCCGCTACCGCGGCCGCAGCATTCCCGCGACGGGCGCGCTGCTCAAGACGGAGGACAGCGACGACAAGCAGCTCTCGCTGATTTGACGTCGGAAGCCTGAGAGAAACATATGAGGGGAGAAAATTTATGAAAAATAAAAAACTGCGCGAGCAGGTGAAAAGCTATATCATTGTCACGCTTGCCTGCGTGCTGTATGCCTTGTCGTTCGATTGGTTCTATGCACCGAATGGCTTTACGGTCGGCGGCTTTACGGGTATTTCGCAGATCATTAACTTTTTTGCACCCATTCTGCCGGTCGGTACGATGGTCATCGTGCTCAATGTGCCGCTTTTTATCGTGGGACTTAAAAAATTCGGCTTCGCATTTTTGTGCAAGTCCATCTACACGATGACGCTGAGCTCCATTTTGATCGACGTTGTCGCGGCCATCCACGAGTTTGCGCCCATGGACCCGCTGCTTGCGTGCCTGTACGGCGGCGTGACGCTCGGTATCGCCTCAGGCCTGCTGTTCCGCGAGGAGACGACGACGGGCGGCTCGGAGCTCGGCGCGTGGATCGTGCGGTCGCACGTTGAACGGCTGTCAATCGGCAACATCTGCCTCGGCATCGACCTGACGATCATTCTGATCTACGCCGCGGTGTTCCACAGCCTCAACAACGCGCTCTACGGCGCGCTCGCGCTCTATATCACGACGAAGGTGCTCGATCTGGTCGTCTACGGTCAGAACACGGCGAAGGTCGCCTACATCATCAGCGACAAGTATGAGGAGATCATGCAAGAGATGCTGCGGCGCGACATGGGCGTGACGCTCCTGAACGGCAAGGGCGGCTACACGGGCGCGGAGCGTCCGCTGCTGTTCTGCGCCATCCGCAAGAAGGAAGCGGTTTCGATCAAGCGCTATATCAAGGAGCTCGACCCCGACGCCTTTTTCATCGTCTGCGACGCGAGCGAGGTGCTCGGCGAGGGCTTTGGCGAATACGACCCGCAGGGTCTCTAAGGATATCAGGATACAAGGAGGAAGCAGGAATGGATCTTACGACGGTGGAGAAGAATCTCAAAGAGCGCGGCTTCAAGGTATCTGCCTTCGAGACGGCGAAGGAAGCGGCGGACTATTTGAACGCGCAGATCGACGGAGAGAGCGTGTCGTTCGGCGGCAGCATGACGCTCTCTCAGATGGGGCTTTTTGAAAGCCTCGGCAAGCACAACAAGATGTTCAGCCACTGGAACGTGCCCGACGGCATGAACGCTGCCGAGGTGCTCAAAAACGCCTCGACGTGCGACAACTACCTGCTCTCGGCCAACGGCCTTGCCGAAACGGGCGAGATTATCAACATCGACGGGACGGGCAACCGTGTGTCCTCGTCGCTCTACGGCCATAAGAAGGTGTGGTTTGTCGTCGGCAGCAACAAGATCGCGCCGACCTATGACGAAGCGCTCTGGCGCGCCCGCAACATTGCTGCACCGAAAAACGCGCAGCGCCTCGGCGTGAAGACGCCGTGTGCCGTGAACGGCGACCGCTGCTACGACTGCAAGAGCCCGCAGCGCATCTGCCGCGGCCTTGTCGTGCTGTGGGAGGCCATCCGCAGCTGCGAGACCGAGGTCGTGCTCGTCGACGAGCCGCTTGGCTACTGAGAAAGAGAGATTTCGCCCAAAAGGAGGAAGCGCCGTGCGCAAAAAGTTCATTCCGCTTTCGCTGGCGCTCTGCCTGATGCTCTCGGGCTGCGGCGGCAACGTCGTGCTTGAGCGTTCCTACAGCGTCTCCACGCCGCACAGCGAGGTCTACTGGGAAAACGAGGGCGCGGACACCCTGCGCGCCGACAGCTATCAGGACCTCGTCAACGCGCTGCTGCTGCTCCTTGGCGAGCACAGCGAGGAAGGCGTTGTGCGTATTTACAGCGAGGAAGACGCCGCGGCCATGGCCGAGCAGGCCTGTAAGGAGGTGCAGGAGGAGACGGCACTGGGCGCGTATCTTCTTGACTACATCAGCTACACCGACACGCAGGAGCGCGCCTATTACGAGATGCACGTGCGCCTCGGCTACCGCCGCACGGCGGAGGAGCAGGCGGGCATCGTCACCGCGACGAGCACCGAAGCGCTGCCAGACCTTCTGCGCCTGACGGCGCGCGAGGGTTCGCTCAGCCGTATCGCCGTGCGCTTCACGTACTTCACCGCGGACCGTGACGGCATCCGCGACATGGTGCGGTCTGTGCAGGAGGAGGTCGACCCCGGCTTTACCGAGCCGTGGCAAGTGAACTTCTACCCCGATACCGACGACGTCGGCATTGTCGAGGTCGTGCTGCGGGAGGCGTAAAAAGGATAAGAAAAGAACTCGGACTTTTGAAGTCCGAGCTCTTTTTTGTTGTAGGGGAGAGAGGGAAAACTCAGGAGAGGATCGCGCGGTCGTTGGCGAACTCGTCGCCGCTGGCCTTCGTGAACTGCTCAAGAAGATCGGGCACGGTCAGCTTCTTCTTCTCCTCGCCCGCAATGTCGAGGATGACGTGGCCGTCGTGCAGCATGATGAGGCGGTTGCCGTACTGAATGGCATCGCGCATGTTGTGCGTGATCATCAGCGTGGTGAGCTGGCCCTCGCGCACGATGCGGTCGGTGAGCTCCATGACCTTGGCGGCGGTCTTCGGGTCGAGTGCCGCGGTGTGCTCATCGAGCAGCAGCAGCTTGGGGCGCTTGAGCGTTGCCATCAGCAGCGTGAGCGCCTGACGCTGGCCGCCGGAGAGCGTCGAAACCTTGGTGGTCAGGCGGGACTCAAGGCCGAGGCCGAGACCGCCGAGCAGCTCGCGGTACTGCTCCTTTTCCTCCTTCGTCACGCCCCAGGAAAGACCGCGGCGCTGGCCGCGGCGGGCGGCGAGGGCGAGGTTCTCTTCGATCCACATCGAGGGGGCGGTGCCCATCATCGGGTCCTGGAACACGCGGCCGATGAATGCCGCGCGCTTGTGCTCGGGCAGGTTCGTGACGTCGGAGCCGTCGATGATGACCTTGCCGGAGTCGACAAAGAACGTGCCGGCGGTGGCGTTGAGCATCGTGGACTTGCCCGCGCCGTTGCCGCCGATGACGGTGACGAAGTCGCCGTCGTTCAGCGTCAGACTCAGGCCGTTCAGCGCGGTCTTGGCGTTGATGGTGCCGGGGTTGAAGGTCTTATAAAGTTCCTTGAGTTCAAGCATGGCCGTTGCCTCCGTTCTTTGCGCTCTGGGGCTGCACCTTGCGGCGGAACATCTTGCTCTTCCAGTAGGGGATGGCGAGGAAGACCGCCACGATCAGCGCCGTGATGAGCTTTAAGTCGTTGGTGTTCAGACCGAGCTGCAGCACGATCTGGAGCACGATGTAGTAGATGATCGCGCCGATGGAAACGGCCAGCAGCGTGAGGCCGAAGTTCGTGAAGATCTTGCCGAAGATGACCTCGCCGATGATGACGGCGGCAAGGCCGATGACGATGGCGCCGCGGCCCATGTTGATGTCGCTCGAGCCCTGATACTGCGCCAGCAGTGCGCCGGAGAGGGCGACAAGACCGTTCGAGACCATCAGGCCAAGCACGATATTCGAGTTCGTGTTGATGCCCTGTGCGCGCGCCATGTGGGGGTTTGCGCCGGTCGCGCGCAGCGAGCTGCCCTTCTCCGTGCCGAAGAACCAGTACAGGATGGCGATGACCGCGGCTGTGAAGAGAAGCAGCAGCGGCAGGGGATTGTTCATCGAGAGCTCGCGCACATAGCGCTGCGAAAGCAGCAGCGGATATTTATCAACGCTGAGTGCCTGGTTTGCCTTGCTGTCCATGATGCGCAGATTGATCGAATACAGCGCAAGCTGCGTCAGGATACCGGCGAGAATGGCCGGAATACCGCAGCGCGTGTGGAAAAGACCGGTGACGAGACCTGCCAGCATACCGGCGAGCATCGCGCACAGCAGGGCGATCCAGGGATTGAAGCCGCCGCGGATCAGCATGACGCAGACAGCGCCGCCGGTTGCCAGCGAGCCGTCGACGGTCAGGTCCGCCACGTCCAGAATGCGGAAGGTGATGTAAACGCCGATGGCCATAATGCCCCAGGCGAGACCCTGTGCGGCAGCGCCGGGCAGGGCGTTCATCAGCGACGAAAGAAAACTCATGGGTTCTCTCCTCCTATCTCTTGTTGAGGCAGGAACGGGCTAAGCCCGTCCCTGCCTGCGGGGGGATGTGATCAGATTACTCTTCGATGGCAGTGTAGCCCTCGAGAGGCTCGATGCCGAGCGTCTCGCACATGGAGGCGTTGTACTTCGGGGTGGCCTCGGTGAACTCGATGGGCATCTCGGAGATGTCGGCCTCGCCGGTCAGGATCTTGGCGGCCATCTTACCGGTGGTCACGCCGAGGTCATAGTAGCTGATGGAGAGGGTCGCGACGCCGCAGCCCTTGCAGATGCCCTCTTCGCCGCAGATGGCAGGCACGCCCGCGGGAACGAGAACGTTTGCGATGGCCTCGGTGTTGGAAGCGGCGGTGTTATCGGTGGGGACGTAGACAACGTCGGAGTAGTCGGCAGCGGACTGCGTGACGGAAGCGACGTCGTTGGTGTCGGTAAAGGCAAATTCCTTCGTTTCAATGCCCTTATCGGAGAGGCACTTGGCGACCTCTCCGATCTGGTAGCGGGAGTTGGGTTCGGCGGAGCAGAACAGCAGGCCGACCTTCTTGGCCTCGGGGAACCATTCGGTGATCATGTTGGCCTGAGCCTCGAGGTCAGCGAGGTCGGAGGTGCCGGAGATGTTGCCGCCGACAGTGCCGTTGAAGTCATCAATATCAAGAGCAACGCCGTAAGCGGTGATGGAAGTGCCGAGAATGGGGATGTCGCTCGTGGCGGCAGCGGCGGCGGTCAGCGCGCCGGTGGCGTTCGCCATGATGAGGTCAACGCCGTCGGAAACGAAGCCGTTGACGATGGTAGAGCAGTTGGCGTTGTCGCCGGAAGCGTTCTTGTTCTGGAATTCGACCTGGCCGGGCAGAGCCTCATTCAGCGCGTCGATGAAGCCCTGGGTGGCAGCGTCGAGTGCCTCGTGCTGCACGAGCTGGCAGATGCCGACGGTGTACTTCGTGCCTTCGCCGTCGGTGCTGCCCTGATTGTCGTCCTGTGCGGCCTTATCGCCGCAGCCGGTCAGACCCACGCTCAGGCTGAGAACGAGGGCAAGAGAGGCAACAAGAGAAATGATGCGTTTGGTGTTCATGCTTTTTTTCCTCCAATTATTATTTCTCGCTGATAACAATAAAACCCGCTGTAAGGACTTGTGGTCCATACGGCGGGTTCCTTGACTCAACTCTTTTTGAAGTGACCTTCAAGTGTTGGTTCGAAAGACCTTTCAGCTACGGGCATCACAAATCGCTCTTACCTTGTCCTTAAAGTAAAAGTAAGAGTAATAGTAAAAGCGATATGCAACGTTGCTTACAACAGTCTTCATCACTCAAGCTCCAAGTCCTTTCAAAAAGGATGGTAGTAATATAGCACACACAAAAATGGCCGTCAATAGCATTTTTATCCAAAAAACACCATTTATGTAGGAATTTGGCAGGGCACAGCACCGAAAAGTATGCTATTTGCATTAGGAAACGGCATGGGTGTGTTCGCAAAGCTCATTGATCTTCTGCTGTAAGCCCTTGAAATCTTCAAACGACTCGGGCCTGCGGCGCGGATCGCGCAGCAGTGCCGCGGGGTGATACACGGCCATCATCTGAAAGCCGTTCTTTTCGAACCACTGCCCGTGCTCGCGCGTGATCTTGAAGTCGGGCTTGATGATGCGCATGGCCGCGATGCGTCCGAGACAGACAATAATCTTGGGCCGCAGCAGCGCGACCTGACGGCGAAGATAGCCGATACAGGCGTCCTGCTCCACGCCGAGCGGGTCGCGGTTTTCCGGCGGGCGGCACTTGACGATGTTGGCGATATACACGTCATCGCGCTTGAGGCCGATGATCTCGAGCATGTCGTCGAGCAGATGACCGGCCCTGCCGACGAATGGCACGCCCTGCGCATCCTCGTTCGCGCCGGGGCCTTCGCCGATGAATAAAACTTCAGCATTCTGATTGCCGACGCCGAAGACGACGTTCGTGCGCGTCTCCCACAGCGAGCATTCGCGGCAATTTTTACAGTCGTGTTCCAGAGCTTCCCAGGTATCAGGCATAGTTGTGTTCTCCTGTCGATTTTTTGTCATTTTACCATGATTCGCCGCGCTTTGCAACGCGCGCGGCACGCATTTTTCCATCTGCGCGAGCCATACTGAAAAAAACGGACGCGGAGGAAGAAATGAATCATATCTGGTACTGGTTTGCTTACAGCTTTTTGGGGTATTGCTTGGAAAAGCTCTTCGCCGCAGCGACAAGCTCGAGCCACCGGCTGCGGCGGTGCTTCGTGTTCCTGCCGCTGTGTCCGGTGTATGGCTTTGCAATGGTCACGATTTTATTGCTGGGGGCGGAAAAGCTCCCCGGCGCGTGGGAGCAGATCTTGCTCGGTATGCTCGCGGCGACGGCGATGGAATACGCCGTGCACTGGGGCTATGAAAGACTGTTTCAAGTGCAGTTCTGGGACTATTCTTCGACCAAATGCGACGTGAACGGCCGCATCTGCCTGCCGTTTTCCATCTGCTGGGGAATATTGTCGATGCTCGCCGTGCGGTATGTGCAGCCGGTTCTGGAGGGCTATGCCGCACTGCTTCCAGAGTGGGCCGCGGCGCTGGCGGTGTTCCTCGTCACGCTTGACGGCATCCTGACCGCGCGCGTCCTGCTCACGACGCACGATATCGACGCTTTGACGCCGCGAACGTTGCTCCGAAGTAAAAGAAGGCGAACCGCCTGACGGTTCGCCTTCCTGACTTTATTCATAAATGTTTTTCGATCCAGCTCCACAGGTCGTTATAGACCACGGCACGGCAGTCCTCGTTCAAAATCTCGTGCCGCAGGCCCTTGTAGAGCTTCAGCTCCACGTCGCGCACGCCAGCGCGGCGGAAGGCCTCGTATGCGCGCTTGACGCCCTTGCCCATCTCGCCGACAGGGTCCTTGTCGCCGGAGATGAAGAGAATGGGCGTGTTGCGGTTCATCGACGCGATGTTTTTCGGCGTGCTGATGAAGCGGATGCCGCCGAGCATCTCGTAGAAGAGGCCAATGCTCGCCTTCTGACCGCAGAGAGGGTCGGCAATGTAGGCGTCGACATTGTTGTCGCTCACGCTGAGCCAGTCGACCTCCGTGCGGTTGGGCGCGAACGCCTTGTTGTAAGCACCGAAAGCCAGCGCCTCCACGCGCGGAGAGTGCGCCTTGAAGCCGTGGCGCTTGCCCGCGGCCTTGGCAATGGCGCGCCCGCCCGCGACGATCGCGGGGGACTGGTGCCCCGTGCCCATGATGATGGCGGCGTCGACGGTGCCGGGATAGCGGATGAGATAGGTGCGCGTCAGGAACGAGCCCATCGAGTGGCCCATGAGAAAATAGGGGACATTGGGATATTTTTCCTTCGTGCGGCAGCGCAGGGCGTACATGTCGTCCACAACATGCTTCCAGCCGTCGCGCGGGCCGAAATAGAGCGTGTCGGCGTCCTTCTCGGCGGAAAGGCCGTGGCCGAGGTGGTCGTTCGCCACGACGGCAAAGCCGTGCTCGGTCATGAATTCGGCAAACGGCGCGTAGCGCATGCCGTATTCCGCCACGCCGTGCGCGATCTGTAAAACGCCGATGATCTCACCGCTCTCGGGTGTCCACTCCGCCGCGTGAATGCGCGAGGAGCCGTCCGACGAGGGGAAGTAAAATTCCCTGCAAATAGCCATGGCGCAAAACCCTCCTGCATGATATAATCAGAATCATCTTCTACCACAGTATAGCATAAGAGAGTCTGATCCAACAAGGGGGTATCTTCATGCAGCGATATATTTTGGCGCTCGATCAGGGGACGACCAGCTCGCGCGCCATTCTGTTCGGGCGCGATGGCAGTGTCGGCGGACACGCGCAGCAGCCGTTTCGGCAGTATTATCCGCAGCCCGGCTGGGTCGAGCACGACCCGAACGAGATCTGGGAGAGCGAGCGCGCCGTTGCCGCGCAGGCCTTGCGCGAATCGGGCCTTGGCCGCGCGGTCGCGGCGATCGGCATCACGAACCAGCGCGAGACGACGATTCTTTGGGATCGCGCGACGGGCGAGCCCATCCACAACGCCATCGTCTGGCAGTGCCGCCGCACGGCGGACATCGCGGATGCCCTTCGCGAAAAGCGCGGCGTGAGCGAGCTTGTGGCCGAGAAAACGGGATTGCACATCGACGCCTACTTTTCCGCGACGAAGATCAAGTGGCTGCTCGACCACGTCCCCAGCGCGCGGGAAAGGGCCGAGCGCGGCGAAATTTTATTCGGTACGGTGGAGACATGGCTCATCTGGAGACTGACGGGCGGCAAGGTCCACGTGACGGACTACTCGAACGCCAGCCGCACGATGCTCTTCAACATCCACACGCTTTCGTGGGATGAAGAGCTCTGCGCGCTGCTGGACATTCCGATGAACATTCTGCCGCGTCCCGTGTCCAACTCCGAGGTCTACGGCACGGTGGCGGAGGGCATCGAAGGGCTCGAAGAGCTCGCGGGCGTGCCGATCTGCGGCGCGGCGGGTGACCAGCAGGCGGCGCTGTTCGGGCAGGGCTGCTTTACGCGCGGACAGGCGAAGAACACCTACGGCACGGGCTGCTTCACGCTGATGAACGTCGGCGGCGCGCCGGTGCGCTCGCGCGCGGGACTGGTGACGACGGTGGGTTGGAGCTTAAACGGCGAGACGACCTACGCGCTCGAGGGCAGCGTCTTCAACGCGGGCTCGGCCATTCAATGGCTGCGCGACGAGCTGCAAGTCATTTCGACCTCGCACGAGTGCGACATTCTGGCAGAATCCGTTCCCGACAGCGGCGGCATTTACTTAGTGCCCGCGTTCACGGGCCTCGGTGCGCCGTATTGGGATATGTATGCGCGCGGCTGCGTCGTGGGCATCACGCGCGGCACGACGAAGGCGCACTTCGCCCGCGCAGTGCTCGAATCCATCGCCTATCAGGTCACCGACCTGATGACCGCCATGCGGCAGGACGCCGGCTGCGAGATCTCTGTCCTGCGTGTCGACGGCGGCGCGAGCGTCAGCGATTTGATGATGCAGTTTCAGGCGGATTTGCTGCGCATTCCAGTCGACCGGCCCGCGATGGTCGAGACGACGGCGTTTGGCGCGGCATCACTCGCGGGTCTGGCCGCGGGCGTGTGGAAGGACTTGGACGAGCTGAGCACTCTCCGGTGCAGCGAGCGCGTCTTCACCCCCGGGCGGGCGCAGTACGAGTGTGAGGAGCTGTACCGCGGCTGGAAGCGCGCCGTCGGCTGCGCGCAGGGCTGGGTCGAGAAAAAGTGAACGCTGTCACAAAAAATTTATACTTTTGTCGTAAATTATCCATTGAAATGAAAGCCCCGGTAGCTTATACTGTCAATAACAAACCCGAGGACACGGTTTGAAAGGAGAAAGTATTATGGCATTTTTCGATAACTTCAGCAAGAAGGTTCAGGACGTCGCGTTCGTGGCGACTGAGAAGGCACAGCAGGTCGCGGCCGTTGCCAGTGAAAAGGCAAATGCCGTTGCCGATAAGGCCAAGACCGAGTATGAGATGGCATCTGAGCGCCGCAGCATGGACAAGAACTACCGCGCCATCGGCGAGTGGTATGTCTCCACGCTCGAGGGTGACGCGCCCGAAGCGGTCGCCGATATCGTCGCGGCCATCAAGGCCTCTCAGAAGAAGCTCGCCGCTTACGAGGCCGCCAAGGCTGAGGCTGCCGCTGCCAAGAAGGCGCAGGAGCCCATCATCGAGGTGACCATCGAGAAGGACGCGGAAGAGGAAGCGCCCGCTGCGGAGGAACCCAAGGAGCCTTCCGAAGCCGAGGAGACCAAGGAGGACTAAATCCTTCCCAATGTGCGGCGCAGCTCTGGCTGCGCCGTTTTTTCCAGCTTAGGGCAAATCTGGTCTGCATAATTTGTTTTGTTTTGACTATATGAATAATACCAGGACGGGATATAATACGGCCAACAACCAAAACAAAGGAGCACCCAATCATGAACGATAAAAAGATCAGAAAGCTTGTCCTTGCCGCACTGCTTGCGGCGCTTGTCTGCGTGGCGACGATGGTCGTGCAGATCCCCTCTCCGATGCAGGGCTATGTGAACCTGGGCGACTGCTTCGTGCTGCTGTCCGGCTGGCTGCTGGGCCCATGGTATGGCTTTGCGGCGGGCGGCATCGGCTCGATGCTGGCAGACATTTTCCTCGGCTATGCGCACTACGCTCCGGGCACCCTGGTCATCAAGGGCGTGATGGCGCTGGTCGCTGCGCTGATGTATGAAAAGATGGGCCGCACTGCGACCTCCCGCATCGCCGGCGGCGTTGTGAGCGAGATCATCATGGTGCTCGGCTATTTCGGCTACGCTTCTCTCCTGCTGGGCAAGGGCCTTGCCGCTGCGGCAAGCATCCCCGGCAACATCTTCCAGGGTGCGGTCGGCCTCGTGGTCGGCGTGCTGCTGGTCACGGTGCTTGAGCGCGCCAAGGTGACGGAGAAGCTGGCATAATAAATTTCTAAAGAGGTGTCAGATCATGGCGGGAATCGTACATGAGGTAGAAAATCATCGTCTGGTGGAACAGGCGGAGCAGGAGGCGGCAGAGGCGGCGCGCGAGCTTGCGGAGATCGCACATCTGCGCCGCGGACAGATCGTCGTCATCGGCTGCAGCACGAGCGAGGTCGTGGGCCATCAGGTCGGCAGCTGGTCGACGCCGGAGGTGGCGGACGCCATCTTCCGAGGACTCTCCAGCGTATTTTCGCCCATGGGCGTGTATCTTGCCGCCCAGTGCTGCGAGCATTTGAACCGCGCGCTGATCGTGGAGCACGAGGCTGTGCCGAACGGCGAGATCGTCAACGTCCTGCCTCAGCCCAAGGCGGGCAGCTCGTTTGCGACGGCCGCGTACAAAGCGTTCCGCCATCCCGTGGCGCTCGAAGAGATACACGCCGACGCCGGACTTGACATCGGCGGCACGCTGATCGGCATGCACCTCAAAAAGGTCGCCGTTCCCGTTCGCTTGAAGCAGAACCGCATCGGTCAGGCCATTGTGCTGGCCGCGCGGACGCGTCCCAAATTCATCGGCGGCGAGCGTGCGATCTACGATGAGTCTCTCAAAGACGGTTATCCTGATTTCACCGATTGAACCAACACAGCAACAGAAAAAGCGCGATGCCCAATCTCGGGCGTCGCGCTTTTTCGTCGGTTCCTATCAAATTTTTCAGGCGAGGAAGCCCTTGAGAATCGTGTCTTCGGCCTCCTCCTCGGTGAGACCAAGGGTCTGGAGCTTTAAGAGCTGGTCGCCTGCGATCTTGCCGATGGCAGCCTCGTGGATGAGCTGCGCGTCGGTCGAATTCGCGGTGATGGCGGGGATGGATTCAATCGTGGCCTTGCCCATGATGATCGAGTCGCACTGCACATGGCCGAAGCACTTGCTGTTGCCGACGACCACGGGGTGGAAGATCTGCTTGGACTCATCCTGCGCGACAGAGCGGGAGATGACGCGGCCGCGCGCATCTTCGCCGTTGAGCTCGATCTCCATGTCGCTCTCGGCGTGCTGTTTGCCGTGAGTGAGAAGGCGCTCGGTGATGACGGCCTCGGCGCCCTTGCCGCAGACGATCTTCGTCTTGCGCACGGTGGAGTCGATGCCACGGATCTGCACGGTCTCCATCTGGATGCTCGCGCCCTCGTCAAGGTAGACGATCGTGGTGGGGTTCATCACGCGAGAACCCTCGCCGTCGCCCTCGCCGTAGTGCTTTTCCACATAGCGTACGTGGGAGTTTTTGGAGACGTAGAACGTGTGGACGCCGTCGTGGCGGCTCTCGTTGCAGCCGGAGTTGTGGATGCCGCAGCCTGCGACGATGTCGACGTCGCAGTTTTCGCCGACGTAGAAGTCGTTGTAGACCATTTCGGTCACGCCGCTCTTGCTGATGATGACGGGGATGTGGCACTGCTCGCCCTTCGTACCGTCCTTGATGCGGATGATGATGCCGCTTTTACCCTCGGGCTGCGGGTCGATGGCGATGTGCTCGGTGGACTGGCGCGCCTCGCATCCACCGTCCTTTCGAATGTTGAACGCGCCGACGGGCTTGCCCGTCAGGTCGGCGATCTTTTCAAGCAGGGAAGCGTCGATTTCGGTGATCATATTGTGTACTACCTCCTTACTTGTTCAGCACCGGGCAGGAGCCCAGCGTGTCCGCCATGATGAGCGGGAAAATTTCTTCTGTGCTGCCGCGGTGCTTGAGCTCGCCGCCGCCCACGACGACGATCTCGTCGGCGAGCTGGATGATGCGCTCCTGATGCGAGATGATGATCATCGTCGCAAGCTCGCGCTGGCGCAGCTGCTCGAACGTCTCAGTCAGGCGGGCGAAGCTCCACAGGTCGATGCCGGCCTCAGGCTCGTCGAAGATCATCAGCTCGCTGCCGCGGGCAAGGAGCGTTGCGATCTCGATGCGCTTGACCTCGCCGCCGGAGAGGGAGACGTCGACCTCGCGGTCGAGATAGTCGTTGGCGCAGAGGCCTACCTGCGTGAGGTACTTGCAGCACTTGTCCTTGCTGAGGTTTGCATCGCCCGAGGCGATGGTCAGAAGGTTGCGCACCGTGATGCCCTTGAAGCGCGGCGGCTGCTGAAAGCCGTAGCTGATGCCGAGTTTCGCACGCTCGGTGATGCCAAGGTGCGTGATGTCCTGACCGTTGAAGAGGATCTGGCCGCCCGTCGGCGTGACAAGGCCCATGATGACCTTGGCGAGCGTCGTCTTGCCGCCGCCGTTGGGGCCGGTGAAGACGATGAGCTTGCGGTCAGGAATGTCGATGGAAATGTCGTTTAAGATCGTCTGCTCTCCCTCAGGGGTGGAGACGGTATAGGTGATGTGCTTCAGTTCCAGCATGAAAAGAAGACCTCCTTACAGAAACTGCCATTGCTTGTCTTTAGTATGAACCGGATGGCAGAGAATGAAAAGTTGCAAATGCAACAAAATGCGCAAAAATACAAAACAAATGTAGTTTACCAGAAAAAATGGAAAAAATCAACGAGAGAGGTGCGATTTTCAAGATTTTCTTTTTCCCTGCGGGAAATAGGGAAATATCGGCTCTGCACGCCTGAAAAATGCACGCATAGGATAGAGACGAGAACCGTTCCGGAAAGGGGAAGAAGAACATGACGGAAATGAAAAAGCCCTGCGCCTGCGACTATGAAGCATGCCGCGAGGTGTGGAAGCGCGTCGCGCCGGGGGAGGACCCGTACCCGATGGCGGACAATGCAAACACACAGATGAGCGCACAGGATAGCGAGCTCACGCTCCCGGGCGCGGAGGCGAACCCTTGCTGCATGGGCAGCGAGGCAAGCGTATCGGTCGAGGTGCTGCAGGGCTTCCTGCGCGAGGAACTTGGCGACGCGCAGGTGTACGCGTATCTCTCCTCGTGCACGCCGCGGCGCGAGATGGCGCGAGCCTTCCGCGCGCTGAGCGAGGACGAGAAGCGCCACGCGCGCGATCTGGCTGCCGCGATCTACTTAATCACCGGCAAGGCATACTGCCCGCGCGTGTGCGTGGAGCAGCCGGATACGTGCGACCTCTGCGCGCTGCTGCGCAGCCTCTACCATGCGGAGGCCTGTGCGGGCTACAATTACGCCCGCGCGGGAGAGGAGACGCTGGACCTGTGCCTCAGCAAGCTGTTTGCGGCGATGAGCGAAGACGAATACCGCCACGCAGAACTCTTGATGAAGCTCCTCGGGCGGAAGATGAACGTCTGACGGGCAGAAAAAAGCGGAGCAGGAGAAATCCTGCTCCGCTTTGCTGTACTTGGGTCATTCGATCGAGATGATATAGTAATAGACCGGCTGGCCGCCGCAGATCAGATTGACCTCGGCATCCGGGCACTTGCGGGTGAAGGCGTCGCACGCCTTGTGCGCGTCCTCTTCATTCACATCCTCGCCGTAGAAGACGGTGATGAACTCCGCTCCGCGGGACGCTGCCTCGTCGGAGAGCCCGTCGAGCAGCGCGGAGACGTCGCGGTCGGTGCCGAGCAGCTTGCCGTCCAGAAGTGCCAGATAATCGCCCTCGTGGATGTCGAAGCCGTCAAAATCGGAATTGCGCGCGGCGTAGGTGATCTGCGCGGTGGAGACGCACTGCGCGGCGTCCGTCATCGCCTTGGCGATGGCGTCTGCGTCGCTCATGTCGGGATCGACGGCCATCATCGCGCTCACGCCCTGCGGGATGGAGGCGGTTGGGATGACCACGACGGTCTTCTCCGTCAGGCCGATGCACTGCTGTGCGGCCATGATGATGTTCTTGTTGTTCGGCAGCACGAAAACGGTGTGCGCGGGGACCTTTTTGATCTCCTTGAGGATGCTCTCGGTCGAGGGATTCATAGTTTGTCCGCCGCTGATGACGCCGTCGGCGCCAAGGTCGGTGAAGACGTTCGCAAGGCCCTCACCCGCGCAGACCGCGAGGAAGCCAAAGTCCTTTTCGGGCTCGGCTTCACCGGCATTTTCGTGCTCGGCGGCTTCGAGCTCCTGCTCGATGGCCTCAAGGTCGTCGGTGGACTGGGCCTTGCCGCCGGCGGCGAGCTGCTGGGCCTGCGTGCGCATGTTCTCGATCTTCGCAAGCTCGAGCGTGCCGTACTTCTGCGCCTCGGTCAGCGCCTCGCCCGGAATGTCGGTGTGAACGTGGACTTTGAAAGCCTCGTCGTCCTCGCCGATGACGAGCGAATCGCCGATGCCGTCGAGGAAGCGGCGGAACGGCTCAATGCTGCGTCCGCTCTTGCGGACGATGAACACGGTGTCGAACGTGAAGGTGATGTCCTCTTCGTTGAGCATGGCAAAATCGGCCTTCTCCTGTGTATTCTCTTCGGTGAGCTCGGGGCGCTCCTCGCCGCGCAGGGCGCTGAGCATACCGCCGAGAATCAGCAGGAAGCCCTTGCCGCCCGCGTCGACGACGCCGGCCTTTTTGAGAACGGGGTTCATGTCAGTCGTCTGCGCGAGCGTGATCTCGCCCTGGGCGATGGCCTGCTCGATGACGTACTCGACGCTGTTGTGCTCCTCGGCCGCGTTCACGGCGCGCTCGGCAGCGAGACGCGAAACGGTCAGGATCGTGCCCTCGGCGGGCTTCATCACGGCGTTATACGCCGCGGCGACACCCTCCTGAAGCGCTGCGGCAAACGCCGCGCCGTCGGCCTCCTTGCAGCCCTTGAGCTCCTTGGCGATGCCGCGGAAGAGAAGCGACAGAATGACGCCGGAGTTGCCGCGCGCGCCGCGCAGCAGCGCAGACGCCGTGACAGAGGCGGCCTGATCGACTGTCGCGGGCTCGATCTTCTTGAGCTCCTGCGCCGCGGTCTGGATGGTAAGACTCATGTTCGTGCCCGTGTCGCCGTCGGGAACGGGGAATACATTCAAATCATTGATAGCTTGCTGTGCCTGTGCGATGGAGACGGTGCCGAAGAGCAGCATCTCCTTGAACATGGCACCGTTGATGGTATCGTGCATAGGATGATGTCCTCCTCGGTTTTTACATATTCATGCTGTCGACGCAAACGTCGATGCTGCGGATGCTTGCGCCGGTGTTTTCGCTGACCATATAGCGCACCTGATTGATGATGGAGCGGCAGACGGCGGCGATGTTCACGCCGTGCTCCACAACGATGTGCAGCTCGATGGAAATGTCCCCTTCTTCGTGGGGAATGATGCGCACGCCCTTGCTCATCGCCTCGCGGCGCAGCAGGTGGACGAGCCCGTCGGTCATCGAGCGGTAGGCCATGCCCTTGACGCCAAAGCAGCTCGTGGCCGCGGCGCCGGTGATATTAGACAGGGCGGCGTCGGAAATGCTGACTTCGCCCTTTTCGGTTTGTAGCCTGATCATGGAAGATACTCCTTTCTCCCTGGTCGATATGATATGACCATATCATTATATACGAAGCGGTGCAGAATAACAAGAGAAAATATTTTGCGTAAAATGCGGGAAAATGTCAGGGACTCTATTGAAAATAAACGGAAATTCACGTATTATGGAAACTAACGAGTTCATTGCGCCCGCTTTGGGCGCTGCGGAGGGATAAACATGAGAGTCATCACAGGCTCGGCGCGCGGACGGCGGCTGGGCGAGCTCAAGGGCATGGAGACCCGCCCGACGACCGACAAGGTCAAGGAAAGTATTTTTAATTGTATCCAGTTCGACGTGGAGGATGCGCGCGTGCTCGATCTTTTTGCGGGCACGGGGCAGCTCGGCATCGAGGCGCTCTCGCGTGGGGCAAAAAGCGCGCTTTTTGTTGACAAGCGTGCAGACGCGGTCAAGCTCGTGCGCGAAAATCTCGCGCTGTGCCATCTGGAAGAAAACGCGCAGGTCATCTGCGGTGATTCACTCGCCGCGCTCGGCACGCAGAGCGGGAGGTTCGACATCATCTTCCTCGATCCGCCGTACGAAAGCGGACTTTTGGAGCAGGCGATGGAAAAGATCGCGCAGTTTGACATTTTATCACCCCATGGTATAATGGTCGCGGAAAGTCCGCAGAACCAGACGCTTCCCGAGCTTCCCGCGCCGTACGGACTGTATCGCGAGTACCGCTACGGCAAGATCAAGGTGAGCATCTATCACCGCGCGGTGGAGGAAGAGGCATGAGAATCGCAGTGTTTCCCGGCTCGTTCGACCCTGTGACGATCGGGCATCAGGACATTATCGCGCGCGCATCGAAGCTCTTTGACCGCGTGTATGTGTCCATCGTGCCGAACGGGACGAAGACGCACCCGATGTTCACCGACGAGCAGAAGCTCGCGCTCATGCGCGCGAGCGTCGAGGAGTTCCCCAATGTGGAAGCTGAGCTCGGCGGCGGACTTCTGACCGACTACGCGCTGCGCAAAAACGCGCAGTTTCTCGTGCGCGGCGTGCGCAACAGCGTGGATTTTGACGCCGAGCAGCAGCTCTCGCTCATCTATCGCGATGTGTCGGACGGCGCGCTCGAAACGGTGCTGCTGGTCGCGGAGCCGAAGTTTCAGCACATCAGCTCCACGATGGTGCGCGAGATGATCAAATACGGACAAGACCTTGAAAAATATATGCCGCTGCGCGCGGCGGAGCTTGTGAAAGGATGGAGAGAAGACCATGGCGAACAATGATGTGCAGCATCTTTTGGATATGCTTTACGAGATGATCGACGGCGCGAAGAACGCGCCGCTGACGAGCGACAAGTGCATTCTGAACCGCGACGAGGCGCTCGACCTGCTCGACGAGATTCGCGCCCAGCTTCCGGTGGAGCTTTCCCGCGCGCAGGAGCTCATCCGCGCAAAGGAGGACTATGTCAAGGCCGCCAAGCGCGACGTCGAGCGCATGATGCAGCAGGCCGAGCAGGACGCGAAGAACAAGGTCTCCGAGACCGAGGTGCTCGGTATCGCCCGCGAAAAGAGCCACGAGATCGTCAAAAAGGCCGAGGACCGCTCGCGCGAAATGTACCGCGTGGCCAACGAGTACACCGAGGATGCGCTGCGCCGCACCGAGGAGGCCATCCAGATGGCGCTCGAGGAGGTCAAGCAGTCCCGCGTGCGCTTCCGCGCCGCTTCTGCCGAGCAGATGCAGAAGCGCCGCGAGGAGCTGGCACAGTCAGCTGAAAAGCAGACGCAGAACGGATAAAATTTTGTCAAAAGTGACAAAAAGCGACATGATTGGTAGACATAATCTATATTTGGGCATAGCATAAAGGGCCGCCACAAGATATTGTGGCGGCCCTTTTTTAACCAAAACCAAAGTAGAACATACGTTTTAAAAATACGGTGCACTGGCCGAATTTTCACAGGAAAAAGCGGTAAAAGGCTTGAAATCTCAGGGAAATTTCTGCTTGCATTTTTTATGTGAATCTCGTATACTCAAAACAAGGGTGGGGGAAAGTGGTGTATCATACCATGAAAATGGCTTACTTTCCCACATAAGCATCAGATCGGACGCGGCACGGCTTTTTCCAAAATGAAGAAAAGGCCGCGCTTTCGTGCCCTCTGTATGCGAAAATGCACAGAAAAAGGGGGTCAGCCGCCGTGACGGGTCAGTATCAGCACACGATCGACGCCAAGGGGCGGCTCTTTATCCCCGCGAAGCTGCGCGAGGAGCTCGGCGACACGTTTTATGTCACCATGGGCATGGACTCCTGCCTGAGCATCTATTCCGACGCCTCCTGGGCGCGCTTCACCGAAAAGTTTGAAAGCCTGCCCTACACGAAGACCAAGGCCATGCGCCCGCTCTTTGCCAACGCCGCCAAGTGCGAGCCCGACGCGCAGGGGCGCATCGTGCTGCCGCAGAAGCTCAGAGCCTACGCCCACCTTGAAAAAGACGTGGTCGTGATCGGTGTTTCGAACCGCGCCGAGATCTGGAATGCGGAGAAGTGGGCAGAGATCGAGGCCGAGGAGCTCAATCCCGAGAATCTGGCCGCCGTGATGGAAGAGCTGGGATTCTGATATGGAAGAGAACTACGGCCATAAGCCGGTACTGCTGCACGAGTGCCTCGGCGCGCTCGCCATCAAGCCCGACGGCATCTATGTGGACGGCACGCTCGGTCGCGCCGGACATTCGCTCGAGATCGTGCGCCGCCTGACGACGGGCCGTCTCATTGCGCTTGACCGTGACGAGACCGCGATCGAAGCGGCAAACCGCCGCCTCGGCGATTATTTGGACAAGGTCACGCTCGTCCACAGCAATTTCAGCGCGCTCGACGCTGTGCTGCACGAGCTGGGCGTCCACGGCGTGGACGGGATGCTGTTTGACTTAGGTGTTTCCTCCCCGCAGCTCGACGAAGCGCAGCGCGGGTTTTCCTACAAGCAGGACGCGCCGCTCGATATGCGCATGGACGAATCCGCCGCACTGACCGCGCGCGAGGTCGTGAATACCTATTCTTATGAAGAACTGCGCCGCATCCTCTTTGAATACGGCGAGGAGCGCTATGCGCCCGCCATCGCGAAGAGAATTTGCCAGCACCGCGAGCAAAAGCCCATCGAAACGACGCTTGAGCTCGCCGATATCATCCGTTCGGCCATGCCCGCGAGCGCGCTGCGCGAAAAGCAGCACCCTGCCAAGCGCAGCTTTCAGGCCATCCGCATTGCCGTGAACGACGAGCTGGGCGAGCTTCCGCCGATGCTCGACGCGGCGGAGAAAAATCTGAAACCGGGCGGACGGCTCGCGGTCATCACGTTCCACTCGCTCGAAGACCGCATCGTCAAGAAGAAATTACAGGAGCTTGCACAGGGCTGCATCTGCCCGCCGGAATTTCCGGTGTGCGTGTGCGGACGAAAGCCAAAGGTCAAGCTCATCACAAGAAAGCCCATCGTTTCGGGCGAAGAAGAACTCGCAGAGAATCCCCGTGCCCGCAGCGCCAAGCTGCGCGTCGCGGAAAAGTGCTGACAACAGCCGAAAATACGCAAAAGAAAGGAGATCGCCATGGCCAGCCGCAGAGAGCAGAACATGAAATACCGCCGCTACAGCGGACGAGTCAATGGCAATCTCGCTTACGATCCCGCCTACGAAGAGCGCCAGCGCAGGCTGCGCCGCGAGCGTGAATACGAGCGCGAGCACGAACGCCAGCGCGAAGAGTTCATGCGTCCGCCGCAGCGGAAGGTGCAGAAAAAGGCTGCGCCCGTCCGCCGTCAGCGCGAAAAGGTCTCGCTCGGCACGCTGTGCGGCTTTATGGCGCTGGCCGCAATGGTCGCGCTGATGATCATGTGCCGTGCACAGCTGACGGAAATCTCCGCGCAGGTCGTCTCCGTGCAGAAGGAGATCTCCGCGCTCGAGGACGAGCATGTCGCGCTGCTCACGCGCTACGAAAAAACCTTTGACCTCACCACCATCAAGGAGGCGGCGGCCGCGGCCGGCATGGCCAAGCCCAGCGCCTCGCAGGTCTACTACATCGACCTGTCGGAGCCCGACAGCGTGGTCGTCTACCAGCAGAAGAGCCAGAACGTTTTGTCGCGGGTGCTCACGTCGCTTGGCAACGGCGTATGCGCAGTGGTGGAATATTTCAAATGAGCGAAGCTATACATAAGGAGTAAGGAGCTTCCTTACTCCTTTTCCATTTTTAAGGAGGATGAACGACTGTGGCACCACGCCCCCAGAACCAGAAAAGACGGCCCGAATCCGCGCGCCGCGCAAACCGCATCATTCAGACAAGAACGCTGCTGCTTCTGGGCGTGTTCGGCGTGCTGACGTTTGTGCTGCTCTTCACCAAACTCTATCACTGGCAGATCACCGAGCATGACGAGCTCCAGTCCGTCGCTGTGCGCCAGCAAACGCTGCGCACCACGGTGGAGGCGAGCCGCGGCACGATCTACGATCGAAACGGCACCATCCTGGCGATGTCTGCCTCGGCGGAGGATATTTTCATCTCTCCGAAGGAGATCATCGAAAACGATCAGGATCAAAACCTGATCGCCAACGGCCTTGCTGAAATTCTGGACCTTGACCCCGCTGACATCCTCAAAAAGATGGAGAAAACGAACTCGCAGTACGAAGAGCTCAAGAAAAAAGCGGACGACGAGCTTGCCGACAAGGTGCGGGAATTCATCAATGAGAACGACCTCAAGGGCGTTTTCATTCGTCCGACGAGCAAGAGGACCTATCCCAAGGGGACGCTCGCCTCACAGGTCATCGGCTTTGCCAATGAAAACGGCGGCGCGATGGGCCTTGAGGCGGCGTACAACGACGAGCTGACCGGCGAGAACGGTATGGTCGTCACCGCGCGCGACCGCGACGGCCGCTCCGTGCTCTACCAGTACGACCAGTATTTCGACGCGGAAAACGGCTGCGACCTGCACACGACGCTCGACACGACCATCCAGTATTACCTTGAGAAAGGTGTGCAGGAGCTCGAGGCGCGCTTCGGCACCGGCAAGGGCGCCGAGGGCATCGTCATGGACGTCAACACCGGCGCGGTGCTGGCGATGGCGTCGCTGCCGACCTACGACTTGAATTCCCCCGGCACGGTCTACAACGACTTTCTGACCTCCGGCATGACGGAGGAGCAGGTCCTCGAAAACATGAGAGACCTTCTCAACAAGCAGTGGCGCAGCAAGGCCATCAACGACACCTACGAGCCGGGCTCCACGTTCAAAACACTGACGCTCGCGATGGCGCTTGAGGAAAACGTTGTCGACCTGAACACAGGCTTCTATTGCAGCGGCAGCGTAAAGATCGAGGGCGAGACCATCAACTGCTCCAAGCGCGCGCCCGGTCACGGCCAGCAAAACCTGACGCAGGCGTTCGCCAACTCCTGCAACCCCGCGTTCATCAACATCGGCCTTCGCATCGGCAACGACAAGTTTTACCAGTACATGCTGGACTTTGGCCTGACGGAGAAGACCGGCATCGACACCACGGGCGAGGCCAGCGGCTTCGTCAACAGTGAAATTAAATATTCGACGCTGGCGCTGGCGTGCTACGCCTTCGGCCAGAACTTCAACGTCACGCCTATCGCACTGCTGGCGGCGCAGTGCGCCTGCGTCAACGGCGGCTACCTCTATACGCCCTATCTTGTCGAAGAGATCACCGACCAGGACGGCAACGTCGTCTCCAAGCACGACTCCACGCCCATCCGTCAGGTCGTCTCCGAGGAGACGTCCGCGCTCGTGCGCGACATCATGGAGTATGAGGTCACAAGCGGCACGGGCAAGAACGGTCAGGTCGCGGGCTACCGCATCGGCGGGAAGACCGGCACGGCCGATAAGGTCGGCGGCGGCGTCATCGTCTCGTTCGTGTGCTTCGCCCCCGCGGATGACCCGCAGGTGATGATGCTCCTGACGCTCGACGAGCCGAGCAAGTGGACCGGTACCTACGTTTCCGGCGGTAACATGGTCGCCCCCGTGGCGAGTTCCGTCATGGGCGAGATCCTGCCGTATCTCGGCATTGAGCCGAGCTACACCGCTGAAGAGCTCGTCGGCGCGGATAAGACTGTGCCGAACGTCGTCGGCCTCAGCAAGGACGCGGCGGCCGAGCGCCTGAGCGCGAACGGCTTCAGCTTCCGCACCGTCGGCAGCGGCGATACCGTTACCGACCAGACGCCCGCGGGCGGCGCAATCGTGCCGAACAGCGCGGAGATCATCCTCTACCTCGGCGCGGAGAAGTCAACTGACAAGTGCATCGTCCCGAACGTCGTGGGCGACAGCGCCGCGACCGCGAACCAGAAGATCGTGAACGCGGGGCTCATCATGGGCGTTTCCGGCGCGACGAACGCAAGCTCGTCCACGGTGCGCGCCATCTCGCAGAGCATCGCCGCGGGCACGGAGGTCGAGGCCGGTACGGTCGTGCGCGTCCAGTTCAGCGACAGCTCGGTGCGCGACTAAAGACAGCAAGACCCAATTCCGAAAGGAATTTTTCAAACGCAGTTATCTGAGCTTATTTCCGCATTAGAAGACAAAACGGTGCATGCGCCGCCTGACCTGATAGTCAGAGGCCTTGCGCTCGATTCCCGCAAGGTAGAAGAGGGATTCCTCTTCTTCGCCCTGCCGGGGGAGAAGGAGGACGGCGGCGAGTTTATCGCCGAAGCCAAAGCGCGCGGCGCGGCCTGCGCCGTGTGCGAGCATCCGCCGGAGACGGAAATTTCCTATATCTTAGTGCCGGATGCGCACAAAGCGCTTGCGCTTTGCGCGGCGGTATGGTATGGTACTCCGGCGGGAAAACTCACCGTGGTCGGCGTGACCGGCACAAACGGCAAAACGACCACGACATATCTTATCAAACAGCTTTTGGAGCGCACGAAGGGCGCAAAGGTCGGCCTGATCGGCACGAATCAGAATTTGATCAGTGACAAGACCATCCCGACCGACCGCACAACGCCCGACGCGCTGACCGTGCAGCGCCTGCTCGCCCAGATGGTCGATGCGGGCTGCACCTATGCCGTGATGGAGGTCTCGTCCCACGCGCTGATGCAGAGCAGGGTAGAAGGAATCCGATTCCGCGTCGGTGTTTTCACGAACCTGACGCAGGATCATCTTGACTACCACGGCACGATGGAGGCCTACTGCGATGCGAAGTCGAGGCTTTTCGACCAGTGTGACATCGCCTGCGTCAACGGTGACGATGCGTGGACGGAGCGCTTGCTCGCCCGCTTTACGAGCGAGCGGATTACATTCGGGCAGGGCATGACGAATGACCTTGTCGGCTGGCGTGCCCGCTACGAAAACGACTGTGTGCGCTTTACCGCCTGCACCGACCTCGACCACGAGGAGACGAAAATCGGCATCCCCGGCGGCTTTTCACTCTATAACGCGCTCGCGGCGCTCTGCGCCGTGCAGGCGCTCGGCGTGCCGCTTTCCGACGCGGCAAAAGCGCTGACGGAATGTGTCGGCGTTAAGGGGCGGTGCGAGGTCGTACCGCTTGATGCACCGTTCACCGTCATCATTGACTATGCGCACACGCCCGACGGGCTCAAAAATATTCTCTCCACGGTCTGCGGCTTTGCCGACGGGCGCGTCATCGCGCTCTTTGGCTGCGGGGGAGACCGCGACAGGACAAAGCGACCCCGCATGGGCCGCATCGCTGCGGCGCTCTCGGACTTCGTTGTTCTCACGAGCGACAATCCCCGCACCGAAGATCCTTACGCCATCCTGCGCGATGTGCTCCCCGCCATTTTAGAGAGCAGAACGCCGTTCGCCGTCATCGAGAGCCGGCGCGAGGCCATCGGCTTTGCTCTGCGCGAGGCGAAAGCGCGCGACGTCGTCGTCCTCTGCGGCAAGGGGCACGAGACCTATCAGGAGATCGGAACGATAAAATACCACCTCGACGAGAGGGAGGTCGTGCGCGAGAGGTTCGCGCAAGTACAAAGGAAGGACGCCGCCGACGCGGCGAAGGAAAACGAACATGAAGATCATCATTGCCTGCATACTGAGCTTCGCGGTCTCCGCGATCACGGGAAAATTTCTGGTCCCTGAGCTGAGAAAGCTCAAGGCCGGACAGAGCATCCGCGAGGACGGCCCCACCTGGCACGCCGGAAAGGCCGGCACGCCGACGATGGGCGGCTTAATGTTCATCCTCGGCATCTTCGTCTCTATCCTGATCTGCGGCTGGAAGGGCATGATGGCGGGGGACTTTGAGCACCTCTACATCTTCTTTTTTGCGCTGATCTTCGGCGGCATCGGCTTTTTAGACGACTTTGAAAAGGTGAAGCACAAGCAGAACCTCGGCCTCACGGCCATTCAGAAGTTCCTGCTCCAGCTCGCCGCGGCAGTCGCGTTCCTCTGCCTGATGCGCTTTGAGGGTATGCTGACGCCGAACCTCTACGTGCCGTTTTTCAACACGCAGATCGTCATGAGCTGGTGGGTGTACATGGTGTTTGCGGCGTTTGTCATCGTCGGCACGGTCAACGCCGTCAACATCACGGACGGCATCGACGGCTTGGCCGGCAGCGTGACGGTGCCAGTCGGCCTGTTTTTCACCGTGCTCGCCATATGGTGGCAGGGCTATGAGCAGCTCGGCATTTATGCTGCGGCGCTCGTCGGGGGAATTCTCGGCTTCCTCATCTATAATTTCCACCCCGCCAAGGTCTTCATGGGCGACACAGGCTCGCTGTTCCTCGGCGGCACGGTGGCGGCGCTGGCCTTTGCCTACGATATGCCGCTTGTGCTGATCCCCGTCGGCTTTGTCTACATCTGCGAGACGCTGTCCGACATTTTGCAGGTCATCTACTTCAAAGCCACGCACGGCAAGCGCCTTTTCAAGATGGCGCCGCTGCACCACCACTTCGAGCTCTGCGGCTGGAGCGAGGTGAAGCTTGTCGCTGTGTTCACCAGCGTGAGTGCGCTGTGCTGTCTGGCGGCGCTGTTCGGAGTACTCAACAGATTTCATTTTTGAGAAACGGCAAGCCGTTTCTCAAAAATGAGAGGGGATGCGCGGCGCTCTGTGCCTCGCCGCCCTTGGCGGCTCGACACTCACTCTGCGAGAAGTATTTTTCGCCACGCACCGGTCGCGGCGAAAAATGATTAAAAATATTTCGCGCCTGCGGGCGCGAAAGTCTGCGACGCTTGGTTGCAAAATGGAGGCAAACTCGCGCAGAGCGCGAGTTTGCAATCAGTATGAAAGGGGGAAGACTGCATGACCAAGGAAGAACGCTTGCTGCGACAGGAGCAGCGCGAGCGAGCGAAGGCCATCGAGGCGGCGGCGCGCGAAGCGGGCCGCGGACCGCTGGACCTTCCGTATCTTCTGCTGGTGCTTACGCTCGTGGGCGTGGGCCTGATCATGCTGTTTTCCGCCAGTTTCCCCTCGGCCTACTATGAAGAGGGTAACCCCGCGTATTACCTCATCCGTCAGGGCATTTTTGCGATCCTCGGTATCACGGCGATGTTTATTGTCGGCAAGATCAATTACGAGCGCTATCGCGCGGTGGCGAAGATGCTGCTGATCTTTTCCATCATCCTGCTGGTGCTCGTTCTGATCCCGGGCATCGGCACGGGCCGACTGACGCACGGCGCGCAGCGCTGGATCCGCATCGGCTCGTTCCAGTTCCAGCCCTCCGAGATTGCCAAGGTCGGCATTATCCTCTATTTTGCCGATAGCATTTCAAAGAAAAAAGACAAAATGGCCACATTTCGTGAAGGTATCGTACCGTATGCCGCTATCCTCGGCGTGATTGCGGCGCTGATGGCGAAGGAGCCGCACTTTTCCGGTATGGTGCTGCTGCTCGGCGTCGGCGCGGTGATGATGTACGTCGGCGGTATCCGCAACTACTGGGTCGGTCTCGGCTTTGCGCTGGTGCTGCTGGTGATCTACGCCTTTGCGACCGGCATCATCACCTACAACTCGAGCCGAATCGACATCTGGCTCGACCCGTTCAACGAAGAGTGGATGCGCGATAAGGGCTATCAGATCCGGCAGAGCTTGCTCTCCATCGGTTCGGGCGGATTGTTCGGACTGGGCCTTGGCAAGAGCCGGCAGAAGTTTCTGTTCCTGCCCGAAGAGCACAACGACTTTATTTTCGCCATCATCTGCGAGGAGCTCGGCCTTGTCGGCGCGACGATCATCATGGTCATGTTCGCGCTGCTCATCATCCGCGGCTACTGGATCGCCCTGCACGCGCGCGACCGCTTCGGAAGCCTTCTTGCCGTCGGCGTGACGACGCAGATCGCCTTGCAGGTATTCCTGAACATCGCGGTCGTGACGAATCTGATCCCAAACACGGGTATTTCGCTGCCGTTTTTCAGCTACGGCGGCACGGCGCTCGCCGTGCAGCTGGCCGAGGTCGGCATCGTACTGAGCGTTTCGCGCCAGATGCGCTGACGCGGGAAGGAGAAAACGGCTATGAAGGTCATCTTTACCTGCGGCGGCACGGCAGGACACGTCAACCCCGCGCTCGCGCTCGCGGGCTATATGCGGAAAAAGGACGCGGGCACGCAGATCTTATTCGTCGGCGCGGAGCGCGGACTGGAGCGCGATTTGATCGCGCACACGGACTATCCGTTCCGTACGGTGAACATTTCATCGTTCCACCGCTCGTTCAAGCCCGCGGAGATCAAGCACAACCTTGTTTCACTCAAAAATCTCGCCCACGCCGAGCGTGAGGCGAACGCGATCTTACACGATTTTCACCCCGACCTGATCGTCGGCACCGGCGGCTACGCGAGCTATCCGCTCGTGCGCTACGGCGCAAAGGCGGGCATCCCCACGGCGGTGCACGAGTCAAACATTGTGCCGGGGCTGACGACGCGACAGCTGGAGCCCCACTGCGACCGCATCATGGTTGGTTTTGAGGACTGCCGCGTGCACTACAAGCACCCCGAGAAGGTGGTCGTGACCGGTACGCCCGTGCGCGGTGACTTTTTCACAGTGACAAAGCAGCAGGCGAAGGAAAAGCTCGGCATGAACGACGGGCGCAAGCTCATCGTCTCGTTCTGGGGCAGCCTCGGGTCGAACGCGATGAACCGCGCGATGGCGGAGTTTCTGGCGCTTGAGAGCGCGAAGGAGCCCTTTTACCATATCCACGGCGTCGGCGAGATCTGCTGGAAGCCGATGCAGCAGTGGATGCACGATGACGGGCTGGAGATCACCGAGCATCCCGCGCTCGACGTGCGCGAGTACATCTACGACATGGCGACTGTCATGCGCGCCGCCGACCTCGTTATCTGCCGCGCGGGCGCGTCCACGCTCAGCGAGCTGACGGCGCTCGGCGTTCCGGCGATACTTGTGCCGTCGCCCAACGTGACGAATCACCATCAGGAGAAGAACGCGGCGCTGCTCGGCGACCACGGCGCGGCGCTCGTGCTGCCGGAAGAGGGCCTTGACGGCAAAAAGCTCTTCGCCGCCGCGGCGGGCATCCTGAACGATCCGCAGCGGATGGAGACGATGTCTCAAAACATGGCGGCGCTCGGCATCCCCGACGCGACCAAGCGCATCTACGACACAGTGATGACGCTGCTCAAGTGAAAGAGAATAAAAAGGAAGCGAGCCGTGAGGCTCGCTTCCTTTACTTTTGACGCTTTATTCCGCCTTCAAAATGAAGTCCATATAGATGGGATTGTGGTCGGAGTAGCGGTAGCCTGCGTCGACGACATCGGCGGAGACGGCTTCGACGTTGTCGGAGACGAGGAAGCCGTCGACCGTCACGCGGAAGGTCGTCTCCTCGTTGTAGGGTTCGTTGGCCGTGCGGCAGGTGGCGACGGGATGGCCGACGTCAAACGGCACGACGAGGGAGAGCCCGTCGGGGATCGTCCCCTCGGGGATGGGCTGCGCCCAGGTGTCGTTCTCGCCGCTCGCGACGCCGAAGATCTCGGCAGAATTGCCGAGCAGGTCCTTGTTGAAGTCGCCGCCCGCGACGCAGTAGTTGCCGTTTTCGTATTCCGCCAGCATGTCGGCACAGAGCATTTGCAGCTGCTCGGTCGCGATGGTGCCGTCGGATGTGTAGGCCGAAAGGTGAAGGTTATAGAGCACCAGCTCCCTGCCGTTTTCCATCGGGATGCGGCTGACGGAGTAGCAGCGGTCCAGGTCGACGAGCTTCATGATGCCCGTCTCGATCGGCAGCGAGCGGCGTACGGCGGACGAGATCGGATGGCGCGAGAGCGTCAGGATGCCGGACTGGTTCGCGCCATGGGGGTTAATAAAGGGATAAAAGAGGTACGGGCTGTCGTAATTCTGCGCGAACACCTTGTTAAATTCGCTGTTCCCCATCACATCGTCGAGATAAGCGTCCTCTGCGATGTGCCAGCTGCGCGTGCCGTAGATATCGACCTCCTGAAAGAGCGCAAAGTCGGGCGAAAGGTCCTTGACGAGCGAGACCTCGCCGCGCATATTCTCGTCGACAGCCTGCCTGCTGCGGGCGCGGCTCTCCTTGCCGCCGTCCATGAAGAAGCTGTAATCGTCGCTGTACGCGCCGAAGCCCACGTTGGCCGACGAAACGCGGTAGGTGACGCCGGTCTGCGGCGCGCCCTCCATCGGTGCGGCAGAGGCGGCGTCGCAGTGCACCACGCTGAGCGTCTGCCAGTCCTCCACGCGGTAGTACGCGGCAAAGACATAGATGACGTAAGCCAGCACGATCAAAACAAGCGCCAACAGAATATAGAGCGCGACTTTGAGCGTTTTTTTCATGAAAAAAGACTCCTTTCGGGGAGAAATACAATAGTTTCATTTTGCCACAAAGCGGGCGGGAAAGCAAGGCAAAAAGAAGTTGACGCGCCGCGGCAAAATGGCTATACTGAAAATGCCTAACTATTGCCCTGTGAAAGTCGGCAGTCACCCATTTTCCGCAAAAGCCATACGATGGAAAAGTAATGTGCTTGCGGGAGGGAACATGATGTGTGAGCTGTTGGTAGAGGGCGGGGAGCGCCTGTACGGAGAACTCACGATACAAGGCTCAAAAAACAGTGTGCTGCCGATTTTGGCGGCGACGCTTTTGTGCGCGGACACCTGCGTGATCGAAAATTGTCCGAAGCTGCGGGACGTGGATGCGTCCGTTGCCATTTTGCGGCACTTGGGCTGCTGCACGCACTGGGAGGACAGTGCGCTCGTGGTCGACACAGCGCGCATGGACCGCGCGGTCGTGCCCGACGCACTGATGCGAGAGATGCGCTCGTCGGTCATCTTTCTCGGCGCGATTCTGGCGCGCTGCAAGGAAGCGACGATCTGTTATCCCGGCGGCTGCGAACTGGGGCCGCGTCCCATTGACCTGCACTTAAGCGCCCTGAGCGCCTTGGGGGCAGAGATCAGGGAGACGGGCGGCGAGCTCAAGTGCCGCGGCGGAACGCTTCTCGGGAGCGATGTGTACTTACCCATGCCGAGCGTGGGCGCGACGGAAAACGCGCTCCTCTGCGCCTGCGGCGCAGACGGCGTGACGACGATCTACAACGCCGCGCGCGAGCCGGAGATCGTCGATTTACAGAACTTTATCAACGCGATGGGCGGCAACGTCCGCGGCGCGGGCGGCTCGATCATCACAGTCGAGGGAAAGCGCGCGCTGCACGGCGGGAAATACCGCATCATCGCCGACCGCATCGTGGGCGCGACGTATCTCTGCGCCGCGGCCTGCTGTGGGGGAGAGGTGCGCCTTCGCGGCGTCGACCCGCGGCCGCTTTCGACTGTGTCCGGCGCGCTGAGCGAGGCGGGCTGCACGGTCAAAAGCGGGGAGGACGATGTTTTCCTCCAAAGTGATGGCAGTCTCAGATCCATCCGCCCTGTGCGCACGGCGCCCTATCCGGGCTTTCCGACGGACGCGCAGCCGGTGCTGATGGCGGCGCTTTTGAAAAGCGCGGGCAGCACCGTTTTTGTAGAGAATATTTTTGAAAACCGTTACCGCCATGTCGACGAGCTGGCGCGCATGGGCGCGGAGGTGCGCGTCGCGGGGCGCGTGGCCGTCGTCACGGGACGCGAGCACCTGCACGGCGCGCGCGTCAAGTGCACCGACCTTCGCGCGGGCGCGGCGCTTGTCATCGCGGGATTGCAGGCCGACGGGCTCACGCGCATCTCGCGCATCGAGCACATCGACCGCGGCTATGAGAGCATTGAGCGCGACCTTGGCGCGCTGGGCGCGCACGTGCGGCGGGAGACGGGTACATAAGCAAACGAAGAAAAAAGGCAGGAAAACTATGGCGTCAAAGCGAAGAAACAGACGGCGCAGGCGGGGAAGAGCCTCTTTCCCGCTGAGACTTTTGTGCCTCGCGGTCGTGATCGCCGCGTTTCTCGGCGCGCTGACGATGTTCTTCCGCATCGATATGATCGTGGTGGAGGGCAACGAGCGCTATACCGAGGAGCAGATCATCGAGGCTGCGGGCGTGCAGAAGGAGCAGAACCTTGTGCTGCTGAACAAATATAAGGTCAAACAATCCATTTTCGACACGCTTCCGTATGTGGAGACCGTTGTCATCAACCGCAAATACCCCGACGCGCTCATTCTGACCGTGACGGAGTGCACGGCCTCCGCTGCGCTGACGGGCGAAAACGGCACATGGCTCATGAGCGACGAAGGCAAAATTCTGGAGCGCGCGGCGCAGATCCCCGAGGGCTGCGCGCGCGTGACCGGCTGCACGCTCGTCGAGCCCGCGGTCGGCGCGATGGCGGCGTTTGCGGACGAGGATTCTTATAAATTCGAGCGCCTGCTCACGCTGCTGCGCACGGCGGAGGATAAGCAGCTTCTCTCCATGATCGGCGAGATCGACCTGAGCGACGGCACGGCCATCACCTTTACCTATTTGGACCGCTTTACGGTCAAAATGCCCTGGGATGCGGACATTGCCTACAAGCTCGGGAATGTGCGCACGGTGGTGGAGCAGCTTGAAGCCAATCAGACCGGCACGATCAACCTGATGAACGACGGCAGGGCTGACTTCATCCCGGAATAAAGGCGGAAGTTGACGTAAAAAAGTTTCCCCGAAATGGCCGATTGCTATTGACCCCGCGGGAAAACCGTAATACAATAATTAAGATAGCAAATACCTGATATTGTGGCGCTTGCAGCGGCAAGTGCCTTGCCCATACAACAGATTGCAGGAGGAACCGACATGGCATTCGGATTGGAGACCGGTCCTGAAAACGTAGTTAAGATCAAGGTCATCGGCGTTGGCGGCGGCGGCAACAACGTGGTCAACCGCATGGTGCGCACCGGTGCGCGCGGCGTCGACTTTGTCGCGGTGAACACAGATAAGCAGGCGCTCAACGTGTCTGCCGCCACTTATAAAATCCAGATCGGTGAAAAGCTGACGCACGGTCAGGGCGCGGGCTCCGACCCTGAGGTCGGCCGCAAGAGCGCCGAGGAGAGCCGCAACCAGATCGCCAAGGCGCTCGAGGACACCGATATGGTCTTTATCACCGCCGGCATGGGCGGCGGCACCGGCACAGGCGGCGCGCCCATTGTTGCCGAGATCGCGCGCGAGGCGGGCATCCTGACCGTCGGCGTCGTGACGAAGCCCTTCGGTTTTGAAGGCCGCCGCCGCATGACGCAGGCGGAAGCGGGCATCGAAGAGCTCAAGACCAAGGTCGACTCGCTCGTCATCATCCCGAACGAGCGCCTCAAGCATGCGACCGACCAGAAGATCACCTTTGCCAACGCGTTCGAAATCGCGGACGACGTGCTGCGTCAGGCGGTGCAGAGCATCTCCGACCTGATCCGCGACACGGGCTTCATCAACCTCGATTTTGCCGACGTGACCGCCATTATGAAGGACGCGGGCCTTGCCCACATGGGCGTCGGCCGCGCCGCCGGCAAGAACAAGGCCGAGGAGGCCGCGCGCATGGCCATTTCGTCCCCGCTGCTGGAGACCTCCATCAACGGTGCGCACGGCGTGCTCATCAACGTCACGGGCTCGATGGACATCGGCCTCGACGAGGTCGAGCAGGCAGCGTCCCTCGTGCAGGAGGCCGTGCATCCTGACGCGCTCACGATCTTCGGCGCGACGTTCGACGAGACGCTCGACGACGAGATCCGCGTCACCGTCATCGCCACGGGCTTTGACAAGGCGCCCGGCGCGCTGGACTTCAACAAGGATAAGAAGCCTGCCGAGCAGAGCGGCGAGAGCGCTGCTGCCGGTCTTGCGCCGCTCGACTTCGACAAGGAAAAGGCCGAGGAAGAGGCTAAGCACGAAGATGAGCCCGATCCGTTCGACGACATCTTCAAAATTTTCAACCGCGAGCGTTAAATGGAAACAATTCCCAAAATTCCGCAGACTTTGGTCTGCGGAATTTTTTTGTCCGCATTTACAGCGTTATTTCGAAAAGCGATGCCAGCGCATCAAAATTTTGCACCTTTTAATTTTGCCCGAAGCGCAGAAAGTAAATGCGCCGGACGGAGAAAAAGAAATGAGAAAGAAAAAAATTCCGGCATTGGGCGGACGGCTGCGCGCTGCGCGCACAGGGCGCGCCGCCCGCCCGTATTTTTTGAAGGGGTGAGAGAATGGATGGAACGCATCGCACAAAAAAGCGAGCGGCGGCAATCCTGCTTGGATTTTTTGCCGCCGCCGCGATCGCAATGCCGTCTGCGCAGGCGGCGGACCGGACGGTCAGCGAGCTGATCCCCGTCGGACAGACCGTCGGCGTCAAGCTCTTTTCCGACGGCGTGCTCGTCGTCGGCTTTTCCGATGGGGAAAGTCCGGCGAAGGACTGCGGACTCAAGGAGGGCGACGTCATCACGGCCATCGGCGGGCAAAGCCTGGACACCATTGAGGAATTCCGTCAGCTTCTGGCAGAAAACGGCGAGGACGCCGCGGCGCTGACCGTCAAGCGCGGCAGCCACACGATCGAACTGAGCGCAGAGCCGGAGAAGGACGAGGACGGCGAGTACCGCCTCGGCGCCTGGGTGCGCGACAGTATGGCGGGTATCGGCACAATGACCTTCTTTGATCCGCAGAGCGGCACGTTCGGCGCGCTGGGCCACGGCGTGACGGACGTGGACACGGGACAGCTCCTGCCGCTCGACCACGGCAGCATCATGGACGCCTCGGTCAAGGCGGTGAAAAAAGGCGAGCGTGCCTCGCCCGGCGAGCTCAAGGGCGACTTTGACCTGACGCGCGACAGCGGAACGCTTTACGCCAACACCGAATGCGGCATTTTCGGCAAGCTCTCGGCAGAGGACGCAGCAAAGATCACCGGCGCGGCGCTGCCGATCGCAAAAAAGGACGAGGTCAAGACCGGCAAGGCGACGATCCTGGCCACCGTTTCCGGCAATGAAACACGCGAGTATGATATTGAGATCGAAAAAATCTATTCGCCTTCCGGCAGCACGCGAAATCTGCTGCTGCGCGTGACGGACGAGGAGCTTCTTGCGCAGACCGGCGGCGTGGTGCAGGGAATGAGCGGCAGCGCGATTTTGCAGGATGGCAAGATCATTGGCGCGGTCACGCACGTCCTGCTGGATGATCCGTCAAGAGGTTATGGTATTTTTATCGAAAATATGCTCTCTGCGGCGGGGCTTTTGAGTGAATAACCTACCCATACAGTAGAAAGATTGTGTTAAGATAGCGTAAAAACAACTAAATTTTCATGCAAAAAGTTAGAAAAAGATGGTTAGATTCGACATAACTCGCTTGAAAACGCTGTCCAAATATGTTAGCTTAAAGCCATGGCAGAACGAAGACGTCACATTTTGCTGCTGAAGCTGGCCGGCTGGGTCGGCGAAAACTTGTGTGAAAAGGACGGGATGACATGGACAAGAGGATCACGGTCGTATTAGCGGACGCAAACGAGGAGTTCCGCACAGCACTGAAACAGGCATTGGAAGCAACGGGTGAGTTCGACGTAGTGGGATGCGCAGCCGACGGACTGGCTGCGGCGCAGGATATAGCGGAGCGAAAGCCGCAGCTTCTTGTGATGGATCTTTTGCTGCCGGGACTTGACGGCTTTGGCGTGCTCGAGCAGGCGGCGAAGGACAAGGTGCAGATGAAGACAGTTGTCGTCTCGGCTCTTTATCGCGATCAGATCGTGTCGCAGGCGATGAGCCGCGGCGTATCGTTCTTCATGCCCAAGCCCTGCGAGCTGACCTCGCTTTTAGACCAGATGCGCCGCGCGGTCAACGAAGGCGAGGAGAGCGAGGACGAGTCGCAGGCGCTTGAGCGCGAGGTCACGGCAGTGATCCACGAGGTCGGCGTGCCCGCGCACATCAAGGGCTATCAGTACGTGCGCGAGGCCATCGTCATCGCCGTGCAGGACATGGATGTCATCAACGCCGTGACGAAAGTGCTTTATCCCGAGGTCGCGCGCCGCTACAGCACCACGCCCTCGCGCGTCGAGCGCGCTGTGCGCCATGCGATCGAGGTTGCGTGGGACCGCGGTGACCTGGAGACGCTCCAGCGCTATTTTGGCTACACGGTATCCAACACGAAAGGAAAGCCGACCAACAGCGAGTTTATCGCCATGATCGCGGACCGCATCCGTTTACAACGGAAGATCTATAGGGTGTGAGGTGAAGTATAGGCGGTACAAGGTTTTTTCCGAGTAGTCAGGAATTTTTCAAAGCGATGAACAAGGCCAAAATACAATGAAAACGCTTTGAAAAAGCTATAAATCTTTCGCCTTAAAGATACTAACTCCCTCAATTCATTGGGTGACAAAACCGGATGAATTGGGGGAGTTTTTATGTTTACTAACAAAATGATTTGGCAGATCGACGAGTACATGCTCTATTGCCAAAGCAAGCAACTCAGCGAAAAGACAATGGAGAGCTATGAGCAGACACTTCATCTGTTTGAAAGATGGTGTGGAGAAGAAATGCTGATTGAGAATGTAACGGAGATAACCGAGGGATTTATCCGTCGCTATATCAATGATTTGCAGACAAGAGGGAAATATATGGCGTGCTGCAATGACGGAACGAAGGAAATGAATTGCCCAGAGCGACGTAGAGATTTTCGACAGCCGGTCAGCGTGACAACGATTAAGGACTATTCAACGGATGCGGTATTGTTCTATCCCGGCCTTTCATATGCGTTTTTCAGCGTGCTGGAAAATAAATGTGCGATATTTCATCTCAAATATATGAAGTTACATGGCAATATGAAGTTGATTCGGTTGTTATTATGCATGGATACTATTCTGAGTGGGGAGACTTGTTTAAAATCAGAAATGGTGGTATTGTAGAATCCATTCTCTAAATTGCAATATAAAAGGAACGGAACGACCAGAAAAAGCAGCGCTGATGCAGAGTACAAAACGATCCCCGTCCGGCGGAACCTTCCGCCGGACGGGGATCGTTGCTTTTTTACTTTTTCTGTTTCTTTTTCATGCGGCGCTCAATGTGCTGCAATCCCCACAGGCACAGCCAGGAGGCGGCGCCGAGGAGCAGCGAGCCAAGCGCAAATTGCTTTTTCTTCATGTCGATATCCTCATGTGTCGCTTTCGCGTAAAACAACGTCTGCGGTGAAGCGCTTGCCGTCGCGCTCGACTAAGAGCTTGAGCGTTTCGCCTGCTTCATGGCGGCGGCGGACACGCAGGAGGTCGGTGGACTTTGTCAACGCTTCGCCGTCGGCCGCTACGATAAGGTCACCCTTCTGGATGCCGGCCTCGTCGCCGGGGCCGCCGGGCGTGACGTCCATCACGCGCAGAGCGGTCTCGCCGCTATCTAAAATGACGGGCGCGATCTGTACCGAGATACCGATCACCACCTCGCCGTGCACCTCGCCGTAGGCGATCAGGTCATTGATCATATAGGCGGTCGAGGCGATGGGAATGGCAAAGCCGAGGCCCTCCACGCTCGTGGTGGAGGACGAGCCCATCTTCATCGTGTTGATACCGACGACCTGTCCGTACACGTTGATGAGCGGGCCGCCGGAGTTGCCGTTGTTGAGCGCGGCGTTCGTCTGAATGAGCGTCATCGTCACGCCGTCGACGTACACGTCGCGGTTGATGGCGGAGACGATGCCGTCGGTCAGCGTGCCGCGCAGCTCCACGCCGAGCGGGTTGCCGATGGCGAACACCGGATCGCCGACCGTCAGCGCGTCAGAGTCGCCGAATTCCGCGGCGGGAAGGCCGCTGGCCGCGATCTTGATGACGGCGAGGTCCTTTTCTTCGTCGAGCCCCAAAAGGCACGCACGGTAATCCTCACCAGTGTCGAGCACGACGTAGCACTCCGAGCCGCCCGCGATGACGTGGGCGTTCGTGAGGATGTAGCCATCCTCGGTGAAGATGACGCCCGTGCCGACCATGGCGCTGCCGTCGCGGTTGCCGGTGAGCACCGTGACGGTGGAGGGATTGACTTTCTGGTAGATCTCCTGGATCGTCAGCGCCTCGCCGTGGCTCTCGTTGTAGCGGAGCTTGACCTGATCGGTGTTGGGCAGGCGCTTGATGGTCGTTTCGCCATGCTCGCTGTTGTCGTAATAATCCTCGTCATGGTGCTGCTCAAAATCATCGTCGTGATAGGAACGGTGATCGTCGAACGCGCCGCCGAGCCACAGCGCCGTGACGACGCCGCTGACGATGAGCAGCCCGAGCATGCAGAAAAGGAAGATCTTAAGCCCTTTCCGCTTTTTACGCGGTGATGTATGCTTCTTCGGCTGTCCGGGCAGCGGTGTCGGCTGCACGTAGCGCTCCACGATGGGCGTGACGGGCGCTTCATAGCGCAGCACGACCTCCTGCGGCTCGCCGCTCTGGCTGACCGTCGGGGATAACTCCTGATTCTCGTGATCCATAGTGTTTGCTTCTCCTGATGGGGACTTTACTGCGCGGTCTGCCCGCCGGCGAGCGTCACGCTGAAGGTGAATGTCGTCAGGCCGTTTTCGCTTGTGACGGCGATGTGCTCCTTGTGCTGGTCCAGAATGGTTTTGACCACGTAGAGCCCGAGGCCCACGCCGTCCTTATCCTCGGAGCGGGACTTGTCGCTCTTATGGAAGCGCTCGAACAGCAGCGGGATCTCCTCGGCGGGGATGGTGTCGCCCTCGTTGCGGACCGAGATCAGCGCCTTGCCGTTGAGCGTCGTCACGCCGAGGTAGAGCGCAGAGCCCTTGCGGGCAAATTTTGTCGCGTTTTCGAGCAGGTTGTAGATGACCTGCGTGATGAGGTCGTTGTCGCCGAGCACCATGATGCCGCTGTCGGGAATGTCGGCGTCGACATCGAGCCCGCGGTCGGTGATCTTCTTCTCCATCGAAATGAGCACGCGGCGCATGCTCTCGCACACGTCGAACGGCGCCTTCGTGCGCGTCAGGTCGCGCGACTGGAGCTGCGAGACCTCGAGCATGCGGCGCACGAGGCGGGACAGGCGCCGCGCCTCATCCGAGATGATGCGCAGGTACTCCTTTTCCTGCTCGGGCGGGATCGTGCCGTCCAGAATGCCGTCGGTGTAGCCTGCGATGGTCGTCATCGGGGTTTTCAATTCGTGGGAGACGTTTGCGATGAACTCGCGGCGCTGGCGTTCGGTCTCCTGTAAGGAGTCCGCCATGTTGTTGAACGACTCGGCGAGCTCGGAGATCTCCGTCACACCCTCGTAGTTGTGCATGCGCACGTCGAAATTGCCCTCGGCGAAGCGGCGTGTCGCCTCCGCCATCTCGTGGATGGGGCGCGACTGGCGCATGCTGACCCACGCGCTCACGACGAACGAGAGCAGCAGCACCGTCACCGCCGTCATGAAAAACAATCCAATAAACGTGCGCCACATCGTCGTCAGCGCCCGCGCGCCGGTCACCGCCAGCACAAAGCCGACGGTTGCGCCCTCGCTCACGATCGGCACGCCGACGACGAAGTGCGTGTCCTCATAGATGTCGCCGAGCGTGGTGCGCACGGCGTAGGTGTCATCGCTCATCGCGCCCTCGGCCACGTCCTGCGGCACGGTCAGCACGCGGTTGACGAGAGTTGTATCGGTCGTCAGCAGCAGGTTGCCGTCCGAGTTGCAGATGAGAAATTCTGCATCCGTCACGTTCGAAGCAAAGTCTGCCAGCTCACGCAGCCCTGTGAGCGAGCCGTTTTCCATGTAGGACGACACCATGTGCGACACGACCGTCGCCTTGCTCTGCATCTGCTCGCTGCGCTCATCGATGGCGTAGGAATACGTCAGCGCGAAGAACGCGCTGCCGAGCAGCGCCAGCGTCAGCATGACGACGCTCGCCGTGAGCAGAAAATTCTGCCAGTAGATCGTGCGGCAGCGGGTCTTGACCTTTTTGAGCGTCCAGCGCTTTTTCTGTGTTTTCTCTTTGTTTTCTTCCGGCATACTGAATTACTTCACTTCGAATTTATACCCGACGCCCCAGACGGTCTTGAGCGCCCACTGGTCGCTGACGTTTTCGACCTTTTCGCGGAGCCTCTTGACGTGTACGTCCACCGTGCGCGAATCGCCGAAGTAGTCGAAGCCCCACACCTCGTCAAGGAGCTGATTGCGCGTGTAAACGCGGTTCGGCGTGGCGGCAAGGTGGTAGAGAAGCTCCAGCTCTTTGGGCGGCGTGTCGATCTTCTTGCCGTCGACGATGAGCTCGTAGGAGTCGAGGTCGATGATGAGCTTGTCGAACGTGAGGCGCTTGTGCGTGTCCTCGGGGATCTCGCTGCGGCGCAGCACGGCGTTGATGCGCGCAAGCAGCTCCTTCATCTCAAAGGGCTTGACGACATAGTCGTCTGCGCCCATCTCCAGGCCGTGGATGCGGTCATTGACCTCGCCCTTGGCGGTGAGCATGATGATCGGGCACTTAGACGTCTCGCGGATCTTGGCGCATACGCCCCAGCCGTCGAGCACGGGGAGCATCACGTCGAGCAGCACAAGGTCGGGCTCTTTTTCCTTGAATTCCTCCACGGCCTTGCCGCCGTCGGCGGCGATGCGGACGTCGAAGCCCTCTTTGTCGAGATACATCTTAATGAGGTTGGAAATATTATTGTCGTCCTCCACGACAAGAATATTGCGTGCCATGCTGGTTTCCTCCTTCACACAAGCGTGTGTCTTTCTTCTGTGTTATTGTTTATTATACGCAAAACTGTGCGCGTTTCCTGAACAATTTGTAAAACCGTCACGCGTCCTTTGTGACCGCGAGCTCGTTGAGCGCTGTGATGAGACGCGAGGACGAGCGGAGGCGAGAGAGCAGCGTGCTCCAATCTGCCTGCACGGCGGTGTCAGCGCCGAGATAGGCGATGCATCCGCCGGAGCGGGCCTGACGCGCGATGCTGCTGGCGGCCTGCGCCGCGGTGGGAAGACCGCCGCTGTAATCCAGGTCAAAGTCAATGGGGCAGTAGCCCGCGGCGCGCACGGCGCGCAGCGTCTTGTCCGACGCGCCGTAGAGCGCGACGAGCCGCGCTTTTTCGTTGCACGCGGCCCATAGCGCGCTGTTTGCGCGCTCGATCGCGCTGACCGTGCGTGAGCTGCCGCCGGAAGCGTCGATGCGCAGCGCGGCGGCGTTGCCGCTGATGACGACACGGCGCAGCAGATCGCCGAGCGAGGAAAGCTGCTCTTCCGAGAAGAGAAACGTCGCCGTCGCGTTGTTGCTTGCGAGCGTGTCGAGCAGGGCGTTTGCGCTCTCTTCGTCCGTCACACGCAGTGCGAGACAGACAAGGTCGCGGTCGCCGTCGGTGTTCTGATCCGGTGTGTTGCCTGGATCGTTCGAGTCGCTGTGCGTCTTCATGTATTCGTTGTAGCGCTGCTCCATGGACATGGCCGCGGCGTCGATGAACTTCGCGTCGGAAAGCACGACCGTATCACTTTTGACGCGGACCAGGTAACCATAGGTCACGCGCGTGTAGCTATAATCGAGCGAGAAAAACTGCGTCAAAAGGTCGAGCGGCAGGAACACAACGTCGCTGCGCACGATGGCCGGACCGCTGTACTGGCGGTCGTTCTGGTCAGCGACGGTGCCGGCGGCGAAGTTGAACGTCAGTGCGCTGCCCTGCCGGTAGACGACGGCGGTGCTCTTGTCGCGGCTGCGGGAGTAGAAAAGGCCCAAGTCCGTGCCGGTGATGACTGTGGAGGGGACATACAGCCGCCCACCCGACCAGAACGGCATCGTCTCATCGCTCAGATCGGGCAAAAGTTGGTCGTTGACGGCGGTGAAATAGACAGTCGTTTCGGCCCTCGTTTCGCTGGGGGTGAGGGAGAAGACCATCAGCAATACAAGCAGCAGACACAAAAAACGCTTGCTCTTCATTTCTCCCGCCTCCTTGCGTATTTTATCTTAATATTATAGCAATTTTTCCGCCGCTTTGCAATATCCGCGATGCCTCAGCCGTCATAATAGCCGACGGTGGTGTTCGAAAAATAGTGCTGCACGATTTCCTCGGCGGAAAGGCCCTGCTTGGCGAGGATATTTGCGCCGTACTGGCTCATGCCGACACCGTGGCCGTAGCCTGTGACGTGGAACGTGAAGGCATTGTCCTTGTATTCCACGGTGAACGACGGCGAGCGCAGCGAGAGAATCGTGCGCAGGTCATTGCCGCGCAGCTTGACGCCGCCGACCGTGACGGAGGCGACGTAGTCCGAGTCGTTTCGCACGATATCCTTGATCCAGTCCTCTGGGCTGCCGGAAAGGTCGGCGTCCGGCTTGGCGGCGAGGATGAGAGACTTGAATTCCGCTGCCGTGAACGTTGCGACCGAGTAGTAGTTCGGTACGAGCTCTTCCGTCTCGGGGCTATCGACCTTTTGGAGATACGGCAGGTCGTTCATCCACACGTCGCCCGCGCCCTGCGTGCTGCCGTCGGCGGACGAGAAGAACACGGCGAGGATGGGCGCGCCGTCGTACAAAATGACCTCGCCGTCCGTTTCGCTCACGGCACGGGCGAGCTTTTCCTCGTAGTAGACGGCCATGCTGCCCCAGTTGGCCGCGGCCTGTTCGGCATTTATGTACGCCTTGCAGCAGGTGTGATCGTCGCAGGCGTCGGCGTCTGGATGGTTGGCACTGCCGCCGCCGCGGATGCGGTAGAGCGTGTAGGTGCGCGCGGCGATGGCCTGTGCCTTGAGCGCCTCCTCCTCAAACGAGGCGGGCATTTCCGCGCGCAGCACGCCGAGAAGGTATGTGCCCATGTCCATCTCCTGGACCTCGCCCTGAATTTGGACGCGCAGCGTTTTTGCGCTGTCGCGCTCGCCGGGGGCGGCGATCTCACCGCTCGGCAGGGGAGATTCCGAGCCGTCCTGTGTGTTCGGCGTGTCGTCAAAGCGGCCTGCCGCCGCCCAGGCGAGGATCCAGATGAGGCCGAGCAATAGTATTGTGATGCGAAGAAGCTGTTTCAAGGTGTGTTCCTCCCTGCGGCCCACGGCCGCGATGCTTAAGTGACAGTGTTTTTATCAGTGTATGACCGACTTGTCCGCAAAATGATTCATGGACAAACGGGGATGAGTGTGCTATCATCAATAAATAGATGTTTTCCGGCGCTGTGCGCGCCGTATTCCGGAAAAAGAAAGGGTTCGGTTTTGTGAAAATTCTTCATTGGCTTTTGCTGGTGCTTTTTTCTGCGGCAGCGGCGCTGGCACGCCTCCGCCTGCTGGCAGTCGGCTTTGACGCGGACGGACTTCCCGTCCCGATGGACTTAAACGCCATGGTGCTGCCTGCGGTGCTCGTCATCGCAGCGGTCATCGCGGTCATTATGGCGCGGCGCTATCCCGCTCAGCGCGAGCTGTGCGGCAGCATGGATCTCTACTTCGCCTTTGACCGCTCGACGCTTGCGGTCTTGCTGATGGTGCTCGGCAGCTTTGCCCTGATCGGCTCGGCGGTGTGCTCGTTGGTGTTCTCGCTCCGCACGACGCTTACGATGATCCTGTCCGTTTTTCTGGCAGTCGGCGCGGCATGCCTGCTGTACGCTACGACCGCGCTGCGCCGCAAGGTGGAGTTCCCAGGCGTTGCGCTGCTCGTGCCTGTGTGCGCGATGGTGCTTGCGCTGATCCTCTTCTACCGCGAGCACGCGGCGGACCCGATTCTGCGTCATTACTATGTCGAAACGCTGACGCTCGCGGCGCTGACGGTGCTGCTGCTCGAATTTGCGGCCTTTGCTTTCCGCGGCGGCGCGCCGCGGCTGCTGATGCCCGCGAGCACGATGAGCGTCATCCTTTGCGCGGCGGCCTTGGCCGCGCGCCCGACGATTGCCGTGATCCTCTTCTACGCCGGCGGCGCGTGCATCGCGCTCGGTATCGGCGCGGCGGCGGACTTCGATCCGTGACGCCATCCTACATCAGAATATAACGAAAAAGGACGCCTCACGGCGTCCCTTTTCTTATAAGATGGAAGATTGGATGAAAAGAAGCTATTGTCTCTTGCAAGGATTAAGATAAAGGACGCATGTTAACAAAATTCGAGGGAAAGTGTTACAAAAGTGTTAAATAGAAAGAAAATCCGGAAACCCTTGCAAATCAAGGAAAATCCTTGCGCCACAGTCGTTTGCAGCTTGCACGGGACTGTGCAAGACTGTGCCAAACTGTCTATATTTCGGACGCAGTAATGACGCAGTAGCAATTCCTGACCGGCGGTCAAATGACGCACGAAAGCGAAATCACTTTACAAACGCAGCGTGCGGAAAAAATCGGCCAGCACGGCGCGGCATTCGTCTTTCAGAATGCCTCCCACGAGCGCGGGGCGGAAGGGAAAGCGCTCCATAAAGAGGTTCAGCACGCCACCGCAGGCGCCCATCGCCTCGTCCCGCGCGCCATAGTAGACGCGCGGGATGCGCGCGTTGACGATCGCGCCCGCGCACATCGGGCAGGGCTCGAGTGTCACGTAGAGCGTGCAGCCGTCGAGCCGCCAGGAGCGCAGACGTTCATTTGCCTGTGCGATAGCTTCCATCTCTGCGTGCGAGGAGGTGCGCTGCAGTTCCTCACGCCGGTTGCGGCCTCGGCCGATGATCTCGCTGTCTTTGACGATGACACAGCCGACGGGCACCTCGCCCTCCTGTGCGGCCTCGCGCGCGAGAGATAGCGCCTCGCGCATATAATCTTCATGCTCCATACTTGGCTCCTTGTTTGAAAAGAGGAATATTTGTCCACACTTTCCATACACTGACATTGCAGAGGTATGGGAGGGCGAAAACATGCGAAAGGTCAATTTGCTGCGCTGTGACGTCGCGCGCGATGCATCCATGCAGGACTTGTTCAGCGAGCTGCGCGACACGCGTGTCGCGCTGTCGCAGGCGTACGCGCGCTTCAACGCGGTCTGCGCGCCGGAGCTCGTCGACGCCTGCGTGTATGAGATCAACGCCGAGCTCTCACGCTACGACTACCTGCTGCGCCAGATCAAGGAGCGCAGCGGCGAAGCCGTGTACAAAACGTGCAGCGAGGGGGTCGCAAAATGGGGATAACGGAAAAAATACTGCTTGTCCTGTTTGCCGTGTTTGCGCTGCTCGCGGTGCTCAGGCTGTTCGCCGTGCCGTTGAAGCTCGCGGGCAAGCTGCTCGTCAACACGCTGCTCGGCTTTGCGCTGCTCGGCATTCTAAGCGCGCTCGGCGTGCTCGCCAAGCTTTCGCTGGGGCTGAATCTTTTCAACGCTCTCGTCATCGCCGTCCTCGGCGTGCCGGGCCTCGCGCTGCTGATCTTGCTGAGGCTGGTGTTTATTTAATGTACATAGAACAAAAGCCTCGCAGAGTTTCGTGCCTGCAGGCACGAAAAGATTTTAATCGTTTTCTGCCGCGACATGCGCGTGGCAGAAAACACTTTGCGCGAAGCGTGTGTCGAATTGGCCTCTTTCAGCGGCCAACCGAGGCACAAAGCGCAGTGAAATATTCTCGGAAAAGTGACAACGTCACTTTTCCGAATTTTTTGTATCCCAGCCGTACAGCGGATACCGCTGCATCGCGCCAAAGAGCTTCTGCTTGAGGTCGGGGTAGCGCTCGGAGAGCGACTCGATGAGCTCCTTGACCTCCTGACGGCGCGTCTCACCGTTGGCGGGGCAGGGGTTATGTACGATGGGAAGATCGAGCTTTGCCGCGACATTGCGCACCTGCTGCTCCTTCACATAGAGCAGCGGGCGGATCTGCGTCACGTCCGAGCGGCTCAGGTATGTCACGGGCTGGAAGCAGCCGATGCGGCCCTCAAAGAGGAGATTCATCAAAAGTGTTTCGACCGCGTCGTCGTAGTGGTGGCCGAGCGCGATCGTTTTGATGCCGTGCTCGTTCATCGCGGTCGAAAGCGCACCGCGGCGGAGCTTGGCGCACAGCGAGCAGGGATTTTTCTCCTTACGCTCCAAAAAGACGACCTCGTAGATCGGCACGTCCACGCGGATGTACTCCACGCCGAGCGCCGCGCAATAGTCGGCCACGGCATCAAAGCTCATGCCCGGCACACCCGTTTCGACCGTGATGGCCGCGACCTTGAATGGCTTCTGGTAGAATTTGGAAAGGCGCGCGAGCGCGGTGAGCGTGACGAGCGAGTCCTTGCCGCCGGAGACACCGACGGCGACCGTCTCGCCCTCCTGGATCATGTCGTAGTCCGTAACGCAGCGGCGCACGAGGCCCAAGATTTCCTGCATAGGTACAGCTCCTTGCGAAAAATAAAAGAATTTCGATTTTGCGATTTGAGAATTCGAGAGATAATCGAAGAAAAAAAGAGAATTTGCGAGCATTACTCATGCTAAATTAAAATGGTGTTGACATTCCCGCGCGCAGATGCTATAAATAAACTCGTTCCGATTTTACCAAGGAACAATATAAATGTAAAGCACAAGCTTTCATTCATAGATCAATATGGAGGAAACACACCATGTCCACTTTTATGGCGAACAAGGGCAACATCGAGCGTAAGTGGTACGTCATCGATGCTGCCGGCAAGCCCATGGGCAAGACCGCCGTTGCTGCGGCTGATCTGCTCCGCGGCAAGTGCAAAGTCACCTACACCCCGCACGCCGACTGCGGCGACAACGTCATCATCATCAACGCTTCCAAGGCCATCCTCACCGGCAACAAGATGGAGCAGAAGTACTATCGTACGCACTCCGGCTGGGTCGGCGGTCTGAAGGAGACCAAGTATCGCATCCTCATGCAGGAGAAGCCCGAGCTTGCGATGCGCGTGGCTGTGCGCGGCATGATGCCCCGCAACACCGTGACCAAGGACTCCCTGAAGCGCCTGCACATCTACGCTGGTGACACCCACGAGCAGCAGGCCCAGAAGCCCGAAGCCTACGAAGTCTAAGGAGGAAGAGAAGAATGTATCAGTCCAAGAAGCCTTATCTGTACGGCACCGGCCGTAGAAAGTCCTCCGTCGCCCGCGTTCGCCTCTTCCAGAACGGCACCGGCGCTATCACCATCAACGGCCGCGACATCGACGAGTATTTCGGTCTCGAGACCCTGAAGATGGTCGTCCGTCAGCCCCTCGCCGCTACCGAGGAGCTCGGCAAGGTCGACATCGTTGCCACCGTCGAGGGCGGCGGCGTGTCCGGTCAGGCCGGCGCTCTGCGTCACGGCGTGGCCCGCGCCCTGCTGCTGGTCAACCCCGAGTACCGCACCGTCCTGAAGAAGGCCGGCTTCCTCACGCGCGATCCTCGTATGAAGGAGCGCAAGAAATACGGTCTCAAGGCCGCCCGTCGCGCGCCTCAGTTCTCCAAGCGCTAATTTGCTGAAAATCCCCGAAACTCAATGGTCTCGGGGATTTTTTCTTTGTGAGGATATGCCTCTTTTTGCCGCTGAAGGCCGTAAAGGTTTGGGGTTACTTAGAGGTTTTTTGAGGTTACCGAGTTGCTTTCAGGTTACTAATGAGGTTACTAGGAGAGTATTTAGTAAATCGAAGATGCAGCATAAAGAAAGGCGCATTCTTTCGAATGCGTCCTTCTTTATGCCAAAATAGAAAGGGAAAGGCCGTCAGCCTTTCCCTTTTTTTGCTTTAACGGCAATATTTTTCAATATAAGCGTTCTGGCACTTGATGATGATCTTGATGGCTTCCTCGCGGCCGAGGACGTCGCTGACGACGGTCTCCTTGCCCTCCAGGCTCTTGTAGACGCGGAAGAAGTGGCGGATTTCGCTTGCCACATGGTTCGGCAGCTCCGAGATGTCCTGATAGGTGTTGTAGGTCGGGTCCTGGAAGGGAATGGCAATGATCTTTTCATCGAGACTGCCGCTGTCCTCCATCGAAATAACGCCGATGGGGTAGCACTCCACGAGGCTCAGCGGGCGGATGCATTCAGAGCAGAGCACCAGAACGTCCAGCGGGTCGCCGTCGTCCGCCCAGGTGCGGGGGATGAAGCCGTAGTTGGCGGGATAGTGAGTCGAGGTGTAGAGAATTCGGTCGAGACGCAGCGCGCCGGTCTCTTTATCCATCTCGTACTTGTTTTTCGAGCCCTTCTCGATCTCGATGACCGCGAAAAAGTCCTCGGGGCGCACGCGCGCCGGTGCAATATCATGCCAAAGATTCATAATAGTTCTCCCTTCGTGAGAAATGGTATTGAGAAAACGCGCAGAAGTACGCTTCTGCGCGCTTTCGCTGACGAAAATTATTTGCTCAGTGCCTCGTCGATGCTCTTCGCGCCGAGCTTGCCGGCGCCCATGGCGAGGATGACGGTGGCAGCGCCCGTGACGGCGTCGCCGCCGGCGTAGACGTTCTGATGAGAGGTGAGACCGGCCTCGTTCACGACGATGCCGCCCTTGCGGTTGACCTCAAGACCCGGGGTGGTGTTCTTGATGAGCGGGTTCGGCGTGGTGCCAAGCGACATGATGACGCAGTCGACCGGCAGATCGTGTTCGCTGCCGACCTTTTCGATCGGGCGGCGGCGGCCGGAGGCGTCAGGCTCGCCCAGCTCCATCTCCACGCAGGTCATGGAGGAGACATAGCCCTTCTCGTCGCCGTTGATCTTGACGGGGTTGTTGAGCGTCTTGAAGACGATGCCCTCTTCGATGGCATGCTCGACCTCTTCGTGACGGGCGGGGAGCTCTTCCATGCCGCGGCGGTAGACGACGTACACATCCGCGCCCAGGCGCTTGGAGCAGCGCGCGGCGTCCATGGCGACGTTGCCGCCGCCGACGACGGCGACTTTCTTGCCCTGAAGCGGCATGATGGGCGTGTCGGAGCCGTCCTTATAAGCCTTCATCAGGTTGATACGGGTCAGGAACTCGTTGGCAGAGTAAACGCCGCAGAGGTTCTCGCCGGGGATGTGCATGAACATAGGAAGACCCGCGCCGGAGCCGATGAACACGGCCTCGAAGGCGTACTCGCTCATCAACTCGTCGATGGACACGACGCGGCCGATGACCATGTTCGTTTCGACCTTGACGCCGAGGGCCTTCAGGCCGTCGACTTCCTTCTGCACGATGGCCTTGGGAAGTCTGAACTCGGGGATACCGTAGACCAGCACGCCGCCGGCGAGGTGGAGCGCTTCAAACACGGTGACGTCATAGCCCTTCTTGGCAAGGTCACCCGCGCAGGTGAGGCCGCTGGGGCCGGAACCGATGACCGCGACCTTATGGCCGTTGGGCGTGGGCTTGGCGGGCGCTTCCTGCACGTTTGCATTGTGCCAGTCGGCGACAAAGCGTTCAAGGCGGCCGATGCCGACGGGCTCGCCCTTGATGCCGCGGATGCACTTCGATTCGCACTGCGTCTCCTGCGGGCAGACGCGGCCGCAGACGGCGGGGAGGGAGGAGGTCTCGTGGATGACCTGATAGGCGCCCTCATAGTCCTTTTCGGTGATCTTCTTGATGAATTCGGGGATCTTGACCTGCACCGGGCAGCCGGAAACGCAGGGATGGTTCTTGCAGTTTAAGCAGCGGGCCGCTTCATCGAGCGCCTGCTCCTCGGTATAACCGAGGGCAACCTCCAGAAAGTTCTTGTTGCGGACGTTGGGCTCCTGCGAGGGCATTTCGTTCTTCTTCAGACTCATGTTAGGCATATTACTGAACCTCCTTGCTGAACAGGTTGCAGGTCTCTTCGTATTTGTGGCGCTCCCAGTCGAAGTACATCTTGCCGCGCTTGAGACTCTCGTCCCAGTCGACCTTGTGACCGTCGAAGTCCGGGCCGTCGACGCAGGCGAACTTCGTCTCGCCGCCGACGGTGAGGCGGCAGCCGCCGCACATGCCGGTGCCGTCGACCATGATCGGGCTCATGGAAACGGTGGTGGGGATGCCGTAGGGCTCGGTGGTCTTGGACACGAATTTCATCATGATGGCAGGGCCGATGGCGAAGATCTCGTCATACTGGTTGCCCGCGTCGATGAGCTCCTTGAGCGCATCGGTGACAAGACCCTTCTCGCCGTAAGAGCCGTCGTCCGTCATCAGCTTCAAAACGCTGGACGCCGCGCGGAACTTGTCCTCAAGAATGACGAGGTCCTTATTCTTGAAGCCGACGACCGCGTGGACTTCCGCGCCGCAGTCGTGGAACTTCTTCAGAACAGGGTAGGCGATGGCGCAGCCGACGCCGCCGCCCACGACACAGACCTTTTTCTTGCCTTCGGTCTCGGTCGGGCGGCCCAGCGGGCCGACAAAGTCCTGAATGTACTCGCCCTCGGCTTTATGTCTGAGCTTTTCGGTGGTGGCGCCGATCGTCTGCACGATGATGGTAACGGTGCCCTTCTCACGGTCGAAGTCGTGGATGGTGATGGGGATGCGTTCACCGTTTTCATCGACGCGCAGGATGATGAACTGGCCGGGCTCGGCCTTCTTGGCCACCATCGGCGCCTCGATCTCGTAGAGGGTCACGGTGGGCTTGAGCGCTTCTTTCTTCACGATGCGATACATGAATGATTCTCCTTTTTGTTGAGATTCAGCGCCGTGCCGTCCGGGGAGAACGGCAGGCGGGATTCCTGGACGCAGCGCCGGGAATATGGAATGATGCTATATTTATATCATGAAAGTTTTCTTGCGTCAATGAATATCAAAATTCTGACGATGCAGGAAAACTTGCATTTACGAAAAATGCTTGCAAAAAACTAAAGCAGCGTAACGCTGCGGCCTTCGGTGCTGATGAGGTCCTCCTCGCGCATCTTGCGCATCTCGCGCATCATGGCGCTGCGGTCGGCGCTGATGTAGTCGGCAAGCATGCTGAGGGAAAACGGCAGGGGGAACGTCCGGCTGCCGTGCTCGTCGGCGAGCTGCTCGAAAAAGCACAGCAGCTTTTCGCGGATGGAGCGGCAAGCGAGCACCTCGATCCGGCGGCTCAGATGCAGAGACTTTTTCGAGAGCAGTTGGAAGAGGTTCGTTACGACCTGACTGTGGCAGGCGCAGGCGTTTTCGCAGCGCTTTGTGATCTGGTCATAGCGCATGAAGATGACGCGGCAGTCCTCGCGGCACTCGATGAGCGCGCTGCCGTCGCGAAAGCCGGTGAACGCCAGCTCCTCGCCAAAGACGCTGCCCTCGTCCATGCTTTCAAGCACGGTGCGGTTGCCGTCGGCGTGCAGGCGCAGAAGCGCCGCGCTGCCCGAGAGCAGCACGCCGATCATGTCCTGCTGCTGCCCGCAGGTGAGGATAGTCTGTCCTGCACTGAAGCGCTGCTCATACGCGCTGAAGCAGCGCAGCATATTTTCGCACGATGCTTCGTCTACGCCTGTAAACAGCGCGGAATCGCGGCAGTCCATCGCTTCCCCTCCCGTAAGGCCTGCTGCTTTACCGGTGCAGCGCAGCCGTTGACCTATTGCATTATCATATACCAGAGAGGGAAAAAAGTAAATGACAATTTCGCGAAAAAATCGGACAAAAAAGCGTGCGATCCCTGTAAAAAAGCATCCGCCTTATTTGGCGGATGCTTTGTCCTTTGCCTTGCGCGCATAGTCGTAAAACACCTGCGCAATGGGCGATAAAATGCTGTTTTTGTGCTTGACGATATAGAGCTGGCGGCGGAAGCGCGAGTCGGGGAAGGGGAAGGCGAGAAGCTTTCCGAACTGAACATAGTCCTGCGCGGCGCTCTGCGCGATGAGGCCGACGCCTAAGCCCTCGCTGACCATCTGCTTGACGCTCTCGGTCGAGCGGATCTCGACCGCGGTGCGCAGCTGGGCGATGTCGATGCCGAGCTCATTTAAGAGTTCCTTGCCCGCCTGATACGTGCCGCTGCCCTTTTCGCGGCTGATGAACGTCTCTTCCTTGAGCTGCTCGATGGGGAAGGGCTTGCCCGCAAAGGCCTGATACTTTTCGGTGTTCGGCGTGATGAGCACCATCGGGTCGCTGGCAAAATCCTGATAGACACACTTGTGGCTCGCCACCATCGTGCCGCAGAAGCCGATCTCCACGCTGCGCGTGGCGACGAGCTCCACGACCTTGGGACTGTCCTCCATCTGGATGTTGAAGGTGATGTCCGGATAACGGGCGCGGAAGTCCTGCAAAAGGTGCGGCAGATAATACTGGCTCGGCACCGTGGAGGCCGCGATGGAGATCGTACCTTTCATCTCCTGAGAGAAGTTGCGCAGCGCGATGGCCGCATTCTCGCGCACTTGTAAGATCTCCTTGGCGTATTTGTAGAGGAGCTTGCCCGCGTCGGAGGGGTAGGTTTCCTTCGTGGTGCGGACGATGAGCTTGATATTCAGTTTTCTCTCCAGTGCGGAGACGTGCGAGCTGATGGTCGGCTGCGTCAGGTGCAGCAGCTCCGCAGCGCGGGAAAAGCTGCAGTTTTCCACCACGTAGACGAACGCTTCGAGCTCTTTGATATCCATATCAATGTCCATGAAGTTCCCCCGTCAGACCGGCAAAAGCGAAATGTTTTGCGTTGATAGTGCGTTGAATGCTTATTTTTTAACAGTATACACAGTTTAGCGCCGTTTGTCCAGAGAGGGAAACGGCATTTTGCAGGATTTTATGCATTTTTGCCCGTGCGATGCACCGCGCGGGCAAAAAATGACGGCTTACTGCTTGTCCTGCGCCAGCGCCTCGCCCAGCGCGATGGCGAGCTGATCGGGGCAGGAGGTATTCTTGAAGCCGCAGCGGATGCCGCGCATGCGCGCGATGGCATCCTCGGCCTTCATGCCTTCGACCAGGCGCGAAATGCCCTGAAGGTTGCCGTTGCAGCCGCCGATGACCTCTACGCTCTTGATGGTGTGGTCGTCGTTCAGCTCAATGTGCATTTCCTTGGAGCAAACGCCCTTGGTGCGGTAGTTATAGGTCATTTCTATCTCTCCTTTTCTGATAGTCCGCGCCAATCATAGCACATTTGCCCCGCGTTCGCAAGGGATGTGCCGAAAAAGGAAAGAAAATGAAGATGCGGCAATTCGGGGTGGTATTCCGCGAACAAGCGTGCTATAATTATCCTGTTAGAATATTGCCATTACAGAACAAAACGCAAAAGGAGTTGTTTTTTATGTCAGTTTTGACCGCCGTTATCCTCGGCCTTGTGCAGGGGATCGCGGAATTTTTACCGATCTCGTCCTCCGGACATCTCGCCATCGCGGAGCACCTGCTGAACATGCAGGGCGCGAGCAACGTGCCCGACTTTTTCGATGTGCTGCTCCACCTCGGCACGCTCGTGGCGGTGTTTGCCGCTTACTGGGATGATATCCGCGATATGATCGTGGAGTTTTTCACCGGCATCGGCGACCTTGCCCATCATCGCACGCCGAACCCCGTGCCGCCTGCGCGCCGTCTCATCCTGCTCATCATTGTGGGCACGCTGCCGCTTTTCGTCATGGTGCCGTTTCGCCGTTTTTTCACGGAGCTGAGTGATAATATGTACTTTATCGGCGGCGCACTGATCGTCACGGGCATCCTGCTCTTTGCGAGCGACCGTGTGCGCCATGGCCGCAAGACGGAAAAGACCGCCACGCTGCTCGACGCGCTGCTTGTCGGTATCGGTCAGGCCATCGCGCTGTGCCCGGGCATCTCCCGCTCCGGCATGACGATCACGGCGGGCTGCTTCACGGGCTTTGAGCGCAAGTTTGCCGTGCGCTTTGCATTTCTGCTCTCCATCCCCGCGGTGTTGGGGGCGAACATCCTGACACTCAAAGACGCGATCGACGCGGACATCGACTTCTCCAGCGTGCCGGTGTATCTCGTCGGCGTCGTCGTCGCGGCGGTGTCGGGCTATGCGAGCATCCGCCTGCTGCGCTATGTTGCCGACAAGGGCCGTTTCGGCGCGTTTGCCTATTACTGCTGGGCCGCCGGCGTGCTGACGCTGGTGCTCACGATCCTGCACTAATTTTTGATTCTGAGGTGAATCATGGCACAACAGAAGAAAAAAACCACCACAACGAAAAAGAAAACGACGGGTTCGTCCCGCTCCTCGTCTTCCGGCAAGCGCACGGCGAAAAAGAATCAAAAGCGCCCCATCCGCCGCGAGGTCGCGGGCGCAATCCTGCTGGTGCTGGCGCTGTGCCTGGGCTTCAGCTATTTCCAGTCGGGGGCGTGGCTGCTCGATCAGCCGGCGAAGCTGTGCCGGTCGCTCTTTGGCTGGGGCTATTATCTCGTCGCGCCCGCACTGCTGCTGGGGAGCTACATTCTGCTCTTCCACCGTGGGCGGAACGTCGCGTCCTGCCTTGTCGGCACGGCGCTGCTGCCGGTCGTGTTCGGCGCGATCATGCACATCGCCCTCTGCAAAGAGAAGTATGTCAACATGGATGGCATCTTGAAGCTTCTGTGGACGAGCGGCAACGCGCTCGAGTCCGGCGGCGCGGTGTCTGCATCGCTTGCGATCATGCTGGTGCTGCTGGTGAAAAAGGTGCTGGCGATGGTCCTGCTCGTTGTGCTGTTCGTCGCGTTTTTGATGATGGCGTTCCGCTTGACGCCTGCCGCCGTGATCGAGGCCGTGCGCTCGCACGAGCGCGTGCCCTATGAGCCAGTGGAGGAAGAGGACCTTCCGCCGCAGCGCACCCATGTGCCGCGCCGCAGTGCGCCGGTCCATACGCCGGACGCCGCCATCGACATTCCGCTCGACGGCGAGGAGCGCGTCATCAAGAAAAATCCCACGGGCGGATTCTTCCGCAAGAAGTCCGATAATATCAAGAGCCCCGACGAGCTGTTAGCGGGCGGAAGTGCCGCGGAGACAAAGATCGCTGCACCCGTTAAGCCTGTGACGGTGGAGGCCGACGACTTCGACCTGCCGCCGTTTGATACAGCGCCGAGCGCGCCCGCGCCGGTCGTCCCGGCACCCGCACCTGTGATGCACACGCCGTTTGCCGCACCCACGCCGAGCGTGCAGAGCGCGCCCGTCACCGCAGCAACCGTGGCAGCCGCCGCGGCTCCCGCCGTGCTGACCGACAAGCAGGAGGACAAGCTCCGCCGCGCCGAGGTCGATGCCGCGCGCGAGGAGGTCACGCGCGAGATCGAGGGCAGCGACGCGCAGCCCCAGCCGCCTGCATATCAGTATCCGCCCATCACGCTCTTAAAAGAGGGCAGCGTGACGAACGCCGCCGAGGCGGGCGCGGAGCTGCGCAACAACTCCCGCCGCTTGGCGCAGACGCTCACGAGCTTCGGCGTGGACGCCCAGCCGGGCGATGTGGTGCGCGGCCCGTCGGTCACGCGCTATGAGTTCACGCTCAGTCAGGGCGTGAAGCTCTCGAAGATCACAAATTTGCAGGACGATATCGCCCTTGCGTTGGGCGCGAGCGGCGTACGCATCGCGCCCATCCCCGACAAGATCTCCGTCGTGGGTGTCGAGGTGCCGAACAAGCTCGTTTCGCCCGTCAGCATCCGCACGGTGCTCGAATCCACGGAGTTCACCACCCATCCTTCCACCACGGCCTTCGCCGTCGGCAAGGACATCAGCGGCAAGAACATCGTCGGGAATATCTCGAAGCTTCCGCACGTGCTCATCGCCGGTACGACAGGCTCCGGTAAGTCCGTGTGCACGAACTCGCTGATCGTCTCGATGCTCTATAAGTCGACGCCCGAAGAGGTGCGCTTCATCATGGTCGACCCGAAGATGGTCGAGCTTGCGCCCTACAACGGCATCCCGCACCTGCTCATCCCCGTCGTCACCGACCCGAAAAAGGCTGCGGGCGCGCTGCAATGGGCCGTGTACGAGATGATGAAGCGCTACAAGATGTTCTCCGAGCACAACGTCAAGGACCTTGCCTCCTACAATAAGGTGGCGGAGACGGACGAAACGCTCAAAAAGCTGCCGAGCGTCGTCGTCGTCATCGACGAGCTGGCCGACTTGATGCTCGTCGCGGCGAAGGAGGTCGAAGAGTCGATCTGCCGCGTAGCGCAGATGGGCCGCGCCGCGGGTATGCACCTGGTTATCGCGACGCAGCGTCCGTCCGCGGATGTCATCACGGGTCTGATGAAGGCCAACATCCCGAGCCGCATCGCGTTCGCGGTCGCCTCCGCGATGGAATCGCGCATCATCCTCGACACCGCGGGCGCGGAAAAGCTCGTGGGCCGCGGCGATATGCTCTATGCCCCGCTGGGCGAAGGCAAGCCCAAGCGCGTGCAGGGCTGCTTCATCTCGAGCGAGGAGATCGAGCGCGTGGTCAACTTCGTCAAGGAAAACGGCGAGACGGACTACGACGAATCCGTCATCGACAAGATCAACGCCGCCGTCGCCGAAAAGGAGAAGGGCAACGCCAAGGGAGGCGGCAATGCCGCGCCTGATCAGAACGCCGCCGACGATGTGGATGAGCTGCTCCCCGCCGCGATCGACGTGGTCATGGAGACGGGTCAGGCGTCCGTCTCGATGCTCCAGCGCCGCTTGAAGCTCGGCTATTCGCGCGCGGCGCGCATCGTCGACGAGATGGAGACGCGCGGCATCGTGGGCCCGTTCGAGGGCTCGAAGCCCCGCCAGCTGCTTATCACGAAAGAGCAGTGGCAGGAGCTCAAGATGAAGGGCGCCTACGGCGCGACGCCGCCGGAAGCGGAAGAGCTTCCGCCGCCGGACGAGGAAAACTGAACAAAGCGAAAGCACCACAGATGAAATTCATCTGCGGTGCTTTTTTGCGCGTGTTTGGTTCCCCGCGCACAGGAGCCGCATAGACTGTCGGGGAAGAAGAAATGGGGGAGGAGATCGACATGGCCTATTCCGACAGGGAGCTGCTCGCACGCCTCATCGAGTGCGAGGCGGGCGGCGAGGGCGAGAATGGGATGAAAGCCGTGGCGAGCGTCGTGATGAACCGCGTGCGCTCGACGGGCGGAGAATACGCGCGCGTGGGGCAGGGCAGCATCCGCAATATCATCTTTCAGCCGGGGCAGTTCGTCTGCGCGAGCGAGACCGAGCGCGGCAGCTACAACCCGCAGAACATCTACAACATGCGCCCGACCGATATCCATTACGAGATCGCGGACTGGGCCATCGCGGGCAACCGATTGAACGGCCTTGGAACGGCGCTGTGGTTCTTTAACCCGTTTTCGCCGTCCTGCCGCGCGAATTTTCCTTCAAATGTGGGGACGTTCGTCATGCGTATCGGCGACCACTGTTTTTATAACCCCACCGCCGCGTATTACGACACCTGAGAAAAGCAAATCAGCAGCAACGGGAAAGGGAGAGGACGTTTTTATGATCCAGATGGGAAAAAGCATGCCGTGCCTTTATGAGCAGATGGCTGCCGTGCCCGCCATGGCGAGCGCGCAGCAGAGCGGCAACAGCAATAATAGCAGCAATAATAGCAGCAATAATAGCAGTAATAATAACAGTAACAACAACGCGAGCCAGAGCTATGAGGAAATGCTTGGAGAATCGTCGGGGGCGGGGGGCATGTCGCTCGTGCCGCAGGGCGGCGCGAGCGGGCAGTTCCAGCCCACGCCCGACAAGATCGAAGAGTCGCAGACCGTCGACAAGATGGCCTACAATTCGTGGAAGGGGATGCTCGCGCGCAACATCGGCCGCGCAGTCATCGTGAGCTTCCTCGTCGGTTCGCAGAACACGGTCGTGGCGGTCGGTACGCTGCAGGAGGTCGGAAACGACTATATCACGCTGTTCCACCCCGGCCGCAGCGCCTACATCACCGCCGACATCTACTCCATCCGCTTCGTGGAGTTCCCGCAGGGGAACAACGTGATCACACTCAACTAAAAAGGGACGCTTTCGCGTCCCTTCATTTTTGCTTTTGCGTTCGCAGACGCAAAGAATTTTGATCGTCGATCGCCGCGACCAGCGCGTGGCGATCGACACCTCTCGCTCCGCGCGTGTCGCAGCCGCCAGCGGCGGCAAGGCACAAAGCGGAGTGTGGCCTTTCTCAAAAAAGCGGCTTTACCGCTTTTTTGAAGTACTTAGAATCTTCTTCTCCGCCCGTGGTAGCCGCCGTGTGCCGCGCCGCGGCGGCGGTGGCCGTAGCGACGGCGGCGAGAGAACATCGTCACATAGACGACGAGCGCGACGATCAGCAGTACGACCACGATCAACAGAATGCGGACGAGCGGCTTTGCGAAAAAGTCAGACACCCTGCGCTGCGCCGTCAGGAACCACGAGGCCGATACATCGTTCAGCGCTAAGAGGTCCGTCTCGGCGTAGACCTTACCATTGTAGGAGAGCGTCAGCTTGCCGAGCACGTCGCCCGCGGAAACGGGCGCGTCGACCGTGTCGTTTGTGAGCGTCACGGTGCGCTCGAGCATGTCGGGCTCGACATTGTCGGGCAGCAGGCAGGCGATATCCTCCGCCGCGTGGGTCGAAACGTAGCTCGCCTCGCTCGAAAGCGCGACGGGCACCTCCTGCACAAGGTCGGAGGAGGAGAGAATGTCGCGGAGGACAAAGTTGTCAAAGCCCCAGTCGAACATGCGCGACGTTTCGGAGAAGCTGCGCGTCTGGATGGTCACACCATCCTCGAGCGTCACGCGCTCTGCGCCCAGCACCACGCTGATCATGTGGCGGCTGCCGCGCAGGGCGGACGAAATGAGGCAGTAGCCCGCCTCGGGTGTCGAGCCGGTCTTGATGCCCTGTGCGTCGCGGTACACATACCCGCGGGCGCGCCAGTTGGAAATAAGAAAATTCGTCGAGTGCAGCTCGCGCGGCTTGTCGGTCATGTTCGTGGCGGGCACGGTGTAGCTCTTGGAGTTGCAGATCTCCATGAATTTATCGTGCTTCATCGCCTCGCGCGTGATGAGGTAGAGGTCCCACGCGGTCGTGTAGTGCTGGGAATTGTGAAGACCCGTGGCGTTGGCGAAGTGCGTGTGCTCGCAGCCAAGCTCCGCCGCGCGCTCGTTCATGCGCGCGACAAAGGCGTCGACCGAGCCGTAGAGCGTTTCGCCCAAAATGTTGCACGCCTCGTTCGCCGAGACGATGAGCATGCAGTTGAGCAGCTGCTCGACCGTCATCGTTTCGCCGGGGACGATGTTCGCCGTGCTGCCGTCGCTCGACAGCCCCTCGAACGCCGATTCCGTCGCAGTGACAGAGTCGGTCAGTGCGATCTTGCCCTCGTCGATGGCTTCAAACACCAGCAGCGCGACCATCACCTTTGTGAGCGACGCGGGGAAGTTCTCCTGATGGGCGTTTTTCTCGTAGAGAATTTCGCCCGTGTCGGCCTCAATGAGAAGGCCGGCCTTCGCGTCGAGTGTGAAGTCCTCATAGGCGTCAGCGCTCGTGAGCGAAAAGAGCGGGAGCAGGAGCGCAAAAGATAAAAAAAGTGAAAACAAGCGGCGTTTTTTCATGGAAATATACCTCGTTGTATGATACAATCAAATATAGAATACAGTGAAGAGGAGCGCGCCGTTCGGCACGCTTCGACATCAGTATAGCAAAAAAGGCAGGCGAGCGCAACCGTGGAAAAGCAAGAAAAGAAAACCAAAGTCAGCGGCGTCTACCTTGTGCTCGCCGCGCTGACGGTGCTGTTCGCCGTTTCGCTCGTTTTTCTGCACAAAACGGCCTACGAGGGTGCCTCGCACGGGAATTACACCGTGACGACGCAGGACAAGGCCGACGAGATCACCGCGCCCACGCGCGTTGTGACGCTTGTGAACGTCAATACCGCGACGGCGGAGGAGCTTGAAACGCTGACGGGCATCGGCCCGTCGCTCGCGCAGGCGATCATCGACTACCGCGCAGAACACGGCGATTTTACGGCAGCGGAGGACCTTTTGAACGTCAAGGGCATCGGAGAGGCGAAGCTCGAGGGCTTCCGCGCGGAGATCACATTCACGGAGGAGGATGGCAATGAAAATTCTGGTGGTTGACGACGAGCAGCTTCTCGTCAAGGGCATGAAATTCAATCTGGAAAACGAGGGCTACACGGTCGAGACCGCCTACGACGGCGCGACCGCCATCGACATGGCGAAAAGCGGCGGGTTCGACCTCATCATCCTCGATCTGATGATGCCGCAGGTGGACGGGCTGACGGCCTGCATGCGCATCCGCGAATTTTCCAATGTGCCCATCATCATGCTGACCGCCCGCAGCGAGGACGCCGACAAGATCATCGGTCTTGAGTCCGGCGCGGACGACTATATCACAAAGCCGTTCAACATCTTAGAGCTCAAAGCGCGCATCCGCGCGCTGCTGCGCCGCGCAAACGCTGCACCGCAGCAAAAGCAGCCTGAAACGCTCCTGTTGACCGCGGGCGGCATCACGCTCGACCCCGAGCAGCGCGTCGCCGTCAAAAACGGCGAGATCGTCGAGCTCACGGCCAAGGAATACGACCTCATCGAGCTTCTTGTCAAGAATCCGCGCCGCGTTTACTCGCGCGAAAATCTGATGGATCTCGTCTGGGGCTACACCTACGCAGGCGACTACCGCACAGTGGATGTGCACATCCGGCGGCTTCGCGAAAAGCTCGAGGAAAACCCCGCCGCGCCGCAGCACATCCTGACCAAATGGGGCGTGGGGTACTACTTGAAGGACTGATTTCCCACTAAAAGAAAGAGAAAGGGGGCAGCGCCGTGCAGATGCATGCGAGCCTGCAGCGAAAATTCAGCTTCAGCTATATCGCCATCATTCTGGCGGTGCTGATCCTGCTGAACACGTATCCGCTCATCACGTCGGAAAACCTGACGTTCCGCTCTAAGCAGAGCTCGCTGCAGGGCAGCGTCTCGGTGATGGTGACGGCGCTCTCCGGCCTTGAGGAGCTGAGCGAGGAAAACGTCGCGGGTGCGATGACGCTCGTGGAGGAGACGGGCATCTCCCGCGTGCTTGTGACGGACGCCTCGGGCCGCGTGCTGTATGACACGCGCGAGACTGACGGCGCGATCGGCCGCTACGCCTTTTATACAGAGCTTGTGCAGGCGCTTCGCGGAGAAGACGTCTTTTACACCGAATTTTCGGACAAGGCGTTCAAAAGCCGCGCGGCCTCGCCGGTCATCTACCACAGCCAGACCATCGGCGCGGTGTATGCCTACGAATACGATACCGAGCAAGCGGAGCTGCTGCTGTCCCTGCAGCGCAATCTCCTGACGATTTCGGCGGTCGTGTTGGTGTTCGCCGGCGGGATCAGCGTACTCTTATCCCGTGTGCTGACGCGGCGCTTCGGCGTACTGACCGACGCCATCCGCAAGATGCGCGAGGGCTCGTACAGCCACCGCGCCGAGGTCGGCGGGCACGACGAGATCAGCGAGCTCGCCGCCGAGTTCAACGACATGGCTGACCGGTTGCAAACGACGGAGGACGCTCGCCGCCGCTTCGTGTCGGACGCGAGCCACGAGCTCAAAACGCCGCTGGCGGGTATCAGGCTTCTGTCCGACTCCATTTTGCAGACGGAGAACATGGACGCGCAGACCGTGCGCGAATTTGTCGGTGATATCGAGCAGGAGTCCGAGCGCCTGGCGCGCATCACGGAAAATCTGCTGCGATTGACGCGTCTGGACAGCGGCATGCTGCCCGAGGCGCAGCGCGTCGACCTCTCGTCCGTGATGGCGCGCGTGGTGCGTATGCTGCGCCTTGTGGCCGAGGAAAAGCAGGTCGACCTCTCCTATGAAATTCGCCGCGAGGGACAGACCCTTGCGAGCGAGGATGAAATTCACGAAATCATCTACAACCTGACGGAAAACGCCATCAAGTATAACCGCCCCGGCGGCTTTGTGAAGCTGCTGCTCGCGGGGGATGAAAAGGACTGCCTTCTCACTGTCAGCGACAATGGCATCGGCATTCCGGAGGGGGACATGCCCCGCATTTTCGACCGCTTCTACCGCGTGGACAAGATGCGCTCGCGCGCCGCGGGCGGTACAGGCCTTGGCCTTTCCATCGCCGCCGACACGGCGCGCCGCCGCGGCGGCAGCATCGAGGTCCGCGCCCGCGAGGGCGGCGGCACGGTGTTTACCGTGCGCCTGCCGCGCTGCGAAGAGGGAGGGGATGAGACATGAGAAGACGTCTTTCCCTGACTGCGGCATTAGTCCTCCTGCTTTCGCTTCTCTGCGCCTGCGCGGCCCAGCACGCGCAGGAAATGGACGAAAACGGCTACGAGCTCTATTTTCTCAGCGATCCCAACTCCGCGGGCGGCGGCGACGCCATCCGCACGCAGGAAAAGCGCCTGACGCTCGACGGCGCGATGGAGACCGAAGACTGTGTCCGCGCGCTGATGGAGGCGCTGCTCGCAGGGCCCGACGAGCCGTCGCTCTCGTCGCCCATCCCGGAGGGAACGGCGCTCAAGTCGCTCAAGGTGTCGGGCCGCCGCGCGCAGATCGACTTGAGCGCACAGTATGCGCGCCTGACGGGCATCGACCTGTCGCTCGCTGACTACTGCATCACGCTGACGCTGACGCAGCTGCCGAATGTGAACGCTGTGAGCATCACGGCGGACGGGCGCGAGCTGCCGTACCGCGAGACGCAAGTGCTGCTCTCGGCGGATACGCTGCTTTCCTCGCGTGAGAGTGGCCTGCGGCCGATCACCGTGTCGCTTTATTTCCTCGACAGCAAGACAGGCGAGCTGCGCGCCGAGCAGCAGACGCTCGCGCTCTACGAGGGCCAGACGCGCGTGAACGCGCTGCTCGAAGCGCTCGCGCAGGGGCCGGAGGACGATTCGCTCGTCTCGCTCCTGCCGGAGGACTTTGCGGTCATCTCCTCTCGCATCGAAAACGGCGTGTGCTATCTGAATCTCCCGGCTAACGTCTCACTGCCGGAGAACGAGGCGGAGCGCGATTTGATGCTGAGCGCGCTCGAGCAGTCCATCTTGTCGCTTGGCGGCGTGGACGAGGTGCAGTTTTTGATCGAAGGCTCGGCCGAGCCCGACGGCTACCGGTAAAAAAGGCCCTCCGCAGAAATGCGGAGGGCCTTATCATATCTTGCGCTATTTTACGCTCACTCGCGCGCGAGCATCGCCGCGCCGATCACGCCCGCGCGGTAGCCGAGCGTGCAGAGCTCGATGCGCGTGTGCGAGACGGCATAGCGAGAGCCGAACGAACGCTCGCGCACCCTTTCGCGCAGCGGCAGGAGCAGCGCGTCGCCCTGATTTGCTACGCCGCCCGAGAGGGCCAGCACTTCGGGGAAGAAAATGTTGACAAGATTTGTGAGCCCGCAGGCCAGATGCTCGATGTAGTCCTCCACGACCTGCGCGCCCGCCTCGTCGCCGCGCTCCTTGGCGAGAAACGCTGTGCGGCCGTCGACACCGCCCTGCTCCGCGGCAATCGCATGCAGCAGACTCTCGGGGTGCGCGGCCATGGTGCGCTTCGTGTCGCGGATCAGCGCCGTGGCGGAGGAGTAGGCCTCGAAGCATCCGCGGCTGCCGCAGGTGCACTCTTCGCCGTTTTCCGCGATGACCATGTGGCCGATCTCGCTCGCCGCGCCCGTGTAGCCTGTCAGGAGCTTGCCGCCGAGCACCACGCCGCCGCCGACGCCCGTGCCGAGCGTGACGACGATGGTGCTCTCCGCGCCGCGGCCGCAGCCGAACAGCGCCTCGCCCAGCGCCGCGGCGTTTGCGTCGTTGCCGAGGTGGATGGGAAGCGCAGTATGCGCGCGCAGCGCGCTTCGCAGGTCGAAGTTCACAAAATTCAGGTTCGCCGCAAAGCGCACGATGCCGCTCGCGTCGTCCACCGTGCCGGGGCAGCCGACGCCCACGCCGCCGACGGTGTCCTCGCCGATAGAGAGCTGCGCGATGACCTGACCGATGCGTCCCGCGACCGCCTCGGGGCCGAGATCGACGCGCGTCGGGATAGAATGCTCCTTTAAGATCTCGCCCTCTGCGCTCACGAGTGCGCCCTTGATGTTTGTGCCGCCGAGGTCGATGCCAATATAGTTCATAAAAACGCCCTCCCGGGTGAAATATGTCCTCATTGTATGCCGCGGCGGCGGAAAATGCAAGAGCCCGCTCGCAGGAGAAAAGAGTTTCTTAAAAAAATCATAAGGGTGAAACTTTTTGAGAAATTTCTCGTCTAAGAGAATGTACGGAACGAAAAAAGCTCCGCATAATCAAGATGGAAAGAAGACGATGAGAGGAGAAACAAAATGAACCGCTGGGGACTAATGAGTGCCCTCGCACTTGCCGCCGCGCTGCTGCTCATGGGCTGCAGAGAGGCGGAGAAACAGACCGATATGGCGGAAGAGCATCCCATCACCTATGAAGACGTCTGTGAGCGAAACACGATCTCTGCGCTGCTTGAACGGCACGAGGTGGTGACTATTGTACGGGAGAGCACAGACAGCAGCAACGGCGGTCAGGACGTCAAGAGCACTGACCAGTACACGCGCGACGAAGAAGGCCGGCTGCAAAGCTGGAGCCACGGCTGGTATTATGATGAGTACGGCGCAGACGATATTTATAGCGTGAATGTTTGCCTGGATGAAGTGCCGGACGGTATGTGCATTATCGCTGGAACAAATGATGACGGCAGCGCTCGAATTGCCAGTGTGATCGCCTGCGGAACGGATGAGTGGTACGAAGAAAGTACCGCGCGGGAACCGTTTTTGCCCGTGGCCGGTGACGGTATCACCGTGGAGGTCGAAGAGCCGTATGAGCAGAACGGTCAGCTCGTGATGGAAGTCAAGCATTACTTCACCGGCGATGACAGTGACTACTCGCTGCGATGGCTCTATATTGATCCGACCTCCGACGACCTTATGGCGATCAAATTGGAGCGGCACAGAAAAGACTTGCAGGGAAAAGACACCTGCTTTGCCACGGGAACGTATACATACCGCTATGACCGCCCCTACGAGCCGGAGGAAGACCTCTACGCGCTGATGCTGTCGGACGATGTTCCCAAGCATGAAATCACGCTCGTGTGGGACCCGGGCACCGCGCAGGAGCACGAGCAGCACTTTACCGTGCCGAGCGCAGCGTACTTTTCCCCAGAGAGTGGTAAGGGCGTCATGCTTTACCGCGACGCCGCCATGACGCAGGAGTATCAAACCCCTGAGATCGAGTGGCCGGACGGCGGCAGTACGACCGTCTATGTGAAAAGCGGCGATCAAGACTGACGGGAGATGAGAGAGGAGAGCACACCATGAAAAGCTGGAAGAGAGCCGTCACCGTTGCTTTATGCGCTGCGAGCTTACTTGCAGGCTGTGGAGGCGACTGTGGGCTGAAAGATGGCGACAGCGCCGATGAGCCGCAGATCACGCTCGAGCAGATCCGTGCCGCGAATGATCCGCGATCCCTGCTCGAAAAGCACGACGCTGTGACCGTGACCGTGCAGGAGAGCAATCAGAATGACGCCGTGACCGATACGGCGAAGTTCCAGTACACCTACGTTGTGGATGAGGTGCTGGCCTGGTATCACTATCAGTATACCGAGAACAGCGACGCAGGCGAGGATGAAGTGTGGGGCGAAGCAAACGAAAAAATGTATGCCGAGCGCAGGGCGAGCGACGATGCTGCAAGCCTGAGTATTCACTTTAGACACGATGACAAGCAATATATTCTTGACATGATGCCCCAATGCCCCACATCCGGAGAGAATGCAGAGCAGACGATTGACGGATGCAGTGAAGAGGACGGCGCGATCCTGCTTTCCGTCACCACGCGCTATCTGGATTCCAGCGGCTATTATTACACCACGTGCTACCGCGTTGACCCCGCAACGAGTGAACTGCTTGGGATGTCGGTGACCGACTACCATGAAGATGAAAATGGCGCGGTATCCAAGCAGGGAATAAGGCTTTACCGCTGGAGCTACGACGAGCCTTATAAAGCAGGGCGCAACCTGCTGAACGAGGTCCTGTTTTCGACGGACAGCACGGAGGACGTCTGCGATCTGACGTACTTCTATCCCGCGCCGGGCTCGGAGAAGGGCTGGGACGTCGGGGAGAACGGCTGGAGCGTCAGCGAGATCCGCGTGGCGCATGGCACGCGCATCCTCTTCCTCGACAGCGTAGACCTCGCGTTTTATGCGGACAGGGAGCTGACCGAACCCATCGACTTCTACGACGGCGTCGACACGAGCGGCGAGAGTGCAACGGTCTATATCGTGCCGCTGGAAGAAAACCGTTAAAAAGAATTTGAAACGCGGGCGTAAGTCCGCACCCAAATAAGGAGGAAACCAAGGTGAAAAACTGGAAGAAAACTGGTATTGCCGCGCTTTGCGTCGCGGCACTTCTCGCCGGCTGCGGTGCGCAGGACGGCAAGGACGACAAAGAGGACGATACCATCGGCGCTGACACGCCGATGGACGTGACGCTCGAAACGCTGCGCGAGGTCAACGATCCGAGCGTACTGCTTGCAAAGTACGACGCCGTGACCGTGAACATTCAGGGCACCGACCGGGACGGCGAGGTGACCTATACCGCGAGATTGCAGTACACGGACGGGGGTGACGGATCGATCCTCATGTCCTCGCACTACAACTATACCGCCAACAGCGGCCCGGGCGAGGATGAGCTGTGGTGCCAGGGGAACGGCAGCCTGTACGCCACGCGCATGACGAGCGACGACACCGCGAGCCTGAACATCTATCCCGTTCCGGGCGAGGGGACAGAGTATCTCCTTGACATACTGCCGCAGTGCACCGACCCCGCCGCCAAGAATGCTGAGGAAACGCTCGACGAGCGCAGCGAGCAGGACGGCGCGGTGCTGCTCTCGACCACCACGCGCTTTGACGATCAGGACGACTACTACTATACCACCCTCTACTACGCCGATCCCGAGACGGGCGAGCTGCTCGCCATGTCCGTGACCGACTATATGGCGGACGGCGAGGGCGGCGCGACGGAGATGGGCACGACACTCTACAACTGGAGCTACGATGAGCCCTACAAAACAGAACCCTACAAGTCAGGCCGCTACCTTCTGAACGATGTCGTGTACGCGACGGACGACACGAGACCCGCCTGCCTGCTGACGGTCTGCCTCCCCGCGAAAGAAGGGGGCGAAGACTGGTGGGTGAATGAATACCATGTGGCGAGGGGGACGTATGTCAACATCTGTTGCCGCAGCGGTTGCACGCTCTACGCGGACGCGGCGCTGACGCAGCCCATCGACGACACTGTGTCCATCGACACAAATGGCGAAGAGATGACGGTCTACGTCGTGCCCGACGTGCCGCTGAACTAAAACGGCATGAACTTAAAAAAACGGCGGACTTCAAAAAAGTCTGCCGTTTTTTTCAAAAAGGATGAAACATTTTTCGATAAATTCCGTCTAAATAATACAGGAAAAGGCTCGGTGCGAGAATTAAGGAACTCTTAAATAATTTGTAACCAAATCGCGCCTGATTGTAACGACTTCCTCATAAGATGAGATTATAATGGACCCAAGATTAAAATTGAGGAGAAACTGCGATGGCAAATGACCAGAAGCCCGTCATTTCGGTGCGAAAGCTCCGAAAGGTGTACATGATGGGGCAGGAGCACGTGGTCGCACTGCACAATATTGACCTCGACATCCCGCGGGGCGAGGTGTGCTGTATCTTCGGCACGTCCGGCAGCGGCAAATCGACGCTGCTCAACCAGTTAGCGGGACTCGAAAAGCCCACGCGCGGCGTGGTGCGCATCGGCGGCGTGCCGATCTCACAGCTCAACGAAAATCAGCTCGCGGCCTTTCGGCAGAAGCACATCGGCTTCGTCTTCCAGTCCTACAACCTGCTGCCGGAGCTGACGGCGGCGGAAAACGTGGCCATGCCGCTGATGTTCAAGGGCATCGACCCGGATGTGCGGCTCCTGGAGGCGAAGAAAATGCTCTGCCGCGTGGGACTGAAGGACCGCATGGACCACTTTCCGAACCAGATGTCCGGCGGACAGCAGCAGCGCGTGGGCATTGCACGCGCGTTCGTCACGCGTCCCGAGGTCGTGTTCGCCGACGAACCGACCGGCAACCTCGACTCGAAGACGACGAAAGAGGTCATGCACATGATCCGCGGCTTTGCCAAGCGCTTCCACCAGACGATCGTGCTCGTCTCCCACGATCCGGAGATGACCGAGTATGCCGACCGCATCGTCACGCTCATCGACGGCAGGATCGTCAGCAACGTAGAAAATCAGGTCAAGGCGGAGATCGACGCCGCACCCTACATCGAATAACGGAGGAAATCGAACATGAAACGCATCTCAAGATCCCTGCTCTCGCTCTGCCTTGCCCTTGTGCTGTGCGCAGCGCTGCTGCCTGTGAATGTCGCCAAAGCGACGGGCGAAGGCACGACGGCACAGGCGGGAACCAGCTTTCTGATCACCGGCTACCGGGCCAGCAGAAGCAGCATTTACACCGGCGATACGGTGGATATCACGGTCTACTTATCCCGCACGGACGGCAGCAACGATTCGATCCGCGTCGTGCGCGGCCTTGACAGCTTTCAGGACGGCACGGCGAGCGCTGTTGCAAGCGGACAGAACGGCGAATATACCGTTACGTTCACCGGTCTGACCTACACCGGCGACAGCGGCAAGCAGCTTGCCTTTACAATTTATTATGAAGGCAACGGCGGCGGCTATCAGGACGGCAACACCGTTCCGGTGCGCGAGTGCGTGCCCTACACCGAGCCGACGCCCGCCCCCGAGCCGACGCCGGAAGTGATTCCCGAGCCGCGCGCCGTCTTCAACTCCGACGGCACGAGCACGTCTATTGCCGCGGGCGAGACGAAGACCATCACCGTTTACATCCAGAACGCCGGCACAACCGCCATGCGCGACCCTATCCTGACGCTCAAATCCTCCGGATCGCTTCTCATCATGGGCAGCCAGGACTACATGCTCGACGATATCCGCGCGGGCCGCGACACGGCCGTCACTGTGACGGTCAAGGCGCCCGACAAGATCGAGTCCCAGATGCAGACGATCGACGCGAGCCTGTCGTTCTACTATGACAACGGCACGCAGCTCACCGGCGGCAGCGCCAGCGGCAGCGTGAACGTTCTCTCCACCGTTACCAAGGATACGAAGGACGAGGAGACCATTGCGAGCCCCACGCCCATCGTCATTCTCTCGAAGTACAACTATGGCGGTTCGTCCGTCGCGGCAGGCTCGAGCACGAACCTGAGCTTCTCGTTCACGAACACCAGCAAGACCATCAAGATCGAAAACGTCATGGTCACCGTCACCGGCGGTCAGGACCTGATGCTCAACGGCTCGACGAACACGTTCTACTTTGAATCTGTCGCCGCGAGCGGCAGCAAGACCGTCACCGTGCCGATGAAGGCCGCGCAGCTCATCAGCGCCAGCGCGCAGGATGTCAAGATCGACGTGACCTATGAATATGTTGACCAGAACGCAAGAAAGTCGGGCAACGCCACGCTGTCGCTGAGCGTTCCTCTTTACCAGCCCGACCGCTTTGAAATGAGCGAGCCTACAAGCTCCTACACCGGCTATGTCGGCGAGGAAACGAGCCTGACGATCGACTATGTCAACAAGGGCAAGAGCGCCATCAACAACGTTGAGGCGACCATCTCCGGTGACATTGATTCCCCCACGCCTTATCAGCGCGTCGGCACGATCGACGGCGGCAAGAACGGCACCATCGCTTTTGCCGTGACCCCGCAGCTGGAGGGCGAGAATCAGGTCAAGATCGTCATTACCTACGAGGATTCCAACGGCAACACGAAAGAGCGCGTCTTTGAGGCGACGGTCGAAGCCATGGCCTATGAGCCGGCCGACCCCGGCATGGACGATCCCGGCATGATCGACCCCGAGCCGGCGCACACCTTCCCGTGGAAGTACGTCATCATCGCGCTCGTCGTTATTGCCATCATCGCCCTGATCGTGCTCCGCGCCCGCAAGAAGAAAGCCAAGCAGAAGGCCGAGCAGGCGCTCTGGGACAAGTGGGACGAAGAGGAGCTCGCCGAGGAGAAGCAGGAGGCAGCGGAAGCCGCGGCGGCTGAAAACAAGGAGACTGCGGCCACGGGTGCTGAGGAGCAGAAAAAATGAGATTCGCAGACATCCTGAAAATGTGCTTTGACAGCCTGTCACGGCGCAAAGGACGCACGATCCTGACGGTACTGGGCGTGTTCATCGGCTGCACGTCCATCATCGTGATGGTCTCCATCGGCGCGGGCATGCAGGAGTCCTACGACCAGATGCTCAAAAATATGGGCGACCTCTCCATCATCGAGGTCTACCGCGGCTACAACCAGAGCACCGGCACGCAGACGGAGAGCAAGCTTGACGACAAGGCGGTCGAGAGCTTCCATGAGATCGCGGGCGTCAAGGCCGTCATGCCCAAGGCAAGCCTCGACGATTACAACATTTCGTTTAAGGCGGGCGTCAACGGCCGCTACACGGCCAACTGGGTCGATTTTGCCGGCATTGACTCGAGCGCCCTTGAGGACATGGGCTTTGAGCTGATGGACGGGCGGTATCCGGAGAGCAGCGACGAGGTGGTCGTGGGCCAGTATTTTGCCTATAACTTCTTCGATACGCTGATGCCGGATGGCAGAAATTATGTCGACCGATATATCTGGGACGAAAACGGCAATATCGACACGGAAAAGGTCCCCGACCCGTTTTTTGACCCGCTCAAGACGAGCATCACCATGGTACTCACACCGTATGACGACGGTACAGGCACCGAACCTACCCCCTATGAGGTCGAGCTCAAGGTCGTCGGTGTGATGAAGGAAGATCGGGGCAAGGGCTACGAGACGAGCGACGGCGTGATGATGGACATCAATGCGCTCAAAGCTCTTATTCAGGACCTGACCGGCAAGACCGACACGAAGTTCGAGTATTCAAGCATCAACGTCAAGGCTGAGAGCCTCGACGCCGTGTCGGATGTGGAGCAGTCCATCAAGGACTTGGGCTACAGTACGTATTCTATGCAGAGCATGCGCGACGAGCTCAACAAGCAGACCCGCCAGATCGAGTTGATGCTCGGTGGCCTCGGTGCGATCTCGCTTCTGGTCGCGGCCATCGGCATCACGAACACGATGATCATGTCCATCTCCGAGCGCACGAAGGAGATCGGCATTATGAAGGCGCTCGGCTGCTATGTGCGCGATATCCGCGCGATGTTCCTCATGGAGGCGGGCAGCATCGGCCTTCTCGGCGGCATTTTGGGGCTTATTTTCAGCTTCATCATATCCGTCATCATCAATCTGTTCTCGTTCGGCGCGTTCGGCGGCGGGGGCGTCACGTGGGAGCTTATCAAGCAGGCGCTCATCGGCGGCGAAGGCGTGGTGCGCACGTCCGTCATCAAGCCGGAGCTCGTGATTTTCGCGCTGGTGTTCTCGGTGCTGGTCGGACTGGTGTCCGGCTATCAGCCCGCGAACAAGGCGGTCAAGATCTCGGCGCTCGAAGCCATCCGAAACGAATAAGAAAAACGCAGTATTTTGCAAGAAGGCGGCGTCCCGGACCGGACGCCGCTTTCTTTTGTAAAAAGTGCGATATTGCAATGTTTCAAGCGCTTGCTTTGCTTGACCGCGCTGATGCGATGTGATATCATATATCAGTCAAAATATTTATGAAAACAGGAGGGGATCGTCTTGGCAACTGTCAAACGCAGATCCACCGTACCCTATTACGCCGCAGCGGGAACATGGGTCATTTACGCGCTGCTGTTCCCGCTCTACCGCGTACCGCATTTCATCTTTATTGCCATCGTATCGGCGGTGGTGTATTTCATCATGAACGCCGTGTGCGGCACGGTCGAAGTCACTGTGCCTGACCCGCCGAAAAAAGAGGAGAGCACCGGCAACCCCGAGCTCGACAAGATGATCAAGGACGGCAATCTTGCCATCTCCGAGATGAAGCGGCTCAACACGTCCATCAAGGATGAGAAGATCTCCGCCGACATCGACCGGCTCGAGGACCTGAGCGCGAAAATTTTCGCGCAGGTCAAATCCGACCCGTCGAAGCTGCCGCAGATCCGCAAGTTCATGGACTACTACCTGCCCACGACCCTCAAGCTCTTGAACGCCTATGACCGTATGGGCGCGCAGGGCGTGAGCGGCGAGAACATCGACGCGACCATGCAGCGCGTGGAGAGCATGATGAGCACCATCGTCGCCGCCTTTGAAAAGCAGCTCGATATGCTCTTCGGCAGCGAGGCGATGGATATTTCCACCGACATCACGGTGCTTGAAAACATGATGAAGCGCGAGGGCCTGAGCGAGGATACTGGCGAGCTGCATGCCGAGTCCGGCACGGCGACGGCCTCGCAGGACGACATCAAGCTTGAGCTATAAAGGAGTAAGCGATGCGAAAGAAAGTGATGGCGTTCAACGCCAAGGTGAACGCATGGATCATGAAGCGCCTCAAGGGCGTGTGGCTCGACCCGATCTTCTGTGCAATCTTTGCCATCATGTGTGTGGCAACCATCATCGGCGCGCTGCATCTGCACAAGGATACGCTTTACTATTCCGCGCTGATCTGGGCGTTGGCCACGCTGCTGTGCCTGCGCCGCATCCAGCGCATCAAAAAACACGAAAAGGAACAGGCGGAAAGCCAGAAAACGGAGGAGAAATGATATGAGCGACAACATGATGCCCGAGCTGACCCTGAACCCCACCGAAGCGGCGCAGGAGGCCGTCCCTGAGCTGACGCTCACGCCCGAAGCGCCTGCCGCGCCCGAGGCGGAGAAAAAGGAAGTCGAGCCCGTCAAGGTCGATGAGAGCATGCTCACCGAGCAGGAGAAGAAAGCCGTCGACGATTTTGCGAAAAAGATCGACATCACGGATACGAACCTTGTGCTCAACTATGGCGTGGCCGCGCAGAAGAGCGTGGCGACGTTCTCTGAAAATGCCCTCTCCTCCGTGCGCAACAAGGATCTTGGCGAGGTGGGCGAGACGCTCTCGAACCTCGTCGTCGAGGTCAAGGGCTTCGGCCAGGAGGAGGAGAAGAAGGGCCTCGCCGGCCTGTTCCGCAAGCAGAAGGACAAGCTCGAGCTGATGCGCGCGCAGTACGGCAAGGCCGAGACGAGCGTGAACCGCATTGTTTCTGAGCTTGAAAAGCATCAGGTCACGCTGATGAAGGACATCGCGATGCTCGACCAGATGTATGAGCTGAACCTCAAGTACTACAAAGAACTGACCATGTATATCATCGCGGGCAAAAAGCGTCTGGCCGAGGTCCGCTCCGGCGAGCTCGAGGAGCTGCGCAAAAAGGCGGAGGCGAGCGGCCTTGCCGAGGATGCGCAGGCCTACAACGACTACGCACAGAAGTGCGAGCGCTTTGAAAAGAAGCTGCATGACCTGGAGCTCACGCGCATGGTGTCGCTCCAGATGGGCCCGCAGACGAGACTTCTCCAGAACAACGACACGCTGATGGTCGAAAAGATCCAGTCCTCGCTCGTCAATACCATCCCCCTCTGGAAGAGCCAGATGGTGCTCGCACTCGGCATGGAGCACAGCCGTCAGGCCACGGCCGCGCAGAGCGCGGTGGCGCAGACGACGAACGAGCTTCTCAAGAAGAACGCCGACATGCTCAAGATGGGCACCATCGCCACGGCAAAGGAAGCCGAGCGCAGCATCGTCGATATCGAGACGCTGCAGCACACGAACGAGCAGCTCGTCTCCACGCTCGACGAGGTCGTGAACATCCAGCGCGAGGGAGCGCAGAAGCGCAAGGAAGCGGAGGTCGAGCTCGGCCGCATCGAAGGCGAGCTGAAGCAGAAGCTCATGGAGCTGAGAAGCTGAGACGCTCCGGATAGGAGAAGCATATGAAATTCTTTCAAAAACGCGGCGTCGCCATCGTCGTGCTGATTCTGGCGATCGTCGCATCCAGTGCGTGGGGACTGCACAAGACGCCCGCCGTCTCTACGCCGGAGGGCGGGGAAAAGCTCGATCCCTCGCTTTCCACGGCGGCGTTCGAGCAGTACGTGCGCGACGAGGCGAACGTCCTTTCGGACAAGACCGAAAAGGCGGTCAGCCTCTATAACGCTAACTGGGACAAGATGTTCGGCAGCATCATGGCCGTCGTGACGGTGCAGTCGTCGGATAATCTCGAGAATACGGCGTATGACTATGCGGACACGATGCAGCTTGGCTCAAATGACGCCATTCTTGTCATCGCCAAACAGCAGCAGGACTATTATCTGGTCGCCAGCGGCGATTTCTATGATCTGCTCAGCGGCCTTTCGCAGAGCTTTGTTGCCTCCTGCATGGCGGATAACGTGCAGAAGGGCGATTATGACGCCGCGGTGCGCTCGCTTTGCGCCGCGCTCCATGTGGAGCTGAGCCAGCAGTATCAGCAGAGCGAGGCGGCGCTGGACGAGGCGGCCAACGGTGTGATGTTCATCATGATCCTCATCATATTCTTTGTCCTCTGGATCATGCTTGACGGCATGCGTTATCGTCGCTATCGCCGCCGCTACATGATGCCCGGCATGGGCGTGCCGACGGTGGTGTATCACCCCATCTTCTGGGGACGCCGTCCCCCGCGCGGCCCGCGCCCGCCCCGTTCGGGCGGCCCCCGTCCTCCACAGGGCGGCCCTAGACCGCCGCGCAGCGGCGGCAGCTCCGGCGGCAATCGCCGCCCGCCCCAGCAGCCGAGACGGCCCTCGGGCGGTTCCGGTAATTCCTTCGGCGGATTCGGCAGCAGCGGCCGCGGAGGCGGCTTTGGCAGCGGAAACTTCGGAGGCTTCGGCGGCAGCAGCCGCGGCGGCGGATTCGGCGGTGGCGGCAGCTTCGGCGGCTTTGGCGGCAGCCGCGGCGGTGGCTTCGGTGGAGGTCGCAGCGGCGGATTTGGCGGTGGCCGCGGAGGCGGCTTCGGCGGAAGACGCTGAAAAGCCAAAAACCCTGACACAAAATGAAAAGCACGTCTGCTTGGCAGGCGTGCTTTTTCTTACTTTGATTGCGGCCTGAAAGGCGATGACAGACAGGCTCGCACAGCATTGTAGATTTTCCGAGGAATACAATGCTGCTTATCGGATCTTCTCAAGTGCAACAGTGGGATCGCAGAGGAAAGCCTCACTCCGGTACTGCCCCGGCCAAACGACCACAATTTTAATATCCGGATTTTCTTTTGCCCGTTCAAAGAAAAGAGCAGAGGACCTGCGGCGCAGGTCCTCTGCTCTTGGTGCCGGTGACCGGACTCGAACCGGTACGCTGTCGCCAGCGGCGGATTTTGAGTCCGCTACGTCTACCAATTCCATCACACCGGCAGGTGCAACAGTTATTATATGCGATGCAGGGAGCATTTGCAAGCAAAACTTTTCGAAAAAAGGCTCCGGCGCACTGCGCCGGAGCCTTTCACAATGTAAGATCACACGTAGCGCTGATTGATGACGTCGAACACGCCGCGCGTCGTGAGGCGCAGCGTTGGGATGACGGTCAGCGCCATGAACGAAAGCGTCATAAACGGGTCGACCCCGCGCGAGACGCCGAGCTTGAAGGCCTGCTCCTTGGCGTTTTCGAGCGCCTCGTTGACCTCGATAAGCGGCGCTTCGCTCATGATGCCCGCGATCTGGAGCTGCACCTCGCCGAGCACCTTGCCGTCGTCCATCACGACGATGCCGCCGCCGAGCTCGACGACGCGGTTGACCGCCGCAGCCATGTCCTCCTCATTCGCGCCGACGACGATGATGTTGTGGCTGTCGTGCGAGATGGATGTCGCCACCGCGCCGGACTTGAGGCCGTAGCCCTTGATGTAGCCGATGCCGATGTGGTGCGTGTTCTTGTGGCGCTCGATGACGGCAATTTTCAAGATGTCGTCCTCAACGCTGATCTTTTCGGCGTAGCCCGCATCGGTCGTGACGATCTCGCCGGGCACCATGCCGAGCACCGCGCGCGGGCGGGACTCGATAAAGTCCGTGGCCTCAAGGTGCGCAACGTGGAACGTCTCGTGCGAGCGCTTGACGAGGTGCGGATCGATCTCGGGCGCTTCAAACGGCGTGACGGTCTTGCCGTCGAACATCAGCTTGCCCTTCTTGTAGACCTCAAGGATGTTGAAGTCGTCGAAATTGTCGATCACGACAAAGTCCGCAAGAAAGCCCGGTGCGATTGCGCCGCGGTTATTGAGCAGGAAGTAGCGCGCGGCGTGGTGGCTCGCGCATTTGACGGCGATGATCGGGTCGACGCCCGCTTTGATGGCACGGCGCACGATGTAGTCGATGTGGCCCTTTTCGAGAAGATCGTTCGGGTGCTTGTCGTCCGTGCAGAACATGCAGTAGGTGTAATACTGCGGTGTGAGCAGCGGGAGCAGCGCGTCGAGGTTGCGCGCGGCCGTGCCCTCGCGGATCATGATGTACTGTCCGCGCTCGAGCTTGGCGATGGCATCCTCCACGGTGCTGCACTCGTGGTCGGAATAGACGCCGGCGGCGATGTAGGCGTTCAGGTCGTTGCCCGAAAGGCCGGGGGCGTGGCCGTCGATTTTTTTGTGGTGCGCCTGCGCGGCGACGATCTTTTCGAGCACCTGCTCGTCGGCGTTCGCGACGCCGACATAGTTCATCATTTCGGCAAGACCCTCGACGCGGTTGTGCTCGTAGAACGAGTCGATCGCGCGGTAATCGAGCACCGCGCCGGATTCGTCGAGCGGCGTTGCGGGCACGCAGGAGGGGAGCATGAAGCGCACGTCAACGGGCAGATCTTCCGTCGCCTGCAGCATATACTCGATGCCGTCGGTGCCCATGACATTGGCGATCTCGTGCGGGTCGGTGATGACGGTCGTGGTGCCGTGCGGAATGACGGCGTTGGCAAATTCCTTGGGGGAAACGAGCGCGCTCTCCAAATGGATGTGCGCGTCGACAAAGCCGGGCAGCACGAGCTTGCCGCCCATGTCGATCTCGACCGCGCCCTCGTAGTGCTCGCCCATGCCCGCGATGAGGCCCTCGGCCACGGCGATGTCGCCATGACTGAGCTCGTTGCAGAAGACGTTCACATACGTCGCGTTCTTGAGCACGAGGTCGGCCTTCTGCCGTCCCGAGGCCACCTCGACGACGTGGAGCTTCTTGTTCAGCTTGCGGTTGATCTTTCCTGCGTAGCTTTCCCGGTATGCCATGCGTTTTCCTCCTTATTTTGTTGTGTTTGACCAGTTTATCGGATGAATCATCCATCTTCCTCGTTTATTTTTTATAGGATACTACGTTCTTTTGCACTTGTCCAGCAGAAAAAGCTAAAATATTTTTAGTAAAACTGACGAAAAGTGAGAAGAGCGCAGAAGTTCACTGTATCATAAACTGTATGATGGACCGGACAAATACAGGCCGTTGCCGAAAGATTGCTTTTCACAAAATGCTGTTTACAAGCATCTGATAATACAGTATCATTAAACAAACGGTATGGAGATAAATGAATATTTTTAACTAAAAGACGAATAAAACGCGCTGGCATTCACTGTGCCGGGCTTGCTTGAAGTGGCCCGCACACAAAATGGAGGTTGCGGCAATTTTAGGACCGGACAAGGAGGAAGATATGAAAACCGAGCATTCCTATTCCGCAAAGGGCGTTTTGGCTGCGCTGGGGAGATCCGCTTTGTATCTGCTCTTTTTTGTGGCGGTGCAGGTTTTGCTGCCCTTTGTCTATGGGATCGGTATCGCTGCCGATGCGGCGATCAATAGGGGAGCGGACCTTGCACAGGGGGCGCAGGCGGTGGCGGAGCGGCTTCTGGACGGCCTGTCGGCGCTCACGCTGCTATCGTGTCTGATCATCGCCGCGGTACTGCTGCTGTGGTTCCTGCTGCGGAAAAAGCCGCTATCCGAGGCGGCGGGCCTTCGTCACTGCTCGGGCTGGACGGTGGGCTTTTGCGCCTTCGGCGCGGTCGGCCTCTATGTGCTGGTCAGTCTGGTGCTTGCCATGCTGCCGGAAAGCTGGATGGAGGAATATGGAAAAGCCATGCGCCTGAGCACAGAGACGGGGCTGATCCCGGCGCTTGCCGTGGTGGCCGGCGCGCCGCTTGCGGAGGAGCTCGTGTTCCGCGGCGTCATCCAGTCGCGGCTGGAACGGGCCATGCCGGTGTGGATCGCAATTGTACTGCAAGCGGTACTCTTTGGATTCATCCACGGAACGCCGGTGCAGATCGGCTACGCGTTTCTCATGGGCCTGCTTTTCGGCTATATTCGCTATCGCACGGGGAGCATCCTGCCCACGATCGCCGCGCACGCCGCGTTCAACGCAATGAACGACCCGCTGGGGCTTTTGGGCGGTTTTGCGGAGAAGTGGCAGTTCCTTGCCGTCATGGCCGCCGTATGCGCGGCGGGCTGCGTGCTCTGCCGCCGCGGTTTGAGCGGACTAAGAACAGCATCGGAGGCCGAAGCAAGCCCTACATCGCCGACGGTCTGCGAGGAGATCACCGAATAACAGAGAAAGCGCCTTTCAAAGAAAACTCTTTGAAAGGCGCTTTGCGCTTCTGTGATTGAATCTTTTTACTTCACGCTGCCGTCGGCGTTGAAGACGGGCAGCTTTTCAAGGAACAGGATGTCCTTGCGGTCGGCTGCGCCGCCCTCGGCGAGAACGGCCATGCGGCCCGTAACGGTGCCGCCCGCCTTTTCGACGAGTGCTTCCATCGCCTTGAGCGAGCCGCCTGTGGAGATGACATCGTCGACGAGCAAAATCTTCTTGCCGCGGATGAGGTCCGCGTCGTCAGAGCCGAGGAAAAGCTTCTGCTGGGCGACGGTGGTGATGGACTTGTCCTCCACGGAAATGGGGTCGGGCATGTAGACCTTGGGGCCCTTGCGCGCGATAAAATACTTTTTCGCGCCGCTCTGGCGCGCCATCTCGTGGATGAGGGGGATGGACTTTGCCTCAGCGGTGAAGAGGTAATCGTAGTCGATGCCATCGGCGAGCTTCAAGAGCTCTTCTGCGCAGCGCACGGTCAGCTCCGCGTCGCCGAACATGATGAAAGCACCGATATAAAGATCGTCCGTTACCTTGCAGATGGGAAAGTTGCGGTCAAGACCCGCGACATGCATCGGATAAGTCGCCATAAAAGGAAGCTCCCTTCGCGTTTTACATCTTTTTCTGCCGTTTCGCGCGGCAAACAGGATTTAGTATATCTTTTTTGCGCGGATTGTCAAGCGGTCAGACCTCGGTGTCGCCCTCGGGCAGGATGATCGCGCAGGCAATATAGGCGAGCACGCCGGTACCGGCGGCCAGAGCGAGAACCGCCCAGAGCACGCGCACGATCGACGGGTCAATGTTGAAGTAGTCTGCGATGCCTGCGCAGACGCCGCAGATCATCTTGTTGTTGCGGGACTTGTAAAGACGCTTTCTTTCGTCCATGATCGTTCTCCTTATCCGGCTGCGAGAGCAGCCACGGTGGGTTTGTAAACAACTATTATAGTATACCACGTTTTTGCACGTTGTAAAGTGCGGTTTTTCTGCGTTTTGGGCAGGAAAAGGGGAGTGCGCAGAGGAAAATGCGCGATATTTTGCGCTTTTGCCGCTTTTTTGCCAGCAAGGGGCAAATTCCCCCTTGCAAGTTCCTTTTTTCTGTGATATAAGTACCACTTAGACAAATGCTGTGAAAGGGAAAATAGCGTGTTTGTTCCGCGTAGAGAGGACCGGTCGGCGGCTGGGAGCCGGTCTGCGGGATGTCGCTTGGTTCGCCCCCGAGCAGCCGCGAGGAAATGCGCGGCCGGTCAGCCCCCGTTACGGGCAACGAGCGCGCGCCTTTGGGCGCGAATCAGGGTGGTACCGCGGAAGAAAGTCTTTCGTCCCGAGAGTGTCGGGAGGAAAGGCTATTTTTTTGCCCCTGCCGCCGATTTTTGAAATTCTGCAAATTTTTACCTGAAAAGGAGAAATGATATGAAACAACAACTGGAAGCGATCCGCAAGGCGGCGCTCGATGCGATCTCCGACGCCGGCAAGGCGGAGGACCTCGAAGCACTGCGCGTCCGCTACCTTGGCAAAAAAGGTGAGCTGACCGCCGTTTTGAAGCAGATGGGCAAGCTCAGCGCCGAGGAGCGCCCCGTGATCGGGCAGCTTGCCAACGACGTGCGCGCCAAGCTCGAAGCGGACATTGAGGAAAAGGCGAAGGAGCTCGCCGACAAGGCCATGGAGCTCAAGCTCAAGTCCGAGGCCGTGGACGTGACCATCCCCGGCAAGCAGGAAAAGATCGGCGTGAAGCACCCGATGTATCAGGTGCTCGACGAGATCAAGGACATCTTCGTCGGCATGGGCTTTGAAATTCTCGAAGACCGCGAGGTCGAACTTGCCGAGTACAACTTCACGAAGCTCAACGTCGAGGAGGGCCATCCCGCCCGCGAGTGGAGCGACACGTTCTACTTCACCGAGGACAGCTCGATCCTTCTGCGCACGCAGACCTCTCCGATGCAGATCCACGCGATGGAGACGCGCGAGTTGCCCATCCGCATTCTAGCCCCCGGCCGCGTGTACCGCAAGGACGAGGTCGACGCCACGCACTCGCCCATGTTCCACCAGATCGAGGGCATGGCTATCGACAAGGGTATTACGATGGCGGACCTCAAGGGCACGCTCAACGAGGTCGTGCGCCAGCTCTACGGCGAGCACACGGTCACGCGCTTCCGCCCCCATCACTTCCCGTTCACCGAGCCGAGCTGCGAAATGGACATTCAGTGCCACAAGTGCCACGGCGCAGGCTGCCCCACCTGCAAGGGCGAGGGCTGGATCGAGGTGCTCGGCGCCGGCATGATCCACCCGAAGGTCCTCGAGGGCTGCGGCATCGACTCCACGGTCTATTCCGGCTGGGCGTTCGGCATGGGCCTTGAGCGTCTGGCGCTCGGCCACTTCAAGATCAGCGACCTGCGTTTGATCTTCGAGAACGATGTCCGCTTCCTCGAACAGTTTTAATATTCCTCGCGAAAGCGGCGAGCCGCTTTCTGCGATCTCTTTCGCAGGGTGCTGCGCCGCACTCGCTTTGCTCGCACGCTTGCACCCTGAGCGGTGTTTTTTGTGGCGCGCATGTCGTCACGAAAAACGAAATTTGATTGTTACTTCTTAGGAGGATACAAATATGATCCTATCCCGTAATTGGCTCAACGAATTTGTTGACCTCAAGGATATCACCGATAAGGAATTCAACGACGAGATGACGCTCTCCGGCTCGAAGGTCGAGACCATCGAGCGTCCCGACGAGAACCTCAAGAACGTGGTCGTCGGCAAAATTCTCGAGATGAAGCGCCATGAAAACTCCGACCACATGTGGGTCTGCCAGATCGACGTCGGTCAGGCTGAGCCCGTGCAGATCGTCACCGGCGCGTGGAACATCCATGTGGGCGACTATGTACCCGCCGCACTTTCCGGCGCGCACCTGCCCGGCGGCGTGAAGATCGAAAAGGGCAAACTGCGCGGCGTCGAGTCAAACGGCATGCTCTGCTCGCTCAAGGAGCTTGGCATGACGGCGGAGCATGACTTCCCCTATGCCGTCATCACGCCCGCGGCGCTTCTGAACGACTATCATCCCATCGACCCCGCGAAGCCCTCCATCCCCGCTGACATCAAGCCCGGCGACAAGGTTTACGGCCCCGTGCTCTGCGGCCGTGTCGAAGCGGTGAAGAGCACGGACGGCGGCTACGACGTTCGTGTGAACGACGGCACAGTCACCCGTGCGGCGAAGACTGCCTGCTCGAACCTCCACGAAGGCGACCTTGTCGCGTACAACACGAAGAGCGACACGATCTGCACGCTCGAAGACCTACACGCCGAGCAGAAGGAGTTCCCTCACTGCATCGCCGACGGCATCTTCGTTTTGCAGGAAGAGGACGCCGAGCCGGGCCTCAACATGGCGCACATCCTCGGCTTTGACGATTCCATCGTCGAGTTTGAGATCACGCCGAACCGCCCCGACTGCCTTTCCGTCATCGGCCTTGCCCGCGAGGCGAGCGCGACGTTCAAACGCCCCCTTAAGCTGCACACGCCCGCGCCGCACGGCTGCGGCGGCAGCATCGCCGACCTTGTCGACATCGACATTGAGGACGGCGACCTCTGCCCGCGCTACACCGCGCGCATGGTGAAAAACGTCAAGATCGCTCCGTCTCCGCGCTGGATGCGCGAGAGATTGCGCAACAGCGGCGTGCGCCCCATCAACAACATCGTCGATATCACGAACTATGTGATGCTCGAATACGGCCAGCCGATGCACGCCTTTGACTTCAGCTGCGTCGAAGGCGGCCACATCATCGTGCGCACCGCGCGCGAGGGCGAGACCATCCAGACGCTCGACGGCAACGAGCGCAAGCTGACGCCGAACATGCTCTGCATCTGCGACGAGCACAAGCCCGTCTGCGTCGCGGGCGTCATGGGCGGCGCGAACAGCGAGATCGTTGGCGACACGGCGATGGTGCTCTTTGAGTCCGCTAACTTCAACGGCGTTTCCGTGCGCCGCACGGCCAGCGCCCTCGGCATGCGCACCGACGCCTCCTCCCGCTATGAAAAGGGCCTCGACATGATGAACACCATCAAGGCCGTCGAGCGCGCCTGTGAGCTCGTGGAGCTGCTCGGCTGCGGCGAGGTCGTCGACGGCGTGATGGACGTGGTCGCCAAGGAAAAGGCCCCCACGGTCGTCAAGCTCGAACCCGACAAGATCAACGCCCTGCTCGGCACGGAACTCAGCGAAGACCTGATGCGCGAAATTCTTGTCTCCCTCGGCTTTATCCTGAATGGCGACGACATCTACGTGCCGTCCTGGCGCGGCGACGTCGAGCATTACAGCGACATTGCCGAAGAGGTCGCGCGCTTCTACGGCTACAATAAGATTCCCTGCACGCTCATGCGCGGCGAAACCACGCGCGGCGGCTTTAGCGAGCAGCAGCGCTTCGACCGCGCCATCGGCGGCGCTGTGCGCGCGCTGGGCTACGATGAGATCATCACCTATTCCTTCATCAGCCCGACCTATTACGATAAGATCCGCATGCCGAAGGATTCCTCGCTGCGCAACTCCCTGAAGATTTTGAACCCGCTGGGCGAGGATACCTCCATCATGCGCACGACGATCCTGCCGAGCATGCTCGAGATCATTGCCCGCAACCACAGCTACCGCAACAAGTCCGCCCGCCTCTATGAGCTCGGCAAAATTTACCTGCCGCGCGAGGATGGCCTTGCTGACGAGCCGAAGTACCTCTCCCTCGGCGCTTACGGCGACGGCGTGGACTTCTTCTCCTTCAAGGGCGGCATCGAGACGCTGCTGCACGAGCTGCGCATCACGGATGTCAAGTACGTCGCCTGCACCGACAACGATTCTTACCACCCCGGCCGCTGCGCGAAGGTGTATGCGGGCGAGACGTATCTCGGCGTGTTCGGTCAGATCCACCCGCTCGTCGCGGCGAACTACGGCATGGACACCGAGGTCTACACCGCAGAGCTGAGCTTCGATGCGATGTATGAAAAGCGCGGCGACATCCCTGTCTACCAGCCGCTTCCGAAGTTCCCCGCCGTCACGCGCGACATCGCCGTCGTGTGCGACGAGGCCGTCACGGTCGGCGAGCTCGAAGAGAGCATCCGCCGCGGTGCGAGGGGCCTTCTCAAGGATGTGTCGCTGTTCGATATTTACCGCGGCCCCGGCGTGGCCATCGGCAAGAAGAGCGTGGCGTTCAACCTTGTCCTGCGCGCGGACGACCGCAGTCTGACCGGCGAAGAGGCAGATGAGGACGTCCAGTCCATCCTTGCAGCGCTCAAGGCCGACCACAACGCGGTGCTCCGCTGAGAATTCCTTAAGGAAACATTACGATTTGGTTACAGTTGACAGCGCTCTCTTTACTTTTTGAAATTGCGTTGCTATACTGTCTGCATGGAAAGGAGGGGCTCTCCCAATGGAAGAATTTACCCGAAAGTTTAATGTTGCGCAGGAAAAGGACGCTGAGATCCGTCATATTCTGACCACCGTTTATGCCGCGCTGGAGGATAAGGGCTATAATCCCATCAACCAGATCGTGGGCTACATCCTGTCGGAGGACCCCACCTATATCACGAACCATAACAACGCCCGCACGCTGATCCGCAAGCTGGATCGCGACGAGCTGCTGCAAACGCTTGTGCGCAGCTACCTCGGAAAGTAAGCGAAAACCGTCAAAATAACGACCCTCGGAGACCGTGAACGCGGCCTCCGAGGGTTTGTTGCATTTTTTCACCCCACTTTTATTGACAAGGGGGGCAAAAAATGCTATACTGCAAAAAGTTACAAAACGGTTACAAAGTTACAAATTGGTTACAAGGACAGGAGTGAGTCAGATGGCAGAAGCTACGGAAGGTCTCGTTTACCGCGGACACCCGCTGCGCCGTGTGGATAATCTCATCTACTACGGCTCGATGGCGGATAAATATATCGTGATGATGCAGGTGTTGGATACCACGCCGCTCAAGGATATCACGCTTGCCAAGCGCGTTTCCATTCAGCTGCAGATGACGGACGCAAGCCTCCGTTCGCGCGACCGTGTGGTCCGCTCGACGGAAAAAGGAAGCCTTGGCGAGGCGATGGAATTTGCCTCCATCTGGCTTGAGCGCGCGCTGAGCGGCAAGATGTAAATAGCCGCCGCGCAGCCCCCCCTGATTTTATTCACGAAAGGATGACTCCGCTATGAGAAACCATTCACGATGCTTATCGTTCCTGCTTTCGGGCATTCTCTCCGTCAGCCTGCTCGCGCCGCTCTCTTCGGCGCAGGCCGCTTACGACGGTTCGATCCGCAACCTTGTTGACCGCGTGACGGTGCTGACGGAATCCGTTCAGACCGAGAGCGCGAACGAAGAAGAGCTCGCCAAGCTCGATGAAATGCAGGCAGAGCTTGAAGACAAGGCCGACGCCAAGGAAGACGTGAGCGAGACCGAGACCGTCTCCATGGTCGTCACGGGCGGCACGATCAATGTGCGCACGGGTCCCGGCACGAATTACGACAAGATCACGCAGGTGGTCAGCGGCAAGCAGGTCACCGTCGTCGGTGAATCGAACGGCTGGTATCAGGTCACGTTCGGCTCCACGATCGGCTGGCTGCTCGGTGAATATCTGCGCGATCCTGCCGACCTCGACGGCACGGTGGGCGCGAAGGTCGTCTCCATGGCGATGCCCTTCCTCGGCACGCGCTACCGCTCCGGCGGCGCGTCCCCCAGCGGCTTTGACTGCTCGGGCTTCACGATGTATCTCTACGCGCAGCTCGGCTACTCCCTGCCGCACTCGGCGACCGCCCAGTATAAGAACTGCGGCTACGCCGTCGCCAAATCCGACTTGCAGCCCGGTGATCTGGTGTTCTTCTCGGATTCCTCACACGCCATCGGCCACGTCGGCATCTACATCGGCAACGGTCAGATCATCCACGCGCGCTACAGCGTCGGCAAGATCACGATCGACAGCCTGTCCGCGAGCTACTATGCTTCCCGCTACGTCGGCGCGAAGCGCATCGCGTAAAAGTACATAAAGAAAGCGGAACAGCTTAGGCTGTTCCGCTTTTTTACTTCATCAAAAAGCAGCGAAGCTGCTTCTTGATGAGAGAGCTTCAGGAAATGGTGCTCACCGCGCCATTTCCTGCAAAGTGTCGCTGCGGACGCGCGTGTCGTCCTCCGCGACGGATCAAAATACTTTGCCGCCTGCGGGCGGCAAATGAAGTCGATTGACCGTTCGCCTTGCCTTGTGCAGATAGTGCGAGCTGTTACTCAACAGTTGCTTCGGTGCCGCTTTCCTCGGCCTTCTTCACCTCTGCGGCGAGAATGGCTTCTGCTTCGGCCTTGGCTTCGGCGAGGACTTTTTTCTCACTCTTTGTTTTGAGCTGCTTTTCGTCGAACTGTGCCCACATGTCAGGGCGGCGGAGCATTGTGCGCTTGTAGCTCTCTTTTTTGCGCCATTTGGCCACGTTTTCGTGGTGGCCGGAGAGCAGTACGTCCGGCACGCGGCGGCCATGCCACTCGTCGGGGCGGGAATACTGCGGATACTCCAAAAGCCCAGCCCAGTGGGACTCCTCGGTGAAGCATTCCTCCTCGGGCAGCACGCCCGGGACCATGCGGCAGATGGCGTCCGTCACGGCCATGGCGGGAATTTCCCCGCCCGTGACGACGAAGTCGCCCATCGAGAGCTCTTCGTCCACGCACTCGTCGATAAAGCGCTGGTCGATGCCCTCGTAGTGGCCGCAGACTAAAATGAGGTGGTCATACTTATCCTTCAGCTCGCGCGCCACGCTCTGTGTGAACGTGCGCCCACAGGGGGAGAGGTAGATCGTATGCCCGCGGCTGCCAGCCTCCTCGCACACATGCGCCCAGCAGCGGTATAAGGGGTCGGCCTGCATCACCGCGCCGCGCCCGCCGCCGTAGGGGTAGTCGTCGACCTGCATCTGCTTGTTCGTCGTGTAGTCGCGAATCTGATGTGTCTTGATCGTGATGTAGCCGCGCTCCTGCGCGCGGCCGAGGATGCTGACGTTCATCATCGCGTCGACCGAAGCGGGGAAGAGTGTTAAAATATCAATCCTCATCGGTCTCTAACCCCTCGATCATGTGCACGCTGATCTCACGCGCTTCCTCGTCGATGTCCGTGATGAAGATATCCTTCACCGCGGGGATGAGATAGGTCTTCTCCTCGCCTTTGACCTTGTAGAGCTTGTGGGCTGGGTAGGAGAGCACGTCCACCACCGTGCCGATATACGTGTGGGGGAAGTAGTTATAGACGTTCATGCCGATGATCTCGGCGTCGAAGTGCTCACCTGGCTTGAGCTGGACATCGTTGCGGCGAATGGAGAGCACCTTGCGCTTGAGCGCGGCGGCAGCATCCATGTCGTCGACCTCGGGCAGCTTCATGAGCACCATGTCGCCCTGCACGCGCTTGCTCGTCGGGCGGAAGGGCGCACCGTCCATGTAGAACGTTTTGAACCCGCACAGAAGCTCTGGGCTCACGTCCCAGGGCTGTACCTTGACCTCGCCGCGCACGCCGTGCGTGTTCACGATCTGGCCGACTTCGATATATTCCGGGCGCGCGCTCGGCTGCGGCGCGCTCTTTTTGGAAAAGAGACCCATTGTTATGCTCCTTTGTTTTGTTCTATCCATCCAGTATAGCGGAATCGGCGGGGGATGGCAAGAATAAAAAACGTTCCCGAGAGCTTCTCGGGAACGTTTTTGCAGTTCAGTCTACGATGTCGACAGACACCTTTACGCCGGTGCGCTGAGCATAGGAACGGACGACCGTGCGGATCTCCTTGGCAATGCGGCCCTGACGGCCGATGACCTTGCCCATATCGTCAGGTGCGACGCGCAGCTCCAACGTAAGCTCGTCCGCGCCCTGCTTCTCCGTGACGGTGACGTCATCGGGATGCTCAACAAGGCTGCGGGCGATGTAGAGCAGCAAGTCTTTCATTTCTTGCACCCCGGGTCTTACAGCGCGTTGACTTTCTTCAGCAGCGCACGGACGGTGTCGGTGGGCTGAGCGCCGGTCTTGATCCACTCCTGAGCGCGCTCAGCGTCGATCTTGATCTCAGCGGGGGAGACGCAGGGATTGTAGGTGCCGATCTCTTCGATGAAGCGGCCGTCGCGGGGATAACGGGAATCAGCGACGACAACACGATAGAAAGGAGCCTTCTTGGCGCCCATTCTGCGCAGACGAATTTTAACCATGGTTACTACCTCCAAAAATAATGTAAATGATTTTGTATTATGATGAAATGCTTGTGCACTTATCAACGGAAATTACTTGAAGCGTTTTTTGCGCCCGAAACCGCGCATCCGGCCGCCGCCGAAACCGCCCATGCCCTTTGGCATCTTGCCGCCGCGCGTGACCTGCTTGATCATGCTCTGCATCATCTCAAACTGCTTGAGCAGGCGATTGACATCCACGACCTCGAGTCCGCAGCCGGCAGCGATGCGCTTTTTGCGGCTGGCACCGAGCACCGCGGGATTCTCGCGCTCGTAGGGCGTCATCGAGAGGATGATCGCCTCGGTGTGCGCCATCATCTTGGGGTCAAGCTCGGCGTTTGCCATCTGCTTGCCGAGCTGGCCGGGCATCATGCCCGCGAGCTGTTCAAAGCTGCCCATGCTCTTGAGTTGGACGAGTTGATCGTAATAATCAGAGAGGGTGAAGCGGTTCTTTTTGAGCTTTTCTTCGAGCTTTTTCGCCTTTTCCTCGTCGATGCTCTGCTCGGCGCGCTCGATGAACGACAGCACGTCGCCCATGCCGAGAATGCGCTGCGCCATGCGGTCGGGGTGGAAGGGCTCGATCATGTCGAGCTTTTCGCCCGTGCCCATAAACTTGATGGGTTTGCCGGTCGCCGCGCGGATCGAGAGGGCTGCGCCGCCGCGGGCGTCGCCGTCGAGCTTTGTGAGCACGACGCCGTCGATGCCGAGTGCCTCATCAAAGGCGGTGGCGGCGTTCACGGCGTCCTGACCGGTCATCGCGTCGACGACGAGCAGGATCTCGGTCGGCTTGACGGCGGCCTTGATGCGCTTGAGCTCGTCCATCAGCGCTTCGTCGATGTGCAGGCGGCCTGCGGTATCGAGGAAGACCATGTCGTTGCCGTGGTCACCGGCGTACTTGACGGCCTCCTGCGCGATCTGAACGGGGTCGATCTGACCCATTTCGAAAACGGGAATATTCAATTGCTTGCCGACGACCTGTAACTGCGTGATGGCCGCGGGACGGTACACGTCGCACGCGGTGAGCAGCGGACGGTGGCCCTGCTTGCGGAAGTAGCCCGCGAGCTTGGCGACGTTCGTCGTCTTACCGGCGCCCTGTAAGCCGACCATCATGACGACCGTCGGCGGCTTGGAGGCGAAGGTCAGCTTCGCATTGGCACCGCCCATGAGCGCGGTGAGCTCTTCGCTGACGATCTTGATGACCTGCTGGGCAGGGGTCAGGCTGTCGAGCACCTCGGCACCGACGGCGCGCTCGGACACAGTCTTGACAAAGTCCTTGACGACCTTGTAGCTCACGTCTGCTTCGAGGAGCGCCAGGCGCACCTCGCGCATTGCGAGCTTGATGTCCTCTTCGCTCAGGCGGCCCTTGCCGCGCAGGTGTTTGAATGTGGCGTTGAGCTTTTCGCTCAGTCCTTCAAATGCCATGGATGTATTACTCCTTGAGTGCCGCCGCCTCGGCCTCGATCACGCCGGCAAGCTCTTCGAGCTGGCGGTCCTCATACCGGCGGAAGTTGAGCTGCTTGATCTGCTCGGCCGCGTCCGTGATCTTTTCCACGTGGGGCTGAAGCTGCATGAAGCGCTTGATGAGCCCCGTCTTGTCTTCGATCTCAGTCATGTAGTTCTCCGCGCGCACGATGACGTCGCGCACGCCCTGGCGGGATATGCCGTAGTTCTCGGCAATTTCGGAGAGCGACAGGTCCTCGTTATAGTAGAGATCGTAGAATTCCTTCTGGCGGTCGGTGAGAAGCTCCCCATAAAAGTCGAAGAGCATCGTCATACGAAAGGTCTGGTTTTTCACGGGAAGTTCCTCCTTGTGCAGATTCTTATGTAAAGTTTTATACCTTTACAACATGAATCAGTTTACATGATTTTATCAAAATTGTCAAGGAAAAATCGCAAGAAAAACGTCATGCGAGCAGAAAATTCTTCCGTTTTTGCGCCGGAAAGTGCGGTGTAAGCAGAAAAGAGTGGAATTGTTCACAGTTTCGTGGTATCCTAAGGACAAATTCTGAAAAATGACCACAGGAGGAATCCGTGATGGAACCGGTCAGACTTGAGATCGCACCCGAGGTGAACCTCGACTATGTGTGCTCGGATAAATTCAAAACGGGGACGCTGAGCGTGCAGCTCATCACGCCGATCAACGAAAAAACGGCGAGCTTTGGCGCACTGCTGCCGAGCGTGCTGCGCCGCGGCACGATGTCGCACCCCGATATGCGCTCACTTTCCACCGCGCTCGACCTGCTCTATGGCTCGTCCATCGGCTGCACGGTACGCAAAAAGGGCGAGAACCAGTGCATCGGCTTTGCCGCGAGCTTCATCGACGAGGAATTTGTCCCAGGTGGAGAAAAGCTGCTCGAGCCGATGTGCGACCTCTTGGGCGAGCTGCTGCTCGACCCCGTGACGCGCAACGGCCGCTTTTTGAACGACTATGTCGAAAGCGAGAAGCAGAACCTCATCGACGCCATCCGCGGCATCATCAACGACAAGCGCGACTACGCAGACCTGCGCTTACTTCAGGAGATGTGCCGCGGCGAGCGCTACGGGGTGGACAAGTTCGGCTCCATCGCGCGCGTTGAGAAGATCACGAACCAGACGCTCTTCCGCTACTATCAGGAGTTACTCTCCACCGCACACTTGGAGCTCTTCTACTGCGGCAGCGCCGAGCGCGAGCGCGTGGAGAAGGCCATCTCCCGCGCGTTTGCGCCGCTTCAGCGCGGGCGTGTCGTGCCACCGGTCATCGCGGAGAAGAAAAACGCGCCGGAGACGCCGCGCGAGATCACCGAGCGCATGGACGTGACGCAGGGAAAGCTCTCGATGGGCTGGCGCGCGTCGACGAACGACGCGCCTGCGATGATGCTGGCAAATTTGATTTTCGGCGGGTACAGCAATTCCAAGCTCTTTTTGAATGTGCGTGAAAAGCTGTCCCTCTGCTATTATGCTTCTTCCGCCTATCACCGCTCCAAGGGCATCGTGACGGTCTCGTCCGGCATTGAGTGCAGGGATGTGGAGACCGCCAAGCGTGAAATTCTTGCCCAGCTTGCAAGCGTGCAGCGCGGCGAATTTGAGGAATGGGAGGTCGAGGGCGCGAGAGCGTGCCTGATCGCGTCGCTCGAATCGCGCGGCGACAGCGCGGGCCGCATGGAGGAAAATGCCCTCGGTCAGGCGGCCACGGGCATCCGCGAGACGGCGGATGAGCTCATCGCGGCGCTGCGCGCCGTGACGAACGAGCGCATCGCCGAGGCCGCGCAGAGCATGACGCTTGACACGGTGTATTTCCTGACAGGGGAGGACAGCAAGGATGAATGAGAAAAGCTACCCCCGCATCGGGGAAACGGTCCTGGAAAAGACGCTGCCGAACGGCTTGAAGATATTCATCGTCCCCAAGCCCCAGCATCGCAAAAAATACGCCTTTTTCGCCACGCGCTACGGTGGGATGGACATGCAGTTCATCCGAAACGGCGAAAAGTGCGACACGCCCGCGGGCATTGCGCACTATTTAGAGCACAAGATGTTCGACACGAAGGACGGCAACGCCCTACAGGTACTCTCGCAAAACGGCGCAGAGCCGAACGCCTTTACCTCCAACGCGATGACGGGCTATTACTTTGACTGCACCGAGCATTTTGAAGAAAACCTGCGCATCCTGCTCTCGTTTGTCTCCGTTCCGTACTTTACGGACGAAAGCGTGGAAAAGGAACGCGGCATCATCGGTCAGGAGATCCGCATGGTCGAGGATTCGCCCGACTGGCAGGTCTACGAAAGGCTCCTTGCCTGCCTGTACCGTTCGTCGCCCGCGCGCGTGCCCATCGCCGGCACGGTCGAGAGTATCGCAGGCATCACGGCGGAAACGCTGTACGACTGCCACCACGCGTTCTACTGTCCGTCCAATATGGCGCTGTGCGTTGTTGGCAACGTCGATCCCCACACGGTGATCGCGCTGGCCGAGGAGGTCTTGCCCCGCGAGCGCGGCGAGGAGATCGCACGCTGCTATGGCGAGGAAGAGGACGACGTTGCCGCGCAGAAGGAGACCGTCACGCAGATGGAGGTCGCGCTGCCGCAGTTTTTAGTCGGCTTTAAGTGCGAGACGAACGAGGGCGACCTCCTGCGCCAGTCGCTCATCGGCGAGATGGCGAGCGACGTGCTGCTCGGCGATTCGTCGCCGCTCTACCAGCGCCTTTACGACGAGGGACTCATCAATTCGAGCTTTGGCGGCGGCTTTGACCAGCTGCCGGGCGTCGCGGTTCTGTGCGCCGGCGGCGAGAGCGGGCAGCCGCGGCAGGTGAGCGACGCGATCTTGGAAGAGGCGCAGCGCCTCGCGCGCGAGGGCATCGACCCTGACTTTTTCGAGCAGATCCGCCGCGCGAGCTTCGGCGCGACGCTGCGCGCGCTCAACTCGTTTGAAAATATCGCCATCTCCATGGCGGACGGCTACTTCCGCGGCTTCGATGCGCTCCGGTTCCCCGAGGCGTACGCGAGCATCGAAAAAGCGGATGTCGAGCGCTTCCTGCGCGAAAACCTGACGGACAGCCGCCGCGCCATCTCCATCATCGAACCCAAGAAAGAAGGATAACGATCCCATGAGCTTTTCCGACGCGCCCATCAGCTTTCCGGGCCTTTTCGGCGACTGGCAGTTCACCGTGCCGTCCAAGGCATTGAACATCGGTAGCGGCATCTACTGGTACGGCATCATCATTGCCGCGGGCATGCTGCTGGGACTCTATTTCTGCATGAAGCAGGCACCGAAATACGGCCTGAGCGAGGATAATATCATCGACACGGTGCTCTGGGTCATCCCGTTTTCCATCATCGGTGCGAGGATTTACTATGTGCTTTTCTACCTCGACCTGTTTCGCGGGAGCGACGGCTCGATCAACTGGTCGTCGACCTACCGCATCTGGGACGGCGGCCTTGCCATCTACGGCGGCGTCATTGCGGGCTTTTTGACGGCGTATCTTTTCAGCCGCCGCCGCAAGATCTCCTTCTGGGCGCTGGCGGACTGCTGCGTGCAGGGCCTTTTCATCGGCCAGGCCATCGGCCGTTGGGGCAACTTTATGAATAGAGAGGCTTTCGGCGCGGCGACGGAGCTTCCCTGGCGCATGCGGCTCTGGACGTCGGCCACGACGTATATGGATGTACACCCTACGTTTCTTTACGAGAGCCTGTGGAATGTGATCGGTCTGCTGCTGCTTTATTTTGTCGTGTCCCGCGCCCGCCGCTTCGACGGGGAGAACACCTGCTTTTACTTCATCTGGTATGGTCTCGGCCGTTTCTGGATCGAGGGGCTGCGCACTGACAGTCTGTATCTTTTTCACTGGACGCTGTTTGGTCAGCGCATCCGCGTGTCGCAGGCGTTGTCGCTCGTGATGGTGCTCGTGTGCGCAGGGATCCTCGTCTATCAGTTCAAGGTCAAAAAGGCCGACGGGTCGAATCTGTTTGTCAAGCGTGTGCAGCAATCGGCAGAAGCGGAAGAGACCGCCGCTGAGCCTACCGCGCCGGACGAGAAGCAGTAAGCTCTATGCACTATCACATCGACAAAACCGCCGCGCAGAGCGCGTATTTACAGCTCTATCACCAGCTGCGGCGCGACATCGTCAGCGGTGTTTACCCGCTGGGGACGAAGATGCCCAGCAAGCGCCTGATCGCAACAGAGACAGGCGTGAGTGTCATCACGGTCGAGCACGCGCTGGCGATCCTATGCGACGAGGGGTATTTGGAATCCCGCGAGCGCAGCGGCTTTTTCGTGAGCTTCGCCGCGGCGGACTGCTTCCCGGTCTCCGAGACGGAGACCGAGCGCCGCACGACCGTTTCTCACGGGACGGAGGATGAATTTCCGTTCCCGTCGCTCGCCAAGACGATGCGGCGTGTACTCAGCGAGTACGGCGAGAGTATTCTCGTCAAGTCGCCGAACAACGGCTGCGCCGAGCTGCGCGGCACCATTGCGGCGTATCTCTCCCGCTCGCGCGGCATCAGCGTCCAGCCGGGACAGATCGTGATCGGCTCGGGCGCGGAATACCTCTACGGACTCATCGTGCAGCTTTTGGGGCGCGAGCGCGTGTTTGCGCTCGAAGACCCGTCTTACGACAAGATCCGCAGGGTGTATCAGGCGCACGGCGTCACGTGCGAGATGCTGCGCCTCGGCAGCGACGGCATCCGATCCGATGAGCTCACCCGTGCGAGCGCGACGGTGCTGCATGTCACGCCGTTCCACAGCTTCCCGAGCCAGGTGACCGCCAGTGCGGGCAAACGCCGCGAATATCTCCGCTGGGCGGAGGAGCGCGGCGGCTACATCGTCGAGGACGACTTCGATTCGGAATTCAGCGTGTCGAGCAAGAGCGAGGATACGCTCTTCGCCCTCGAACCCGAGCGCTCGGTCATCTACATGAATACGTTCTCCAAGACCATCGCGCCGTCGATGCGCGTGGGCTACATGGTGCTGCCGCCCGCGCTCTCCGAGCAGTTTCGGCGCGAGGTGGGATTCTATTCCTGCACCGTGCCGGTCTTTGAGCAGTATGTGCTTGCCGAGCTCATCGGCAGCGGCGACTTCGAGCGCCACATCAACCGCATCCGCCGCAGACGGCGGAAAGAATGAAAAAGCGGCGGCAAAGCCGCCGCTTTCAAAAAGTTTGAAAAATCGCTTGACGCGAAAAAATCTTTGTGCTATACTTCCATTTGCATTTGGACGAATGCGCTGGTGTAGCTCAGTCGGTAGAGCAGCTGATTCGTAATCAGCAGGTCATGTGTTCGAGTCACACCACCAGCTCCAAAATGTGTTGATGAAAGATGCAGCGCAGAAAACACCGCACGAAAGTGCGGTGTTTTCATATATTTACCGCCACTTTTCAATTCAAAAAGTTAGAAAAACAGGATTTTTCGGACAACAAGTTTTTCTCCGCGACAGGCGACATTTTAGAGATGCAGCCGGTCGTTTTTATGAACTGGTGTGACTCGAACGCCAGGGCTTCAAAAAAGAACAAACCGACAGGCCACCGATCTCTCCCCTCACAGGGAGCAGATCGGTGGCCTTTTTTCGCTTCTTCGGTGCTTATGTTGCTTCTGCTTCGCTTGTGTGTCATTCCCTGGTGGTATTGGTAATAGCTTTCTCGTAACCTTTCGGGTATGATTGCGTTACAAAAAGCGAAGGAGGCATCCGAGAATGGCAACTACCAAAAACTTGTGTGCTCAGATTCCCATCGCCCTCCACGAGCGAGTCAGTGAAGAACGGGAACGGCTGGGCGAGACCACCAGCGAGTACATCGTAAACCTCATTCAAGAATACTACAACATGATTGAAAATCAGAAAGGCGGCATTCACATGACTGAAAAAGGCAGAACAATGGCATTCTAGGTCCCCGAAGAACTCTTCCAGCGCATCAAACGTCACCTCGAGCGTGAAACGCTCCGCACCGGCAAAAAACTCACCCAGCGGGACTTCGTGCTGGGCCTAATCTCGCAGGCACTGGACGAGGCGGACGCCGAGAGCGCTACAGAGCAGGACTCCCCCGCTGAGGCCCCTGTCGAGGCCCGTGTGGCCGACGCGGCCACCCCTGCGGACACGGACACCCACGACGTGGAAAGCTCCGTGTAAACCTGCACAAGCTCCAAAACAAAAGAACACGATTTAGAAGAAAGCCGGTCATGGCATCCGAACAGCTCGGGTGCCATGACCGGCTTTTTGCGTTTCAAGAGAAAGGAGGAAATCGCCGTGGCAAGCGAAATCAAAAGACGCTTTACAGACACAGAAATGCAAATTGTCAGGGAAACGGATCTGCTGGAGCTGCTGACCCACTTGGGCTATCAGGTCAAACGCATTGGCCGATACCACACCACAGCAGAAACGGACAGCCTGCGGATCAAGGACCGTCGCACATGGTTCCGCTACTCGCAGAACACGGGCGGCGACGCCATCACTCTCGTGCAGCAGTTCTGCGGCAAGACATTCCCGGAAGCTGTTGAATACCTGCTCGTCTTCAACGGGCGAGCCAGAGACTCCCCTGCTCAAGTAGTGTCTTCCATCAAGCAGGACACCCCGCCAAAGCCCTTCGCCCTGCCTCCTCGAAACACGGATGACCGCAGAGTCTTTGCCTACCTGCGCAAACGCGGCATCGCCGCGCAGGTGATCCGGCAGTTTATGAACAGCGGTCTGTTGTACGAGGATGCCGAGCATCACAACTGTGTGTTCGTCGGAAAAGATCACGCCGGACAGGCGAAGTACGCAGGCCTGCGTGGGACCTACGATCGGGACGGCAAAGGCTTTCGCGGAGATGTGACAGGCAGCGATAAGAATACCGGCTTCCCCATTCCGTCAGATCCCAGCTTAGATCTGGTGCACGTGTTCGAGGCCCCTATCGACCTCATGAGCTACCTCTCGCTCCACCGCGAGCCGATCAATGCAGTAGCGCTGTGCGGCCTCTATGACGGCGCACTGGAAACGTACCTGAAGGACAACCCCAGCATCAAGCGCATCACGCTTTGCCTGGACGCAGACGCACCGGGACGGGCGGCAGCCCAGCAGCTCAAGGACAAATACTCGGCCAGAGGCTATGCCGTAACGGTAGAAGAGCCTCGCAGTGGAAAGGACTGGAACGAATACCTGCAAAAAAGAAGCATTCCGGAGAGGGGGCGATAACCAAGCATCGCAGAACATAACTTAACATCCCATCAAAATATCTAAGGAGGAAATATGCACTTGAACAAGAATCATACGTTTTCCCGCCGTGCGCTGGCCATGCTCCTGACGCTGACACTGTGCTTCAGCCTGGTCCCCAGCGCTTTTGCGGCCCAGCAGAACAGCTACCATGACCCCGCCGAACACTGGATGCAGGCGTCCAACCGCACGAATGAGCTGGACGTCAACAGCGTCGTGACCCGTGAAACCTTCAAATGCGGCGAATGCGGCAAAGTGACGTCCTTTGAGGTATTCCGCGTTCCCGAGTATACCCGCAACGGCCAGACCGCTCTGTGCCGTAACGTCAAATACTCGGACGGCACGATGATGGACGGTGTCGGCAAGGGTGACTGCATGGACGGTGTTCCCGGCAAAGACGCCCATTATACCGGCTATCATTATACCAAGGCGGTCTGCGAAACCTGCGGCGGCATCAACACCAATGAGCCGAAGTCCGATTACGGCTACCTTAAAAATGTGTACTGGCTGTTTGACTGCGCCGCGGAATTTACACAGAAGCTGGAGGAAACCGTGACCTACGAGTACACGGACGATACCTACCATACCGTCACCACCAAAGGTGGCACCTACTGCGCGTTTTGCTACGGTACGAACCACACCGTGAACCTCACGCTGGAGCGCCACAGCATGGAGACCGAGGTCCTGCCCCAGCCCGCCAACGGCCGCTTTGCCACCGTGGAGAAGTGCAGCCTGTGCGACTACGCCAGCTATGACTACACAGCAGCCAAGGCGGTCATTGCAGACTACTACGGCGTCGTGGACGGCCAGCCCCACACGATCACCGTCAGCGACCTCTCCGAAGCTGGCGTCCGCACTTCCATCCGCTACGGCAACAGCGCCGAAAGCTGCACCATGACCTCCGCGCCCAATTACACGGAGGAAGGTCAGTACACGGTTTATTACGAGATCACCTACACCTATCAGAATGTCAGCATGACGGAAAACGGCGTGGCAAATGTCTGGCTGCGCGATACCCAGACCAGCGAGGACGGCAAATGCACCTGCGGCTGCGATGATCCCAACTGCGGCTGCCAGAACAAGCATTGCAACGGAAATTGCTGTGCCGACAAGGGCTGCGGCGAAAACCACCACTTCATTCTGCTGGACCGCACCAAGGCTGGCTGCATCACCCTTGGCTATGACCGTTACCTCTGCACCGAGTGCGGCAAGATCGAAAAGCGCGACTATGTGGACTCTCTCGGCCACGCATGGCAGAGCATCGTCATCCGCGATGCCACCTGCGAAACCGATGGCAAGCTGCTGGAGCTCTGCTCCCGCTGCGGCCAGATGAAGCAGACCGCCACGCCCAAGGGAGAGCATCAGTATAAGACCTATCCCGTAGCCGCCACCTGCATGAACCCCGGCTACACCGTCCGCGAGTGCTCCGTCTGCGGCGACCGCCATATCGAGGACATCACTTCCGTTCTGCCCCATAACTACGAATCCCATGTGATCGCCGCGACCTGTGAGGGCGGCGGCAAGACCATCCACCGCTGCGCTGGCTGCGGCAGCAGCTTCGTGACGGACTACACCGCTCCGCTGGGCCACAGCTGGGATGAAGGCACTCCCATCACCAACGCCACCTGCACCGGCGAGGGCGTTATGGAGTACCGCTGCGTCCGCTGCGGTTATCACCGTATTGAAGGCAACGAGGCTGCTGGTCATATTCCCGGCAATCCTGCCACCTGCATGGAACCCCAGCTCTGCACCCGCTGCGGCGCTGTGCTGAAAAATGCGCTCGGTCACGATTACAAGAGTGAAGTGACGGCTCCTACCTGCACGGAGATGGGCTACACCACCAACACCTGCACCCGCTGTGGTGACAGCAACAAGAGCGACTACACCGAGCCTGCCGGCCATAAGCCGGGCGATTGGATCATCGACAAGGAGCCGACTACGGACTCCGTGGGCAGCAAGCATAAGGAATGCGAAAACTGCGGTGAGACGCTGGAATCCGCCGAGATCGACAAGATCTACAACAGTGGCACCACGGACAGCAGGGGCGAGGCCATCGTGGGCGGCTATCTCGTGACTGTCACCGATACCGACACCAAGGACCCCGTCGCGAACGCTGCCGTGACGCTTCGCAAAGACAACAGCATCTCCATCCGCTTGCCGAATAGCCGCCTGCTGGACTATGCCGACCAGACGACCGTCACCGTGCAGCTTGTCAAGGATAAGAGCGCTGTACCGGGCATGAGCATTGCCGTTACAGACAAGAATGATAACTACTCCTCCGGTAAGACCGACGCCGCGGGCCAGATCACCGTTCCCACCGGCAGTGGCAAGACCAATGAGGACGGCAAGGTCACCGGTGGCTATGAGGACGCAGACGGCAACCGCTGGACTCTGACCGTCAAAGTCATCCGCACGGACACCAAGCGTCCGATTCCTGGCAGTGATGTTTCCATCGGCAAGACCGGCAATATCTCGATCATCCTGCCGGATGGCACGGATATGGATGCCAAGCATCAGGTGACAATCGTCATCACCGACAACAAGAAGGTCCCGCAGGAGAATAAAAATATCACCGTCAAGAACGATCTGAACCAGACCGCCAGCGGCAAAACGGATAAAAACGGTGAGCTGACTGTCCCCGAGGTGGAGGAAACCGAGCGCCACGGCGTGTATATTCTCGGTTACCCGGACGGCACCTTTGGCCCCGCGCGCAGCATGACCCGCAGCGAAGCCGCCGCCATCTTTGCCCGTCTGCTGGCAGATAAGAACGGCGACACCATCTCCACCGCGGCCAACACCAAGTTTACCGATATTCCCGCCCACGCCTGGTACTCCGGCTACGTCAAGTACCTCAACAACAACGGCGTCACCTACGGCAAGAGCGGCAACACTTTCGCCCCTGATGACGCCATCACCCGCGCTGAGTTTACCACGCTGGCCGTTCGCTTCTTCGATGTGTACGGCGACGGCAACAAGGACATCATGGAGCAGTATAAGGACTTTGGCGATGTCAGCGACGGTTATTGGGCCGCCGAGTACATCAAGGCCGCTGCCAAGAGCGGCTGGATCAACGGCTACGAGGATGGTTCCTTCCGCGCAGACCGCAACATCTCCAGAGCTGAGGTCGTCACCATCGTCAACCGCCTGCTGGGCCGTGAAGCGGATGAGAGCTATATTGCGGACAATCTTCGCAAGCTCAATACGTTCAGCGACATGAGCGGCAAGCATTGGGCCTATTACGCAGTCATGGAAGCCGCCAACGCCCACACCGCCATCCTCGGCGACAACGAGACCTGGAGCAAGTAACTTTCCCTCTGCCGCCCTCCCATGTCGGGAGGGCGGCTTTTCCATCATCTATACTATATAAAAGCAAAGGAGAACTGAACCATGCTGAAAATCACTGCCATTGGTAACCTGACCAACGACGTCACCCTGAAAACGAACGAGACCACCGGCAAGCCTTACGCCATCCTGCGTATCGCCTCGGACCGCCGCTATAAGGATAAGGACGGCAACAAGCTCACCGACTTTATCTCCATCAAGGTGCGCGGCCCTTTGGCCGAGCGCTGCGCCGAGTTTGCCTGGAAGGGCTGCAAGCTGGCGGCCTCCGGCGATTTTGAGACTATTACCTTTGAGGACGAGCCGGAGCGTCAGCCCGGTTTCCTCATCAAAGCCAGCGAGGTGGAGTTCCTCTCTCCCCGCAAGGTGGAGGAAACGGCGCAGGAATTGGAAGATGAGTCTGTCCGCGAGGTCGCTGCCTGATGAAAAATACCGGGATCACATATACCAGCGCTGAACGCAGCCCTGTGATCCTGCCGGAGATGGCCGAGCTGCTCCCGCCTTTGAGCGCGGAGCAGCTCGACGCTCTGGAAGCAGATCTCATCAAAAACGGCTGCTACGCACCCATCATCGTCAATGAGGACATGGTCATCATCGACGGGCACAACCGTCAGGCACTGTGCGAAAAGCATGATCTGCCGTACACGATGGCCGTTTTCTCGTTTGAGGATCTGTTGGAGGCCAAGCAGTGGGCGCTGGATACCCAGAAGGGACGCCGCAACCTTGAAAAGTGGGAGCTGGGCAAGATCGCCCTGAAGCTAAAACCAGAGATTGAAGCCAAGGCCAGAGTAAATCAGTCTGCTGCCGGTGGTGACAAGTTCTCTGAAAAACCGCTTTCGGCAACATTGCCGGAAGCGGTTTCCGCTGTCGATACCAGAAAGGAACTGGCAGAGGCGGTCGGCTTGGGCGAGCGCACGATGGGCAAGGTCATGCAGATCGACGAGAATGCTCCGGAGGCCATCAAGGAGGCGCTGGACAAGAAAGAACTGTCCATCAACAAGGGGTATGACCTGACCCGTCAGCTTCAGGACGTGCCGGAGGATCAGCGCGAGCAGGCTGCCGCGGAGCTGCTGGAATATGAAAAGGCAAAGAAGACGCTCAAGCAGCAGGAATCGGAGATCGACCGCAGGGGCAAGGTTGCCAACCTTTTCTGCAAGGCCTACGAAAAGGTTGCCCTCCTGACGGCCACGGAAGAAAATGTCCGCTGCTGGACGGAAGGCACCCGCATGACGCCGGAAGAACTGCGCGACACCGTAAAGGAATCCCGTGAGATTGCCCATGTGTTCGCCGCCATTGCCGATATCATCGAGCAAAAGATCCTGCCATCAGACTGGCGGAACACCGGTCCTGCGGAGGTTGTTCCCAGTGAGGTGGCGTCATGAGCGAGATGCTTTCTGTTCGTCAGTGGCAAGACCTGTTCCGCAATGGGGCGTTTCAGGATAGATCCCGTGAGACGCAGATCCGCGCCGGGTGGTATGACTGGTTCTGCGCTGATTCTGCCCTTGCAGGCAGGCTGCAGCGGATCGGCAGGGTTGTCATGGGGATCACGGAGCCTGCCATTCTGGACAATTACTATGTCTGGTTTAAAAACAACTGCCCTCTGGACGGCCCTCTCTATGATGACGTGCGCTTTGAGCCGTTGGAGGGAGACCGCTGCGGACGGTACTTTGTGGTGTCTCAGGACTGCCCTTATGAAAAGCAGAAATGGACGCTGTATACGGAGCGCGGCGGTTTTCAGGAACCGGAGTTTGGGTGCCAAAGTGTCCGTGAAATGCAGAGATATCTGAATGAGCATGGAAAGGAGTTGGCACGGGCAACAGAGCCGCCGACTGTTACGAAAATGCCAAAAAAGGAGGCACCGACGCGATGAGCCAGAAGAAAATGTCTTCGCCGCCCAGCCTCCCTCCTGATGCCCAAAGGGAGATCCTGAACAGGCTGTCCGCGGAGACTCGGATCAGTTCTCAGGAGATCGCCGCCATTTTGAAGCGGCACGGCGTCTGCGGCGATATAGACGCTTTGCAGGACGCCTATCGGAAGCGGCTGGGCCAGCGTCTCATGTCTACCATTCGGGATGAGGCCGGCAAGCGTGAGGTGCTGGCCGCCAGTGGCGGTGAGTATGTCATCGTGGACTGCTGCAACGATTCGCAGAAACTGAAGGCCATTCGGCACCGCATCCAGGCACAGATGAACGGACTGGATGTGTCTGCCGGAAAGGTGCGCAAGCGTGTTCGCTTCTTGGAACGCTTCGCTTCTTGGGTGAGAAAGGAGACCTCGGATG
>ERZ809296.173-NODE-173-length-115069-cov-225.686856_pt1 | contig 115069 bp, 82 predicted proteins | sample MGYA00520511_ERZ809296 | MGnify/ENA primary metagenome ERZ809296 (study PRJEB31576, sample SAMEA3212662) | Homo sapiens | biome: human-gut; feature: human gut; material: fecal | place: Sweden | collected 2012 ...
TGGCCCAGTCCTGTGAGATCGGCAGCCGCCTGGCCGCGTCGGTCATCTGCATCACCGAGAACGTCTGCCCCCGTTTCCGCCCGCTGGAATTCGGGCTGGATGTACCGGTAGTGGACTGAATCTACATCTTCAAGCACAGAGGTCTCTGGGCCTCTGTGCTTATTTTTTAATGCTGCCGTTCGATTCTTTCGATGCATTTCGCGGTTTTTATCGGGAAATCTGTTGAATCCCACCTGTGGCAGTGTTACACTGGACTTATTCAAATTTGTGAAAAGAGGAGAATCTAATGAACCAAAATCAGCACAAGCGAAGCGCCTTTTCGGGCAAGATCGGCTTTGTCCTCTCGGCGGCAGGCGCTTCGGTAGGCCTCGGCAATATCTGGCGTTTCCCCTACCTCGCAGCAAAGTACGGCGGCGGCATTTTCCTGCTCATCTACATCATCCTCGCCTTCACCTTCGGCTACACCATGATCGTGGCCGAGACGGCGCTGGGCCGGATGACCAAGAAAAGCCCGGTGGGCGCATTCGCCGCCGTCCGCAAGGGCGGGCGCTCTTTCGGCGGCTGGATAAACGCCATCATCCCCATCCTTATCGTGCCTTATTACTCGGTCATCGGCGGCTGGGTCATCCGGTATCTGGCCGACTACGTCAGCGGCCACGGCAGTGAGCTGGCCACAGACGGCTACTTCTCGGCCTTCATTTCCAGCGGCGCTTCGGCGGAGATCTGCTTTGTCATCTTTACCATCTTTACCCTCGCCATCATCTTTGCAGGCGTGCGCAACGGCGTGGAGCGGGTCTCCAAGGTAATGATGCCCATTCTCGTGGTGTTGTCCGTCATCATCGCGGGCTACTCCGTCACCCGCCCGGGTGCGCTGGAGGGCGTGAAGTATTTCCTCGTGCCGAATCTCTCCAACTTCTCCTGGATGACCGTCGTGACTGCCATGGGGCAGATGTTCTACTCCCTCTCCATCGCAATGGGCATCCTCGTCACCTTCGGCTCCTACATGAAGAAGGATGTCTCCATCGAGGAGTCCACCGAAAACGTGGAGATCTTCGACACGGCCATTGCCATCATGGCGGGCCTGATGATCATTCCGGCGGTCTTCTCCTTCTCGGGCGGCGACCCGGACACCCTGCAGGCAGGCCCGGCCCTCATGTTCATCACCATCCCGAAGGTCTTTGAGAGCATGGGCCTCGGCACCGTGGTGGGCATCCTCTTCTTCACGCTGGTGCTCTTTGCCGCCGTCACCAGCTCTATCGCCCTGACAGAAAGCGCCGTCTCCACCTTCGAGGACGAGCTGGGCTGGGAGCGTAAGCAGGCCACCGTCCTCATCGGCATCATCATGCTGGTGCTGGGCAGTCTGTCGGCTCTGGGCTACGGCCCGCTGGCCCGGTTCACGGTCTTTGGGATGCAGTTCCTCGACTTCTTCGATTTCCTCACCAACTCTGTCATGATGCCCATTGCAGCCATCACCACCTGCCTGCTGGTGTCCCGGGTCATCGGTGTGGAGAAAATCGAGGAAGAGGTCACGCTGGAAGGCAAGCCCTTCCGCCGCAAGCGCATCTTCAACTTTATGATAAAGTACCTCTGCCCCATCTTCGCGGCCATCATCCTCATCAGCTCGGTGGCAAACGCGCTGGGCGTCATCTCCATGTAAGCAGACAACAAAAAGCGCTGGAAGCCTTTACACCGCTTCCAGCGCTTTTCTTATGCCTGTTTCAGGATGCTCTTTATCTCGTCCAGATTCTTTACAAAATAAATGCCGCTCTGCCGCTCGGGGCTGGACAGCCCCATCTCGACCATGTGGGCCAGCAAAGCTTTCAGCCCGGCGTAGTAGCCGTCGAGGTCGTAGAGGATGCAGGGCGCGTCCAGATGACCCAGCGAGACCTTGGACATCACCTCGGCGATCTCTTCCAGCGTGCCGGTGCCGCCGGGGAAGGCGATAAAGGCGTCGCCCAGCTCTATCATCCTGGCCTTGCGCTCGGTCATGTCCTGCGTGACGATGAGCCTGGTCAGGCCGTCATACTGCACCTCGGAGTCGATGAAGAACTGGGGCTCGACGCCGGTCACTTCACCGCCCGCCGTCAGAACGCTGTGGGCCAGACGCCCCATCAGGCCGCTGCGGGAGCCGCCGTAGACCAGCGCGTTCCCGCTCTCGCCGATCCAGCGGCCCAGTTCCTCCACCGCCTGTTTCAGGGCCGGGTCGCTGCCCTCATTGGCCCCCAGATAGACCGTAATATTCATCTGCATTTCTCCTGTCACTTTGCCCATGTCATTTCCTGATTCGGGCCGGTATAATCAAACTTACCGTCGTTCTTCTCTTCCAGCGCTTTTATCATGTGATACGCAAACTCATTGTAGGGCGTCGGGATGCCCAGCTCTTTGCCCATCCGGATGAGCGTACCCGAGAACATATCGATTTCGGTATGGCGTCCGGCGTCGAGGTCTTGCAGCGTCGAGTAGCGGGCCGAGGGCTTGACGGCGCAGCCCTTGCCGGACACGGCATCCACCTTCTGCATATCGATGCCTTTGGCTGCGGCAATGGCTTCCAGCTCACGGCGGAGGCCGTCGCTGATGGCCTTCATATGGACGCTGTCACGGTAGCAGCCTACGCCTGCGCCGAGGATGGCCTGGGGCAGGTTGTTGCAGACGTTGAGGCGGAACTTGCTCCACATCTCTTCCTGGATGCAGTCGGTGGCCCGGAAGTGCAGCTCTGTGCCGCCGAACAGGGCCTCCACGGCCTTGACGCGGGGGCTGTCGCAGGGCGGCTCCTTCTCACCGAAGATGATGCCAACGGTGGTCGCCGGGTCAAAATGGAAGCCGTCCGCCTCCTTGTGAGACGCCACTTTGATGAGGGAGTAAAGCAGATGCTCCCCACCCACGGCAGAGGCAATGATGTCCTCGCTGTCCACGCCGTTCATCAGGCTCATGATGGTGGTATGGGGGCCAGTGACGGCTTTGATGCTGTCCAGTGCGCCGGGCAGTGCGCCGTATTTCAGGCAGACGATGAGAAGGTCAGCGTCATGCGCCTCCTGCGGCGTCCAGACCGCCGGACGGTAGATTTTGCCGTTGATGGCACAGCCTTCTTTTGCCAGACGCTCGCCGCGCGGGCCATCGGCCACCACGCCAAGCTCAATGTCCCTGCGGGCCGAAAGCCCCCAGATAACATAAGAGCCGACCGCACCGGCTCCCAGAACTGCAACTTTTTTGATGTCCATATCGTTCCACCTCAATATCATCCGCATGATTTGCGGGACTCATTTCTGCAGCTTTGTAACCAGACCTGCCATCGTTCTCTTTTATAGGTTCCATTATACCATGTTTTTCTCTCCCGGAAAAGCCCGGAGTGTTTCATTTTTGCACGTCAAAAATCTTTGACTTTTGGCGATAAGTTATAACAAAAGTGTAGAATCTCTTCGGTAAATAGAATCTTTGTCAAAAAAGGGCTTGATTTTTTTCGAAAACGGACTAGAATATCTTTTTGCGGAAAGGTTTCACCTGTACAGCCTTCCGCGAAACTATTTTTTCAAAAGCAAGGAGATTTTCGATATGAAACTCAAGAATGTTTGTGTTACCGTTGCTGCTCTGGTCCTGGCTGTCAGCATGACTGCCTGCGGCAGCTCTTCTTCTACTGCTGCTTCTACCTCCGAGGCTGCTTCTGCTGCCGCTCAGTCTGAGGCTGCTTCCACCTCTGCCGTGGCCGAGGAGAACAGCGCTTCCTCCGAGGCTGCAAGCGAGGCTGCATCTTCCGAGGCCGCTTCCGAGGTCTCCAGCGAGGCTGCATCTTCTGAGGCCGCTTCCTCCGAGGCCGCTTCTTCCACTGCCGCCTAAGTTTCAGTGCATAAAAACGAGCCGCAGCCTTTCCCCGGTGGGATGGGCTGCGGCCCATTTTATTTTAGACAAAATCCTCCCGCATGGGGGTGAAGATGTCCAGCAGGATGCCGGCCTCGGTGCAGACGCAGCCGTGCTCCACGCCGTCCTCTTTCAAGATGGTATCGCCGGTTCGCACCGTGCGGGTCACACCGTCCACCGTGAAATCGAACGCACCCGACACCACATAGGTGATCTGGGTGTGGGGGTGGTGATGCAGTGCGCCCACGGCCCCCTTTTCGAAGGTGTTCTCCACACACATCAGGCCGTCGGTGTAGGCCAGCACCCGGCGGGTGACGCCCTCGCCTGCCGTCTGCGGCAGAGCCTCTGCATGATAGACCCAGCGCTGTTTCTTCTCGGGAAGCTTCATATCCATTCCTCGTTTTCCGCCGCCAGACAGCGGCTTTTTTCTTTCTTCTATTATAGCGGCCTGGGGCTGGATTACAAGCTTGATTTGAGCGGGTGTCGCAGGATGGTCTTCCGCTTTTCCGGCGCGGTGCGGTTGGGGTCGGAGAGATAGAGCTCGTGGTGAAAGCGCGTCTCAGAGAAGTCCACCGCATAGCCCTGCTCTGCCGCAAAGGCATTCATCCGGGCCAGCGTCTCCGGCTCGTCGTCGTAAGAGCCGAGGTGCATACACTGGACACAGAGGCCCTCATCGTAGGTGAAGAACTCGACCTTGGAGAAATCCTTTTTCTTTTTGGCTGTCGCTTCCCGGACCGCCCAGTCGAACTCTTCCCGGGTCACGAACTCCGGTAGGCGGAGCATGGATGTCCAGTGGAAGCTTTCCTTCCCGGTTCCCGTCTGTTCCCACAGCCCTTCCAGCGGAGGCACTACGAAGTCAAAGTAACCGTCCACCCGGTGACTGCCCTTCTTGCTCATCTTGATGGTGTAGAGCAGGCCATACAGCAGCTCGATGGCTGCTTTGTACTCGCCTGTAGGGTCGTTGGGGTCGCCCTGCCCCCGCACTGCGGCAAAGGTCATGGCTGGCACGGTGACAAACTGCGGCTCACGAGGTGGTTGGTAGAGTGCCTTATATTCCTTCTTATAATCAAACGCCATCGTCGCTGACCTCCTCTGCCTGTCCAGCAGCTCCTTCGGCAGTGTGTCCGACAGCTCACGTCGGCCCAAACCAAGTTCCAGTGCTGCTTGTTCTTTCATCGCCAGTATACCACGACAACCAATCTTTGTAAACCATAAAGTTGTGCTATGCGCCGAAAAAAATCCTCTGTCTGGAAAGGCAGAGGATGCAAACAAAAAAAGACCTTCCCACTCTCCGGAATGGGAAGGTCTTTATAAGTGCTTAGTTCGCCTTAGAACTGACGTTCAAGGACAAAATCACTCAATGATCTTGCCGACGACGCCGGAACCAACGGTACGGCCACCCTCACGGATAGCGAAACGCAGGCCCTCTTCCATAGCGACGGGGGTCAGCAGCTCAACGTGCATCATGACGTTATCGCCAGGCATGCACATCTCGGTGCCTTCCGGCAGGGTGATGATGCCGGTCACGTCGGTGGTACGGAAGTAGAACTGAGGACGATAGTTGGAGAAGAACGGGGTGTGACGGCCGCCTTCGTCCTTGGTCAGAACGTAGACCTGAGACTCGAAGACCTTGTGGGGATGGACAGAACCGGGCTTAGCCAGAACCTGGCCACGCTCGATCTGGGTACGGTCAACACCACGCAGCAGAGCGCCGATGTTATCGCCAGCCTCAGCGAAGTCCAGAGACTTACGGAACATTTCCAGACCGGTGATGGTGGTGCTCAGACGATCGGGCTTGATGCCGACGATCTCCATTGCATCGCCAACCTTGGCCATACCACGCTCAACACGACCGGTAGCAACAGTACCACGGCCAGAGATGGTCATGACATCCTCGATGGGCATCAGGAAGGGCTTGTCCTCCTCACGATCGGGGTTGGGGATATAGGTATCGACAGCGTCCATCAGCTCCTTGATGCAAGCATACTCGGGAGCATCGGGATCCTTAGAGTCAGACTCCAGAGCCTTCAGAGCGGAACCACGAATGATCGGGGTGTCGTCGCCCGGGAAGTCGTACTCGGTCAGCAGCTCACGGATCTCCATCTCGACCAGATCCAGCAGCTCCTCGTCGTCGACCATATCGCACTTGTTCATGAAGACAACGATATAGGGCACGCCGACCTGACGAGCCAGCAGGATGTGCTCACGGGTCTGGGGCATGGGACCGTCGGTAGCAGCAACGACCAGGATAGCGCCGTCCATCTGAGCAGCACCAGTGATCATGTTCTTGACGTAGTCAGCATGGCCCGGGCAGTCAACGTGAGCATAGTGACGAGCGTCGGTCTGATACTCAACGTGAGCGGAGTTGATCGTGATACCACGAGCACGCTCCTCAGGAGCCTTATCGATGTTGGCGTAGTCCATGAAGTCTGCGTCACCCTTCAGAGCCAGGTACTTGGTGATAGCAGCGGTCAGAGTGGTCTTGCCGTGGTCAACGTGACCGATGGTGCCGATGTTAACATGCGGCTTAGAACGGTCGAACTTTGCCTTTTCAGCCATTGGAATATCCTCCCTTAAATTAGGTTTTGATATTGGTTACAACAGTCCTGCTAATACAGAATTGCATTGCAAAACTATTCTACTAGATTCCACCTGTAAAATCAAGTGTTTTACAGGAAATTTTGCCGGAGCTACACTACCCCGGCAAAATCTTTATCCGTTTTTCAACGATCAGCCCTTGGTGCGGCCTGCAATGATCTGATCAGCGATGTTCTTAGGCACCGGCTCGTAGTGAGACGGCTCCATGACATACTGGCCACGGCCCTGAGTCTTGGAACGCAGGTCGGTGGCGTAGCCGAACATCTGAGCCAGAGGAACGAATGCGTTGACACGCTGGGTGCCAGCCATTGCCTCCATGCCCTGGATCTGACCACGGCGAGCATTCAGATCGCCGATGACATCGCCCAGATACTCATCGGGAACGATGACAGCGACCTTCATGATAGGCTCGGTGATGATAGGATCAGCCTTGCGCATAGCATCCTTGAAGGCCATAGAACCTGCAATGGAGAAGGCCATCTCAGAGGAGTCGACCTCATGATAAGAACCATCCCACAGGGTGACCTTGACGTCAACGACAGGATAGCCTGCCAGAACGCCGGACTTCATAGCACCCTGGATACCGTTGTCGATAGCCGGGATGTATTCCTTCGGGATAGCGCCGCCAACGATGGCGTTGACGAACTCATAACCCTTACCGGGCTCGTTGGGCTCGATCTTGATCTTGACGTGACCGTACTGGCCCTTACCACCAGACTGACGAGCGTACTTGGTCTCCTGATTGGCCTCCTTGCGGATGGTCTCACGGTAAGCGACCTGAGGTGCGCCGACGTTAGCCTCGACCTTGAACTCACGGAGCAGACGGTCGACGATGATCTCCAGATGGAGCTCGCCCATGCCGGCGATGATGGTCTGACCAGTCTCTTCGTCGGTGTAGGTCTTGAAGGTAGGATCCTCTTCGGCCAGCTTTGCCAGCGCGATGCCCATCTTCTCGTTGCCGGCCTTGGTCTTAGGCTCGATGGCAACGCGGATAACGGGCTCGGGGAACTTCATGGACTCCAGAATGATGGGATGATTCTCATCACACAGAGTATCACCGGTGGTGGTGTTCTTCAGACCAACGACAGCAGCAATATCACCTGCGTAGCAGCAGTCGATATCCTTGCGGTGGTTGGAGTGCATCTGCAGGATGCGGCCCATACGCTCCTTGCTGTCCTTCACGGAGTTGTAGACAGTAGTACCTGCCTCGACCTTACCGGAGTAGACACGGAAGTATGCCAGCTTACCAACGAACGGGTCGGTAGCGATCTTGAAGGCCAGAGCTGCGAAGGGAGCGTCGTCGGAAGACGGACGGGTCTCCTGCTCTTCGGTCTCAGGATTCACACCCTTGATGTCCTCGACATCGGTAGGTGCGGGCATATAGTCAACGATAGCGTCCAGCAGCTTCTGCACGCCGCGGTTCTTGTAGGAAGAACCACAGACAACGGGGACCAGAGTGTTCGCAATGGTCTCTTTGCGGATAGCAGCCTTCAGTTCCTCACGGGTGATCTCCTCACCCTCGAGGTACTTCTCCATGAGCTCTTCGTCGTTCTCGGCAACAGCCTCAACGAGGATGTTGCGATACTCCTCAGCCTGCTCACGCATATCCTCGGGGATAGGCTCGGTGCGCATATCGTTGCCCATATCGTCGTAGTAGACCTCAGCGTTCATATCGACCAGGTCAACGATACCACGGAAGGTATCCTCCTGACCGATAGGCAGCTGGATGGCCACGCCGTTGGCGTGCAGACGATCGTGCAGCATCTTGATGCAGCGGAAGAAGTCAGCACCCATGGTGTCCATCTTGTTGACGTACACCATACGGGGGACTTTGTACTCATCAGCCTGACGCCAGACGGTCTCAGACTGAGGCTCGACACCGCCCTTAGCAGCCAGAACGGTCACAGAACCGTCCAGGACGCGCAGAGAACGCTGGACCTCAACAGTGAAGTCAACGTGGCCCGGGGTGTCGATGATATTGATGCGGTGACGATTCTTCTTGAATGCAACAGGGTCCTTCTGAGTCTCAGAGTGGCTCCAGTAGCAAGTGGTAGCTGCGGAGGTGATAGTGATACCACGCTCCTGCTCCTGAACCATCCAGTCCATGGTAGCGCCGCCGTCGTGAACCTCGCCGATCTTGTGGTTGATGCCGGTGTAGTACAGAATACGCTCGGTAGTGGTGGTCTTACCAGCATCAATGTGGGCCATAATGCCGATATTTCTCGTCATCTGAAGAGAAACTTCTCTGGGAGTAGCCATGAAATTAACCTCCTACAGAACAGATCAATAACGGAAATGAGCGAAAGCCTTGTTGGCCTCGGCCATCTTGTGGGTATCCTCGCGCTTCTTCACGGCGTTGCCGGTGTTGTTGGCAGCATCCATGATCTCAGCAGCCAGGCGCTGGGCCATGGTCTTCTCACCACGGCTGCGGCTGTAAGCAGTCAGCCAGCGCAGGCCCAGAGTCTCGCGGCGAGCGGGGCTGACCTCCAGGGGGACCTGGTAGTTAGCGCCGCCAACACGGCGGGTCTTGCACTCGAGGCTGGGCATGATGTTCTCCATCGCCTTCTCGAAAGTCTCGAGAGGATCGTTGCCAGTCTTCTCCTGAATCATGGAGAAAGCCTCGTAAACGATCTTCTGAGCGACGCCCTTCTTGCCGTCCAGCATGACGCTGTTGACCAGACGGGTGACCATCTTGGAATTGTAAATAGGATCAGCTAAGACATCGCGCTTAGCAATGTTACCTCTTCTAGGCATCTTTCTTCCCTCCTTCACAGAATGATATCATCGGTACTCGAAAGTAATAAAACTCCCGTTGTGTCACAAAGAGCTGACCTTACATAAACTGTTGCCCTCCGCACGTTTCTGCGGACTTGTTATTTATATAATGGAAAGCCGTTTATGGCGGTTCGTTCCTCAATTACTTCTTTGCAGCACCGGCCTTAGGACGCTTTGCGCCGTACTTGGAGCGGGCCTGGTTACGGCCTGCAACACCCTGGGTATCCAGAGTGCCACGGATGATGTGGTAACGCACACCGGGGAGGTCCTTAACACGACCACCACGGATCAGCACGACGGAGTGCTCCTGCAGGTTATGGCCGATACCGGGAATGTAAGAGGTGACCTCGATACCATTCGTGAGGCGGACACGGGCGACCTTACGCAGAGCAGAGTTAGGCTTCTTGGGGGTCATGGTACGAACTGCAGTGCAGACACCGCGCTTCTGGGGGCTGTTCAGATCAGAATACTGTTTCTTCTGAGAGTTGTAAGTCTTCAGCAGTGCGGGAGCAGTGCTCTTCGTAGCCAGGACCTGACGGCCTTTGCGTACAAGCTGGTTAAAAGTAGGCATTGGTTTTCTCCTTTCTTAATGATGAACATCGGATGTTTTCCGACTTTTTTGCCGCACTATCCCTGTGTGGGACGCGCAACAGTTATATAATACCCGTTTTCATCAGGAATGTCAACAGTTTTTCCAATATTTTTTTGTTTTATTCGCCGAAAGGTTTTTACCCTCTCAGTCACCTTCGGTGACAGCTCTCCCAGAGGGAGAGCCTTTGGCATGTCGGTCAAGTTCCCACTGAACGAGCAAAGCACGATGTCTCGGAAACGGTAGTGCTCCGCTGTCTAGATTCACAACAGCTTAACAATGTACACTTGTCCAGAAGCTGCTGCCCTCTGTAGCGGGGCACTATCTTTTGCGTTATTTGAAACTTTCAGCATCCAGCTCAGAGCTGCCCGGCCTGCCAATGGCTCCCCTACCAGGGGAGCTGGCAAAGCCGGCAGGCTTTGACTGAGAGGTTTTAACGGAACAGCATTCTAAACAAAAAGAGCCGCCTTCGCGGATACTCTCCACAAAAACGGCTCTCATATTTACTTTAAGAGAACTGTGACGGGAAGCTTACTGCCGTGCGGCAGCTGCCAGCTCAGCGGCGACCTCGGCGTCGCGCTCTTCCTCACGGCGCTTCAGGTCCTCACGCACCTCCGGGAGACCGGTACCTGCGGGGATGAGCTTACCGATGATGACGTTCTCCTTCAGACCGGCCAGCGGATCGACCTTGCCCTTGATGGCGGCCTCGGTCAGCACGCGGGTGGTCTCCTGGAAGGAGGCGGCAGACAGGAAGGACTCGTTTGCCAGAGCAGCCTTGGTGATGCCCAGCAGCACCTGCTGATACTCGACCAGCTTGATGCCCTGCTCACCGGCGTCGATGCGCTTCTGCAGCTCGGCGTTGATGTTCTCGACTTCCAGACGGTTTGCCAGAGCACCGCCGATGAGGTCGGAAGAACCGGAGTCGGTCACGCGGACCTTGCGGCACATCTGACGGACGATGACCTCGATATGCTTATCGTTGATCTCAACGCCCTGCAGACGGTAGACCTTCTGGACCTCGCTGATGAGGTAGTTCTGAACATCGCTCAGACCCTTGATGGCCAGGATGTCCTGAGGATACAGGACGCCTTCACGGGTGATGATGTCGCCCTTCTCCACGCGGTCGCCCGGCATCACACGTGCGTGCTGGGTGAACGGGATGGAGTAGCTCTTGACGACCTCAGCGCCGTTCTCGTCCTTGCCGGTGACCTTGACGACGACGTTCTTCTTGGTATCGTCGTGAGAGACGACACCGGAGATCTCGCTCATGATGGCCATGCTCTTGGGACGGCGGCTCTCGAACAGCTCCTCGACACGGGGAAGACCCTGAGTAATATCTTCAGCAGATGCGATACCGCCGGTATGGAAGGTACGCATGGTCAGCTGAGTACCGGGCTCGCCGATGGACTCTGCAGCGATGACGCCGATGGACTCGCCCAGCTGGACGGGCTCACCGTTTGCCATATCGCTGCCGTAGCAGTGTGCGCAGACGCCGATCTTGGCGCGGCAGGTCAGCAGGCTGCGGATCTTCAGCTTGGTGATGCCTGCGGCCTCGATGTCGTTTGCATCGTAGAGGTCGATCATCTTGCCTTCGGGAACGATAACCTTGCCGGTGACGGGGTCGAGGACATCGCCCACGGCATAACGGCCGATGATACGCTCACGGAAGCTCTCGATCTTCTCCTTGCCCTCGTGGATCTCGGAGACCCACAGGCCGTCGGTGGTGCCGCAGTCGATCTCGCGGACGATGACTTCCTGAGAGACATCGACCATTCGACGGGTCAGGTAGCCGGAGTCAGCGGTACGCAGAGCGGTATCGGCCAGACCCTTACGAGCGCCACGAGCAGAGACGAAGTATTCCAGGATATTCAGGCCTTCGCGGTAGTTCGCACGAATGGGCATCTCGATGGTCTTACCTGCAGTGTTTGCCAGCAGGCCGCGCATACCGGCCAGCTGCTTGATCTGGTTCATAGAACCACGAGCACCGGAGTCTGCCATCATGAAGATCTCGTTGTCCTCGGGCAGGTTTGCAGCCAGAGCCTTGGAGACCTTATCGGTGGTAGCCTGCCAGATGTTGATGGTCTGGGAGTAGCGCTCGTTCTCGGAGATCAGGCCACGGTTGAACAGCTTGCTGACCTGAGAGACCTGCTTGTCGGCGTCGGCGATCAGCTCGTCCTTCTGGGGCGGGATGACAGCGTCACAGACAGCGACGGAGATAGCGGACAGCGTAGAGTACTTGTAGCCCTGTGCCTTGATGGCGTCCAGCATCTTTGCACACTTGCGGCTGCCGTTGCGGGTCATGCAGCGGGAGATGATGTCGGGCAGGGTCTTCTTGGTCACGCGGAAGCTGACCTCGTACTCCAGCCAGTGCTCAGGGTCGGTGCGGTCGATATAGCCCAGATTCTGAGGCACAGGGTTGTTGAAGATGATGCGGCCGACGGTGGCGTCCACCAGACCGGTGCGCTCCACGCCGTCGATGACCATGGTGCGGCGCACCTTGATGGGTGCGTGCAGGGTGACGATGTGCTCAGCGTAAGCCATCAGAGCCTCGTTCTCATCGCGGAACACCTTGCCTGCGCCCTCTTCGTTCTCACGAACGGTGGTCAGGTAGTAGCTGCCCAGGATCATATCCTGCGTAGGAACGGTAACAGGTGCGCCGTCAGAGGGCTTCAGCAGGTTGCCGGAAGCCAGCATCAGCATCTTGGCCTCGCGGCAGGCATCCTCGCCCAGGGGCAGATGGACTGCCATCTGGTCGCCGTCGAAGTCGGCGTTGAATGCGGTACAGGCCAGGGGGTGCAGCTTGATGGCACGGCCCTCGACCAGCACGGGGTTGAATGCCTGGATGCCCAGACGGTGCAGGGTAGGTGCGCGGTTCAGCAGGACGGGGTGGCCCTTGATGACAGTCTCAAGGCTGTCCCAGACCTCGGGCTTTGCGCGCTCGACCATCTTGCGGGCAGACTTGATGTTGTTGGCAACACCCTTCTCGACCAGGTCCTTCATGACGAAGGGCTTGAACAGCTCCAGAGCCATCTCCTTGGGCAGACCGCACTGGTCCATCTTCAGCTCAGGACCGACGACGATAACGGAACGGCCAGAGTAGTCAACACGCTTGCCCAGCAGGTTCTGACGGAAGCGGCCCTGCTTGCCCTTCAGCAGATCGGAAAGGCTCTTCAGTGCGCGGTTGTTGGGGCCGGTGACGGGACGGCCGCGGCGGCCATTATCGATGAGGCTGTCAACTGCTTCCTGCAGCATACGCTTCTCGTTGCGCACGATGATGTCAGGAGCGCCCAGCTCCAGCAGGCGGCGCAGACGGTTGTTGCGGTTGATGACGCGGCGGTACAGGTCATTCAGGTCGGAGGTGGCGAAGCGGCCGCCGTCCAGCTGGACCATGGGGCGCAGGTCAGGCGGCAGCACGGGCAGCACGTCCATGACCATCCACTCGGGGCGGTTGCCGGAAACGCGGAAAGCCTCGACGACTTCCAGACGCTTCAGGATACGCACCTTCTTCTGGCCGGAGGACTTCTCCACCTCGGCAGTCAGCTCAGCGCTGAGCTGGTCGAGGTCGATCTCCTTCAGCAGGTCCTGAACGGCCTCAGCACCCATCGCAGCCTCGAACTCGTCGCCGTAGCGCTCGCGCATCTCGCGGTACTCTTTCTCGGTCAGCAGCTGTTTCTTTTCCAGCGGGGTCAGGCCGGGATCGGTGACGATATAGCTTGCAAAGTAGAGGACCTTCTCCAGCAGGCGGGGGCTGATGTCCAGCATCAGGCCGATGCGGCTGGGGATGCCCTTGAAGTACCAGATGTGGCTCACAGGAGCGGCCAGCTCGATGTGGCCCATACGCTCACGGCGGACCTTGGCCTTGGTCACCTCGACGCCGCAGCGGTCGCAGATCTTGCCCTTATAACGGATGCGCTTATACTTGCCGCAGTGGCACTCCCAGTCCTTGGTAGGTCCAAAAATGCGCTCGCAGTACAGACCGTCGCGCTCCGGCTTCAGGGTGCGGTAGTTGATGGTCTCAGGCTTCTTCACCTCGCCATAGCTCCAGTTGCGGATCTGGTCAGGAGAGGCAAGGCCGATTTTGATCGAATCGAAGACGTTGTTTTCCATGAAACGAACCCTTTCTTAATCTTTATAGTCTCGATGATAACAGTTGACGTTGGAAGACCCGCTGCCCTCCCCTGCCCTGCGGCGGCAGCACGCGCACCGCGCAGGGAAACACAGCTTTCTCAAAGGGGCCTTATTATTCGTCGATGTTCACTTCGTCAGAAGCGGACTCTGCAGCGGCAGAGTTGTCATCCTCCAGCACGGAGGGATCATCGAAACCAGCATCGGCGTCCTTGATGGTGTAATCGTTCAGCAGCTCGTTCTCGTTGGCGACAGTCTCGGTGCCGGCAACATCACGCATATCGAAGCCGGTCTCTTCGTCGTCGAAGTTCTGGCGCATGTCGATCTCGTTGCCTTCCTTGTCCTGGACCACGACGTCCAGACCCAGAGACTGCAGTTCCTTGAGCATGACGCGGAAGGACTCGGGGATGCCCGGCTGCGGGATGGGCTCGCCCTTGACGATGGCCTCGTAGGTCTTGACACGGCCCTCGACGTCATCGGACTTGACGGTCAGGATCTCCTGCAGGGTGTAAGCAGCACCGTAAGCTTCCAGAGCCCAGACCTCCATCTCGCCGAAGCGCTGGCCGCCGAACTGGGCCTTGCCGCCCAGAGGCTGCTGGGTGACCAGAGAGTAGGGGCCGGTGGAACGGGCATGGATTTTATCATCAACGAGGTGATGCAGCTTGAGGTAGTACATATAACCGACGGTAACGCGGTTATCGAACTTCTCACCGGTACGGCCATCGTAAACAGTGGTCTTGCCGTCGCGGTCCAGTTCGATCTTGGAGAAGTCGATGATGTGGCCCTTCTCGCCCATCAGCTTGGGGAGCTTGGTGGGATATGCAGGAGCATTCTCGCCGTGCCACATCTCGCGGGCGGTATCGAAGGTATCGCCGATGTCAGCCTCGCGGGCGGAGTCGAAGACGGGGGTCATGACCTTGATGCCGCAGGCCTTGGCAGCGTAGCCCAGGTTGACTTCCAGCACCTGACCGATGTTCATACGGGAAGGAACGCCCAGGGGGTTCAGCACGATGTCCAGCGGGGTGCCGTCGGGCAGGTAGGGCATATCCTCCTGCGGCAGGATGCGGGAAACGACACCCTTGTTGCCGTGACGGCCTGCCATCTTATCGCCGACGCTGATCTTACGCTTCTGAGCGATGTAGCAGCGGACGACCTCGCGCACACCAGGCTGCAGCTCGTCGCTGTTCTCCGGGGTGAAGACCTTGACGTCCACGATGATGCCGTACTCGCCGTGAGGCACACGCAGAGAGGTGTCACGCACCTCGCGGGCCTTCTCGCCGAAGATGGCACGGAGCAGGCGCTCCTCAGCGGTCAGCTCGGTCTCGCCCTTCGGGGTGACTTTACCGACCAGAATATCACCGCTCTTGACCTCGGCGCCGATGCGGATGATGCCGCGCTCGTCCAGGTCCTTCAGAGCATCCTCAGAGACGTTGGGGATGTCGCGGGTGATCTCTTCGGGTCCCAGCTTGGTGTCGCGGGACTCGGTCTCATATTCCTCAATGTGGATAGAGGTGTAAACGTCCTCACGGACGATCTTCTCGTTCAGCAGGACGGCGTCCTCGTAGTTGTAGCCCTCCCAGGTCATGAAGCCGATGAGGGCGTTCTTGCCCAGAGAGATCTCGCCGTTGCGCATTGCGGGGCCGTCGGCCAGCACCTGACCGGCCTTGACGTTCTCGCCCACCTCGACGATGGGGCGCTGGTTGATGCAGGTGCCTGCGTTGGAGCGGGCAAACTTGACCAGAGAATAGTTGTCCACGGCGCCCTGAGCGTTGCGCACCTCGACATGGTCAGCGTCCACCTTCTCAACGATACCGTCGTTCTTTGCCAGAACTGCGGTGCCGGAGTCGGTAGCAGCCTTGTACTCCATACCGGTAGCAACGATGGGCTGCTGGGTGACCATCAGAGGCACTGCCTGACGCTGCATGTTGGAACCCATCAGAGCACGGTTACAGTCATCGTTCTCCAGGAAGGGGATGCAGGCGGTAGCGACAGAGACCATCATTCGGGGCGAGACGTCCATATAATCGACCTTCTCGGCGTCGATCTCCAGAATGTCGTCGCGGCGGCGGGCAGAAACGCGGGCGCGCTTGAAGTGCTTGGTCTCGTCCAGAGGCTCGTTGGCCTGAGCAACGACGTACTCGTCCTCGACGTCAGCGGTCATATACTCGACCTCGTCGGTGACGACCTGGTCGATGAGGCGGCCCTTCTCGTCGTAGGTCTTCTTGACCTTGCGGTAAGGAGCCTCAACGAAGCCGTACTCATTGATCTTGGCGTAGGATGCCAGATAGGAGATCAGACCGATGTTGGGGCCTTCAGGAGTCTCGATGGGGCACATACGGCCATAGTGGCTGTAGTGAACGTCGCGGACTTCGAAGCCTGCGCGGTCACGGCTCAGACCGCCGGGGCCCAGAGCAGACAGACGGCGCTTGTGGGTCAGCTCAGCCAGAGGATTGTTCTGGTCCATGAACTGGGACAGCGGAGAAGAACCGAAGAACTCCTTGATGGCGGCGACCACAGGACGGATATTGATGAGGGCCTGCGGAGTGATGACGCTCTGGTCCTGGCTCTGCAGGGTCATGCGCTCACGGATGACGCGCTCCATGCGGGAGAAGCCGATGCGGAACTGGTTCTGCAGCAGCTCACCGACGCTGCGGATGCGGCGGTTGCCCAGATGGTCTATGTCATCGGTGGTGCCGATGCCGTGGCCCAGGCCGTTCAGATAGTTGATGGAAGACAGGATGTCGGTCACGGTAACGGTGCGGCCGATGAGCTGGTCGTGGTTGCGGCGCAGCATCTCCTTCTGCTCTTCCACATCCGAAGTGGTGTCGAGGATCTTCTTGATCTCCTCAAAGGAGCAGCGCTCGTTAATGCCGCACTCCTTGACATCGAAGGAGAAGAAGCCCTGAGCGTCAACACAGCCATTGGTGATGACCTTGACCTTCTTGCCCTCGACGTTCAGCACGACGATGTTGACGCCGGCGTTGTCAGCGGCCTCAGCCAGCTGACGGGTGATCTTGGCATCCTTCTCGATGAGCAGTTCGCCGGTCAGAGGAGCGACGACGTTCTCAGCGGCGATGTAGCCGGTGATGCGGCGTGCCAGAGACAGCTTCTTGTTCATCTTATAACGACCGAACCGGGACAGATCGTAGCGGCGGGGGTCGAAGAAGAGCATATTGAGCTGGCTGGTAGCGGACTCCACCGTGGGAGGCTCACCGGGGCGCAGCTTGCGGTAGACTTCCAGCAGGCCTTCCTCGGTGTTCTTGGTGGTGTCCTTTTCCAGAGTAGCAAGGATGCGCTCATCCTCGCCGAAGTAGTTCAGGATGTCCTCGTTGGAAGACAGGCCCAGTGCGCGGCAGAGTACGGTGACGGGCAGCTTGCGGTTCTTATCGATACGGACATAGAACACGTTGGAAGCGTCGGTCTCGTACTCCAGCCAGGCGCCGCGGTTGGGGTTCATGGTGGCGCTGTACAGGTCATTGCCCACCTTATCGTGATCATGGCCGTAGAATACGCCGGGAGAACGGACCAGCTGGCTGACGATGGCGCGCTCTGCACCGTTGATGACAAAGGTGCCGGCGTCGGTCATCAGGGGGAAGTCGCCCATGAAGATCTCCTGGTCCTTCACCTCGCCGGTCTCCTTGTTCAGCAGACGGGCGGTGACGCGCAGGGGTGCTGCATAGGTCACGTCGCGCTCTTTGCACTCTTTGATGCTGTACTTGGGCTCTTTATCGAGACGGAAGTCCACGAAGCTCAGTGCCAGATTGCCGGTGTAGTCCTCAATGGTGCCGATGTCGTGGAAGACCTCTTTCAGGCCCTCGTCCAGGAACCACTGATAAGAGTTCTTCTGGACCTCGATGAGGTTCGGCATACTGATGACTTCGTCGATGTGGGAGAAGCTCATGCGCTCGGTCTTGCCGAGCTTGACGGGCTTGACTTTCATCATAAAATCAACCACTCCTTACTTTTATACTCTACGGATGTTGCAAAATGCAGGTCGAATTTGAGCAGACACACATAATTCGGCCTGCACCGCGCGCAGAAGTCCGGCGTTTTGCACAAACTTTTCGGTGGGACCCGTTCCGCTCATGCTGCGCAAACTCCCTTTTTGGCGCACTAGGCCATTATGTGATACTAATGCAGTATACACCCTAAAACCCCTGTTGTCAAGCCATTTTTCCGTTTTGAGGCAAAAAAATTCCCGGACGCCCTCTTTTATCGGACACCCGGGAACGTGTATGTTTTGCGTGATTTTGGGGTTGATTTTTTTGTTTTTTACGTTCCAGACAAAAACACCCTTGTGCATTTTGTCACCATTTACTCTTGCAATGCAGTTTATTCATCCAGATAATCCCGCAGGCGCTTGGCCCGGCTGGGGTGGCGGAGCTTGCGCAGGGCTTTGGCCTCTATCTGGCGCACCCGCTCCCGGGTGACGTTGAACTCCCGGCCCAGCTCTTCCAGCGTCCGGGCGCGGCCATCCTCCAAACCGAAGCGGAGGGCGATGACCCGCTCTTCCCGGGGCGTCAGGCTCTTGAGCACATTCATCAGCTCCCGGCGGAGCAGCTGCCGCCCGGCCTCGTCGGCGGGGACGCCTGCCTCATCGTCCTGGATGAAGTCCTCGAGGTGGGCGTCCTCTTCCTCCCCCACCGGCGTCTCGAGGCTGATGGGGTCCTGCGCCAGCTGTATCAGCTCCCGCACCCGGGCGGGCTCCATGTCCAGCTGGGCGGCAATTTCCTCGGCGGTGGGCTCCCGGCCTGTGCGGCGCAGCAGCTCTCCTGCCGTCTTCTTCACCCGGTTGATGCTCTCCACCAGATGCACCGGGATGCGGATGGTGCGGCCCTGGTCGGCGATGGCCCGGGTGATGGACTGGCGTATCCACCAGGTGGCGTAGGTCGAGAACTTGAAGCCCCGGTCCGGCTCGAACTTCTCCGCCGCCTTCATCAGGCCGAGGTTGCCTTCCTGGATCAAATCGAGGAAGGGCAGGCCCCGCCCGGCATACCGCTTTGCCACCGAGACAACGAGGCGGAGGTTCGCTTCGCTGAGACGGCGGCGGGCGTCCTCGTCCCCTGCCTGCGCAGCACGGGCAAGGGCGGCTTCCTCTTCCGCCGAGAGCAGCGGCACCCGGCCGATCTCTTTCAGATAGGTCTTCACCGGGTCGTCCAGCGCCACGCCTTCGGCAGACAGCTCATGCTCGAGCTTTCCGATCTGCTCTTCGTCCAGAAGCGGCAGCTCTGTCTCTTCCTCGGCCACCTGCACGCCCCGCATCTCCAGTGCGGCATACAGTTCGTCCAGCCCCGCCGGGTCGAAGTCCTGCTCTTCCATGGCACGACTCACCTGCTCGGGCGTCAGGACATGGCGGCGGGCGCGTCCCGCCAGCATCTTCGCCATTTCTTCCGTCTGTGACATTTTCTGCATCTGTGCTTCTCCTTCCGGCCCCAGCCGGTGGAGAGATCAGACCGAATCTTCTGCGTCAGCAGTTCCCTGCTTTTGTTCTCGCATCGACTGGAGATACTGTTCAATATCGTTAGTTGACATACTGGCGGCGCGGCTGGCCACGGGAGTCCCCCGGGCAATGCGTTCCAGATAGAGCTTGATGTCCTCCGGCGTACAGTTCACATCGCTGTATTGTGCCGCAAGACGGCTCAATTCATTCAGAGCTTCCTCGCTGACAAAGGCCCGCAGGGTGGCGAGGCTCACCTCTACCCCCTGCTCCTTGCAGCGGAGCATGGCTTCGTACAGCTCCTTCTGCTGGGGCTGCAAGAACTGTTCCGGCCTGAGCTGGGCGCTCACCTTATCAATATAGCCCGGCTCCCGCAGCATGGCGGCAAGAAGCCGCTGCTCTGCGCTGGCCATGCCCAGTGCGCCCCGGCCTGCGCCGTAGGGGACTTTGATCTGGTCCATTTCGCCCTCTTTCAGGCGGGCGCGGTTCTGCTCCCGGCGGCGCCTGCTGCCCGCTTTCTTCACGGCGTCGGCCAGCTGGGCCATGATGGCAGTCTTGGAGATGTTCGTCTCCTCGGCCAGACGCCCGGCGTAGACCTCCTGCTCGGTAGGGTTGGAGCGCTGCGCCAGCATCTCCACCGCTTCCTTGACGTACTCGAGGCGCTGAGCATCCTGTTTGAGGTCGTACTGACTGCGCAGACGGCCCAGCCGGAAGTCCAGCGCATTGCCCACGCCGTCCAGCAGGGCTTTGAAGCGGTCGGCACCGTATTTCTTGATGTACTCGTCCGGGTCTTTCGCGCCCGGGATCTGCAGCACGCCCACCCGCACCGGGCTGTTACGGAACAGTTCCAGCGAGCGGAGGGTGGCTTTCTGGCCCGCCTCGTCGGAGTCGTAGCTGAGGATGACCTCATCGGCATACTGGCTGATGAGCTTGACCTGGTCGGGCGTCAGGGCCGTGCCGCAGGCGCAGACAGCGGTGTCGATACCCGCCTGATGCATGGAGATGACATCCATGTAGCCCTCGCAGAGGACGTACCGATGGGAAGCGCTCCGCTTTGCGATTTGGAGCGCGAACACCGTGTCCGACTTGTGGTAGACCAGCGTTTCGGGGCTGTTGACGTACTTGGGCTTAGAGTCGTCCAGCACACGGCCACCGAAGGCGATGATGTTTCCCCGCAGATCGAAGATGGGGGTCATGACCCGCCGCCAGAACAGGCAGTAGATGCGGCCCGACTGGCTCCGCTTGAACAGGCCGCTGGCGTCCAGCTCCTGCTGGTTGTAGCCCTTGTCCCGGAGATGCTGGTAAAGCGCCTGCCCGTCGTCGGGGGCGTAGCCCAGCCCGAAGCGGTTGATGGTCTTGTCGTCGAGGCCGCGCCGACGCCAGTAGGCACGGGCCTGCCGGGCCTCCTCCACGGTGGAGTTGAGGCAGGCGTGGAAGAAGCGGGCCGCGTCCTTGTTCATGGTGAGGATGCGGCTGCGCAGACGGCCCGTCTTGTCGTCCTCGGTGGGCTCGGGCATACCGGCCCGCTGGGCCAGCAGCTTGACGGCCTCCACGTAGTCGATGCTGTTTATCTTTTTGGTAAAGGTCACTGCATCGCCGCCTGCACCGCAGCCAAAGCAATAGAAGCTCTGGGTGTCCGGATAGACGTAGAACGAGGGGGTCTTCTCGCTGTGGAAGGGACACAGACCGCCGTAGAGCCGGCCCTTCCGCTTGAGCTGGACATAGCTTCCCACCAGCTCCACGATGTCGGTGCGGCGGGTCAGCTCTTCAATATATTCGTGTGGGATCATAAAGATGTTCGGCGCTCCTTTTTACAAAACGTGCCACTTGCGAGGCACAAAGACGTCCTCAAAGGTCCGGATGGCAAATTCGTCGCTCATGCCGCTGATATAGTCGGTGACGGCCCGCTCGGGGTTGTCCTGATAGGCCAGCTGGACGTAGAAGTTGGACATCTGGTCCACATGAGCCAGATAATACTCGTACAGCTCCCCGATGACCTTGTCCACCTTCTGCTCCTCGGCCTTGGCGGTCTTGTCCACATACACGGTGGCATACATGAAGTCCCGCAGGGCGAGGAAGGCTTCGTTCTCCTCCGCTCCGACCCCCACATCCCCGTCGCTGTGGGCGAGGATGCTGTTTATCATGGTGGTGATGCGGGCGGACTTCGTCTGGCCCAGCACGGCGGTGCAGTCCTTCGGCAGGGTGGCCGGGTCCAGCACGCCGGCCCGGACGGCGTCCTCGATGTCGTGGTTGACGTAGGCGATCTGGTCGGCCATCCGCACGATGCGGCCCTCGGGCGTCGCGGCCCAAATGCCTTTTGTGTGAGTGACGATGCCGTTGCGCACCTCCCAGGTCAGGTTGAGGCCCTGCCCGTCCTTCTCGAGCTTGTCCACCACCCGCAGGCTCTGCATATAGTGCTTGAAGCCGCCGGGCGTGAGCTTATCCAGCGCCCGCTCTCCGGCGTGGCCGAAGGGGGTGTGGCCAAGGTCGTGGGCGAGGCTGATGGCCTCGGTCAGGTCCTCGTTGAGCCGCAGCGCCCGGGCGATGGTGCGGGCGATCTGGGAGACTTCCAGCGTGTGGGTCAGGCGGGTGCGGTAGAGGTCGCCCTCCGGCGAGAGGAAGACCTGCGTTTTCTGCTTGAGCCGCCGGAACGCCTTGCAGTGGAGCACCCGGTCACGGTCCCGCTGGAACACAGGGCGGATGGGGTCCTGTTCCTCCGGCCTCTGCCTGCCCCGGCTCTCATCGCTGAACGTCGCCCACGGGGCCAGCGTCAGCCGCTCGATCTCTTCGGTGCGTGTGCGCACATCCATCCTGTGTCCCTCCTTTTTCTCTCGTTTTCCCTCCTCTCCGCGCGCGGCCGATCCCAATGCCGCGTCTGCGGCTATTGTAACCGATTTGCCCTGTCGAAGGGGGAAAATCCATGTCTCTTCGTCAGAAAATGTTTCGACTTGTCATATGGTAATTTTTGGTATTTATCATTTTTCTGTCTGGTTTCGACGCTGCCGTGGGCGAAACTTCTCCGTCTGCGCCTCTGGCGCAGCCACCTCCCCTATCGAGGGGAGGCTTTGGCATGTCGGTCAAGTTCCCACTGAACGAGCAAAGTTTATTCGTTTCGTGGGCTGTAGTGCTCCGCTGTCCAGGGCAGCGGCAGCTTGACAAGGTGCGTTGTCCAGAAGCTGCTGCCCTCTGTAGCAAGGCCCGCCCTTTTGCGCCATATCGGACCTCGGGCGTCCAGTAGGAAGTGGCCCGGCTTGCCAACGGCTCCCCTACTAGGGGAGCTGTCTGCGAAGCAGACTGAGAGGTTCTACCGGTAAAGCGCTCTTAAAACGCCGCATAGAACGGCTCGCTCACTGCCACCTTCGCCGTGCCTCTTGTCAGCTCCTGTAACTGCGTCAGCAGCGGCCCTTCGGTATGCTCCGGCATCTGCCAGCGGAGGGTGACTTTATCGGTGAACTCCGGTTCGGCCAGCTTGCCGCCCGCCGCCTTGATGAGCAGGTCTGCCCGTTCATAGAGGCCGTAGTCCACCGTCACATCCAGCGCCACCACGCTGCGCACCGTCACCACCTCGGCGGCTTCCAGTGCGCGGGACGTGGCTGTCGTGTAGGCCCGGACGAGGCCGCCGGTCCCCAGCAGCACGCCGCCGAAGTAGCGTGTGATGACCACGATGAGGTCGGTCAGTCCGCTGTGCTGCAAGACCTCCAGGGCAGGCGTACCCGCTGTTTTGGCCGGTTCGCCGTCGTCGGAATAGCGCTCCCGGCTCCCCTCCCGCAGGCGGTAGGCATAGACATTGTGGCGGGCGGTGCGGTTGGCCGCGCGCACCTGCTCGAGGAAGGCCACGGCCTTCTCCTCGCTGTCTGCAAAGGAGAGCTGCGCAATGAAGCGGCTCTTCTTCTCTTCGTATTCTCCGATGGCTGTCCCCCGGATGGTGCGGTAATCCTCCACGCTGAATCCTCCTGCTGTGTTTCTATATAAGATAAGTATAGCATAAATCGGCATAAAGAAAAAGAAGCTGCTGCACAAAACACCGTGCAGCAGCTTCTCAGTCTTCATTTCCGGACGGGTGAAACAGTTTTAGCGGATCTCGATGCCCAGCTTGAACTTCAGGTTGCCCAGCACCTTCTTGACGGTGCGCTCCACCTGCTCGTTGGAAACTTCGGCAGCGGGGTCAGAGAGGGTCAGGGAGAAGGCCATGCTCTTCTTGCCCTCGCCAAGGTTTGCGCCGCGATAAATATCGAACAGCTTGACCTCCGTGATGAGGGGGCTTGCCTTCCTGATGGTCTCTTCGATGTCGCCGCAGGCCACAGCCTCGTCGCAGACCAGAGCCAGGTCACGCTTGACAGCGGCGTAGGGGCTCAGCGGCTTATAGCGCAGCTCACCCTCGACGCAGGACATCAGAGCCTCATAGTCCAGCTCGCCCAGATAGATGTTCTGGCTGTCCTTCTGCTCCTTGGCGATCTCCAGCTCCGCGTTGATCTCGTTGGCCAGCTTGCCGAAGACGCCCAGACGCTTGCCGTTGCAGTAGACAGCGGCGCTGATGCCGGGGTGGAGCCAGCTGGTGGTCTCACGCTGATAGGTGAAGGTCAGGTCAAAGCCCTCAGCCAGTGCTTCCAGAGCGCCCTTGACGGTGAAGAAGTCCTCTTCGGGGCCGAAGGCACCGATGCAGAGGGTCTGGCGCTCGTGGGGATGCTCGTTGATGGGCAGCTCCTTGGCAAGGTAGACGGGAGCCATCTCGAACAGACGGCCCTCAGCGTTGCCCTTCTTGAGGTTGTCCACGATGACGTTCAGCATGGACGGAGCCAGCAGGGTGCGCATGACGGACAGGTTCTCGCTGATGGGGTTCAGGATGCGGATGGCCTTGCGGGCCTCATCCTCCGCCGGGATGTGGAGCATATCGAACTCGGCATTGGAATAGAACGCCAGCGTGGAAGCCTCATAGAAGCCCTGTGCGGCCAGCAGACGCTTGGTCTTGAGCTGCTGCTTCTGCTCATAGTTCAGACCGCCGTTGGTGACAGCGGCAGTGTTCAGGAAGGTGGGTACGATGTGGTCATAGCCGTACTCACGGATGACTTCCTCGGCCAGGTCGGGGAAGCTCTCCACATCCTCACGGTAGAGGGGTGCGGAGACGTCCCAGCTGCCGTCGGCCTGCACGTCCACGGTGAACTCAAGGCGCTTGAGGATGTCAATCATGGTCTGGTCCGGCACGGTGATGCCCAGCACGCCGCAGATCTTGGCCGGGGTGGTGACGATGTGCTTGCGCTCGAGAGGACGGCCATCGGTCAAATCGTATTCCAGCGTGGTGATGTCGCCGCAGTCCAGCTCCTGGATGAGGTGCAGGGCGCGGGCAAGGCCCAGCTCGGGAGAGTGGCGGTCAACGCCCTTCTCGTAGCGGGCGGAAGAGTCGCTGTTCTGGCCCAGAGCGCGGCTGGTCTTACGGACGGAGTCGCGGGCGAAGGTAGCGCACTCGAAGAGCAAGCTGGTGGTGTTGTCGTCCATACCGGAGTTTGCACCGCCCATGATGCCGGCCAGAGCGACCGGCTTCTCTGCGTCGCAGATGACCAGATTGTTGGGGTTCAGGGTGAACTCCTTCTCATCGAGGGTGGTGATCTTCTCGCCTTCCACGGCGCGGCGGACGGTGATGCTGCGGCCGGCGACCTTGTTCAAGTCGAAGGCGTGCATGGGCTGGCCCATCTCCAGCAGGGTGTGGTTGGTAATATCGACCACATTGCTGATGGAGCGCAGGCCGCACAGGGCCAGATGGCGCTTCATCCAGCGGGGAGACTCGCTCATCCGGATATTGCGGACGTAGTGTGCCATGTAGCGGGGGCAGAGGTCCGGAGCCTCCACCTTCACGCTGATCGGCTCGTCGGCGTCGCAGACGGTGTTGTAGTCCATGGCGGGCATGTGCAGAGGCTTGCCGAGGATAGCGGCCACCTCGCGGGCGATGCCCAGCACGGACTGGCAGTCGGGGCGGTTTGCGGTGATGGAGATGTCGAAGATGTAGTCATCCAGACCCACCACGGGGGCGATGTCGGTGCCGGGGACGGAGTCCTCGGGCAGGATGAGCAGACCGTAGACCTCAGAGCCCGGGAACAGGTCATCGTTCAGGCCCAGCTCCTCGCCGGAGCAGAGCATGCCGTTGGACTCGACGCCCTGCATCTTGCGGGCCTTGATCTTGATGCCGCCGGGCAGGGTGGAGCCGTCCAGGGCGGCAGGCACGCAGTCGCCCAGCTTCATGTTCGCCGCACCGGTGCTGATGCGGATGTCGTGGCCATACTCGCCGCAGTCCACGACGCACTTGGTCAGATGGGTGCCTTCCTGAGGCTCCATCTCCACGATCCTGCCCACGACGACCTTGCTGATGCCGGCGTCCAGCGGGATGAGTTCCTCGACTTCAAAGCCGCAGGAGAAAAGCTTTTCTTCAAGCTCCTGTGCGGTAACGTCAATATCGACGAGTTCTTTTAACCAACTGAAAGGTACTTTCATTGTTTGCTCTCTCCCCTCTTATTCGTGGAACTGCTTGAGGAACTGCAGGTTGTTCTCAAACATCAGGCCGATGTTGTTGATGCCGTACTTCAGCATGGCGATACGCTCGATGCCGATGCCGAAGGCGAAGCCGGAGTACTCATCCGGGTCGATGTTGCAGTTCTCGAGGACTTTGCGGTTGACGACGCCGCCGCCCAGCACCTCGATCCAGCCGGTGTGCTTGCACAGGGGGCAGCCCTTGCCGTGGCACTCGAAGCAGCTCACGTCCACCTCGACGCTGGGCTCCGTGAAGGGGAAGTAGGAGGGACGCAGGCGGGTGCGGGTGTCGGCACCGAACATCTTCTGCACGAAGGTGTTCAGAGCGCCCTGCAGGTCGCCCAGCGTGATGCCCTTATCCACGACCAGACCTTCCATCTGGTGGAACATGGGGCTGTGGGTAGCGTCGGAGTCAGAGCGGAAGACGCGGCCCGGGATGAGCACCTTGATGGGAGGCTTCTGGCTGTCCATGGTGCGGATCTGGCCGCCGGAAGTCTGGGTGCGGAGCAGGAACTCATCGGACAGGTAGAAGGTGTCCTGCATATCGCGGGCGGGATGGTCCTTCGGGACGTTCAGGCGGGTGAAGTTGTGGTCGTCGTCCTCGATCTCGGGGGCGTCTGCCACAGCAAAGCCCATGCCCGAGAAGACGTCGATGATCTGGTTGGTGACGAGGGTCAGGGGGTGCAGACCGCCCACGGCGCGGGTCTTGGCGGGCAGGGTGATGTCCACCGTCTCGGCGGCGTTGCGGGCAGCAAGCTCAGCCTGCTTCACCTTGTCGGCAGCGGCATCATACTCGGCCTGCACCTTGGCCTTCAGTTCGTTGATGATCTTGCCCATGGCCGGCCGCTCCTCGGGGGCGACAGAGCGCAGATTCTTCATCAGGGCAGGGATCTTGCCGTTCTTGCTCAGATATTCCTGCCAGAAAGTTGCCAGCGTTTCTTTGGAAGAGACCTGGCCCAGGCTCTCTTCGGCCTGCTTTGCCAGCTCGTCGATCATTGCTTGCATGGATGTTCTCTCCTTCTCATTCGTGTTGTTCAGCGGACAGCAAAAAAGCTCCGTCCCCTGCCCCGGCCTCCTGAAAGGCCCGGCAAAAGGGACGAAGCTCATAAAATTCACAGCTCCGCGGTACCACCCGGTTTCCGCCCGGCTCTTTCGCAAGCCGTGCGGCGCTCAAAACGCCGTAACGGGGCGCACCGTCCGGCCCTACTGTCGTTCAGGCCGGCCGCTCGGGAGCGAACTTCAGCCTGCGCCCGCGCGGAAGCCCTCTCAGCCGGTGAAGCTTCTCTCTTTGCTGCGGTGCGCCTGCCTACTCTCTCCGTCGCTGCGTTTGGAGTATTCAGGTCGTGGTCATTTTAATAACCAAGAATCATCTTATCACATTTTGGGGCGGTTTGCAAGCACAGCGGGCAGATTTTAAGGAATATCCGCATTTTTCTTGCTTTTCAGTCGTTATCATGGTATGCTGAGCTCAACGCTTTACTGAAAGGAGGGTACACCTGCGATGGGTTGGAACGGCTGCGTTTTCTTCAAAAAAGGAAACCCCTAAGCTTTTCCGGCTCGAAGTGTACCCTTTTATAGCCCTCTCCGTCTGCTTGAGGCATTTTATATCGCCAGCAGCCGGGCCTCGCTGTGGTAGGGAAGGTCCTTTCAACAGAGCGTGGAGCATGATCTATGCGCCCCGCAGCTTTGCTATGGGGCGCTTTTGTTTTGCCCTGAAAATTTATAAAAGGGTGCGCCATTCATCGACAGCTTTCTGCTACCAGAATAGGCTGTCCTTCGTACAACCTCTCAGTCTCGCATGCGCTCGACAGCTCCCCTTGTAGGGGAGCCTCTGGCGAAGAGATGAAGTTTCCCGTCATGCCAAAGCCTCCCCTCGGTAGGAGCAACGGCGACGACCGCCGCCAGTGGCGGAAACAGGGAGGAGCTGTTGGGGCCGCGGCCAGCAGGATGCGAGCGGCAGCGAAGCAGACGCTGGGAGCCGCAACCCGGGCAGTGGCATCGCGCAGCGATGACGGAGAGGTTTACTCATGAAAGGGTGTTCCCCCATGAACCATAAACTCAACCTGAAAAAGCAGCTTGCCTGCATCTATACCAACAACTTCTTCTCCGGCCTGCGCATCACCGACGCGGTGTGGGTGGCGCTGCTGGCCGCGCGGGGCTTCTCGCTGTGGGAGATCGGTGTTGCCGAGAGCGTGTTCCACATGGTCAGCCTCACCTTCGAGGTGCCGAGCGGCATGGCGGCGGACCTGCTGGGCCGCAGGAAGACACTCGTGGCCGGCGGGGTCTGCATGGTGCTCTCCAACCTCCTGATGGCCTTTGCGCCGGACCTGTTTTTCATCTGCCTGGCGATGGCGCTGAGCGCACTGGCCAACGCCATGTTCTCCGGCACCGCCTCGGCCCTGACTTACGACAGCCTCAAGCAGTGCGGACGGACAGACGACTACCTCCGGGTCTCCGCCAACTGCTCCCAGCTCTCCATGCTGGCCACGGCTGTGGGGTCCCTCGCCAGCACGCTGGAACGGTTTCTCCGCTTTTCCGGTTTCTACCTGCTGAGCGCCGCCTTTGAAGGCACTGCCGCTGCCGCCACCGCCCTGATGACCGAGCCCATCGTCACCGAGACGCAGGCCCGCCGGGAGAAGCAGACCTTCCGCGACCTGCCCGGCCAGCTCGCGCGGCTGGTGCGGGACAGCATCACCGCTCTTCGCGCCACCCCGCTGGCGGCAAAGCTCATCGTCTCCGCCGCTGTCCTCTGCATCCCCAGCTACCTGACCAAGATGTTCGTCCAGCAGCGGCTCGTCGAGCTGGGCTGGCCCACAGCGCTGCTGTTCGTGCCGATGCTGCTGAGCGGGCTTGCCTCCATGCTGGGCGTTGAAGCGGCCCGGCGGCTCCATCCGAAGAGCCTGCGGCGGTTTTACGCCGTCTGCGCCCTGCTCTGCGGCGGGGGCTGCGCGCTGGTGGGTGCCGCCCCGGCGCTGGGCTGCATCTTCGGCTGTATGCTGGTGCAGGGCGTCATCGACGCCTACCTCCTGCACGAGGACCAGAAGCTCAACGATGTCATCCCCAGCGACCAGCGTGCCACCCTCATCAGCGTGGACAGCATGGTCTACAGCCTGCTCATGATACCCGTCAGCCCCCTCGTAGGCGCGGTGGGCGACGCCTTCGGGCAGGCCGGTGCGGGCCTTGCCGTGCTGGGCGTCCTCGTGGCCCTGACCGGCGCGGCGGCGCTTGGCCGAAAGACGCGCGCCTCCTGAGCAAAAAACGCACTGCCGGGTTTCTTGACAGCTGCCCGGCAATGCGCTATAATAGCGATAGAAAAGGCACTGTGACAAGCGGTTTGGCCTCTTTCTAAGGATTTGGCTTTTTGAAAACCGTCACCTTGGCAGAGGTGGCGGTTTTACTTTTTGATTCGCAGTGTGAACGTGAGTCCAAACAAGTGAAACGTCAAAGTAATCGGCATCTTCTCACCCCCTTTCGGAAGTGAGAGACCAAACCGCCTGCCGTATGTACAGTGCCTTACCGCCTTGCGGCGGCAGTATCAGTGTATCATAAACACTGACAGAAAACAAGAAAATCCCCCACGAAAGTGGGGGACTTCCTGTTTCTACTCGTTTTTACTTACTCAGCAGCTCATCCACCATCGCATCCATCTGCGCCTCAGCGGCGGCGTTGGAAGCAGAGCGGAGGGTCACGACGGTGTCGCAGACGGTGATGTTCTTCATGCCGTCCAGCTCGGCGCGCATGAGCTTTGCAGCCATAGGCGCCCAGGTGCCGTTCTCCATCAGGGCGATGGTGCGGCTCTGGAATGCCTTGGTCTTGAGGTGGGCCAGCAGATTCTCCATCGGCGGGAAGAGGAAGCCGTCATAGGTGGCGCAGGCCAGAACGGTCTTGCCGCAGCGGAAGGCTTCGGTGACGGCGTAGGAGACGTCGGTGCGGGTCAAATCCATCTCCACCACCCTGGCACCCTTGGCGCGGAGCTTTTCGGCCAGAATGTGGGCGGCGGCGCGGGTGTGGCCGTGGATGGAGGCACTGGCGACCAGCACCTTCTCCGGCTCTTCGGCCTTGTAGCTGGACCACAGATCGTAGTAGTTCAGGTACTTGCCAAGGTCGCCGGTGAGGACGGGGCCGTGGAGCGGGCAGATGGTCTTGATGTCCAGCGCAGCGGCCTTTTTCAGCAGAGCCTGCACCTGCGGGCCATACTTGCCCACGATGTTCAGGTAGTAGCGGCGGGCCTCGCTGGCCCAGTCGGCCTTCTCGTCGAACTTTGCCACAGCGCCGAAGCGGCCAAAGCCGTCGGCAGAGAAGAGGACTTTTTCGGTGGACTCATAGCTCACCATGACCTCGGGCCAGTGGACCATGGGTGCGAACACGAAAGTCAGGGTGTGAGCGCCCAGCGAAAGGCTCTCGCCGTCCTTCACGACGACCCGGCGCTCCTTGGCGATGGCCTCTGCGCCGAAGAACTGCTCCATATACTGGAAGGTCTTGGCGTTGCCTACCACCTGCATCTCGGGGTAGAGGGCGGCGAGGCGGGCCACATTCGCGCCGTGGTCAGGCTCCATGTGGTGGACGACGAGGTAGGCGGGCTTCTCCCCTGCCAGTGCCTCGGTGACGTTTGCCAGCCACTCGTCGGTAGCGCGGTCGTCCACGGTGTCGAGGATGGCGATCTTCTCGTCCCGGATGACGTAAGAGTTGTAGCTGACGCCGGTGGGGACCGGGTACTGGCTCTCAAACAAATCGATGGTGGTATCGTCCACGCCCACGCCCAGAATGGCGCTGCTGATGTTCTTTACGCTCATAAGCACATTTCCTCTCTGTTATTGGTGTGTATGGTCTGCCATGGCTGGCAATTATTTTAGCAATCTTTCTCAGTATAGCACAGTCTGCCGCCTTCGTCAACTATTTATCAGGCCGGATGGCCGAACGACGTTCTACTGCGGTAGATTATGTGGCAAAGTGACAAATTAATAATATAGATACGTTATATTTCCCCACTTTGCCAACTTGGCAAAGTTCTCATATCTGGCAAAGTGGTCAGTTTGCCAGCTCAGGCCAGTTTGCCACCCTGGCAAAGTGCATTTTTGGCCGTCACTACGTCAATATTCTTCCACTTTGCCAGATGTTTCGCTGGTCTCAGAGAGTGCTTTCGGCAGCTCGTTCATGTCGTCTACCTCGAGCAGGGCGCTGGCGCTGGCCTCGTCGAGGCTCTGGACGCTGCGCAGCTTCCGGCTGATGGCCCGGCTGCGGACGCCGATGAGCTGGTCCAGTTCTTCGTCGGTCTGGCGCAGACGCTGCTGCATCTTGGCGAGGCCCTGCCCGAACTTGTCGAACTCCGTCTTCACCGCGCCCAGCAGCTGCCAGACCTCGCCGGAGCGCTTCTGGATGGCGAGGGTCTTGAAGCCCATCTGCAGGCTGTTCAGCAGGGCCGCCATGGTGCTGGGGCCTGCCACGTTGACCTGATAGTCCCGCTGCAAGACCTCCAGCAGCCCCGCGTTCACCACCTCGGCATACAGGCCCTCAAAGGGCAGGAACAGGATGCCGAACGCCGTGGTATAGGGCGGCTCGACGTACTTTTCCCGGATGTCTCTGGCCTCGCTGCGGAGCACCAGCTCGAGGGCGTGGCGGGCATCCTCTACGGCCTGCGCGTCGCCGGAAGCGTAGGCGTCCTGTAAGTGGGCGTAGGTGTCGCCGGGGAACTTGGAGTCGATGGGGAGCCAGACGCTGCCGCCGTCTGCGCCCGGCATCCGGATGGCGTATTCCACCCGCTGGGTGCTGCCCGGGATGGTGGCGACGTTGGTGTCATACTGCTCCGGGGCGAGGATCTCTTCCAAGATCGCGCCCAGCTGGATCTCGCCGAGGATGCCGCGGGTCTTGACGCCCGAGAGCACCTGCTTCAGGCCGCCCACGTCGGCGGCGAGGGACTGCATCTCGCCAAGGCCCTTGTACACCTGCTCGAGCTGCTGGTTAACAGCCTTGAAGCTTTCCGTCACCCGCTTCTGCAAAGCGTCCTGAAGCTGCTCGTCCACCGTGTGGCGTATCTCGTCCAGCTTGCGGGTGTTCTCAGCCTGCAATGCCGTCATGCTCTCGACCATGGCGCGGCGCAGCTGCTCCATCTGCTGGTTGTTGGCCTGTTCGAGGCTCTGCAGACGCCGCTCCAGGATGCGCTGCTGGCTGTCCTGCCCCTGACCGAGGGTGGCGCTCATGCTCTGCACAGCCGTCTGCAGCGTCTCGCTGACGCTGCGGATGGCGGCGTAGTTCTGCTGGGCGATGGCGTCCTGACGGGCGTTGAACTCTCTGGCCTGAGCGGCCAGCTGCTCTTCGAGCCAGTCTTTCAGCTCTTCGCAGTCGGCTTCGTCCAGCCCGCCGGTGGGGCGTCCGCTGCGGAAGAGCAGCAGCGCCATCATCAGGCAGATGGCCACCAGCAGGACGGTATACAGCATTGCGAGAAATTCCATTTATTCTACTTCCTCAAACTTCAAAACTTCTTTGGTGGTCACGGTATCGTCACCGTACAGGCCCACGCCGTCGGCCTCCATCTCGCCGCTCTGGTTGTCGTAGGGGTCGCTGCGGAAGCCCAGCATCGGCGGGCCGAAGGGCGCTTCAAAGGCGCTGTTTGCCACCATGCGGCCCGTATCCAGACTGCCGAAATAGTGGCGGCGGAGCACTTCATCGCCCCGGCGGGCCATGGAGGCACCGTAGGAGCAGTCGGCATACATCCAGCCCTTGGGGGCGACGTAGAACCGCGCCCAGTCATGACAGCCCGCGTCCCCCGGGGCCACTGCAAAGCCGCTCTCCCACCGGGCCGGGATGCCCGCGATGCGGCAGAGGGTGATGAAGGTCAGCGCCATGATGCCGCAGTCTCCCCGGCGGCTGCGGGCGCAGTTCTCGGCGATGGACTCATGGACGAAATAGGACGGCTGGAAGTGATACCGGACGTTCAGGGTGACATAATCGTAGATGCGCTTCGCCTTCTCCGCCGGGTTGGTGATGCCCTCGGTGAGTTGAGCCGCCAGCGCCCGCAGGTAGGGCGTAAAGACGATGTGGGGCGCTTCCTCGCCGGTGTAGAGATCGGGCTGCTCCGCGTCGGGCGTGAAGGAAAGCGGGTCGGCATAGACCGCCGTCTCCCGGTAGCTGTACTCGGCCCCAAAGGTGCGGTTCTCGGTCAAGTCGGCCTCCCAGCAGACGGTGCGCTGAGGCGCGTCCTCGGCGGCGATATGGCCGGGCGTCTCGGTGAAGCGGTCCAGCGTGATATGGCTCTGGGACGGGCAGGCGGCAGGCAGGGCCAGCCATGCCCGGACGTGGACGGCGTCTCTGCCCTCGGCTTTCGCCTTTTCCAGCGCAGCGGCGAAGGCTTCGTCGGACATCCGGATGCTGGTGCGGAGGGTGATGTCGGCGCTGGCGCTCCCCTCCCGCTCCATCTTCTCGTGGAGGCGGTGGCGCTCTTCGTTCTTGTTGTTGGGGGCGTCCGGCGTCAGCTTCCGGGCGGCGAGGTCGGCGTGGGTAGCCAGCAGCGTCTCGGCGAACCGGGCCTGATACCGCTTCTCCCCTTCCACGAACCTCCAGTCCATCCGACCCTCCCAGTCGAGCTTCTTAAATTCTTCTGCCGTGAAGTCCTTGACCCGCTCCTGCATCCGGGCGATGGCCTCGGCTTCCGTCCAGCAGTATTCCCCGGGCAGCCGGCGCATGATCTCCTTCTGGACGGTCAGGGCCTCCCGCAGGGCGTCCACACCGTGGGGCGTAGGGTTCTCGGGCGGGACATACCCCTCCGGCGGGGCGATGCCGTTGGACGCCGGGCCGTTCTGGGTCTTTGTCCAGTCCTCGGCCAGCAGCCGGTCGATGCGGGCGATGGCCTCCTGATAATATCCGGCCGCTTTCAGCCGGGCGATGTCGTCGGGCAGGCCCACATTCAGGCTGCGGATCGATCCATTCCAGTCGTACATAATCTTTTCCTCCTGTTATTCCGAAACGCTCTGCCAGAACTCGGCAGCACGTTCCACCCAGCCTTCGGCGTCCGTTCCCACGCCGATGCCGATGCCATGTTTGGCGTTGTCGTAAACTTCCACCCGGTTGGGGACGCCGCTGGCTTCCAGTGCCTTTGCAAGGGTCGGCCCCTGCAGGGGGTAGACGAAGGCTTTCAGCATGAGGTCATTCCTGCCGTACCACAGGAAGGTGGGCGGATAGTCCGGCGTCACGAGCTTCGAGACGGTGTAGGAATAGTAGCGTCTTTCCAGCCGGTCGGTATCCATCAGGAGATGGTAGGCAGGCTTTGCCCCAAAGAAGTTGTTGATGGGGTAGGCCAGCAGCAATACGCCGGGCTTCGGCACACCGTAGCGGCCCCAGCCCTTTTCCTCATTGCCGAAGACGCCTGCGATCTGTCCGCCGGAGGAGTAGCCCAGCAGGGCATAGTCTTCCTTAGAGACGCCGAAGGTGTCGGCATTGTCCATCACGAAGCGGATGGCCCGGGCCAGGTCTTCCAGTGGAGCGTCGTCCCCGGCCTCCCATCCGATGCGGTAGCGCAGCGAGAAGACGGCATAGCCCTGCTCATGCAGCTCCCACGCCGTGGACACGCCGCCCCGCAGCTCGCCGCTGTAGTAGAGCGAGTTGCCCGACAGCACGATGGCAAATTTGGCCCCCGGCTGCTGGGCCGGGCAGTAATACAGCTCCACATGAGCGCGGGCAGGCACGGCGGCGATCTCCTCTTCCGAATAGAGCGGATAGGTCACCCGGGTGCCGTCGTGGTAGACCTGAGCCAGATAGTTGAGGCCCGCTGCGCAGGCTTCGGCGGAGGTCTCACCGACCACCTCGGTCAGCGTCTCGTCGTCGCGGCTGGTGGAGAACATTTCGCAGTCCCGCTCCCACACATAGGTGTATGTATAGAGGCCGCTGGCCTTGATGTCGGGGTCGTCGCGTATCTCCTTCATGGTGGTCTGGGGGGTGATGCTGGCTGCTGAAGCCGGGACGGCGAGGACACCGAGCATCAGCGCAGAGGCAGCGATTCGTTTCCAATCCATCTTCATTTCTCCTTTTTCAGAGCAGCCTTCATTGCATTTTTCGGCAAAGAGGTCTATAATAGTCCCTGCCCTGAACGGGTATTTACTCTATTGTATCACAATGGTGATGATTGTCAAAAAATTTCTGCCCGGGAGGGAGCCTTGTCATGCTGACCAATTACCACACCCACACCACCCGCTGCGGCCACGCCGAAGGCACCGAGGAGGAATACATCCTCACGGCCCTGCGCTGCGGCTTCAAGGTGCTGGGGTTTTCTGACCACACCCCCTGGGCCTACGCGACGCCGGGCTTCGTCAGCCGCATCCGGATGCTGCCCTCCCAGCTGGACGATTACGTTCTGACCCTGCGCGGGCTGCGGGAGAAATATGCCGACAAACTCCACATCCGCATCGGCCTCGAGGCGGAGTATTTCCCGGCCTATCTGGGCTGGCTCAAGGAAGAGATGGAGCGGCTGGACATCGAATATCTCATCCTCGGCTGTCACTACGACACCACCGACGAGCAGGACGCCAAGGCCAGCCGCTTCGGCGGCAGCACCTCTACGGCCCACGGCAGACGGTATGCCGAACAGGTGGTGGAAGCGCTGGAAACGGGGCTTTACCGGTATCTGGCCCACCCCGACCTCTTTTTGAACCGGGTGACGGCCTTCGACGCCGACGCCGAGAAAGCCTGCCGGGACATCTGTGCCACAGCGGCGCGGCTGGACATCCCCCTCGAGTACAACATGGCCGGACTGACTTTGCAGAACCGTCCCGACGGCTCTCTGGGCTACACCCGGGACGAATTCTGGCGCATCGCGGCGGAGTACCCCGTCAAGGCCATCATGGGCTGCGACGCCCACGCCCCCTCGGAGCTGGACGTCGTCCCCTCCATCGAGGGAAAGAAAGCCTTCCTGCACAGCTTGGGCATCCCGGTGCTGGACACCCTGCCGGGGCTGGAATAAGCGGCCATTGCGCGGACAGGCTGCATCTGCTATACTGAGATAAGAGGAATGATGCAGGGCGCATTGGGGCGCTCTGCCGGGGAAGAATATCATGAGCAATATCACCATCCGGCCCATGGAGCCGGAAGACTGGAATGCTGTGTCCGAGATCTATTCAGAGGGCATCGCCACGGAGCACGCCACCTTCCAGACCACCTGCCCGCCCTACACAGCGTGGGATGCCTTTCACATCAAAGAATGCCGCCTCGTCATTCTGGACGGCGGCGAGCTGGCCGGTTGGGCCGCACTGCGGCGGGTAGACCCCCGCTGGTGCTACCGGGGCGTGGCCGAGGTGAGCATCTACGTCGGCGAGAAGTTCCGGGGCCGGGGCCTCGGCTCCCGCCTGTTGGCGGCCCTCTGCGATGAATCGGAAAAAGAGGGCTACTGGACCTTACACTCCACCGTTTTGCAGGACAACACCGCCAGCCTCGGCCTCCACACGAAGTGCGGCTTCCGGGTGGTGGGGCGGCGGGAGCGTATCGCCCGGGACTGTCATGGCCGCTGGCTGGACACCTACCTGATGGAGCGCCGCGCCAAAGCCGACGAGCCTGTGGGGTATAAGAAATTATAAAAAATGAGCTGCTGCACGTTACGTACAGCAGCTCATTTTCGTATCAGACAAGGCCTTTACCACTCGTTGTCCGCCGCGTCCGTATCGGCCACCCGGGTGCGCTGGAACATGCTTTCCAGCACGGCGCAGTATTTGTCGGCCAGGCAGACGATGACCGCTTCCCGGCAGGTGGGGACATGGCGGAAGGTCAGGGGCCACATATGGCTCGAGATGATGTTCTGCTCTTTCCTGGTGATGGCGAAGCAGCGCTCGGCATTGACGCAGGCAGAGCCGGGATGGGCAAAGCCGTGCATCTCGAACAGGCGGCGCAGACCCCGGAAAGAGCTGCGCTTGTGCCAGTCGTAGAGATAGAAGTCATGGAGGAAGGCCCCCACGGCCAGCGACGTCTCATCCGCGCCCAGATGGAAGCGGCGGTTGAGCCAGAAGCTCACCAGCACCACATTCTTGCAGTGCTGGTAGGTGGTCACATCGCCGTGCTGGATAAATTCCCGCATCCGCTGCACTTCGGGGTGCTGGTCATATTGGGCCAGAATGGCGGTGAGGCACTGACGCTCCGTATCAGAAAGCTGCATTGAAAAGTTCCCTTTCATAAAGAGGTTGAACCGATCAAGATCTCAGCTGCACCGGGTTGGAATTGCCGAAATTCTCGGCCTCGGTGGGGTTTGTGCGCTTGAGGTCCAGGTCCACGAGGTACTGCTTGCCGTCGCCCAGCTCCTCGAGCTGTGCCAGTTTTGCCTTGGCGGATGCTTCGTCCGGGTACCACTGGATGAGGAAGAAATTCTCCGCCTCCACGCCGTAATACAGCCACTGGCCGTCGGCCCGGAGCAGGTCGTCCAGATGGTCTACCTCGTCGCCGTCGGTCAGGCCGAGGCCCTCTTCCGCGTAGACGTTTTCCGGCTCCACCTGCAGCACTTCGATGACCTGAATGGCGCTCTGCAGATATTCGTCCTGAGCGATGCTCTTGTCGGAGAGCTCCCAGCCCGTCAGGAATGCCTGCATCAGCAGGTCTTTGACCGAGATCTTCTTTTCCATGTATGTTTCCTTCTTCCTCGTTTGTTTCCGCTGACCAGTATACGCTCAAATCTTGGGCAGGTCAACCATAAATTTATGAATTTTTTGTAGGAATGTCCAAATTCAACTCAATTTGAACCCCAACGTCTCCCCCAGCCACTCGAGGCAGAGAGCCACCCAATGGGCGCGGTGAGGGTCGGCGGCATCCACTTCGGCGGTACTGATGCTGGTGCCGTGAGCGCCCTTCTCGAACAGATGTGCCTCGCACGGCACACCCGCCCTCCGCAGGGCGGCCAGCAGGAGAAGCGTGTTCTCCACCGGAACGGTCTTATCCTCCATGGTATGCCAGACGAAGACCGGCGGTGTGTCGGAGGTCACCTTATCCTCCAAGGTGAACGCCTGCTGTGCGGCAGCATCCTCGCTGCCCGCCAGCTGGACGAAGCTGCCCCGGTGGGCAAACTCCCCTGCCGTGATGACCGGGTAGCCCAGGATCACTGCATTGGGCCTCTGCTGGGCCGTCTCGCCCGGAATGTCCAGCACCGCGCCGGACAGGGCCAGATGTCCGCCCGCCGAGAAGCCGCAGACGGCGATCTTATCCGGCAGGATGTGCCACTCTCCCGCATTCTGCCGCAGCAGAGCCAGCGCTTCGTTCAGCTGTCGGAGAGGCCGGTAGTTCTGCGCCCCCTCCCCCACGCTGTAGGTCAGCACGGCGGTGTGATAGCCCGCCGCCGCAAACTGCAGGGCCACCGGGTCGCCCTCCCGGGGGCTGACATGGTTGTAGCCGCCGCCCGGCACCACCAACACCAAAGGCCGCTGCTTCACGGCGGGCATGGCGTCCAGCGACGCCCGCAGGGAAACCGTCAGCACACCGCCGCCTGCAAGTTCCAGCTCTATCTGCTGCATCCTTCATCCTCCTTATAAACAGGTCTGTCATTCCGGCCCATTATACGGCTTTGGCGCGGGAAAGTAAAGGCAGCTTTGGCCCCAAAAGGAAAGTTTTTTGAACTTTTTATGAAACCCCTTGATTTTTGTCTCTCAGCGGTGTATATTAGCACTCGAAAGTTATGAGTGCTAAGTTTTCACGAGTGGTTTTCCGCTCCGTGTGCCGGCACTCTCCACAGGCAGATCCTGATGCGACACGCGCCCGGGCAGTTCCTGCCGCCGGGACGCTAAAATCTGATAAAAAGAGGTTTTGTATTATGGCGAAAAAAGAATTTCAGGCCGAGAGCAAAAAGCTGATGGACATGATGATCAACTCCATCTACACCAACAAGGAAATTTTCCTGCGCGAGCTGATCTCCAACGCTTCGGACGCCATCGACAAGCTGTATTATAAGAGCCTGACCGACACTTCTGTCGGCATGGACAAAGGCGATTTCCGCATCCTGCTCACCCGCGACAAGGACAGCCGCACCCTGACCATCTCCGATAACGGCATCGGCATGACCAGAGAAGAGCTGGAGCAGAACCTCGGCACCATCGCCCACTCCGGCTCCTTCGACTTCAAGAAGGACAACAAGGATGAGAACATCGACATCATCGGTCAGTTCGGTGTCGGCTTCTACTCTGCCTTCATGGTGGCCGACAAAGTGACGGTCATCTCCAAGGCTTACGGCTCCGACGAAGCCTGGCAGTGGGAGTCCAGCGGTGCTGACGGCTATGAGCTTGAGCCTGCTGAGAAGGAGACTGCCGGTACCGACATCATCCTCCACATCAAGCCCGACACGGAGACCGACAACTACGACAACTTTCTCGACGAGTACGGCATCGTGGCCATCGTCAAGAAGTACAGCGACTATGTGCGCTACCCCATCCAGATGGAACGGGAGAAGAGCCGTCAGAAGCCCGAACCCGACCCCAAGCCCGACGACTACAAGCCCGAGTGGGAGACCTACACCGAGCTGGAAACTCTGAACAGCATGGTGCCTATCTGGAAGAAGCAGAAGAGCGAAGTCACCGACGAGGAGTATGCAAACTTCTACAAGGATAAGTTCAGCGACTACGCCGACCCCGCCCGCGTCATCGTGAGCCGCACCGAGGGTACTGCAAACTATAACGCCCTGCTCTTCGTGCCCAGCCACCGCCCCTATGACTTCTACACCAAGGACTACGAAAAGGGTCTGGCTCTGTACGCATCCGGCGTCCTCATCATGGAGAAGTGCGCCGACCTGCTGCCCGACTACTTCAGCTTCGTTAAGGGCATCGTGGACAGCCAGGACCTGAGCCTGAACATCAGCCGTGAGATGCTGCAGAAGGACAATCAGCTCAAGCTCATCCACAACGCTCTGGAAAAGAAGATCAAGAACGAGCTCCACGCCATGCTGGCCAACGACCGCGAGAAGTACGAGAGCTTCTGGAAGGAGTTTGGCCGTCAGCTGAAGTTCGGCGCATACTCCGACTACGGGATGCACGCCGAGCTGCTGCGCGACCTGCTGCTGTTCTGGTCTGCCAAGGAGCAGAAGATGGTCACTCTGCAGGAGTACGTGGACAAGATGCCCGCCGAGCAGAAGTACATCTACTTCGCCGCCGGCGACTCCACCGACCGTCTGGCAAAGCTGCCTGCCGCTGAGCTGGTCATGGACAAGGGCTACGACGTCCTGCTCCTGACCGAGGATGTGGATGAGTTCTGCCTGCAGATCATGCGCACCTATCCCCGCAAGGATGCCGAGGGCAAGGACGGCACCGTCGAGTTCAAGAACGTCAACAGCGGTGATCTGGGCCTCGAGACCGAGGACGAGAAGAAGGCCGCCGAAGAGGCTACCACCGCCAACAAGGCTCTGTTTGACGCCATGAAGGACGCTCTGGACGGCAAGGTCAAGGAGGTCAAAGTCTCCACCCGCCTGAAGGACCACCCCGTCTGCCTGTCCGCCGACGGCCCGCTGTCCATCGAGATGGAGAAGGTGCTGTCCAAGCAGCCCGGCAGTGAGGGCGTCAAGAGCGACAAGGTGCTGGAGCTGAACGTCAACCACCCCGTCTTCGCTGTGCTGAAAGCCGCACAGGAGGCTGGCGATACTGAGAAGCTCAAGAAGTACAGCGCTCTGCTCTACGCACAGGCACAGCTCATCGAGGGCCTGCCCGTGGATGACCCCGCCGCTTACGCCGAGGCCGTCTGCAGCCTGATGCAGTAATTTTTCCCTGTGTTCCCGGGCCGGAGGGCGCTGCTCCCTCGTCTTCCGCCTGACATCATAATTTTCTTCCCTTAATAAGAAGGCCGCGCTCCGCTGGAAAAGTGGATCGCGGCCTTTTCTTTTGCACTGCCCGCCGCAGTAAGGTTTCTCCATATCGCGGCCCGCTCCCCCGCCGGGACGCGGCAGCGGGAAGTTTTGGCGTAGTCACACAATGCTTTCCCGGTTTCGAAAAAACTTTTGTCTCAGTTGTAATTTATCCGAGATTTTTATTTTGCATCCCCGCCGGACAGCCCCGGCGGGGATTTTTTGCAACTTTTCATTGAAATGCAACAATAACACATGGTTTTTTCCGGACAAATCCTTTACTATAGGATTAGAAGCGGGCTGTATCGCCCACACGAAATAAAAAAGTATCTGTCTGTCAGGAGGAAGATTCCATGATGAAGTCCATTCCCGTATGGAAGCAGGAGCTGTCCGACGGCGTCCACGCCGCACGCCTCGCCTCCCTGTATTGCTGTGCTCCCGCCGAGACGGCCTCTGAAGCCGCCCGTTACGCCGCCGTGCTGGACGGGCTGGAAAAGACCTTCGGCTCCCACGCTGAGGCCGGCCTTTACAGCGCACCGGGCCGCACCGAGATCGGCGGCAACCACACCGACCACCAGCATGGCCGGGTGCTGGCCGGCAGCGTGAACATCGACATGATCGCCGCTGCAGCCCCCAACGACAAGAACCAGCTCCGCGTCCAGAGCGAGGGCTATGATCTGTGCGTCATTGATCTGAATGACCTCGAGGCCCGCAAGGAAGAGGAGAACACCACCGCCTCTCTGCTGCGCGGCGAGTGCGCCGCCTTCACCCAGCGGGGCGCAAAGCTGGCCGGTCTGGACGTTTACATCTCTTCCAACGTGCCGAAGGGCAGCGGCGTCTCTTCTTCTGCCGCCTTTGAAGTGCTCATCGGCGTCATCCTGAACGACTGCTTCATGACCGAGAAGGTCTCCCCCATCGCCATCGCGCAGATCGGCCAGTGGGCTGAGAACGTCTACTTCGGCAAGCCCTGCGGTCTGATGGACCAGATGGCTTCCAGCGTGGGCAACATCATCACCATCGACTTCGCCAGCCCCGCAAAGCCCGTGGTAGAGCCGGTGGCTGTGGACTTCTCCAAGGCTGGTCTGGCCCTCTGCATCCTCGACTCCGGCGCAGACCACGCCGATCTGACCGACGAGTACGCCGCCATCCCGGCTGAGTGCCGCGCCGTAGCCGCTGTCTGCGGCGGCGAGGTGCTGCGGGATGTGCCGTTCGAGACCTTCCTTGCAAAGCTGCCCGAGTGCCGCAGACAGTGCGGTGACCGCGCCGTCCTCCGTGCCTTCCACGTCTACGCCGACAATGACCGTGTGGCAAAGCAGGTGGCCGCACTCCACGATGGCGACTTCGGCACCTTCCTCTCCCTCGTGAACGAGTCCGGCTGCAGCAGCTGGGAGTATCTGCAGAATGTCATCCCCGCAGGCTACAAGGAGCATCAGGAAGTGGGCGTGACCATCGCTGCCGCCAAGCATCTGCTGGGCGATAAGGGCGCTGTCCGCGTCCATGGCGGCGGTTTCGCCGGCACGGTGCAGGCTTTCGTGCCTGTGGAGATGCTGGATGAGTTCAAGGCCGGTATGGAAGCCATCCTCGGCGAGGGCCGCTGCCACGTCCTGTCCATCCGCCCGGAGGGAGGCGCTGTCCTGTGATCTCCACTGCCATCCAGCAGCTCGTCAACTACGGTCTGGACACCGGCCTCATCCTGCCTGACGACGAAATCTACATCCGCAACCAGCTGCTCATGACCATGCAGCTCGACAGCTTCACGGAGCCGGAGGGCGACGTCTGCTACGCCGACCTCGAAAGCATCCTGAAAACGCTGGTGGATGACGCCGCAGCCCGGGGCGTCTGCGACGACAGCCCCACGGCCCGCGACCTCTTCGACACCCGGCTCATGGGTGTGCTGACGCCCCGCCCCAGCATCGTCCGCGCCAACTTCGAAGAGCGGTACGAGACCGACGGCCCTCAGGCCGCCACCGACTGGTTCTACAAGTTCAGCCAGGACACCGATTACATCCGCCGCTACCGCATCAAGCGGGACGTCAAGTGGGTGACCCGGACTCCTTATGGCGACCTTGACATCACCATCAACCTGTCAAAGCCCGAAAAAGACCCCAAAGCCATCGCAGCCGCAAAGCTGGCTCCTCAGAGTGCCTACCCCAAGTGCCAGCTCTGCGTGGAGAACGAGGGCTATGCCGGTCGGCTGAACCATCCCGCCCGGGAGAATCACCGCATCATCCCGCTGACCATCAACGACAGTGCGTGGAATTTCCAGTACAGCCCCTATGTCTACTACAATGAGCACTGCATCGTCTTTAACAACCAGCACACCCCCATGAAGATCGAGCGTGCCACCTTCCGCAAACTGCTGGACTTCGTGGCCCTCTTCCCCCACTACTTCGTGGGCAGCAACGCCGACCTGCCCATCGTGGGCGGCAGCATCCTGAGCCACGACCACTTCCAGGGCGGCCACTACGAGTTCGCCATGGCCAAAGCGCCCATCGAGAAGAAGTGGGTCTTCCCCGGCTTTGAGGACGTGGACGCCGGCATCGTCCACTGGCCCATGAGCTGCATCCGCCTGACCTGCGCCGACGACGAACGCCTTGTGGAACTGGCCGATCAGATCTTGACCGCATGGCGGAGCTACACCGACGAGAGCTGCTTTGTCTACGCCGAGACCGACGGCGAACCCCACAACACCATCACCCCCATCGCCCGGATGCGGGACGGCAGGTTCCAACTGGATTTGGTGCTGCGCAACAACATCACCACGCCGGAGCATCCGCTGGGCGTCTATCACCCCCACGCAAAGCTCCACCACATCAAAAAGGAGAACATCGGCCTCATCGAGGTCATGGGTCTGGCCGTTCTGCCCAGCCGCCTGAAAGCCGAGATGACCGATGTGGAAGCCGCCCTCGTGGCCCACACCCCCGCCGCTGAGTACGGCGAGAACATCCAGAAGCACGCCGAGTGGGCGATGGACATCCTCGCCCGCCATCCGGAGCTGAACGCCGAAAATGTCCACACCATCGTGCAGGACGAGATCGGCCATGTCTTTGCCGAAGTCCTCGTAGACGCCGGCGTCTACAAGATGGACACGGCAGGCCGCGCAGGCTTTGAGCGATTCTTAGCAAGTATCTGAGCATAAAGAGGAATGCCTCCCCGGCGGGGAGGCATTCCTTTTTCGTTTATTGTTTGCCCAGCTGCCAGAAGGCAACGGCGCTGGCGGCAGCGACATTCAGCGAATCCACGCCGTGGGACATGGGGATCTTGACCGTGTAGTCGCAGGAAGCGATGGTGCCGGCGGCGAGGCCGTCGCCCTCGGTGCCAAGCACGATGGCAAGCTTCGGCTCTTTTGCAAGCTGCTCGTCGTCGATGCTCACCGAGCGGTCGCTGAGGGCCATCGCGGCGGTCTTGAAGCCGAGGGAGTGGAGGATGTCCATTCCCTTCTCCGGCCAGTCTGCCGGGGTCTCGCCCAACTGCCCCCAGGGTACCTGGAACACCGTACCCATGCTGACGCGGACGGCGCGGCGGCAGAGCGGGTCGCAGCAGGAAGGGTTGATGAGGACAGCGTCCATGTTCAGCGCCGCCGCCGAGCGGAAGATGGCGCCCACATTGGTGGAGTCCACGATGCCCTCCAGCACGGCCACCCGGCGGGCGTTTTTACAGAGTTCTTCTACCGGGCGGGGTGCCGGGCGGCGGAAGGCGCAGAGCACGCCCCGGGTCAGCTCAAAGCCGGTGAGCTCTGCCAGCATCTCCCGATCTGCCGTGTACACCGGCGCGTCGCCGCAGCGGCTCAGGATGCCCGCTGCCGGGCCGGTGATCTGCTTGCGCTCCATCAGCAGGGACACAGGCTTGTAGCCTGCGTCCAGCGCACGGTCGATGACCTTGGGGCTCTCGGCGATGAAGATGCCTTTCTCCGGCTCGAGGCGATTGCGCAGCTGGTTCTGGGTCAGCCGGGCATAAGGGTCCAGCTCCGGCGCGTGGAAATCCGTGATCTCGATGATATTGGGCATACAGAAAGCCCCTCCTTCTCCTGAAAAGCTGTTTTCTGTATTCTACCACAGTCTGCGCCGCATTGCAAAACAAAGCGCATCCTGCGATACCCGCCCGGAATCGTCATTATCTATAAAAAATATGGCGCAGTTTTTGACAAAACGCCGGTTTTGCGTTATAGTATGGCATGGAATTATTTTCTGGATACAAGGAGGAGCTTTTATGCCATCTCTCAAACCTCACGGACAGATGTCCGAAGCCTTTATCACCGCTCTGTTTCTCTCCGTCTCGGGCGGCTTACAGGATGTTTATACCTATTTATACCGCGGCAAGGTCTTCGCCAACGCCCAGACCGGCAACATCGTGCTGATGGCCGTCAAGCTGTTTGCGGGCGAGTGGGGCGAGGCACTGCGCTACCTGATGCCCCTTTGCGCCTTTGCGCTGGGCATTTTTGTGGCCGAGTTCATCCGCCTCAAGCTCAAGCGGATGCAGTGGCTCCACTGGCGTCAGCTGGTGGTGCTGTTCGAGATCCTGCTGCTCTTCGTCGTGGGCTTTTTGCCGCAGGAGCTGAATCTTCTGGCCAACTCCCTCGTTTCCTTCTCCTGCGCCATGCAGGTACAATCCTTCCGCAAGGTGAACGGCTATGCCTTCGCCAGCACCATGTGCATCGGCAATCTGCGCGGCGGCATGGATTCCCTCTGCGCATGGCTGGTGGGCGGCAACACCAAAGCCTTCGGCAAGGCGAAGCACTACTTCGCCATCATCTTCCTGTTCGCGCTGGGCGCCGGCCTCGGCAGCCTTGCACTGGCCCCCATGGGCAGCCGGGCTATCTGGCTTTCCTGCCTGCTGCTCTTCATCAGCTTCTGCCTGATGTTCCTGAAAGAGGACATTGAGGAGCTGGAAGAATTTGAGCACCTGGAGCACGAGGAGGCCCTCAAAAAATAATTGCGCCGAAGCCTGTCGTATGCTATACTATAGAGTGTTTGTGTGACCCTTCGGCCCGCCGCACCACCGACGTGCCGGAGATGAAGTTGTAGAATCAGGAAGAGGAGCATTCCATGAAAAAAGGCTTTGACAACGCGAAATATCTTCAGATGCAGTCCCAGCACATCCGGGAGCGCATCGCACAGTTCGACAACAAGCTCTACCTCGAGTTTGGCGGCAAGCTGTTCGACGACTACCACGCCTCCCGCGTGCTGCCGGGCTTTGAGCCGGACTCCAAGCTGCAGATGCTGCTGCAGCTCAAGGAGCAGGCCGAGATCGTCATCGTCATCAGCGCGCAGGACATCATCAGCAGCAAGGTGCGCGGCGACTACGGCATCACCTACGACCTCGACGTTCTCCGCCTCATCGACGCCTTCCAGGGCATGGGCCTGTTCGTGGGCAGCGTCTGCGTGACCATGTACACCGCCGCCCCCGAGGTCGAAGCCTTTGAGCACAAGCTGAACAGCGTGGGCGTGCGCACCTTCCGCCACTATAAGATCCCCGGCTACCCCAACGACGTGGCCCGCATCGTCAGCGACGAGGGCTACGGCAAGAACGACTACATCGAGACCCAGCGTCCCCTCGTCGTCATCACGGCCCCCGGCCCCGGCAGCGGCAAGATGGCCACCTGCCTGTCCCAGCTCTACCACGAGCACAAGCGGGGCGTCAAGGCCGGTTATGCCAAGTTCGAGACCTTCCCCATCTGGAACCTGCCCCTCAAGCACCCGGTCAACCTCGCCTACGAGGCCGCTACCGCCGACCTGAACGACGTGAACATGATCGACCCCTTCCATCTGGAGGCCTACGGCGTCACCACTGTCAACTACAACCGCGACATCGAGATATTCCCGGTGGTCAACGCGATGTTCGAGCTCATCGCGGGCAAGAGCCCCTACAAGTCCCCCACGGATATGGGCGTGAACATGGCCGGCAACTGCATCGTGGACGACGAAGCCTGCCGCGAGGCCTCCCGCAACGAGATCATCCGCCGCTATTTCAAGGCCCTCTGCGACCGCAAGACCGGCAAGAACGTGGACAGTGAGATCTTCAAGCTGGAGCTGCTGCTGAATCAGGCCGGTCTGGCTGTCGGCGACCGTGCCGTGGAAAAGCAGGCTCACGCCGTGGCTGAGCGCACCGGCGGCGCACCCGCTGCCGCCATCGAGCTGCCGGACGGCACCGTCGTCACCGGCAAGAACGGTCCCCTGCTGGGCGCAGCCTCTTCTGCCCTGCTCAATGCCCTCAAGAAGCTGGCCGGCATCGACCATGAGATCGACCTGGTCTCCGCCCGCGCCATCGAGCCCATCCAGACCCTCAAGACCAACTACCTCGGCAGCCGGAATCCCCGCTTGCACACCGATGAGATCCTGATCGCGCTGTCCAGCTCTGCCGCCGAGAATGAGACGGCTGCTGTCGCTCTGCAGCAGCTCTCCAAGCTCAAGGGCTGCGACATGCACTCCACGGTCATCCTGTCCAGCGTGGATACGGACACCATCAAGCGTCTGGGGATGTACCTCACCTGCGAGCCCGCCTATGAGCAGGAAGACCGCAAGTATCACAAGAAATAAGCGCTCCGGCGCATAAGAAAAGCCGCACAGTACAGCGAAAAACTGTACCGTGCGGCTTCTTTGTTTCTTCTGTAGTTTCTCAGACGTGAGAGAGGCTGGGCGCACCGCCCGCGATCTCCTCGGCGGTCAGGGGCTTCGCCTCGGCAGGGGCGTTCAGACGCTCCTTTGCTACGGCCAGCATCAGTTTGATGCGGTTCTCCTGATTGACCTTAGTGGCGCTGGGGTCGTAGTCGATGGGGGTGATGTTGGCGCTGGGGTACATCGCGCGGATCTTGTTTACCATGCCCTTGCCCACGATGTGGTTCGGCAGGCAGCCAAAAGGCTGTGCGCAGACGATGTTGCCGTAACCGCCCTGTACCAGCTCGATCATCTCAGCCGTCAGCAGCCAGCCCTCGCCCATCTTGGCACCCAGCGAGATGATGCCCTCAGGCTTTTCCACCAGCTCCTTGAAGGGGCCGGGGGCGTAGAAACCGGCGTCGGCCTCGGCCTTGAGCATGGAGCGCTCCACGCTGTCCAGCCAGTTGAGCAGCTGGTCGGTACCCATCTTCATGGCCAGCTTGCCGCCGTAGAGGACATGGTCCTCGCCCATGTTGAAGATGCAGTACTGCACGAAGCCCATCAGACCCGGGAAGTTGACCTCGCAGTCCTGGCTCTCGAGGAACTTCTGCAGGTCGTTGTTGCCCAGCGGGCTGTACTTGACGTAGATCTCGCCCACGACGCCGACTTTGACCTTCGGCACACGGGTGACGGGAATGGACTTAAAGTCCTTTGCGATGAGGGGGAAGGTGTGCTTCATCTCGCGGGAGGTGAAGCCCTTGCCCGCCAGCAGTACACGGCCCAGGCGCTCGACCCAGAGGTCTACCATCTTATCGGCAGCGCCCTTCTCGTTCTCATACGGAGCGACTTGATTGCGCAGGGCGCAGAGCATATCACCGTAGAACACGCTGGCGATGGCCCGGCGGGCCAGAGGCAGAGTCATCTGGAAACCGCTGTCCTTCTCGAGGCCCGAGAAATTCAGGCTGGCCACCGGGATGTTCGGATAGCCTGCCTTGACCAGCGCCTTGCGGAGCAGATGGATGTAGTTGGAGGCACGGCAGCCACCGCCCGTCTGGGTGATGAGCAGGGCCGTGTGCTCGAGGTCGTACTTGCCGCTGTTCAGCGCGTCGAGGAACTGGCCAATGACCAGCAGTGCTGGATAGCAAGTGTCATTGTGGACATATTTCAGGCCCAGCTGCGCCACAGCGCTGCCGCAGTTGCCAAGGATCTCGCACTTGTAGCCGTCGTAGCGCAGGGCGTATTCCAGCAGGCGGAACTGGGTGATGGCCATGTTGGGGATGAGGATGGTGTGAGTTTTCTTCATCTCCGGGGTGAATTTGGGGTAATTGTATTCCATAGGTTCCTCCTATGTTACTTCTTATCTTCGTCTCGCTCATCCAGTGCGGCGAACAGACTGCGCAGGCGGATATTGACAGCACCCAGGTTTGTAATTTCGTCAATTTTCAGCTGGGTGTAGAGCTTGCCGCCCTCCTGCAGGATCTCGCGGGTCTCATCGGTGGTGATGGCATCCACGCCGCAGCCGAAGGACACCAGCTGCACCAGGTCCATATCGTTCTGGGTGGTGCAGTACTTGGCGGCGGCATACAGGCGGCTGTGGTAAGTCCACTGGTTCAGCACGCTGGTGGGGAACTTTTCCACGCGGTTGGAGATGCTGTCCTCGGTGACCACCGCCGCGCCGTGGCGGGTGATGAGGTGGTCGATGCCGTGGTTGATCTCCGGGTCCACATGGTAGGGGCGTCCGGCCAGCACGATGATGCGCCTGCCCTGACGGCGGGCCTCATCAATGATCTCGCTGCCCTTGACCCGGATCTGTGCCATGTGGGCTTCATACTCAGCGTAGGCAGCGTTGGCAGCCTCCTGCACTTCCTTCTCGGAGATGCCGCCGAAATACTTGGGCAGCACGTCCTTCGCCATCTTGTGGACGAAATCCTTCGGACGGTGGATGCCGACGTAGTCGTAGATGAACTTCTGGCCTTCCAGCTCGGGGCAGTTGCCGGCGAGGACTTCGGGATAGTAGGCCACGACGGGGCAGTTGTAGTGGTTGTCGCCCAGACCCTCGTCGATGTTGTAGGTCAGGCAGGGGTAGAAGATGGCGTCCAGATGCATCTGGGTCAGGGCCTTGATGTGGCCATGGCTGAGCTTGGCCGGGAAGCAGGCGGTGTCGCTGGGGATGGTAGCCTGACCAGCCAGATAGAGGCCGCGGCTGGACACCGGGCTGGTGTGGACGGCAAAGCCGAGCTTTGTCCAGAATGCATGCCAGAACGGCAGCAGCTCGTACATATTCAGGCAGAGCGGGATGCCGATGGAGCCGCGCTTTCCGGCCACGGGCTTATAGCTGGCCAGAAGCTGCTGCTTGTAGGCGTAGAGGTTGAGGCTGTTGTCCTCGCTCTTTCCGGTGACGGGCTTGTCGCAGCGGTTGCCGGAAATGAACTTGCGGCCATCGGCGAAGGTGTTGACGGTGAGCTGGCAGTGGTTGCCGCAGCCGCCGCACTTGACGCTGACGACTTTCTGGTCGAAGCTCTCCAGCTCTTCCTCGCTCATCATGGCGGAGGTGGTCTGGCCGTTCTTGCGGCACTGGCGCAGACCGAAGAGGGCCGCACCGTAAGCGCCCATCAGACCGGCGATGTCGGGGCGGATGACCTCGACGCCCATCTCCTTCTCGAAGGCGCGGAGGACGGCCTCATTGTAGAACGTACCGCCCTGCACGACGATTTTCCGGCCCAGCTCTTCGGGGCTGGACGCACGGATGACCTTGTACAGTGCGTTCTTGACGACGCTGATGGACAGGCCCGCCGAGATATTCTCGATGGACGCGCCGTCCTTCTGGGCCTGCTTGACCGAGCTGTTCATAAAGACGGTGCAGCGGCTGCCCAGGTCCACGGGGCGGTCGGCGAAGAGGCCGAGGGCCGCGAACTCCTTGATGTCGTAGCCCAGTGCCTGCGCGAAGGTCTGCAAAAAGCTGCCGCAGCCGGAAGAGCAGGCTTCGTTCAGGAAGATGTTGCTGATGGCACCATCTTCGATCTTGAAGCACTTCATATCCTGACCGCCGATGTCGATGATGAAGTCCACGTCCGGCATGAAGTATTTTGCTGCCGTGAAGTGGGCCACGGTCTCCACGAGCCCGAAGTCGCAGCGGAAGGCGTTCTTGACCAGTTCTTCGCCGTAGCCGGTGGTGGTCACGCTGGCCACCTTGAGGCCGGGGTGCTCTTTATAGATTTTCAGCAGCTGCTGCCGGATAAGGGGCAGCGGGTTGCCGAGGTTCGGCTGATAGTTGGTGTAGAGGATCTGGCTCTGCTCGTCCACGACCACCAGCTTGACGGTGGTGGAGCCGGAGTCGATGCCGATATGCACCGGGCCGCACTGAGCGCTGAACGCCACCCGCGGCACGCTGTGGGACATATGGCGGGCATGGAATACCTCGTACTCTTCCTTGCTGGCGAAGAGGGGCGGCTCGCTGGCGTAGGTCGCCGTGGCGGCATACTCATCCAGCGCAGCGGCCACGTCCGAGAGGACGAACTCCTTGTCGGCGTAGAGGGCAGCGCCCAGCGCGACGTAGAGCAGGCTGTTCTCGGGGCAGGTACCGGTGACGCCCAGTGCCTCGTCGAAGCTCTTGCGCAGCACAGTGCTGAAGGTCAGCGGACCACCCAGATAGAGGATATTGCCCTGAATGGGGCGTCCCTGTGCCAGACCGGCGATGGTCTGGTTGACCACGGCCTTGTAGATGCTGGCCGCGATGTCCTCAGTCTTTGCGCCCTGATTGATGAGGGGCTGCACGTCGCTCTTGGCGAAAACGCCGCAGCGGGATGCAATGGTGTATGTACGGGTGGCCTGTTCGGCCGCCTTGTTCATCTCATCGGCACTCATCTTGAGCAGCGTCGCCATCTGGTCGATGAAAGCGCCCGTGCCGCCGGCGCAGCTGCCGTTCATGCGGACTTCGGTGCCGTTGGTCAGGAACAGGATCTTTGCATCCTCACCGCCCAGCTCGATGACGCAGTCCGTCGCAGGGACGAACTTTTTGACCGCCACGCGGGTGGAGAACACCTCCTGCACGAAAGGCACGCCGCAGCTGTCGGCCAGGCCCATGCCGGCGGAGCCGGAGATGCTGAGCAGCGCTTTCCGGCCATGCAGCTGCTCTGCGTCGATGCGGCGCAGCAGCTCCTGCGCCTTTTCCAGAATGTGGCTGTAGTGGCGCTCATACGTCGAATATAAAAGGGTATCGTTTTCATCCAGCACCACGCATTTGATGGTAGTGCTGCCGATGTCAAGACCTACTCTCACAGTTGTTTTTCCTCCTGAAGGACAATGCACTCTCCCTCTGCACACAGGGCTCTCCGGCCCGGGCAGAAGTTGTTTGCTAACGAATCAAATTTCAGACTCGCATACACGGGTATTATAAACCAAATCCGGCTGACAATCAATCATTCGGGATTATTTTACACCTTAAAAACAGTAAAATCATCTTGCAAAGTTAAACATTTTGTTAATTTCGCAAACTTTTCTGTGGATTTCGGGCTGTTTCTACTAAGATTCTTTACCGTCTGTCAATTTTTCTGCTCTCTTCCCTGTCCCGCACAAAAAGCAAAGGCATCTGCGCTGCGCCGTCCCGGGCAGCATTGCAGATGCCTTTTTGTCTCGTTCAATAGCTCCTCAGCAGAAGGAGCTCCTGTGCCGCCCGGCTTGCGAACCGCGCTGCGCGGATGTCGTTCTCCTCGCTGGAGTGGAGTTCCATTTCCGGTGGGATGTCCTCGCAGGATGCCAGCGGGAACACCACCTGCGCCCGGGTGCCGCCGCCCGGCCGGGCCGTCAGCGTCAGCTTCCAGCCTGCACGGCGGCAGATGAGCTTACAGATGCGGAGGCCCAGCTTTGCGCCGCTGAGGAAGCGGCGGTTGTTCTCGATGGGGTCTTCCTCCATCAGGCCGCAGCCGTTGTCTTCCACCCGGAGCACGACGCCGGTCTTTTTCTGTTTCAGGCTCACCCACACCCTGCCGCCTGCATCGCAGGCCCGCAGCGCGTTGGAGATGAGGTGGAGCAGCAGCTGTTCGGCCTCATCGGGAACGCCCATGACGGTGCAGTGCTCGATGCCCCCGCTCTCCGTCGTGAGCGCTATTTCCAGTGACCGCTGGATGTCCGGGGCCAGACGGCCCGCTTTTTCCAGCAGACTGCACAGGTCCAGAGGCTGCAGCTCGCTCAGCTCTTCATTTTCCAGCTGATAAAGCGTTATGGCATTGCGTACCGTGCGGTCCAGCCGGGCAGACTCTATCTGGATGTCCGAAAGTGCCTGCCGGGTGGGCAGGTCGGCCGACGCCAGCAGATGCATCTGCAGATATTCCCGGTTCTGGTCGATGATGCCAAGGGCATGGAAGCACACATCCCCAAACTCCTCCTGAGGGGAGCCTCCTGCTCCATCGTTTCGCCTGCGCATTCTGCTCTACCTCCGCGTCGTGTGGTCAGCACCTCACTGTTGACTCAGTTTACTTTCCAGCGCATAAAGCAGGCGGCCGATGGTCACCTTCCTGCGCTCTAAGCCATACTCTTTTCGAAAATCCCGCCATGTCTGGGTACCGGTCTCGTCCAGCGTCTCCAGCAGCCGCCGGAGGGCGCTGTCCACAGCCGCCACGGTGAGATTGTATTCCTCCGCCACCGGCCCTAATATCTCCTTGCGGATGGCCAGACGGTGGTCAGAGCCCATCATCATCCGAAGCGCACCGGTCAGGTAGCGCTTGTTGGCATCGTAGGTGCTCAGACCCCAGCTGCGGTAGATGCGCTCGCAGCGCTTTTCCAGACTCTCCGCCGGGCGGTGGGCCGGAACGCGCAGCTCCTGCAGCATATCTTCCAGTGTGGCCTGACGGATGAGGTAGCATGCGTCCTCCTGACTCAGGCTCTCCACAGCCGACTTCTCGTTGCGTCCGTCGTCCCGCAGAAGCACCAGAGGCTTGCGGGCAAGGCCGCGTATCCTGGGCAGGAACTGGATGCTGTCCATGTCCTCCAGTCTGCCGCCCAGCACCAGAACGTCCACATCGCCCTGCTCGAGCCGTTCCAGCAGCGTCCGGCTGCTGCGGTAGCCCGTACAGCGGATGGCCGGGTTGCGCTCTTCAAGATAGCGTGTCCATACCCGCATCTCTCTGGGGTCATAGCTGGCCAGAGCTACGCGCCATATGACGTCCTGTTCCTCATAACTCACACGACGCGCCCCCTTCCCGCAGGTTTTCTGCCTGCTCCGCCTGCGGATACCAGCAGGAAATAGCATCCTGCCACAGCTCCGGCTGGACCGAGTTCTCATACAAAAACTGCAGCAGCCGTCCGCATTCCTCTTCCGGGGCCGGGACCCATGTACGGGCCGTGTCTGCCGGGTCGTCCGGAGCTTTTGTCCGGCTCACGGTCAGCCAGCAGCCCTGTCCCTCCGTCTCCAGAGAACAGGCAAGGGTATATGCCTCCTGATACGGTTCCAGCGCCGAAAAACTCCTCACCAATGGGACATTCTGTTTCATTCTGCATCCTCCTCACCCCATCTGCCCGGCCCTTCCACTTATGCCGGACAAACTACTTCATACTATACTGTATAAAATTGTATGGAGCGTCGAAAGGAGTTGCAACGACAAATTTGCGTCAGTTTTCGTCGAATTTTGGAACACTGAAAATATTAACATGGATATTGTCTCAAGAATACCATCAACCGCTCCAAAAATCAAGACACATCTGCCGCATCCTCCTGGTTTGGGACGCTTTTCCGCGCAGGATGCAACGCTTTTCCATCCTTCGGCAGAAAACACAGAACTTGGCACCCGTTACGACATAAATTGTTCATATTCTTCTGATAAAATCAAACAGATACTATGTTTCCCTCTCCGTCCACAAATGTCGGGCGGAACAGGTCAGCAGACACTCCCCCGTTCTGCTGCCGGAAAGGCAGGCCAATGCTTCAGCTTATCAATATCGAAAAGAAATACACCACCGGCGATCTGACACAGGCAGCGCTCAACGGGGTCAGCCTCAACCTGCGCGACAGCGAATTCGTCGCCGTCCTCGGCCCCAGCGGCTCGGGCAAGACCACGCTGCTCAACATCATCGGCGGCCTCGACCGCTACGACAACGGCGAGCTCATCATCAACGGCATCTCCACCCGCCGCTACACCGACCGGGACTGGGACTCCTACCGCAACCACACCGTCGGCTTCGTGTTCCAGAGCTATAACCTCATCCCCCACCAGACCGTCCTCGCCAACGTCGAACTGGCCCTGACCATCTCGGGCGTGTCGGGCGCTGAGCGCCGCCGCCGTGCCGCCGAGGCGCTGCGGCAGGTGGGCCTCGGGGACCAGCTCCACAAGCGCCCCACCGAGATGTCGGGCGGCCAGATGCAGCGCGTGGCCATCGCCCGCGCCCTCGTCAACAACCCCGACATCCTGCTGGCCGACGAGCCCACCGGCGCACTGGACAGCGAGACGAGCATCCAGGTCATGGAGCTGCTGAAGGATGTGGCAAAAGACCGCCTTGTGGTCATGGTCACTCACAACCCCGAACTGGCGGAGCAGTATGCCAACCGCATCGTCCGTCTGCGGGACGGCGCTATCACCGACGATACCCGCCCCTTCGAGCCGGACGACACAAAGCTTGCCCCTCCCATCCACAAGAACATGGGCCGTTCGTCCATGTCGTGGCTCACCTCGCTGGCCCTGAGCTTCAACAACCTGCGCACCAAAAAGGCCCGCACCCTGCTCACGGCCTTCGCGGGCAGCATCGGCATCATTGGCATCGCCCTCATCATCTCGCTGTCCACCGGCGTCAATGCCTACATTGCCGACATGGAGCGCTCCACCCTGAGCGAATACCCGCTGCAGATCCTGAGCAGCGGCGTGGACATCACGAGCTTTCTGTCCTCGGGCAGCAGCGACGGCACCACAGCCACCGGCCTGCCCACCGACGAGGACGGCAAAAAGGACACCTCCGGCGGCGTGGAGGGAATGGTCTCGGTCCGCCAGCTCATCACCAAGATGGTGTCGGGCCTGACGTCCAACGACCTCACTTCCTTAAAGAAATATCTCGACAGCGACGAGTCCACCATTGCGGATGACGCCACCTCCATCGAGTATTCCTACAGCGTCTCGCCCCAGATCTACCGGCAGGACGCCGACGGCAGTGTGCATCAGGTCAACCCGGACTCTACCCTCTCGATGCTGGGTCTGGGAAGCTCGGGTTCCGGCTCCACCTCCGTCACCAGCAGCCTGATGAACAGCATGGGCAGCAACACCAGCGTATTCTATCAGCTGCCCGCCAACAGTGACCTTTATAAGTCCCAGTACGAAGTCAAGGCCGGCCGCTGGCCCGAAAAGCCCACCGAATGTGTCGCCGTGCTGAGCAAATACGGCACCGTGACCGACTACGCCCTCTACTCCATGGGTCTGCGGGACTCCGCCGAGCTGGACAAGATGATACAGCAGTTCGCCCAGAACCAGAATGTCGATGTCCCCAGCGACTTCCGCACCTACAGCTACGACGAGCTGATGGGCCTGAAGTTCAAGCTGGTGAACAGCGCCGACACCTATGTCTACGACGACACCTACGGCATCTGGAAGAGCAAGGCCGACGACAAGGACTATATGCAGCAGCTGGTGGAGAACGGCGAGGACATCACCATCGTGGGCATCGTCCAGCCGGACTACACCGCCTCCGCTTCCATGCTCACCTCCGGCATCGCCTACCCCGCCTCCCTGACCGAGAAGGTCATGGAGGACGCTGCCGCCAGCGACATCGTGAAGCAGCAGATGGCTGACCCCGCCACCAACGTCCTCACCGGCGAGAGCTTCGGCAAGGCCGAGAGCCTCCGCGACTTCGATTTGACCAGCCTCTTCTCCATCGACACCAACGCCCTCAAGAATGCCTTCTCTTTTGATGCCGGTGCCCTCGACTTCGATTTGAACGGTGCCTTCGACCTCAGCAGCGGCAGTTTCGATTTGAGCAGTCTCATCGACTTCTCGGATCTCACCCTCGACATCGACGAGCTGCCCGACATCGACCTCAGCGACGCCTTTGCAGAGCTGGACCTCTCCGTCTCGCCGGAGGCCCTGCAGGACCTCGTGCAGAAGATCTTCAAGGACTATAAAAAGTATATCATCGGCAACGGCATCCTCAACTTCAAGAAGTGGAGCTTTTCTGCCTATCTCAAGACCGAGCGGTTCCAGAAGCTGATGGCCGAGTCCATGAAAGACCTCGTTGACCCGGACAAGCTGCAGGGGCAGCTCTCGAGCGCTCTGCAGACCACCATCCAGACCGTGATGGAGACCTACTCCGACCAAATCACAGAGGTGCTGAAAAGTCAGCTGGACGCTGCCATCCAGAAGGGCATCGTCACCTTCCAGGACCAGATACAGTCCCAGCTCAAGACGGCCATCCAGCAGAACATCGGCAAGCTGAGCAGCCAGATGGAGAGCGCCATCAAGATCGACGCGTCGGCTTTCCAGAAGGCCATCCAGCTCAACATGACCGCCTCCGAGCTGACCGAGCTGATGCGCTCCACCCTCCGCTCCTCTTCCGCCACCTATGAGGCCAACCTGACGGCTTTCGGCTACGCGGACGAGGCCGCCCCCAGCCAGATCAAGATCTATCCGAAGGACTTCGCCAGCAAGGCCACCATCCTGGAAAAGCTGGATGCCTACAACGCCGGGATGTCTGCAAAGGGTGAAGACGAAAAGATGGTGCAGTACACCGACCTCGTGGGTACCCTGATGACCAGCGTGACCGAGATCGTGAACATGATAAGCAGCATGATGGTGGCCTTCGTCTCCATCTCGCTGGCAGTCTCCTCCATCATGATCGGCGTCATCACCTATATCAGCGTCCTCGAGCGCCGGAAGGAGATCGGCATCCTGCGTGCCATCGGCGCTTCCAAGCGGAACGTCTCCGAGGTGTTCAACGCAGAGACCTTCATCATCGGCCTCTGCTCGGGCGTCATGGGCATCGTCCTCAGCGAGATACTGCTCATCCCCGGAAACATCATCATCCAGAAAGTCTCCGGCACTTCGACTCTCGTTGCCTCCCTGCCCGTGGATGCAGCCCTCTTCCTCGTGGCACTGGCTACCCTGCTCACCATTCTGGCCGGCATCATCCCGGCCCGCGGCGCAGCCAAGTGCAACCCCGTCAAAGCCCTGCGCGCCGAGTAAACCCCAGAGATCTCATTCCCGGTATCCTTTCCGCTCCGGCGGCAGGGATACCGGGATTTTTTCGGCTTATTTTTGCTCCGGCCCGTCTGTTCAGCTTGTATCCATCCTGCATGAGAACGCCCTTTTTTGCTCTAAAAGTTACAAAAGAGTACGGTCATTCCGGGAGATTTTGACGTGTACCGGGAATTGCCGGGAATCAATTTGTTTTTTGCTCTGTGAGCAAATCAACCTGCACAAAGGAGGGTCGATTTGTTATGCAATTCTGCCAAAAGTGTTTCAGGGTTATTGATTTATTCCACAAATTATGCCATACTATAGTCACTGAAACCGTTCCCGACATCGTTCCCGAGCGATTTCAGTAAAAACCAGAACTTCGACCGAAAGAGAGGTGCTTCCCGGAATGCCGAACATGACCATCAAAGACATTGCCCGTCTGAGCGGCTGTTCCGTCAGCACCATCTCCCGCGTCATCAATGACCGGCCGGATGTGCGTCCCGAAACGAAAGAAAAGGTGCTTCAGATGATGCGGGAGTCGGGCTTCGTGCCAAACACCAACGCCCGGCAGCTGAAGATCCAGCAGTCCCGCAGCCTCGTCTTTGTGGTCAAGGGTACCCGGAACCTCTTCTTCTCGGACTTCCTCGTTCAGCTGCAGCGGGCCGCGACCCTCTACGGGTACAGCGGCATCGTCTCCTACCTGGACGAGAATGCCAACGAGATAGACGCCGCCCAAAAGATCCTGCGGGAGATAAAGCCCAAAGGCATGATATTCCTCGGCGGCAGCGTGGCGAACTTCCAGCAGGGCTTTGCGAACATCACCGTCCCCTCGGTGCTGACGACGCTGGTCTCCGACGAGCTGGATTTCCCGAACCTCTCGATGGTGGGCGTGGATGATCGGGCTGCGGCCCGCACCACCGTCTCCCACCTCATCGCGCAGGGCCACCGGAAGATAGCAGTTCTCGGCGGTCCGACCACCAGCTACCCCAGTCGGATGCGCCGCCTCGGCGCACAGGATGCCATGGAGGATGCCGGGCTCACCTTTGACGACCGGCTCTACGGCCTGTCCAACTACGATTTCGAGTCTGCCTACCACGCCATGAACAGCCTGCTGGCCCGCCGGGCCGAGTTCACCGCTCTGTTCGCCATGAGCGATGTCATCGCTTTCGGTGCCATCCGGGCGCTGGTGAGCGCCGGGTTCCGGGTGCCGGAGGATGTATCGGTCATCGGCTTCGACGGCATCTCGATGTCCCGCTACTGTGTGCCGGTGATGACCACCATCGTCCAGCCCGGCGAGCAGATCGCGCTCCAGAGCATCGAGCTGCTGGTGCGGCAGATCGAGCATGGCGCCCCGGCCCAGAAGATCACCCTCCAGCCTGAGCTGCAGGTCGGTGAGAGCGTAAGGGCTATTTGATTTATTTCGTCTCATTTCCGCTGCCAGGCGGAATGTGTATATCACATGATGAAGAAGGAGAACAATTATGAAAAAAATGATCTCTCGTCGTAATTTCCTGAAAGTCGCCGGCGCTTCTGCTGCCGCCCTCGGTCTGGCTGCCTGCGGTGGTTCCTCCAGCAGCACCGCTGCTTCCACCGCCAGTTCTACCGCAGCTTCTGCCGCTCCCGCAGCTGCCGGCAAGGTCTACTACCTGAACTTCAAGCCCGAGCAGGATCAGGATTGGCAGGATCTGGCCGCTGAGTACACCAAGGAGACCGGCGTGCCTGTGACCGTTGTCACCGCTGCTTCCGGCCAGTACGAGACCACCCTGATGAGCGAGATGGAGAAGAGCGAAGCTCCTACCCTGTTCCAGGTCAACGGCCCTGTGGGTCTGGCAAACTGGAAGGACTACTGCCTCGACCTGTCCGACAGCCAGCTGTACGGTGAGCTGACCAGCGACTCCTTTGCACTGAAGGACGGCGATGCCGTTACCAGCATCGCTTACGTCATCGAGACCTACGGCATCATCTACAACAAGGAGCTGCTGACCGCCGCCGGCTACACCCAGGACGACATCAAGGGCTTCGATGACCTGAAGAAGGTCGCCGACGACATTCAGGCCCGCAAGGCTGAGCTGGGCGTTGATGGCGCTTTCACCTCCGCCGGCATGGACGGTTCTTCCGACTGGCGCTTCAAGACCCATCTGGCAAACCTGCCCATCTACTACGAGTACAAGGCTGACGGCATCGGCTCCACCGACGCCATCAAGGGCACCTACCTCGACAACTACAAGAAGATCTGGGACCTGTACATCACCGACTCTACCTGCGACCCCAAGCTGCTGGCTTCCAAGACCGGCAACGACGCCGTGGCTGAGTTCGTGGGCAAGAAGGCCGTCTTCTACCAGAACGGCACCTGGGCTTACAATGACGTGAAGGATCTGGGCGACGACAACCTGGGCATGCTGCCTATCTACATCGGCGCTGAGGGCGAGGAGAACCAGGGCCTGTGCACCGGCTCCGAGAACTTCTGGTGCGTCAACAACACCTCCTCCGATGAGGACATCCAGGCTACTCTGGACTTCCTGTACTGGTGTGTCACCTCTGAGGCCGGCACCAGCGCGATGGCTGACAAGATGGGCTTCGTCATCCCCTTCAAGAAGGCTAAGGACTCCACCAACCCCCTCATCGCCATCGCCAACGATTACGTTGCTGAGGGCAAGACCAGCGTTGACTGGTGCTTCTCCACCATGCCTTCCGAGGAGTGGAAGAACGGCGTCGGCTCTGCACTGACTGCTTATGCAGCAGGCACCGGCAGCTGGGACGATGTGGTCACCGCCTTTGTGGACGGCTGGGCCAAGGAGTACAAGCTGGCCAACGGCTAAACGTTCTCCTTCTTCCGCAGTAGCTGGATAACGGGGAGGCGGGCGATGTGTTCGCCCGCCTCCCCTTCTTTTTCAGGAGGTATATCATGCAAAAGGCCATCAGTAAATATTGGCCGGTGTTCGTACTGCCCACTCTGCTGGCGTTCATCATCGGCTTCATCTGGCCCTTCATCTGGGGCATCTATCTTTCCTTCCAGCGTTTCACCACCGTGAGCAAGACCACCTTCGTGGGCCTGCAGAACTACATCAACGTCTTTTCGGACGAGACCTTCCTCCACGCCTTCAGCTTTACGGCGGCGTTCACCGTGGTGTCCACCGTTCTCATCAATGTCTGCGCCTTCGCCATCGCGCTGGTGCTCACCCGCGGCATCCGCGGCACCAACATCTTCCGCACCGTCTACTTCATGCCGAACCTTATCGGCGGCATCCTGCTGGGCTACATCTGGCAGATCCTGCTCAACGGTGTGCTGGCCAACCTGCAGAGGCCTCTGCTGGCGCTGGACGCCAAGGCCGGTTTCGTCGGTCTGGTCATCCTGATGTGCTGGCAGCAGATCGGCTACATGATGATCATCTACGTCGCGGGTCTGCAGAGCGTCCCCGGCGACCTCATTGAGGCTGCAAAGATCGACGGCGCAAACGACCGTGAGATCCTGTTCAAGATCAAGATCCCGATGGTCATGCCCAGCGTCACCATCTGCACTTTCCTCACTCTGACCAACAGCTTCAAGCTGTTCGATCAGAACGTGGCCCTGACCGCCGGTGAGCCTGCCAACGCCAGTGAGATGCTGGCCCTGAACATCTACAACACCTTCTATGGCCGCTCCGGTGCTCAGTGGAAGGGCATCGGCCAGGCAAAGGCCGCGGTGTTCTTCCTCATCGTCGTGATCATCTCGCTCATCCAGCTCAAGTTTACCCGTTCCAAGGAGGTGCAGCAGTAATGCCGAAAGATAAAAAAATGTGGGACAACATCCTCACTGTCATCATGAGCCTGCTGTGCCTGCTCTGGATCTACCCCATCGTCCTGATCTTGCAGAACAGCCTGAAAATAGAAGGCACCTTCACCACTTCCACCGTCTTCAAGCTGCCTACGGCTGAGACCTTCGCGGGCCTTAGCAACTACATCTACGGCGTCACCAAGATGGGCTTTCTGTCCAGCCTTGGCTACAGCCTCGTCATCACCGTGTCCAGCGTGGCCCTCATCCTGCTGTGCTGCTCCATGACCGGCTGGTACCTTACCCGCGTGAACAACAAGCTGAGCAAGTTCATGAATCTGCTCATCGTCTTCTCCATGGTCGTCCCCTTCCAGATGGTCATGTTCACCCTGTCCAAGACCGCCGACACCCTCAATCTGAACACCCCCTGGAACATCTGCATCATCTATCTGGGCTTCGGTGCCGGTCTGGCCGTGTTCATGTTCACCGGCTTCATGAAGAGCGTCCCCATCGAGATCGAAGAGGCTGCCATGATCGACGGCTGCAACCCGATCCAGATCTTCTTCAAGGTCGTCTTCCCCATCCTCAAGCCCACCATGATCTCCACCGCCATCCTTGAGACGATGTGGGTCTGGAACGACTACCTGCTGCCCACGCTGGTGCTGGACATCAAGAAGTACCGCACCATTCCCATGGCCATCCAGTATTTCCGCGGCGGCTATGGCCGCGTCGAGCTGGCCCCCATGATGGCCTGCATCATCATCGCCATCATCCCCATCATCATCCTTTACATGACCTGCCAGAAGTACATCATCGAGGGTGTCGTGGCAGGCGCTGTCAAGGGTTAAAACAAGGAGGTTCCAGCCATGCGTGCAAGCGGCATTCTGATGCCCGTCTTCAGCCTGCCGGGTCCTTACGGCATCGGCACGCTGGGAAATGAAGCCTTTGCCTTCGTCGATTTCCTTGCGGCTGCAAAGCAGACCTACTGGCAGATACTCCCCATCGGCCCTACGGGCTACGGGGACAGCCCCTACCAGAGCTTTTCTGCCTTTGCCGGCAACCCTTACTTTATCGATTTCCGTCTGTTGGCAGTGGACGGCCTCCTCACCGAGGCTGAGCTGCCCGCGCCCCAGCCGGTGGGTCCCGTCGATTACGGTGCGCTCTACCAGCAGCGGCCCGTGGTGCTCCATAAAGCGGCTGACCGGCTGCTGGCTTCCCCCACCCCGGCCTATGAGGCTTTCTGTGAGGCCCAGAGCGGCTGGCTCGAGGACTATGCCCTCTTCATGGCCGTTAAGGCCGAGCAGGAGCAGGCCGGTCTCTCCGACTGGCCCGACGACCTGCGCACCCGGGAGCCTGCGGCCCTCGCCGCTGCCAAGGAGCGGCTGGCCGATGAGGTGGACTACTACAAGGCCGTGCAGTTCTTCTTCTACACCCAGTGGAACGCCCTCAAGACCTACGCCAACAGCCACGGCATCCAGCTGGTGGGCGACATCCCCATCTACGTCAGCCCCGATTCCAGCGACCTCTGGACCCACCCGGAGCTGTTCCAGACCGACGGCGCCGTCCACCTGACCAGCGTTGCCGGATGTCCGCCCGACGCCTTTGCCGCCGACGGTCAGCTCTGGGGCAACCCGCTCTACGACTGGCCCCGCCATGAGGCCGAAGACTTCCGCTGGTGGAAGCAGCGCATCAAACACGCTACTTCCATCTACGACGTCGTCCGCATCGACCATTTCCGGGGCTTCGAGAGCTACTACTCCATCCCCGCCGGGAACAAGACCGCTGCGGGCGGTCACTGGGAGAAAGGCCCTGACCGCGCCTTCATCGACGCCATGCACAAGGCTCTGGGCGAGGGCGGCATCATCGCCGAGGATCTGGGCTATCTGACCCCCGAGGTCAAGGCCATGCTGGCCGCAAGCGGCTACCCGGGCATGAAGATCATGCAGTTCGCCTTCGACAGCCGCGAGCCGGGCAACTATCTGCCCTACACCTACCCCCGCAACAGTGTAGTCTACACCGGCACCCACGACAACGTGACCGCCGAGGGCTGGCGTCAGAGCGCCAGCGCCGAGGATGTGGCCTACGCCTGCCGCTACCTGCGCTGCGCACCCAAAGACCTCACCGAGGCCATGATATGCGCCTGCCTTTCCTGCGTGTCGGACATGGCTGTCATCCCGCTGGCCGACTGGCTCCATCTGGACGCTGAGGCCCGCATCAACACCCCCAGCACCCAGGGTGCCAACTGGCAGTGGCGGCTCACTCAGCCGCTCACCCCGGCCCTCAGCGCTCACATCGCTGAGCTGACCGCGCTGTACCACCGTGTGCCGGGCGAAGAACTTTAAGCTTTCCCCATTTTTCTCCGATTCATCCTGATAGCAGCAGCGCCCTGCCTGCCGTCCCCTCACCGGACAGCAGCCGGGGCGCTGCTGTTTTTGCGTTTTTCTTCAAATTTCACACAACATTTTTTCGGAGTCTCCGGCCTGCTTTACTCTTTATATTTTATCGTTTTTTCGTTTGTTTCTCCTGGATTTTCCGTTTCGGAGTCCCAAATCCCGTTCCAATTATGTTTTTTCGCTCTCTTGTTGTTTTTGGGCAATTATGCTATAATTCAGGTAACTTAGTCCCCGTCTGTGGACGGAGCGCATGTGCGAAAGGAGCATTCCCACTATGGAACTTACATATCAGAGCCCGCTGATGCCGGCTTCCTACACTGCCCTCTCTGCTGATGAAATGACCTATATTGATGGCGGTGCCATCCAGATAGGCTCTTATCTCATCGAATTCCATCCCGAGGCCCTGCTTCAGTCTGTGGTCAACTTCACGATCAACTTTGGCCAGCTGATGGGCAAAGCCGCCCTCGGCACAGCCGTTGGCGGCCTCATCCTGATGCACAAGGATGGTCTGACTCTGTCCCAGTCGGTCTCCTATTACTGGGATGGCCAGAACAAGGCCGGCAAAGCTGCCACTGTGGCGGTCGGCGCTCTCGCTGGCTGGTACGGCGCAATGCAGGCTATCCAGATCTATAACACGGTCAAGTCCATCTTCATCGAGCTCAAGAATGCTTACGCGCAGACCAAGGCAAATATTGCCGCGTCCCAGCAGCAGGATGCCGGCATCACCGACCCCATCGTGGCTGCAGCTGCCTGAGTCTGTTTGATTTGACGGAGTGATAGAAAGGAGTCGTTTATGAAACGCATCCAGATGCCTTCTTCCTATGCTGTTGTACCGGACGGAGAAAAAGCCCTTCTTGGCGGCGGCGGCGCATTTCGTGACGCATGGACCTCATTTACGGACCATCTCCGTTTCACTGATTTCTTCTTTAGAGGTGGACTACTCTCTCTCTCCATCTCGTTCATTCCGAAGCTGCTGTTCAATGTGGTCAAGGCCGGCTTCAATGCCGTGGAAGGCGTCCACACCTTCTTCTTCGGCGGACCGAGCAAGGCTGCAGAAGACCTTCAGACCTACAAGAACGATATGAGCGCTCTGCGTGCAGACGCAAAGTCTCAGCGCGGCTGATTTTTCCTGAAATCAAAAATGCCCTGCGGCGGTGGATCCTCACCATGCCGCAGGGCATTTTTTTGTGTTTTACATGACCCGCACAGCTCCCTGTTCCCGCAGCGAGAGCAGATAGCAGCAGCCCGGGCCGAACAGCGCCTCCATCGCAGCGCAGTAGCGCTTTATCAGCGCATCCGGTACAAAAGCCTGGATCGTTCCGGCAAAGCCGCCGCCCTGCATCCGCCATGCACCGCCGGTGCCTGCAAGGATGCTCTGGCTGATGGCCAGCGCCGCCGACAGCCCCTGATGCTTCGGCGAAGAAGCGCAGTAGACATTCTGGCAGCACTCAAAGGACGAGTGGCCGCTCTTCTCCACCAGCCGAGCAAAGGCGGCAAAGTCTCCTGCCACAAGAGCATCTCTCTGGGCAAGGGTACGGGCATTCTCCTCAAAATAGTGGACGGCACGCAGCACGGCGCGGTCGCCGCATTGTTCCCGCAGGCGGGGCAGCTCCTGCCAGAAGTGTTTCTCCTCCACCTCGCCCAGCACCTTGCCGCCCAGACAGGCCGCCACGGCTTCCATCTCGTTCCGGATGGCCGCGAACTCGCCGGTCAGCTCGCTGTGGCTGGCGCGGGTATCGGTGACGCAGAGGGTCATGCCCTCGGGCAGGACGCCGTCGGCATGTATCTTCTCGATCTTTGGTGCCGTCGGGTCGGCAAAATCCGCAAAGAGCACCCCGCCCACGGCGCTGGTCAGCTGGTCCAGCAGGCCGCTGGGCTTGCCGAAGTAGGTATTCTCCGCAAACTGGCAGATGCGGGCCAGCGCAGGGGCGTCCATGCCGCAGCCGTATTCCGTGTTGAGGATAATGGCCACGCCCATCTCAAAGGCTGCTGAGCTGGACAGTCCCGAGCCCCGCAGCACATCGCTGGCCGTGTAGGCATCGAAGCCGCCCACATCGCAGCCCTTTGCCCGGAAGCCCTCCGCGATGCCCCGGATGAGGCTGGCCGAGTGGGTGCTCTCCCCCTGCTGCGGTTCCGCTTCGGTCAAATCAATGACGTCCAGCTTGTTGAAGCCACGGGACTTGACCCGGATGAAGCCATCCTCGTTCCGGGACGCCACCGCCACAAGGTCCAGCGTGACCGCACCCGCAAGGCCGTAACCGTGCTGGTGGTCGGTGTGGTTGCCGCCAAGCTCTGCGCGGCCCGGGGCCGAATAGACCTGCACCTGCCGCCCCGGCCCATAGTAAAGCTCAAACTGCTCGAGGGCCGCACCATAACGGCTGCGCTGGCGGGACAGGACCTCTTCGCTGCCGCCGTAGAGCGCGGCCAGCGTGGCATCCCACCTCCCTGCTGCGATCTGTTCTCTGAGCTGCCTGCTGGTTGCCATCCAGAACCCCTCCCTGCACTCTCTGCAATGTTCGGTTTGTTACCGCTATTGTAATGCATCCGCTGCCATTTTGCAATTTCAACCCGCAAAAAAAGTAATTTTCGGTGTCCAGCCCAAAGAATAAGATGTACTTTTGTTGAATTTGCGGGGGCAGATGTGGTATACTCAAGCTATAGAGCCAACAGGCAGGAGGGAACCGCAATGGCAGACGTCTACAAGCAGTCGTTCAAGCAGAACTACACCAACAACATCGAGCTGTCCATCTTCAACTGCGGTCTGGAGCGCTGTGCTCCGGGGCAGACCTGGGGTCCCGGCATCCGGGACCACTACCTCATCCATCTGGTCGTCTCGGGCAAGGGCGTGTTCGAGGTCGGCGGGCGCACCTACGAGGTAGTGCCGGGCGATCTGTTCTTTGCCCGCCCCAGCCAGCTCATCCGCTACACTGCCGACGAGGCCCAGCCGTGGGAGTACAGCTGGGTCGGCTTCAACGGTGCCTGCGCCCACAAGCTTGCGGCGCAGCTGCCTTTCACCGACGCTGCTCCCGTCCACCACACCCAGGACCTGGAGGGGATGCGGGCGGCCCTGAGCAGCATCTACTCTTCCCGCGGCCTGCAGCCCCAGGACGAGGCCGCGATGGTGGGCTATCTCTACCTGTTCATCGCCGCCCTGATGCGGGAGACCAGCGAGAGCCGCCCCCACAGCACCTCTTCTTCCAGCCAGTATGTCCTGAACGCCATCAAGTACATCCAGTTCAACTACTCCCACGACATCTCCATCGACGATGTCGCCAAGAGCGTCGGCGTCTCCCGGAGCCATCTGTACCGGGTGTTCATGCTCAATGTGGGCAAGAGCCCCATCGACTATCTGACCGAATACCGGGTCAACGAAGCCTGCAAGCTGCTGCGCAGCGGCACACTGTCCATCGCCGAGGTGGCGGCATCGGTGGGCTTCCTCGACCAGTTCTATTTTTCGCGAGTGTTCAAGCGCGCCAAAGGTGTGCCGCCCAGCAAGTATATGACTTCGCAGGCTGACGCAGACGTCCAGCCCACCCCTGACGAGACATAAGGAGAGATCATTCCATGCCCTTACAGAAAAATCAGCTTCTCACCCTCCGCATCGAGCGTCTTTCCAGCGACGGCAGCGGCGTTGCCCATTCGCCGGAGGGCGAGGCCGTCTTCGTCCCGGGTACTGCCCCCGGCGATGAGGCTCAAGTGCGTATCGTCAAGGACTGCGGCCGGTATGCCTTCGGCATCCTGGACAAACTGCTCACCCCTTCGCCTGACCGTATCCCGGTGGACTGTGCTGTCGCCGGCCCCTGCGGCGGCTGCAGCCTGCGGCACATGGACTATGCCGCCGAGCTGCGGTCCAAGCAGGAGAGCGTCGCCGACGCCTTCCGCCGCATCGGCGGACTGGATGTGCCAGTGCTGGATACCCTTCCCTCCCCTGAGGTGGACCGCTACCGCAACAAGGTACAGTTCCCGGTGGGCCGCGACAAAAACGGTGCGCCCTGCATCGGCTTTTACGCCGGCCGCACCCACCGCATCGTCCCCTGCCCCGATTGCAAATTACAGCCCGGCGTTCTGAACGACATCGGCAACGCGCTCTGCAGCTTCTTCGCCGCCCACGGCATCCAGCCCTACGACGAGGAGAGCGGCAAGGGCCTTGTTCGGCATATCTTCCTGCGCCGGGGTACACACAGCGGCCAGATCATGGTCTGCCTCGTCTGCACCCGCCCGAAGTTTCCCCACAGCGAGGAGCTCGTGGCCGCGCTGCGGGAGCAGTTCAGCGATATTGCGTCCGTCCTCATCAACGTCAACGCCAAGAAGACCAATGTCATCTTGGGTGAGGAGACCGTCTCTCTCTACGGCCCGGGCTACATCGAGGATACTCTTTGCGGTGTGCCAGTCCGACTCGGCCCCCTCTCCTTCTATCAGGTCAACACACTGGCCGCTGAGCAGCTCTACGGCATCGCTGCCGAGTACGCCCAGCTGGAACCCTCGGACGTTCTGCTCGACCTCTACTGCGGCATGGGTACCATCGGTCTCTCCATGGCCGACCGCTGCCGGGAGCTCATCGGCGTGGAGATCGTGCCTGAGGCTATTGACAGCGCCAAGGCCAACGCCGCCCGGATGGGCGACGCCGTCGCCGCCAAGAGCCGCTTCTTCTGCGCCGACGCCGGTCAGGCTGCGGCCCGCCTCGCCGCTGAGGGCCTGCGGCCTGATGTCATCATGCTCGACCCTCCCCGCAAGGGCTGCGACGAGACGACTCTTTCCGCCGTCGTCCAGATGTCCCCCCGCCGGGTGGTCTATGTCAGCTGCAACCCCTCCACCGCCGCAAGAGATGCCGCATGGCTCGAAGAGCATGGGTATCATGCGGAGAAGGTGCAGCCGGTGGACCTTTTTCCACGAACGAGGCATGTCGAAGCGGTCCTCCTTTTGACCAAACTCAATGTCGAGCGACACATCGAAGTGGACGTTAACATGGAGGAACTGGATGTGACTGCTGCGGAAAGCAAGGCGACCTACAATGAGATTCGGGATTATGTGTGGGAACACCATCAGTTGAAGGTATCCAATCTCTATATTGCACAGGTGAAAGAAAAATGTGGTATAAAAAAGAGAGAAAATTATAACAAGCCTAAATCCAATTATAATCGCCAACCCAGATGTCCTTCGGAAAAAGAAACAGCAATTCGAGATGCATTAAAATTCTACAAAATCATCTAATCATATTTGCGATAATTCTTTTATCACTTATAAAGGAGTGCGTACGATGGCCATTTCTGAAAAAGATCATATTGAAGTTATTAAATCTGAGATGGAAGACGATTATTCGGATGATTCTCTTTTTAATATTTCATCTTGGGGTGCCGATTTGTCTTTTCGTGAACTCGTATCTATGTATAATGATAATGAGCTCGTTAAGCCCGAACTCCAAAGAAAGTATGTATGGGACAAAATTGAAGCCAGTCGTTTTATAGAGTCTATCCTACTCGGTCTTCCTGTTCCCAGTATTTTTCTCGCTCAATCCGGGAGTCAAAAACTTATTGTTGATGGTTACCAACGCATTATGACTGTGTATGACTATATACGCGGTATTTTTACAACGGACAATAAAGTTTTTAAACTTGCTAATTCTGATAGAATCAATCTTCGCTGGCGAAACAAAGCTTTTGCCGAGTTATCAACTGATGATCAAAGAAAAATCAAAAGTACCACCATCCATGCAATCATCTTTGAGCAGAAAAAGCCAGAAAACGATGATACTAGTCTTTATCAAATTTTCGAACGTATAAATACAAGTGGTCGTTCTCTTACTCCGCAAGAAATTCGAAACTGTGTTTATCAAGGTTCATTTAATACACTCCTTTTTGAACTAAACGAGAACTTCACCTGGCGAAAACTCTTTGGTTCTGCTCAGGTTGATTCCCGAATGCGAGATATTGAGTATATTCTTCGTTTTTTTATAATGAAAAGTGATGACATATTAAAAAGCACAAGCAACCAAATCTCTTTAAAAAAAGCACTAAACCACTTTATGGATCTTCACAGGAACGATTCCCCGGAGGATATCGATTTCTACCGCAGTCAATTTACTGCTACAATCCAAGCAATCTATAATTCTGTTGGAGAAAATGCATTTAAAAATTACTCTAACGGAAAGTTTTCCAAGAAATTCCACCCTGCTATTTTTGATTCACTTATGGTATCTGCTTATTTCTCGATTTCTCAAAAAAACACCCTTCCAAATGTATCTTTAGAAACTCATCTTTCTCTTTTGGCCGACAGTCGTTTCAAAGAATCTATTAGTAAACGTACAACAGATATTGAAAACATCAAAAGGCGAATTTCCATTGCTGGCCACACTTTATTTGGAGTTGTTTTAGAATGAAACAGGAACTTCAAGATTTGTTATCTGAATGTACTGATGAACTAAATGACATTGAATCAAGAATCAATGATCTTCCTGCCCTAGATAAAGCACGTTGCTATTTAACCAATTATGCACTTATTCGTGCTTGTGGAACGGTAGAGTTTGTATACCGCTCAATTGTTGCTGACCATTTCTCACAACTGGGTAATCCTCGCCTTGACACATATTTAGATTCCACGATACGCCAAGGTTCCAATAGTGCCAAATATGATAACATGAAAAGTCTTTTAAAGAAATTTGATCCCCAATGGAGTTCAACTTTTTCTAATCTTGTAACTGTTCAAACCACAGATGGACAAAGACTAATTTCTGCATCAAATTCACTTGTAGCTAACCGTCACCAGTTTGCTCATGGGCGGCAACCATCTGCGACATTTCTTGACATAAAGCAATATTATTTAGATGTTGTATCTTTAATAGGTTTATTTGATTCTGTGGTTCAGTAATTTGTCGCCCATTCATTTCTGTATAAAAGCCATAATTCGTAGAAAGTACAGTACTTTCACGAATTATGGCTTTTTCATTAAAAATTCAGAATTTTTTGCACGGCATATGGCTTTGCATACTTTATATATGCATCGCTCACATACACTGTATCTTCCTGTTGCGGTTCTTTCCACATGGCAGGATAAACTACAAGTTTTTTCTCCCTTCCTCCTTTACGTTTTACTAATATGCCATCGTCTAAAGCAACAAGCGTATATCCAGACACTCTCAAAATCGACTCCAGCGGGAGCAGGAGCCGGTGTTGTTCTTCAACGCTCAATGATTCTGCCAGCTTTCCTGAAGTCCCCCATTCAAGGAGTTCCAGTGCTGCAAATCTGTCAAGCAGACCGTGAACATATTGATTTCGATAATGCTTAAGGCACCTATGACAAGCGCTTCCGCAGTCACAAGAGACAAGCAGTTCCCGAATCTGTTTCAGCAATTTTTCAATATTATCCGCTACACTGACTGCGTATCCGGCACCACTGGACAAGCTATCGTACAGATAAACATCGACAAATGCTCCTGCAGCATTTGTACGGATTCGATATCCCGTTACAAGTTCCGTGAACTCAACATCAAGTTCCTTGCTTGCCGCCAAACGGAAGGCTTCAGCCAGTGATTGTGCAGCCCTTGTCAGCCATGGATTGTCTGTTCGATGAATATCCATTTTCTGCTCATCAAGTTTGATTTCCAAAACCAGCATGTCCGTAATAAAATCATAGCCAATATTGACATTTCTAGCGTTACCATGATTGCATTTCGCTCTTGCATATTTCGACTTGTATGGGCGCTGCACTCCATTCAATACCTTTCCATCATCCCCGGGCATCGCCGCACCGCAATCAGGACATACCATAAAGCCCTTATTGTTCGCCCCTTGATTCACCATAATAATTCGTTGATTCGTGCGAGATGCCATTCGGATGTTTTGGCAACCGGGAATTGCTTGAATGTCCTCCGCATCTGGAAGCGTAGAATAAAGCGGAGGCTGAACCGATGAATATTCCTCGTCCAGCTGAGCATCCGGAACTGCTTCTGCATTTTTAGGTGCAAATCCCCATGGCCGAAGCATTTGTCGTCCTTCCTCTAATGCACGATTTCCACAGAAAGGACAAACATCTGGGCGTTCATCCGCAAGTCCAAACCACCCACACTCTGGGCAGGTCAGGATAGGCTTCAGATAATTTGCATCGTCCATATACGCCCGTGCAGGAGTAGTCGCCTGACCATACACACGGTCACTTCCAGGGCTGAAGAGTCCACCGATTTGATAGGTTTGCTTATCAACAACTATGGAGCGTCCCGGTGCATATTCACTGATCGCAACGTCCAGACCCCGGTCCACCTCATAGCGCAACTTTCCGCTCATGTCTGTAATATAGGTACTAACAACATTCTTCGGGAAAGAATAAGTCGGTATGATACCTTCCTCATAAAGAGCATCAAGCAGTGTTTTTTGCTTATCAGGCGGAACATTTGGCAATGCACCGAATTGTTCTGGATGCGTATTTCTCTTCTCCTGCAGTAACTTCAGGCTTGTTATCAATTCTTTACGAAAATCCTCCATATCTACTTTTATTCCCGCCGGCACAAGCAAATCTCCCTGCGAGATTGCAACGGTCGGCAGATATTCTATAAACTCATCTAATGCTTCATCCAGAAAAAGTACTGCGGTCATTTGATCGAGGCTGGAATACTTCTTCGCAAGAAACTCCTGTAGCACAATCATATTTAAATGTCGTTGTAACAGTTTCTCACTCTGAATGTCTATCCACGGGCGTCTTGGATCTCCACGGAACATAGGCACCGGATTATTGAAATAAAGCGTATCATGCGGACCATCTTCGCAGAATGTAACAATCGTAGACAAACTGGCACCCCGACGACCCGCTCGACCAGCACGCTGTTGATAGTTTTCTCTCATTGGGGGAACATTGCGCAGGCCAACGGCAACTAGTGAGCCAATATCAATGCCCACTTCCATTGTGGTTGTGCTACTCAAAATATCGATTGGATTTTCCCCTTCCTGAATCAAGTCTTGGAAGCGAAGCTCATAATGTTCTGTCTGGCTCCATAAATCCATTCTCTGATCTTTATGAGAAAGTTGCGCCGTATGTTCTTCCGTATCAATTACACGAATCCGGTCTCCGCTCAGTGCATCCGATACAGGTTTACGCCAAAAATCAAGAGATTGATATTCTGTATCGCTCAAAACATGAACACCTGTAAAGCCACAACTAGGGCATTTTCCACGCAACAGATACGGTGTTATCTCCGAACACTGCTCACACCGATACCAAGCATGTGATACATCAAAACGCGGCCTTACACGCGAGAGATCAACATACAGTCTTCCGTTGTCTGGCTGTGCCGTATCCAAAAAATTGTTTTTTAGTACTCGTTTCCATACAGCCATCTCCTGAGAAGAATCTTTCCATCCCATAATTCCTTGAACAGCCTTTGAGAAGTTCCACTCTTTTGCCAACCCATAAAAGTCAAAACTACGACGAACTTCCAATCGGATTTCATCTGAGATTGTATGCCCCAAGGCAGTTGCATCATCGCAAACCGAGGTCATCCATGCATTAAATATCTCAAGAAATTCGTCCTCTGTTACCGTAATACCATTTTCATCAAGCTCGTCTGTACTATCGACTAAAGCCATCTCGGTTGGTTCAATCCAACTGGTTGCGGAATCATAAAGCGTATTGTACCCACCTGCAAATAAGCGCAGCAGATCTTTTTTCATCTGATCCGGCGCATTTACAATCGAAAATCGCGGCGTATATTCTCTATGCCGACGAGAACTCCGCTCAAGGTTGCTTAATGCCACTTCACAATCCTGTCGAAACTTCTCTCGTTCCGGTTCATGGAAAATTTGAACGTGGTTTCGTCCAGCAGCCAAGCAGAAATAATCGTAAAGTTCATTCATGGAACGTTCCGTCACAGACTGCTCCATGTCATGAATTGCCAGTGCAAAAAGCTGGCGCGCTGCCATAATGTCAGAAGAGTCTGACATATCACGAGCAAGTTTGGCCGCTCGTTGACGACTATCTGAGAAAAGGAGCACTTTTCGCCCTTCATTGGGGAGCCGCTCCGGATCGTTATCTTTTCCGCTGACAGCAGGTTGCTGCTCAAACTGCGTTTTTATCAAGTTATAGAAGGACTGATTGCCCCTTGTGCTAAAAGATGTGATCTGCGAGGACGATAATTGATGCCTGCAATGCGGACAAGTTGGAAACGTTAAAATCTGTGGCCGATTTTTTTGTGCAAAATTACAATAGTATAATTTCCGGACATTGGGTTTTCCGTCATCTGAATCATCTCGAAAATTGATAAATCCATTCTTTATGTCAAGGTAACACGGCCGGATTACGTTCTTTCCCTGCTTATCTGGAATCTTATAATCCTCCGGTGGCAGATAAAGATGCACTTCCTTCATCTGTGAATCCAGAACCTGACCAGAATAATGCCATAGATACGTTCTCTGATGCGTTTCAAGTGCATTTCCTAACACATACCCCTTATAAAACAACGCCCCACAGCGACGATCATTGTACAATTCATATACAACGCTATTACAGTGAGGACAGGTCAAATGACCGTCCGCCCAGAAGATTTCTCCCAATGTAAGGGCTCCATCTGTATGTGAGTGTGGACAGTTTTCGTTGGCACAGGCATAGACTCCCTTAATACCCTTGAACAGCATGTGCATTCGTGCTGGGAATAGAACTGCCCCCTTTTCATTCTTGGCAAGCGGTGCGATTGCCAGTAGAATGCTGACATAATTCAGAGCTTCCTCCTCTCCGACATCTGGGAATGCTTCTGCCGCAAGTTCAGCCAACGATACCGCATTGCCCCGACATTTTGAAATCAGCGTATGAAATGGCCGATAAGCGATTAAATTATCGTACATCCACTGGCACGCCGATGCCATATCTGTAAAGGGTGCAGTAGAGCCTTCTACTCCACTCCAAAACTGATTAAGTGCTTGGAAACATACCAATTCATTTTCTTCAAACGCAGAAGCGTCTGCGCTCTGAAAACTTTGCAATGGTATCGAACGAAGCTCAACCGTATCAGCCTGTTCTTTTTCGCCCGTCAAATAACAAAACTCCACAGTGGTATCTGCCGCAGTCAATTCTTGTGCAAATTTATAAACAGCATTTTTATCTTCCTGATCTCGATCTGGCATACTGGCTGTTGTAAGAATAAACTGTACCCGATCTCTTGTAATTCCCAATTTATGAAACAGTCTTCGAATTAAAAGTGCCACCTCGCCGCCAGATGACCCCCGGTACATATGGGCTTCATCTATCACGAATAACAACTTGTTCGATGGATTTTCTTCAAGCCACTCTTTTGTATCCTGCCAGATTTTCGCTTCCCTCGGACGTAAAAGCATATACTCCAGCATAGAATAGTTCGTAATCAGAATATCCGGGCAGAATTTCTGCATTTCAAATCGAGTAATCAGCTCTGCATCTTCCGCATCAGGAATATGACGACCATTATGTAACCCCTCTAAAAAGGTTTGCATATCCATCTTTGCCGGAATTTTACCTTCGTGGCGAAGTGCCTCAAAAAAGCTTTTTTCAGAATCTGTCTGCGGAAAAGACATTCGTGCCAACGTTTTTTCCAGTTTTCTATCCTCACTGGTTACAGGTTCGTTTCCGGGATATGGCGTTCGACCAGTATACATACCAAATTGTGGCCGACGCACAGTTTCACCACAGGTCGAGCGAAAGACATTTAGAAATTTTCCTTCCGGATCGCCAATCAATCTCCTCAACCGGCTCACCTGATCCGAAACAAGCGCATTCATCGGATACATAACAATCGTGCGAACACCTCGCATTTTCCATGTATCCGGATTATCCTTTGCCTCTGTCGCCAATTTTGCCATCAACGGCCACATAAAACACTCTGTTTTACCAGAACCAGTACCTGTGGAAACGAACAAGTCTCGCCCTTGAACGGCATTTTCAAGGGCCTGAACCTGATGAACAAACGGTGTAGGGTACACACCAACACCTGCATCTGAAAGATCAGAAAAATACTTTTTCATCCAGTCCGGAATTTTAGCCTTTTGGATACCATCCTTAACGCTTTTGTACGCCGGGGACGACTCAATAAATGGCTTTTGATATAATAAGCCCTCATCATCCAGGTGTTGTCCTACCGCCGAAAGCAGAAGTGGAGATTTTCCAAAGTACTGTGCCTTTATGTAGTCTTCCAAATCATGACGAAGCTTTTTATGAATTGAATTTGCGCCGTTCGACATTTTATCATTCCTTTACAAATTGATACCCAATAGCCTCAAGTGTCTTTTTTATAGCATAAAATACATCTTTTGCAAAAATGCGATTGAAATCATGGGGCAATTCAATACAGGATGTCGGCCAACTATAAAGCTTTATCAAATTTAGTTCTTCCACCGCCGGCAAATACTGTAGCCTCAACATCACAATCGCCCCGTCCTCATGGTATGTTGCCGCCGGTAAAGATTGTTTTGCGGAAAGCAGTGCATTTGATACTCTGCGATAAAAATGATCTTCGGTCATCCATACTGGAAGTTGACTAACAAATGCCTGTCCTCCTTTTTCTTGATACAGATAATAGAATCTATTTCCATTCATCCCCATTCTGATAAGCGTCACTTCTTGTGCCACAGGCTTTTCCCGTTGCCAATATCCATATTTGAACGGCGGGTCTGTCCGCAAAAATTCCGTAGTGTCATTTGGGCGAAATTGATTCCATTTTGCCGTTTTAACCAAATACCGCCATGTTTCAGTTAATGTTTGATCTGGCAGTTGGAACATCTCTAGCAAAGGGATTGATTCCTGAAAATCGGATGAAAGTAAATATGTTCCCTGTCCACTGACAAACTGCTGTTCATCGGGTGCCATACCTCTGGCAAAAAGAACATCGTCTACCGCTGAAGCTGAATAACTCGCCGGAGCTAATCTATACGCTGAATGATATATCTTTCCACCTTCAAGTTGTACGTTATAGATTTCTTCCAGCAGATTTTCATAGTTATACCCAAACAGCTTTCTAAGACCGTTGAATATTCCACAGTAGCTTTCCAGAAGATCCTTCATGCGAGATTTGAAATGAACCACTGAAATCGGCTGGTCATCTTCCGTTTTATCCCAAAGAGAAGCATACGCCATTTGTCCCAGCACGCTATAAATCACACGCATCTGCCATTGTTCAACAGGTTCGGTTGTACCCCTTTCAATTTGGTATCTTCCCGCCATAATGGAAATTAAATCGTTTTCTCTGTTCATTCATCCTCACCAAGATAATCATGAAGCATCTTATAAAAATCTTTAGGCAGCTTGTCTACATCTTTTTCAAGTTGTTCTAGGAGCATATCAAATTTTCCTGCAAAACACGCAAATGGGAGAAGTCCAAACAAATAGCTATTTGCTGTTTCTTTTATTGAATCATCCTTCAGCATATACTCCATATCTGCAAAGATTTCCCAGAGATTCCTCTTTGCAAGCGAACCAAATTTCGTCAAGAATTTTTCGTTAAACCGCCGCATTTTTTGTTCCGGAAGTTCACTAAAATCCATACCAAGTTTATTTGGAGGATACATACCAGTCGGTCTTTTATCAACAAAGAACTCTGTTGCCAATGGAAGAAGATAGTTCAGCATCCCCAATGGTTCCACCTGTAAATCCTCTACATAGGGCGTGATCAGAAAACAAAACTTGGAAATTTCTCCCACGAAAAGCGGTATCCTTTGCGTCCAACCCACACAGAATGGATTCAAGATTGCTACCACTTCATCATCCGATTCTTCACATACGTCGTAAACCTCTTCTGAATACTCACCCATGCAGGATAAGATAGCGGCAGATTTTCCAAACAACGTCATTGAAAATGCCTGTGCAATTCCCAATCCATTCGGGCCTGCAAGCAACACCGGGATATGATGTCGATACGCCGAACAGAGATATGCGGCCAACGCTTTTGTATATTTTTCCTGAACACCTGCATCCCTCAAGTTATACGCAAGCTCCTCCATTACATCATCTAGGATTTTAAGCACCACAAGGTTTTCTCCCTGTGTTTCTCCAGATACAAATGCAGCGGTTTCACTCACTTTTTGATCGTTTACATTTTTGCTCTGTGGCAAAAATGCTTGTGATGCGATAAAATCTGCTGCATCCTTTTGAGCTTTTGCAATTCTGTCCGCCACACGTTGTTCGACTTCTGCTGCTAATTGCTCTCGTTTTTCTAATTCATTATTCGATTCTTTCAGCTTCTGTTCCAGCGTCACATAGTCTGAGTTAAGTTGATCGAATCGTGTTTTTGCCTTCTCTGCTTCATCCTTTTTTTGCTGCAAAAAGTTCTCCGCTTCACGGAGTTTTTCATCATTATCTTCCGCCCATTCCTTTGTAAGCAGCTCTTTGCAACGTTTTTCCAATTCCGGTTTTCTCAGAATAATCTGACGTAACGTTTCATCTTCGACGTCCGATGCTGAGAGATAAGCATCGGCCTCCTGTACGAACTCTTGAATTAGTTTCTGCGCATCGACCTCGGTACAATTGCACTGTTCAGAGAGTTCTTGCACAAAGTCTTTGTCCGGAAGTTCCTGTAAATATGCTACGATCTGCTGATGAGTCGCCTTCGTAATGCCCTTCTGTTTAGAAGTAGCCCATGTCAGTCGATTTCGCAGCAGAGTTTTCAGAATCTCCACAGCTTCTTTAACTTTTACAACTCTACAAGGCATACCAAGGCTTAGCACGCTGCAAATTTGACATTCTCCCGCTTGATAAAGCATTGAAGGGAAGATTTCAAAAACAGGTAATTCAAGGGTATTTTCTCTTAATGCAAGCCTATCTGCCCCAATATCAAGGTCTTGTTCCCTGCAACGTACACCCTCATACTTTTGGCCGTTCCAATATGCAAAAAGGGCGCCATTACAGTACATTTTTTCAGAAATGCCCATCACTAGTTTCTTGACGATCTGTTCAATAGAAGTGCATTCTTTAAGAATGATGACCTGTGTTGGCTGATAAAATGCATTGTATTCAGATTCGATGTAATCACGACTCGGATCATTTATATTTGGAATTGTACGCCAGTTCCAAACACCAACATAGTTTTCCGGAAATCCGTTTGTTTTTTGATTTGTAAACAGTTCTTTCTGATATGGATAGATTTCGCAGTATTTATCAAGGACTTCATTGTTCTCGATGTCCGATAGCCGCTTTAACCGCATTTTCCCATCATACCAATAGACCCGACAAAGCGAACAATATGGGTACATACTTTGTTCTTGTATATCACTCTGACTAACAGAATATTTCTCCAATTTATGGTATTTTGCAAGTTCACTTTGTCCAGCATTTAGTTCTCCTTCAAGTTTTTTCTTTTCTGCTTGCAGCTGGATAATATTGTCCTGTTTTTCATTCACATCGGCCTGCACATCCTTCAGAAGTCCTTGGAGTTGTTGAATCTTTTTCTGTGCATATTCCTTTTGCGCTTCAAGTTCTTTCCGTAAAGCATCTTCCTCCAAATTATCCGCCGCTTTAGAAGCATGCACGCTATTGGATTCGTTTTGGCACATTCCTTTCACAAGACGTACAGCGATTTTTAACGCACCTATTTCCTCTGAAGACCGCACTGGTTGCTCCAAACGAAAATAAAGCTCCATATTATTAGAAAATGAGCTGTTTGCCAGAGCTACTACTCTTGCTCCATCCGATGGAACCCCTTGTGAAATCAATTTATCCTGTTCACTAGCGATTTTATCCATCATGGACTGAATTTTTTCATTCAGAAATTTGGATATAAAACGCATCGTCACATTTTGCGCTGTAAGGCTAACAGCCATTTCATCTGAAAGAGAATTTGGCCGAAAGCCCGGTTTTATAGTATTAAAACCATTTGAATTTGCTCGAAAATTCTGTTTTAGTTCTCTCGGTCCAATCAATTCACAAATTGTTTTTACGTCACCTGATGATAGTCTTTCAAGATAGTTCATCTTTTTTCCTTCCCTTTCGTTTTCAACGATCTAATGAAATGCTTATAGTATACAAGTGCATTTTCTTCTATGTGGCCACTTCGTATTTTTTGAGAAATCCATTTTTTTGTTTCCGGATAATTTTTCAGCAGAGACAATGTTGCGCCCAATGTATGTGAAACCGGCACTTTTGCCCCACGAGCACTCATCAGCTCATGTACAACATGTAAGTCATCTGAAGAACTGACCGTTCTACTCAAACGCTGATATTCTATGTTCCAAATAATATCAAGTCCTTGAAGGACGCTGATTTTCATGCCATACTGCACATTACTATATTCGATGGCTGTTTCCGCCTTCAGAAGAATCTTTTCAATAACATATCCATTCCTCTTGATTTGAACCACACCGTCAAATGGAGCAAGTATCCGTATGCTGTGATTTACCGGAAGCTCATTTTCCAAACCGGACTTCAAAGCATTCCCTTGGACATCAGTGATAGTCACTATCGGTCTACCTGAGCGTTCTTTTAGCTCCTTCTTCCAAAGATATGTATACTCCAGCACCTTTGCTCGCCCTGTTGAAATCAATTGCTGTCGCTCATTGATTTCAATCGAACACACCTTACCTTCATCCGAAGTATAATACAGCATTGGTGCTGCTGGATAGGTTTTTGTAACAATTTCTCCTTGACTCTGAACGCCTTGTCCTCGAATATGAAACCATGTTGTTTCCCCTGAGTTTTGGATAATATATGGCGACTGCACATAGACTGGCCAAATCGGCTGAATTGAAATCGGTTCACTTGTGAGACGGCAATGGTAATTAAGAAAGAACTCTGCTGCCGACTCTGTAAAATCTGTCACCAAAACTTCCGATAGATACCATGTTGTCCATGAGGCACTCTTCTTCAGAACAGTCTTTATTGAGATTCCATTGTAAATATCATCCAGGCATCCTGTGGAAAGCAAATAGTAGCATTTTCCGACTACAACATCTGCATCATCTGTAAGCATCCGTCCTGTTTCTCCGCTAAAGAGCGAACCACTTCTTTTTATACCTTCCACTACTCGGGGCCAATAGGTTTTCTCTATTTCATCAGACGATATAACAGTATAACTTTCACAAGGGTACTCTCCTATCGAAACATAGGTGATAGATTCCGCATTCAAGCGTTCAAACGAGTATACGAACGGTGTCATTGCTTTATCAGATGGAATGACCGTGACATTCTTTTTTTCTTGCTGGTTCAGAACTATCCTTGGAACAGCAAGTAGGCCCAACTCAAATTCAAACCCATAGTCTGTAACATTGACTATCCGAATTGGAAGTTCATGCTCGCCTGCCGCATATGTATAGTCGTATCCGTGGACATACATACGTTCCGGACAGCTCTTATCCGCTTCTGCTGAACTATGGCGAAAATGCGGAGCTTGTACTCTTCCGTTGAAAAATGTAACATATTGACCACACAACGAGCACATGAAAATACCGCTGCGGGCCGAAACCCCACCACGAGAATGTTCCCTTGCAACTTCTTCTGGCGTTATACGCTTCCAACCGTTTTTCGACCATACGCACACATGAGTTAATGATGCCATAATAGTCCCTCATCTACAGTTTCACTTCAGTCATAATATGATTCTACCACTAATCGCTAATCAATGAAATAGAAATTCAAAACCATCGCAGTTTCACCAAAGCATCCGCTGTATATTTGTCTGTTTTGCCCCTTTATCAGCCTGCATCGGCACGATGCAGTTCAAGGGTTTGGGTGCTCCCTAACAAGCGTTTTGCAACGCAAATGGTGTTTGTATAGACAGACACATTGCTTGCAGATGCAGACGTTGTATATACGTCTGCCCTGCTTGCGGATGCTATGAAACCTCTCAACGTGCTTCCCAAATTTGAAAATCATTTTGCAATCAGGACCGTCCGTTTTCAAGTTCAACTTGAAGCGGACGGTTATTTTTCTGCACAAAAATTTTCGAGTTTGCAACCGCAGCAAGCAGGGCGAGTTGGTACCAACTCACGATTTTTAAATCTGATTTTACAAATCCGACTTCAAAAACGATTGTTGGACTTCGCCAAAACCCGATATTCAGCACATAAACTGTGCCGACTGCGTATCTTAACAGACGCTGAATAAGCAAATTTCTTGTAGAAAAAATCGTTTCCGAAAAATCGTCGTTGATTCATTCAATATTGCACAAAACCAGAACTATTACTTCCGGTTTTGAAGGCAAAAAGCGGAAGTATTACTTCCTAAAAAATCGAGCAATTTTATGGTATGCTCTATCCAGAGCCGTTCACAAGAACCGGACCTCCCAAGTCCGGTTTTCTCCCTCAAAACCGGACCTGATACGTCCTAAAAATACTTATTTGATTGTGATAGGCTTTCTACAAGCCTTCATCGAACCTTGAGAACCGAATGACCGTCTGCATGGGATACCCGGCCATGACCCTGCAAGGGAGAGCCGGAAAACGCCGCTGGAAGGGGGTAGGAAGTCCGTGCAGAGAGAACGGCACCCAAAATTTGAAATCACGTTGATACGAAAAACCAGAACCAGTAGTTCCGATTTTGCCTTGAAATTCATTTCATATCCCTTAAAAACCGGAACTACCAGTTCCTAAAAACAAAATTTACGATGTGATACACTAAGCCCACAGAAGCACATTCTTCATTGCTTTCACACCAGTTCAGGCATTGAATGTCCGATTTTTAGCAGAAATTCAAATCAACTTTCGTAAAAACCAGACATAATGTGTCCTAAAAAATCTCCCATGAATGTGTTAGCCTAGTTTCAAATCTATCATTGAACCTTGAGAACCAAATGACCGTCCGCATGGAATACCCGGCGGTGATCTCACAAGAGCGAGCCGGAAGACGCCGCCGGAAGGGGGCAGGAAATCCATGCGGGGATAACGGCTGAACTACCAATAAATTTTTGAAAGGAGATTTTGCCTATGAAGAAAAACAAGTTTGAATTTATCATTGATTCCGAATTTCAATCTCAGATTCCTGCATTGACCGATGAAGAATTTCAGCAACTGGAAGAAAACATCCTTTCAGAGGGTGAAGTCCTGTCTCCCCTGATTGTCTGGGGCAACATTCTTGTTGATGGCCACAATCGCTATAAAATTCTCCAGCAGCACCCAGAAATCCCTTATACCACCCGCTCGATCTCCTGCACCTGCGAAACCCGTGAAGATGTTCTTGCATGGATCTGCAAACATCAGCTGGGTCGTCGGAATCAGACACCTGAACAGAAAAAGTTTCTGATTGGAAAGCAGTATCATTCTGAAAAATCCACTCGTGGGGGAAATCATGGCAATCAGTACACACAGGTGGCAAACTATCAAATTGACAATTTGCCATCGGTAGAAAACACGACCGAACGAATCGCCAAAGAAAATAATGTAAGTCCCTCTTTTGTAATTCGTGCCGAGCAGTTCATGAAAACCGTTGAGCTGATGGAAAAATACTGCCCCGGCATTCAGGAAGAAATCTTATCCGGCAAACTTAAGCTATCCCAGCGAGAGGCTACCATTATCCGTGGAACTCCCACGGAAGCATTGCCCACCGTGGTATCAACGTGGCGAGAGGAAAAGCTGAACGGTAAACCAGACGATAGTGCAGACATCTATGAAAATTCAGAATTGCTTTCCAAGGTCGCCGAAAACAATTTTTCTACTGCTGCCACATCGAAGATCCAAACGGCTGATCCACTCTCGGAGAATCGACCTTTTATTTCATCGGGAAAGCGCAGCACCGAACTCCAGACCATTCGTCAGCTAGGAGAAAAGATGGCAACGGTTGATCATGTCGCCGATGCCGAAGGAATGTTCACTGAAATCAACGGTGCATCAGAGAGTTTTATGTTTCGCATCGATCAATGTTTTGCTCGTTATCCTGACTTTCTGGCAAATGTAGAGCTTGAAGCAAAAGTCATCGCTACTTTGCAAAAAGCAGAAGACTATATTTTGCACCTGAAAGAACAGCATCATCAGCATCTTCTGGAGGCTACCAACCGCCAGTAAAATGCTCTCAAAAAATTTGTTTGATGAAAAAGCACTGGAGGTGAATGCCATTTCAAATTATTTGACCGCTGATACTCCACTGCCGCAATATCTGCCGTATGCTCGCTTTCTGCTGGATACAGACCTGAGCCACACAGCAAAGCTGCTCTACACCCTGTTGCTGGATCGTGCAACACTTTCCCAAAAGAACAACTGGATGGATGAGTGCGGCTTCGTCTATGTGATTTTCCCGCTTTCATCATTGAGCGATGCTCTACGATGCAGCACCATGAGCATTAAACGTGCGTTGCGCTCGCTGGAAGATTCCGATTTGATCGAGCGCAGGAGAGGTCACATTGCTGTTCCCAACAATATCTTTGTAAAAGTCCCGACAGAACAAAAATGTTCCTCTGCATGGAACGATTCTGCTCCATGTGATGGAACAGAAATGATATCTTCCATGGAACAAAAGTGTTCCACTAACCAACGTAATAAGAACGACCTGAAAAATAACCACCTGATAAAAACAACAGATGCTTATTTGACCTTTGGCGAATATCAGAATGTCTTTTTAACAGCAAAGGAGTACAGGCGACTCAAAGCCGATTTCTTCGGGCTGGACAGCCTGATCGAGCAACTTTCGGCTTATATCCAGTCTACAGGTAAGAAGTACGCCGACCATGCTGCCACCCTGCGCATCTGGGCGAAACGGCAGAAAACAGAACGAAAATCGACGCCGGGCATCCCGGACTACACATTCACGGAAGGAGAGAGCCTATAAAGACGATTGAAAAAATTTTTGAACAGTCCGTTTCCAGTATTTCCGAAAGCACCGAGGATTATTATGACGAGGACAGCCTGCTTTATTGCGGAAAATGTCATACGCCAAGGGAAGCGTTCTTTGCAAAAGGCATTGCCCTGATGGGCAAGAAAAAGCATCCAATCGAATGCAGCTGCCAGTGCATCGAGAGGACAAAGCAGGAAGCCCTTATCAACCAACAAAAGCACAACCATCTTGTGCGGCGGCTGAAAGCAGAGGGATTTTCTGACCCGTCAATGCTGGACTGGGCCTTTGAAAACGACAATGGCCGCAGCCCACAGATGCACCACGCACACCGCTATGTAGAGCAATGGCAGACCATGCGCGCAGAGAACCTTGGGCTTCTTCTCTGGGGTGGTGTAGGCACCGGCAAGAGTTTCCTTGCCGGGTGCATTGCAAACGCTCTGATGGAGCAGGAAGTGCCTGTGCGTATGACAAACTTTGCCCGAATCCTGAACGAGTTGAACAGCAGCTTTTCCGGGCGCAATGATATTGTGGACAGGCTCTGCCGCTATCCCCTGCTCATCATTGACGACTTCGGCATGGAGCGTGGCACCGAGTACGCACTGGAACAAATCTACAACATCGTGGACAGCCGATACCGCAGCCGAAAGCCGCTGATCGTCACCACCAACCTGACGCTGGATGAGATACGACACCCACAGGATACCGCTCATGCCCGCATCTATGACCGCCTGCTGGAAATGTGCGTTCCGATCTCCTGCATTGGGGTCAGCTTACGGAAGGAGAACGCACAGGAAAAGCTGGAACGACTGAAACTTTTGATCGGATAAAACGAAAATGTCGGAAAACAAAAATTGCCGGGTGCAAAAGTCATCCAGCTACAAGGAAATGGAGCTGCCTATTGAATAATTGCCACCGTACAGAAACCGGCCCTTCCTCTTCGGACTGCTCTACGCCCACACTCGATGAATGGAGCGCATTCGCAACCTTTCTAGCTGATGTGATTGAGAAGTACGCATCTGTCTTGGAGATAGACAAAGCAGAGTCCTTATCAAACAACGAAAATCAACAAGATGCTGTTGATACCACCATTGCAGCATGATATAATATTCTTGTAATACTTGTCCCAACACAGTGGTAGGGTCTTCCTCTCCACTGTACTACATACACGGAACGAGGTACTTAAAATGAATCGTCCAGATGACTCTCCTAAAAATTCCATCCTCATTTACACCACAGAAGATGGCCTGACCAAAATTGATACTACCTTTGACGGTGACACCGTCTGGCTTTCCATTGACCAGATGGCTGAGTTGTTCCAACGTGACAAATCCACAATTTCCCGTCACATCAAAAACATTTTTGCAGAGGGTGAGCTTGAACGAGATTCAGTTGTTGCAAAATTTGCAACAACTGCCGCAGACGGAAAGACCTATCAGGTCGAATTCTACAATCTTGACATCATTATTTCTGTTGGTTATCGTGTCAAATCCAAACGAGGCACACAGTTCCGTATCTGGGCAACTGGCATTTTGAAAGAATATATGCGCAAGGGATTTGCACTGGATGACGAACGCCTGAAAAATCTGGGCGGCGGTGGATATTTCAAAGAGCTGTTAGAACGCATCCGTGACATCCGTGCTTCCGAAAAAGTGTTTTATCGTCAGGTTCTGGAAATCTATGCAACCAGCATTGACTACGACCCAAAAGCAGAAATCTCCGTCCAGTTCTTCAAAAAAGTCCAGAATAAAATTCATTATGCCATCCACGGTCAAACTGCCGCTGAGGTCATTTACAACCGTGCAGATGCCGAAAAGGAATTTATGGGTCTGACCACTTTTGCAGGAAACCAGCCCACTTTACGAGAAGCTACTATTGCCAAAAACTATCTGAACGAGAAAGAGCTTCGTGCTATGGGGCAGTTGGTTTCCGGTTATCTGGATTTTGCTGAGCGTCAGGCAGAACGTGAACAGCCCATAACAATGCAGGATTGGGCAAACCACCTTGACCGTATTCTGACTATGAGCGGCGAGCAGCTGCTTGTTGGCAATGGCAGTGTGACCCACAAGCAGGCAGTGGACAAGGCTACTACCGAATATCGGAAATACAAGGTTAAAACCCTCAGCGATGTGGAGCAGGATTATCTGAATTCCATTAAGTTTTTGGAGCAGAAAACAGGCAAGAAATAACCGCTTTATGAGGTTTTCTTATGTTACAGGAAAAGACAAAGGTTTACATTTACACCCGTGTTTCAACTGCGATGCAGATCGATGGCTATTCACTGGATGCGCAGAAAGCTCGCATGAAAGCCTATGCAGACTTCAACGACTATCAGATCGTCGGCGAATATGAGGATGCTGGAAAATCCGGCAAATCCATCGAGGGCCGTGCTTCTTTCTGCCGGATGATGGAGGACATCAAATCCGGCAAGGATGGTGTTGCCTATGTGCTGGTGTTCAAGCTCTCCCGTTTTGGCCGCAATGCTGCCGATGTACTGTCTACCTTGCAGGTGATGCAGGATTTTGGTGTGAACCTGATTTGCGTGGAGGACGGCATTGATTCTTCTAAAGACGCTGGCAAGCTGATGATTTCCGTTCTATCCGCTGTCGCTGAAATCGAGCGTGAGAATATCCGTGTCCAAACCATGGAAGGCCGCATTCAGAAGGCACGGGAAGGTCGCTGGAACGGCGGTTTTGCGCCTTATGGCTATCGTTTGGTTGACGGTGTGCTGCAAATCAATGAGGATGAAGCGCCTGCCATTCGCACGATTTTTAAGCAATATGTAAACACGGACACAGGTGCAAATGGTCTTTCCAAATATCTGGAGACCCACGGCTTTCAGAAACTTGCTCGTCAAAATGGCACCTCTCCCCTTTTCAGCGCAACATTGATTCGTGCCATCCTGAAGAACCCCGTCTACTGCGGAAAAATCGCCTTTGGCCGCCGCAAACTCGAAAAGATTCACGGCACCCGGAACGAATATCATCAGGTTCCACAGGAGAATTATTTGCTGGTGGACGGCCTGCACGAGGGCATCGTATCGGAAGAATTGTGGAACGCCGCACAGGTCAAGCTGTTGGCGCAGTCCAAACGATACGAACCAGTCAACCGCAGCAAGGCGGAACAGGCGCATTTATTATCCGCCCTTGTCAAGTGCCCCATTTGCGGTGCTGGAATGTACAGCAACAAATGCACCAAACGAAAGAAAGATGGCACACCCTATAAATCTTTCTCTTATTACAGTTGCAAGCACCGCAAGATGCAACGTGGGCAGAAGTGCGATTTCAACAAGCAGATTCAAGAGGAAGTTCTGGACAATGCTGTGGTGGAGGTTATCATCAAACTAGTCAGCAATCCAAAGTTTGCCGCCATGATGCAGGAGAAGATCAATAGCAAAGTGGACACCACTGGCATTGAACAGGAAATTGCTGCCGCTGAAAAGCAGTTGCGGCAGTATTATTCCGTCAAGTCCAAAATCATGGAGGAGATCGACACTCTCGACCCGGATGACCGCCATTACATCATCCGCAAATCTGACCTTGACGAGCGGCTTTACAAGATGTACGATAAAATCGAAGAAGCAGAAAATAACCTGATGGATGCCCGGGCAAAGAAGCAGGCGATCGAAGCGGATAAAATCACAGGCGATAACATTTACAAAGTTCTCATCTGCTTTGAAAAGCTCTACAATATGATGAATCCCCTTGAACGCAAAAAGCTGATGGAACATCTGATTTCTGAAATTCAGATCTACCCGGAGCGTCAGTCCAACGGTCAATGGCTCAAATCCATCAAATTCCGACTGCCTATCGTTGAAAGCGATATTAACCTGTGTTTGGACAATGAAAGTCATACCGAATGTGTCATTGCGCTTTCCAAGGACGAGATCGACTCCTGAAAGGGATGCACTGAAATACTTTAAGATGATTTAAACCCAAAGCACAGCTCGTTGGAGCATTATGTTCTCTGCGAGCCGGTGGTTTTCCCTCGCTCAAGCTACTCAATAACAAAAAACGGTCGGAGTTACTCGTCAGGCAACTCCGACCGTTTTTTCTCTTTTTATTCCTCTTCGTCCCTGGCCCAGTGATAGGCGCAGCGGACAGCCTTATTCCAGCCCTTGATGCGCTTGGTGCGTTCCTCTTCCGAGATGGCCGGGCAGAACACGCGGTCCACCGACCAGTTGCGAGTGATGTCCTCGGCGGACTGCCAGTAGCCTACGGCGAGGCCGGCCAGATAGGCCGCGCCCAGCGCCGTCGTTTCCACGCAGCGGGGACGCTTGACTTCGAGGTCGCTGATGTCAGCCATGGTCTGCATGAGGTAGTTGTTGGCCGACGCGCCGCCGTCCACCCGGAGAGACTTCATGACGATGCCGGAGTCCGCCGCCATGGCGCGGAGGACGTCGTTGACCTGATAGCAGATGCTGTCCAGCGTGGCGCGGATGATGTGGTACTTGTTGCAGCCCCGGGTGAGGCCCACGATGGTGCCGCGGGCGTACTGGTCCCAGTGGGGCGCGCCGAGGCCGGTGAAGGCCGGCACGACGTAACAGCCGTTGGTGTCCTTGACCTTCTGGGCCATATACTCGGAGTCGCGGGCCTCTTCCAGCAGGCGCAGCTCATCGCGGAGCCACTGGATGGCCGCACCGGCCACGAAAATAGAGCCTTCCAGCGCATAATTCACCTTGCCGTCGGGGCCGCAGGCGATGGTGGTGACAAGGCCATTCTGAGAAGTGACCGGCGTCTCACCGGTGTTCATGAGCAAAAAGCCGCCGGTGCCGAAGGTGTTTTTCGCCTCGCCGGAGGCAAAGCAGGTCTGGCCGAAGAGGGCCGCCTGCTGGTCGCCTGCCGCACCGGCAATTTTTATCTCGCCGCCGAAGTGCATCGGGTCAGCGTACTCATAAAAGCCGCTGGACGGCACCGGCTTCGGGAGCATACATTTCGGGATGTTCAGCTCCTGCAGGATCTCGTCGTCCCATTCCAGCGTGTGGATGTTGAACATCATGGTGCGGCTGGCATTGGTATAGTCGGTGACGTGCAGTTTTCCGCAGGTCAGCTTCCAGATGAGCCAGGTCTCCACGGTGCCGAAGAGCAGTTCTCCCCGCTCGGCCCTTTCGCGGGCGCCGGGGATATGATCCAGTATCCACTTGAGCTTGGTGGCCGAAAAATAGGCGTCGATGATGAGGCCGGTCTTCTGCCGGAATTTCTCCGTCAGGCCCCGGGCTTTCAGCTCGTCGCAGTATTCGCTGGTGCGGCGGCACTGCCAGACGATAGCGTGGCAGATGGGCTCCCCGGTCTCCTTGTCCCAGACGATGGTGGTCTCCCGCTGGTTGGTGATGCCGATGGCGGCGATGTCCTCGGCTCGGGCGCCGACTTTGTTCATGGCCGAGAGGGCCACGCCCAGCTGGGTGGCCCAGATCTCATTGGCGTCGTGCTCCACCCAGCCGGGTCTCGGGTAATACTGGGCAAATTCCTTCTGCGCGACGCTGCAGATCTCACCCGCTTTGTTGAACAGGATACAGCGGTTCGAGGTGGTTCCGGCGTCCAGCGCCATGATGTACGACATAGGCTCTTTTCTCCTTTTCCTGCTCTGGTTTTATAGTGTCAGAACGCCAGCGCGGGGCTCACTTCATTCCGCCGCTGGGTCTGGACGATACAATCCTTGTCCGGCACGACGCCCGCCGTACCGAGGGTGGAAAAGACGGTCTGCAGCGCCAGCATAGGGGTGTTGTTCTCCTGCGAGAGGTGACAGAGGGCAAACTTCTTGCAGCCCTCCTGGATGAGTTCCAGCAGCTTTGCCGCACACTCGTCGTTGGAGAGGTGGCCCCGGACCGACTCGATGCGGGCGCGCAGATAGTAGGGGTACGGCCCGCTGCGGAGCATATGCAGGTCGTAGTTGCTCTCGAGGGCCACAAGGTCGCAGCCGGAGAGGGCTTCATGTACAGCAGGAGTCAGCACACCGAGGTCGGTGGCGATGGTCATGGTCTTCTCGTCGGGGGTATGGATGCGGTAGCCCACACAGGGGACGTCGTGGCTGGTGGGAAAAGCTTTGACCCCGAAGACACCGATGTCCTCTTCCCTGCCCGGCGTCAGGGCTGTCATGTCGCAAGTGGCCGGGACAACGCCGTTTGCGTCCAGAAATTCCAGTGTTTCCTCTGCGCCGTACACTGGCAGCGGATATTTTTTCAGGAAGGTGGAAAGGCCCTTCACATGGTCGCTATGCTCATGGGTGACAAGAATGCCGTCGCAGTCGGAAATGTTCAGCTCCAGCCCCTTGAGGGCTGCGCCGGTGGTGCGGACGCCTTTGCCCATATCCACGATGAGATACCGCTCCCCACAGCGCACGACGCTGCTGTTACCGGAGGAACCGGAATAAAGAGAGATAAATTCAGACATGATAAACCTCAACAAATAAAACCTCTCCGTCTGCTGCGCAGTCATAAAAACGCAGGGACCTGACGGACTGCCAATGCCTCCCCTCGGCAGGGGAGGCGGCACGCCGCAGGCGTGACGGAGAGGTTTTTCTAATTACAGAGCCTGTTCCAGTGCAGCGGGCATCCGCTCCACCTTCTTGATGTCAGCACCGAGGCCGCGCAGCTTCTCCACGATGTTCTCGTAGCCGCGCTCGATATGGCCGATCTCCTCGATCTCGCTGGTGCCGTCGGCCATCAGGGCTGCAACGACCATCGCTGCACCGGCGCGCAGGTCGGAAGCGCGGAGCGGAGCGGGAGAAAGCTTCTCCACGCCCTCGAACACGGCCACCTGACCGTCCACCTGGACATTCGCGCCCATCTTGCGCAGCTCATCCACATAGCGGAAGCGGTTATCCCACACGCTCTCGGTGACGGTGGAAGTCCCCTTTGCCACGCTGAGCAGAACGCCCATCAGGGGCTGCATATCGGTGGGGAAGCCCGGGTGGGGCATGGTGTTGATCTTGAGGGGCAGGATGTCGCCGGTGCGGCGAACCCGCACAGCATCGTCAAACTCCTCCACCTCAATGCCCGCACGGCGGAGCTTTGCGGTGATAGGCTCGAGGTGCTTGGGGGTGACGTTCTTCACCAGCACATCGCCGCCGGTGGCCGCTGCAGCCACCATGTAGCTGCCGGCCTCGATCTGGTCGGGGATGATGCTGTAGGTGCAGCCGTGCATCTGCTCGACGCCGCGCACCTTGATGACATCGGTGCCTGCGCCGCGCACATCAGCGCCGCACATATTCAGGAAGTTGGCCAGATCGACCACATGGGGCTCCTTGGCACAGTTTTCCAGAATGGTCTGACCCTTGGCCATGACAGCGGAGAGCATACCGTTCATGGTAGCGCCCACGCTCACCTTATCAAAGAAGATATGAGCGCCGTTCAGCTCGTCGGCGTGGACGGTGATCATGCCGTAGTCCACACTGTCCTCTGCGCCCAGAGCGCTGAACACCTTCAGGTGCTGGTCGATGGGGCGGGGGCCGAGGTTGCAGCCGCCGGGCATGGCCACCTCGGCCTTGCCGAAGCGGGACAGCAGTGCGCCGAGGAAATAGTAGCTGGCGCGCATCTGGCGGGACAGGTCGTCGGGGACGTTGGTGCCGGTCAGATGGGTGGTGTCGATCTCGTAGGTGTTCTTGTTCAGCATCCGGACCTTAGCGCCCAGCACGCTGAGGATCTTGAGGCTCACCGCCACATCGCTGATGTCCGGCAGGTTCTCGATGACGCAGACGTCCGCTGCCAGAATGGTAGCGGGCAGGATGCCCACAGCCGCATTCTTCGCGCCGGAGATGATGACTTCGCCGTGCAGGGGCTTACCGCCCGTAATAACAAACTTTTCCAATTTTATGATCTCCTTGTCACAGTCCCGCTCCCCGCAGGCCCAAAAGGTCAGTTCAAGGTACGTTATTCCTTCTCGCTGTACAAAGCTCACAACCAGTTGGCATAATTACAGCTATCTTATTATACACAACTTCCAGCAAAAAGCAAAGCCCCAATGCACGCTCGTCGATTATTTTCTGTTTTGCCCAGTTTCTTTTCTATTATTCTCGGATTTTGTCTCTTATTTTCAGGAAAATTTTACATTTGCCACTGCTTACCACACACTGTCGTCGCAGCGGGTCTCCTTGATCCAGCCCAGCTGATAGGCGCGGACCAGCTGTTTGAGGTCGTGGACCTTCTCCCGCAGGATCTCGCCCTCGTCGGTCTCCTCCACGAGGATGCGGTGGTTCTCCGTCTCGAGGATGTTCTTCTGAGAGAGGATGTCCAGATTCTCGTTCACAGCCTTTTCGGCGCTCTCGAAGGGCTGGTGGGTGCGCAGGGACATGGTGCGGCTGGAATAGACCAGCGTGTAGCCCGCGATGCCGGTCTTTTCGTGGTAGGCGCGGCAGAAACCGCCGTCGATGACCACGAGGCGTCCGCCGCCCTTGATGGGGCTCTCGCCCTTCTTCTCCTGCACGGGGACATGGCCGTTGACGATGTGGCTGGTGCCGGGCAGGCCGAACTCGGCGAGGATGCGGCGGCAGACGGCTTCCTCATTATACCATGTATAATAGGGGTCCTTCACCTCAGTGTGAGTGGAAGCGTCTTCGACATACAGCCGCTCGAAGGTGGTCATGGCGCTGCGGCCATACAGGGGCGACAGCTTGCCGCACCACAGATACCACAGGAAATCCTGTCCGCTCTGGCGGGCGGCGCTGCCATCGGGGGCGAAGTAGCCCCGGCGGGCGCGCTCGTCACAGTAGTCCATGAGGGCGCGGCCCGAGTAGGCGTGGCCCTCGAACCGCTCCACAGCGAAGGTGCCTTTCTTAGTCATCGGCACAGCGCCGTGGTAGAGCAGGTTGCCGTTCTCGATGTGGTAGACACTGCCCTTGGCGTACAGGAACTCGACGTGCTGCTGTAATTTCTCACTCTGGCGGAAGGACTGCACCAGCTTTTGCAGCACCACCTTCTCGTCGCTGTTCAGCGCGGTGGGGTCGGCGGGGTCTACCGTCGGGAAAGACGTATCCCGCATGGGGTACTCCCTGCCGCCCACCATGACGGTCCCCTTCTCCCAGTTGATGCGGCGCAGGAAGTCGCGGTCCTGCATCTTGAAATCTGGGTTGCGGTCGATGACCTGACACTCGAGCTTGAGCATCAGGATGGTGATGGCCTTATGCATGACGGCGCAGCGATGGAGCATACCGGGGGTGTAGGGGCCGCGGGCAGTGTCGGTGTGAGGCATCCAGATGGTCAAGTCGTCGTCGCCATAGAACTGCTCGGCCATCCGCTGCAGGTGGCGGAGGTTGATGCCGTAGCAGTCCTCCACCATGCCGTGGTTGTGGTAAGAGAGGGTGGTCTTCAGCACCGTGCAGATGCAGATGGGACTGCCGGCCGCCGCGCCCATCCAGACCACGTCGTGGTTGCCCCACTGGATGTCCACATCGTGGTGGCGCATCAGCAGGTCAAGGATGACGTCGGGGCGGGGGCCGCGGTCGAACAGGTCGCCCACGATGTGGAGCTTGTCCACGGCCAGACGCTTGATGAGCTCACAGAGACGGACGATGAACTTATCGGCGCGGCCATTCTCGATGATGCTGCCGACGATCTGGCCGTAGTAGAGGTCTTTGTCGTGGTCCTCGAAGTGGGCGTGGAGCAGCTCATCCAGAATGTAACCGCAGCTGGACGGCAGGCAGGCCCGGACATGCTCCCGGGTGTGCTTGGAAGAGACGAGGCGGCAGATGTCGATGAGCCGCAGCAGCGTCTCACTGTACCACTGTTCCAGTGCTTCCTCGTCGGCGCAGCGCTCCTTGAGCTGGGGCAGCTTCTCGCTCGGATAATAGATCAGAGTCGCCAGCTCGGCCCGCGTCCCCTCCGGCACGGTATCCCCCAGCACAATGTCTACCTTTTCGCGGATGACGCCGGAAGCGGAGTTCAGGATATGTACGAACGCCTCGTTCTCACCGTGCAGGTCGCTCATGAAGTGCTCGGTGCCTTTGGGCAGCTTGAGCAGTGCCTGTGTGCTGATGATCTCGCTGGCGGCCGCTGCCTGCGAGGGGTAGTCCCGGGCCAGAAGGCTCAGATATTTCAGGTTGTCCCGGATCTCTTCGGTCTCTGTACGCATGGTGTCCTCCAAATCATGTAGTATTCTTGCATGACATGCAATATTCAATCTTAGTATACCACTTCCAAGGGCAAAAATGATATAATAGCCTCGGATAATTTAATATGATTCTTTCTCATAGGAGTTGGACAATATGTCTCAAAACATTTCCACAACGCCGCCTGTCTCCTGTACCCTCTGCCCTCGCCGCTGCGGCGCAGACCGTGCCGCCGGGCAGACAGGCTTCTGCGGGGCGGGCGGCACCCTGAAAGCCGCCCGTGCGGCCCTGCACTTCTGGGAAGAGCCCTGCATCAGCGGCACCCGGGGCAGCGGCACCGTGTTTTTCTCGGGCTGCACCCTCAAGTGTTGTTTCTGCCAGAATTACCCCATCAGCGCCGAGGGACTGGGCAAAGAGATCACGATAGAACATCTGGCCGAAATTTTCCTCGATCTGCAGAAGCAGGGCGCCCACAACATCAACCTCGTCACCCCCGGCCAGTGGCGGCCCTGGATCATCGCGGCGCTGGACATTGCCCGGGCCGAGGGGCTGCGTCTGCCCATCGTCTGCAACACCGGCGGCTATGAGACGGTGGAGAGCGTGGAGGCGTGGCGCGGCTATATCGACATCTGGCTGGCCGATTTGAAGTACGTCTCCTCTTCCCTCTCCGCCGAGCTTTCCTCTGCGCCGGACTACTTCGCCCAGGCCAGGCCCGCCATCGAGGCCATGATGGCGCAGGCGGGCCATCCGGTGTTCGACAGCGAGGGCATCTTACAGAAAGGCGTCATCCTGCGGCATCTGGCCCTGCCCGGCCACATCGACGACAGTTTTGCCGTCCTCGACCGGATGGCCGCATGGAACGAGGCCGACCCCGGCTGCTTCATCCCCAGTGTCATGAGCCAGTACACCCCTTTTTACAAGGCCGCAGAGCACGGCATCGGGCGGCGCATCACCACCTACGAGTACCGCCGGGTGGTGAACTATGCCATGGATCTGGGGCTGACCGCCGGCTATATGCAGCAGAAGAGCAGCGCCCGGGAGGAGTATACACCCAGCTTTGATTTGACGGGCATTTAACCAGCCGGTAAACCTATCAGAGGCAGGTGGAGGGGAGTTTCCCAAGCAAATGTCCAGAGAAGTGGGGCCCCGGCGCGAAGCGTTGGGGCGAAACCGTGGGTTTCGGGTCCCATTTGCGGGGAAACTACCGGACGGCCTGCCGATACGCTTTCCGTCACAATCCACAAAATTCCCACCAAATTTTCTCTCGCAGTGTTTTTCTTTTCCTTGCAAATCCTCTCCGAAAGCACTATAATGGATACAACGATGTGCGTCATGTGGGGTCTGGCTGCCCTGCTGAGCACCAAACGCCCCGTCTCAAGAATGGTATATGAGAGGCGGCGGCTCAAATGCCCGAGAAGAGCAACAGGAGGACCGTTATGGAACATTTCAACCCCATTCTGGGCCACGAGACGACCGGACCGAAATTCATCACCTGCGGCGAGATCATGCTGCGCCTGACCCCGCCGAACTACGAAAAACTCCGCATGGCCACCAACTTTGAGGCCAGCTACGGCGGCAGCGAGGCCAACATCGCCCTCGCACTGGCAAACCTCGGCGTGGACAGCACCTTCTTCAGCGTCGTGCCGAACAACAGCCTCGGCAAAAGCGCCGTGCGCTGGCTGCGCTCCAACGACGTCCACTGCACCCCCATGATCCTCACCGAGCCGGATGAGACGCCCTCCAACCGTCTGGGTACATACTACCTCGAGACCGGCTACGGCATCCGCCCCTCCAAGGTCATCTATGACCGCAAGCACAGCGCCATCACCGAGTACGATTTCTCTCAGGTCGATCTGGACGAGCTGCTGGAGGGCTTCGACTGGCTGCACCTGAGCGGCATTACCCCGGCTCTGGCTCCCAACTGCCGCGGCCTCATCATCGATATGCTCAAGGAGGCCAAGAAGAAGGGCCTGACCGTCAGCTTCGACGGCAACTTCCGCTCCACCCTCTGGACCTGGGACGAGGCCCGCGACTTCTGCACCGAGTGCCTGCCCTATGTGGACGTGCTGCTGGGCATCGAGCCCTACCACCTGTGGAAGGACGAGAACGACCACTCCAAGGGCGACTGGAAGGACGGCGTGCCTCTGCAGCCCAGCTATGAGCAGCAGGACGAAATTTTTCAGCACTTCATCGAGCGCTACCCCAGCCTGAAGTGCATCGCCCGCCACGTCCGCTATGCCCACAGCGGCAGCGAGAACAGCCTGAAAGCCTTTATGTGGTATGACGGCCACACCTTCGAGAGCAAGCTGTTCACCTTCAACATCCTTGACCGCGTGGGCGGCGGCGACGCCTTCGCCAGCGGCCTCATCTACGCCATGCTCCACAACTACAAGGCCATGGACATGATAAACTTTGCGGTGGCAAGCAGCGCCATCAAGCACACCATCCACGGCGATGCCAACATCACCGACGATGTCAGCTCCATCCGCAACCTGATGAACATGAACTACGACATCAAGCGCTAAAGCAAACCAAACCGGCTCCGGTACGTCCAGACTGCGTACCGGGGCCGTTCTTTTTATGTTATGCCGCGCCGGCACTTCCTGCCGGACGACGATAAGTATGACTCTTGAAAGATTTTTTGAGCTTTTTCCTGTCAGATCATTGACAAACCGCTTTTTGCATGATAAAATCACACACGATTTTGAGAGACGAAGCGTGTCGAAGTCTTTTCAAAGCAATTTACCTTGGACCGCCCATCGGGGCTAAGGCCATACGGACAGCCGGGTCCACTGCCGACCGGCGGCGCAAGCTGCCATTATTGATTGAACGTCATAGTTCAAATTTTATAAGTTGGTTCCTTTACAACCATGAAATTGCGCGGAGCGTGCGCAGACTTGTGAAACGGTCAATAAGAGTAGTAAAAGTGTAATTGCTATATAGACTCTCGTCATCCCGTCCTTTTGAATCCTGATGAATCATGCTGCGATACGGCTCTGGCGTCTTTGCCCCGGAGGCTTTGTCCGCGCATTCAAACGGTTTTTTCAAAGCGCAAGCCTGCATTTCTGTGCAGGGCTTGTGCTTTTTTGTTTGCCCGCATGGTTTGCAGCAGGAGTCAGGGACGGAGGAAAAAACATGAGTGAGAACCGTACACGGTTCCGGCTGGACCAGCGCCGCGCACCGATCTACGAGGCTCTGGAACAGTTCCGACAGATGCGGGTGGTCCCCTTCGATGTGCCGGGCCACAAGCGCGGCCGGGGCAACCCGGAGTTGACGGCCTTTCTGGGCCAGCAGTGCGTGGGCGTGGACGTCAACAGCATGAAACCGCTGGACAATCTCTGCCACCCGGTATCAGTCATCCGGGAGGCCGAGGAGCTGGCCGCCGACGCCTTCGGCGCAGCACACGCTTTTCTGATGGTGGGCGGCACCACCAGCTCGGTGCAGAGCATGGTGCTGACCGTCTGCAAGCGGGGCGACGAGATCATTCTCCCCCGCAACGTCCACCGCAGCGTGCTGAACGCACTGGTGCTCTGCGGCGCAGTGCCGGTCTATGTCAATCCCGAAGTGGACAAGCGCCTCGGCATCTCGCTGGGCATGAAGCGGGAGCAGGTGGCAAAAGCCATCAAGGAGCACCCCAACGCCGTGGCCGTGCTGGTGAACAACCCCACCTATTACGGCATCTGCTCTGATCTGCGTGCCATCGTCAAGATGGCCCACGACGCCGGGATGCTCTGCCTCGCCGACGAGGCCCACGGCACCCACTTCTACTTCGGCGGCGGCAGTCTGCCCGTCTCCGCCATGGCGGCAGGCGCGGACATGGCGTCCGTCTCCATGCATAAGAGCGGCGGCAGCTTAACGCAGTCGAGCCTGCTGCTCATCGGCCCCAACGTCCACCCCGGCTATGTGCGCCAGATCATCAACCTGACCCAGACTACCTCCGGCAGCTACCTGCTCATGTCCAGCCTCGACATCTCCCGGCGGAACCTCGCGCTGCGGGGCCGGCAGGTGTTCCATCAGGTGGCTGACATGGCCGAGTATGCCCGCGAAGAGATCAACGCCGTGGGCGGCTACTACGCCTTCGGCAAGGAGCTGTGCAACGGCAACTCGGTCTTCGACTTCGACACCACAAAGCTCAGCGTCCACACGCTGGACATCGGCCTCGCCGGCATCGAGGTCTACGACATCCTGCGGGATGAGTATGACATCCAGATCGAGTTCGGCGACATCGGCAACATCCTCGCCTACCTCTCCATCGGCGACCGCCCGCAGGAGATCGAGCGTCTGGTGAGCGCACTGGCCGAGATAAAGCGCCGCTACCACACCGACGGCACCGGCCTGCTGAGCCAGGAATACATCGACCCCGTCGTTGCCGCCAGCCCGCAGGAGGCGTTCTACGCCCCCAAAAAGAGCCTGCCCCTCCGGGAGACCGAGGGCATGGTGTGCAGCGAGTTCGTCATGTGCTACCCGCCGGGCATCCCCATCCTGGCCCCCGGCGAGCGCATCACCAAAGAGATACTGAACTATATCGAGTACGCCAAGGCCAAAGGCTGCAGCATGACTGGCCCGGAAGACCCGGACATCCTGCACCTGAATGTTCTGGCATAAGGAGAAGCAGATGGAGTTTTGGTTTTCGGAATTTCACACCCCGGACGTCAAGCACAGCATCCGGGTGAACAAGCAGCTCTACTCCAAGCAGAGCGACTATCAGCGCATCGACATTTTTGAGACGCCTGAGTTTGGCCGGGTGCTGACGCTGGACGGCAATGTGATGCTCACCGAGCGGGACGAGTTCATCTACGACGAGATGATCGTCCATGTCCCCATGGCCGTCCACAAGGAGGCAAAAGACATCCTCGTCATCGGTGCAGGCGACGGCGGTGTGGTGCGGGAGCTGACCCGCTACGACCGGGTCGAGCGCATCGACCTCGTGGAGATGGACCCCCAGGTCGTGGAGGCCTGCCGCGCCTATCTGCCCGGCAACGCCTGCCGGATGGACGACCGCCGGGTCCACATCTACTTCGAGAATGCTCTGAAATATATCCGCCGCTGCGAGGAGGAATATGACCTCATCATCGTGGACTCCTCCGACCCCTTCGGCCCCTCCGAGGGCCTGTTCACCCGGGAGTTCTACGGCAGCTGCTTCAACGCCCTGAAAGAGGACGGCATCATGGTCAACCAGCAGGGCAGCCCCTTCTACACCGAGGACGCCAGCGCCATGCAGCGCAGCCACAAGCGCATCGCGTCCACCTTCCCCGTCAGCCGGGTCTATCAGGCACACATTCCGACCTTCGCCGCCGGCTACTGGCTCTTTGGCTTTGCCAGCAAGAAGTACCACCCCATCGACGACCTGGACGCCGACGCATGGAAGGCGCTCAATCTGCGCACCCGCTACTATACCACCCGGCTCCACGTCGGAGCTTTCTATCTGCCGGCATTCCTCGAGGAGATGCTGCGCGAAGTGGAGGAACCCAAATGATCTCACCCAATGTTGAAACCTTTATCGGCTGCGACAGCAGCTACCGCGCCGCCGACATCGTGCTCTACGGCGCACCTTTCGACTCCACCACCAGCTACCGCCCCGGCGCACGGTTCGGCCCGTCGGCCATCCGGCACGAAAGCTTTGGCCTCGAGACTTACAGCCCCTACCAGAACGCCGATTTGACCGACTTCGACATCTTCGACAGCGGCGACCTCGAGCTCTGCTTCGGCTCCAGCGAAGCCGCCCTTGCCGACATCGAGGCCCGGGCGGCAGAGATCCTGCACGACGGCAAGCTTCCGCTCCTGCTGGGCGGTGAGCATCTGGTGACGCTGGGTGCGGTGCGGGCCGTGGCGGAGAAATACCCCGGCCTCCACATCATCCACTTCGACGCCCACGCCGACCTGCGGGACGACTACCTCGGTGCAAAGCTGAGCCACGCCTGTGTGCTGCGCCGCTGCCACGAGATCGTGGGCGACGGCCACATCCACCAGTTCTGCATCCGCAGCGGCGAGCGGGCCGAGTTCGAATTTGCGGCCCAGCATACCGAGATGCACAAGTTCGACTTCACCGGCCTTGCCGAGCTCACCGAACAGCTCTGCGCCACCAAAGAGCCGGTCTACCTCACCATCGACCTCGACTGCCTCGACCCCTCCTGCTTCCCCGGCACCGGTACCCCCGAGGCCGGCGGCGTGAGCTTTTTGCAGCTGCTGGACGCCATCCGCACCGTGTCCAAAGCCAACATCGTGGGCGCCGACCTCAATGAGCTGGCCCCCATGCTGGACATCTCCGGCGTCTCTACGGCCACGGCCTGCAAGGTGCTGCGGGAGCTGCTGATCGCCCTCGACAAGGGCTGGCCCGGGTTTCAGGTCTAACAAAAAATAATTTGATATAAAGGAGAAACCATCATGAGCAAAGTTCTGATCATCGGCTGCGGCGGCGTGGCCTCCGTCGCCATCCACAAGTGCTGCCAGGTCCCCGAAGTGTTCACCGACATCTGCATCGCCAGCCGCACCAAGTCCAAGTGCGACAAGCTGGCCGCAGAGCTTGCCCCCAAGACCACCACCAACATCACCACCGCACAGGTGGATGCCGACCATGTGGACGAGGTCATCGCCCTCATCAAGAGCTATCAGCCCGACCTCGTGATGAACATCGCCCTGCCCTATCAGGACCTGACCATCATGGACGCCTGCCTCGCCTGCGGCGTCAACTACATGGACACCGCCAACTACGAGCCGGAGAACACCGACGACCCCGCGTGGCGTGCCATCTATGAGAAGCGCTGCAAGGAGGCAGGCTTCTCCGCCTACTTCGACTACAGCTGGCAGTGGGCCTACGCCAAAAAGTTTGAGGAAGCCGGCCTCACCGCCCTGCTGGGCAGCGGCTTCGACCCGGGCGTGACCCAGGCTTACTGCGCCTACGCCAAGAAGCACGAGTTCGACACCATCGACACCATCGACATCCTCGACTGCAACGGCGGCGACCACGGCTATGCTTTCGCCACCAACTTCAACCCCGAGATCAACCTCCGCGAAGTCTCCGCCCCCGGCAGCTACTGGGAGAACGGCCACTGGGTCGAGATCCCGGCCATGAGCATCAAACGGGAGTACGATTTCGACAAGGTGGGCCAGAAGGATATGTACCTGCTCCACCACGAGGAGATCGAGTCTCTGGCAAAGAACATCCCGGAGGCAAAGCGCATCCGCTTCTTCATGACCTTCGGCCAGAGCTATCTCGACCATATGCGCTGCCTCGAGGACGTGGGGATGCTCTCCACCACCCCCATCAACTTCAACGGTCAGGAGATTGTCCCCATCCAGTTCCTGAAAGCCCTCCTGCCTGATCCCGCCAGCCTCGGCCCCCGCACCAAGGGCAAGACCAACATCGGCTGCATCTTCACCGGCAAGAAGGACGGCAAGGAAAAGACCTACTATATTTACAATGTCTGCGACCACCAGGAGTGCTACAAGGAAGTCGGCTCTCAGGCCATCAGCTACACCACCGGCGTTCCGGCCATGTGCGGCGCACTGATGCTGCTGACCGGCAAGTGGACCACCAAGGGCGTCCACACCGTGGAAGAGTTCGACCCGGACCCGTATCTGGACGCACTGGACAAGTACGGTCTGCCCCGCTCTGAGAGCCACAGCCCGGCTCTGGTGGACTGATGCGGCTGGTCGATACGCGCCCGCCCTTCGCGGGGCTGGCAAACCTCTCGGAGGGCGTACTCGCTTCCCTGCCCACCCCCTGCTATCTGCTGGACGAAGCCCAGCTGCGCCGCAACGGCGAAATTCTGCTGGGGGTCCAGCAGCGGACGGGCTGCAAGATCCTGCTGGCGCAGAAAGCTTTCTCCAACTTCGACCTCTACCCGCTTCTCGCACCCTACCTCGCAGGCACTGAGGCCAGCGGCCTCTACGAGAGCCGTCTGGGCAAGGAAGAGCTGCCCGAGAAGGAGAACCACGTCTTCTGCGCCGCCTACCGGGTGGACGAGTTCAACGAGCTTCTGGATTACGCCGACCATATCGTGTTCAACTCCCCGGCCCAGCTGGCAAAGTTCGGCCCTGCGGCCAAGGCAGCGGGCAAGAGCGTCGGTCTGCGCATCAACCCGGAGCGTTCCACGCAGGAAGGCCATGCCATCTATGACCCCTGCGCCCCGGGCAGCCGTCTCGGCACCACCCGCGCCCAGTGGGACGCGGCTCTGGCAAAACAGCCGGGCCTCGCCGCCCTGCTGGACGGCCTGCACTTCCACACCCTCTGTGAGCAGGACGCCGACGCGCTGGCCGTGACGCTGGACGCCGTGGAAGAGAAGTTCGGCGACCTGCTGCCGGGGCTGAAATGGCTCAATTTCGGCGGAGGACACCACATCACCCGCCCGGGCTATGACCTTGCCACGCTGGAAGCCTGCATCGCCCGGATGCAGGAAAAGTACGGCGTACAGGTCTATCTGGAGCCGGGCGAGGCGTGGGCGCTGAACGCGGGCTATCTCGTCACCACAGTGCTGGACACTCTGCAGAACGGTGACACCAGCCTCGCCATCCTCGATATGTCTGCGGCCTGCCACACCCCGGACGTCATCGAGATGCCCTACCGCCCTCCCCTGCTGGACGCGGGCGAGCCGGGCGAAAAGCCCTGCACCATCCGCCTCGGCGGGCCGACCTGCCTCGCGGGCGATGTTGTGGGAGACTACAGCTTCGACGCCCCGCTTGCCGAGGGAGACCGGCTCATCTTCGGTGACATGGCCATCTACACCACCTGCAAGAACAACACCTTCAACGGAATGCCCCTGCCGCCCATCTGGGCGCTGGCTGAGGACGGCACCTGCCGGGAGCTGGTCCGCTTCGGCTACAACGACTTCAAGATGCGGCTGGGTCACCGCGCATAAAACGAAAGCCATCGGCTGTCTGGGCCGATGGCTTTTTGTTTACTTGAGTTTCTTTTTGGCTTCGTACTCCCGCAGGGCGGTCAGCGCCTCGCCCGACAGCGGGTAGAGGGCCAGCATATTGAATATGGTCATCAGGCCGATGCCCACGTCGCCGAGGTCCCACACCACGGTGTAGGCCTGCATACCGCCGACGACCAGCATCACCAGCGCCAGCACCTTGTAGGCCGTCTGCCAGAACCAGCTGTCGCCGAAGAGATAGGCCACGTTGCAGCGGGCGTAGTAGAGGATGCCGATAAAAGTAGAGAAGCTGAACAGTGCCAGCGTCACTGCGATGAAGACGACGCCGAAACTGCCCAGATGGTACTGCATCGCCGCCTGCAAAAGGTTCATACCTTGCAGGCCGCTTGTCACACTCTCGGGAGCCAGCAGCATCACGAAGGCCGTGCAGCTGCAGATGACGATGGTGTCGATGAGGACGCCCAGCGCCTGCACGAGGCCCATCTTCACGGGGTCGTCGCACTCAGCGGCAGCAGCAGCGCAGGGAGCCGAACCAGAACCGGCCTCGTTGGAGAAAAGGCCCCGCTTGATGCCGTTCATCACCACAGCGCCAAAGCCGCCGCCCACGGCCTGACGCAGGCCCAGCGCTTCCGAGAAAATGCGGACGAAGACACCGGGCAGCTGGGGCAGATGGGTGAGGATGATCCAGAGGGTCATGACGAAGTAGCAGCCCGCCATGATAGGGACGATGACGTCGAGGCTCTTGACGGTGGCCTCCTTCCGCAGGACGATGACCGCCGCAAGCGCCGTCAGCACCAGCGTCGTGACCAGCGGCGGGATGGAGAACGCATTCTGGAACGCCTCGCTCACCGAGTTGCTGACCACCTGACTGATGCCGCACCAGCAGATGAGGCCCGACACGGCGAACAGGCAGGCCGCCACCGAGCAGCGGAGCTTCCTGCCCCGTTTGCGCTCCGCGAGGGTGTGGAGATAGTAGGCCGGGCCGCCCCGCCAGCCGCCGTAAAGGTGGTCGGGCTGCTTGTATTTCTGGGCCAGCGTGGACTCCACAAAGGAGGTGGATGCGCCCAGCAGAGCCGTCACCCACATCCAGAACACCGCGCCTGCACCGCCCACAGACACCGCCGCCACAACGCCCACCAGATTGCCCATGCCCACCCGGGTGGCCGTGGACACCACCAGCGTCTGGAAGGACGAGAGGCCGCTGCCCTTGTCGTTCTTCTCGCAGACCGCCGCCAGCATATCCCGGAACAGCCGCACCGGCAGAAGCCTCGTGCGCAGGGTGAAGAACACCCCCGCCGTCAGCAGCAGGATGACCATAAACGAGAGACTGAGGGTCACATTTCCCAGATGCAGGGTGAGCAAGTCGCCCCACAACAGACGGTAGACCCCCTCGATGATTTGAATGAGCACAGCATTTCCTCCCAGTGCTTGGATTTGGCCGTTTTTGCACAAAAACAGGCCGCCGCCCTTTATTATAGACGATTCGGCCTGTTTTGTAAATCAGGAAAGTGAAGTTCAGGAAAGAAAAGCAAAAAGCTCCCCCTTTCGGAGGAGCTTGAAGTGCGGTTTATCAGGACAAGATCATTCTGTCATTCGCAAACTCACCGCCGCTGGCGATCTGGAACTTTGCCAGCAGGTCGGAGACCTGCAGGTTCTTCTTCTCCTCGCCGGAGACGTCGTAGATGATGTGACCCTCATGCATCATGATGAGGCGGTTGCCGTACTTGATGGCGTCCTTCATGTTGTGGGTGATCATCATGGTGGTCAGGTGGTTCTCCTCGACGATCTTCGCCGAGAGGGTCAGCACCTTGAGGGCGGTCTTGGGGTCGAGGGCGGCGGTGTGCTCGTCCAGCAGCAGGAGCTTGGGCTTGTTCATGGTGGCCATCAGGAGGGTCAGCGCCTGACGCTGGCCGCCGGACAGCAGACCCACACGGGCGGTCAGCCGGTTCTCGAGGCCCAGATCGAGGCTCTTGAGCAGTTCACGGTACTGCTCCCGCTCCGCCCTGGTGATGCCGATGCGGAGCGTACGAGGCTTGCCGCGGCGGGCGGCAAGGGCGAGGTTTTCTTCGATCTGCATGGTGGCGGCAGTGCCGGTCATGGGGTCCTGAAAGACGCGGCCAATGTAGGCGGCGCGCTGATGCTCGCTCAGACGGGTGACGTCCACGCCGTCGATGATGATCTTGCCGCAGTCCACGGGCCAGACGCCGGCGACGGCGTTCAGCATGGTAGACTTGCCTGCACCGTTGCCGCCGATGACAGTGACGAAGTCGCCCTCATTCAGCTTCAGGTTCAGGCCGTTCAGGGCCGTCTTCTCGTTGACGGTGCCTGCGTTGAAGGTCTTGGAAACATTTTGTATCTCAAGCATTGTTTGCGCCCTCCTTGTTTGCCTTTTTGGCCGCAGGCTTTGCGAAGTATCTGCCCTTCCAGTACGGCACGGCGAGGAAGACAGCCACAACGGATGCGCTCAGCAGCTTTAACAGGTTTGCGTCAAAGCCGAGGGTCAGCACCAGCTGGATGACGATGTAGTAGATGATGGCACCCAGAGAGACGGAGAGCATCTTGAGGGCGAAGTTGTGGAAGATGCGGCCAAACACAGCCTCACCGATGATGACAGCTGCCAGACCGATGACGATCGCGCCGCGGCCCATGCCGACATCCGCAAAGCCCTGATACTGGCTCAGCAGAGCGCCGGACAGCGCCACCAGAGCGTTGGAGACGGCCAGCCCCAGCACGATGTTGAAGTTGGTGTTGATGCCCTGTGCGCGGGACATGGCGGGGTTGGAACCGGTGGCGCGGATGGCGCAGCCCAGCTCGGTGCCGAAGAACCAGTACAGCACGGCGATGACCACAGCCGACACCAGAATGACCATGATGATGGGGTTGTGGAGCGCGAACTCCTTGACCCAGCGCAGGGAGATGAGCAGGTCATACTTGTCCACGTTGATGGACTGGTTGGCCTTGCCCATGATCTTCAGGTTGATGGAGTAGAGAGCCAGCTGAGTCAGGATGCCAGACAGGATGGCCGGGATGCCCATAAAGGTGTGGAGCAGGCCGGTGACGAAGCCGGTGGCAAGGCCCGCCAGCACGGCAGCCAAGAGGGACACCCAGATATTCTGGCCCGAGAGCAGGCACATGACGCAGACTGCGCCGCCGGTGCCGAAGGAGCCGTCCACGGTCAGGTCCGCCACATCAAGGATGCGATAGGTGAGGTAAACGCCGATGGCCATGATGCCCCAGATGAGGCCCTGTGCGCACGCACCCGGCAGAGCACCGGGCAAGTTCGCCAGTCTTGCAAGCATTTCCAAAATGATTCCTCCTAAATTACACTTTTTTATAGACCCGTTTGATACGGGAAAGCGGAGAAGAACGAGAAAACCGCTCTTCTCCGCTGTTTTTTAGTGGTTAAACCTCTCAGTCTCGCTGCCGCTCGACAGCTCCCCTAGTAGGGGAGCCTCTGGCGAAGAGATGAGGCTTTCCGCTATGCCAAGGCCTCCCCTCGATAGGGGAGGTGGCACACCGTCAGGTGTGACGGAGAGGTTATCCCTTATCAGCCCTCGATGGCCTCGTAGCCTTCGGGAACGGTCAGGCCCAGGTCGTCGCAGATGGTCTTGTTGTACTTCTTGGTCACATCGGTGTACTCAATGGGCATATCAGAGACATTGGACTCGCCCTTCAGGATCTTGACAGCCATCTCGCCGGTGGTGTAGCCCAGGTCGTAGTAGCTGATGGACAGGGTGGCCACGCCGCAGCCGGCGCAGATGCCCTCCTCACCGGCGAAGACGGGCTTCTTGGCCGGGCGGCAGATGCCGTCCACGATGCCGGTGTTGGCAGCGACGGTGTTGTCGGTGGGGACATACAGAGCGTCGTTCTCGTCAGCGGCCTTCTGGCAGACGGAAGACAGGTCGTTGGAGTCGGAGAAAGCGTACTGAGTCGCGGTGACGCCCTTGGCCTCCAGATACTTCTGGACCTCGTCCACCTGATACTGGCTGTTGGCCTCAGCGGAGCAGTACAACAGGCCGACCTTCTTGGCGTCGGGCATCCACTCCACGATCATATCGGCCTGCTGGTCCAGCGGAGCCAGATCAGAGGTGCCAGAGATGTTGCCGCCGACGGTGCCGGAGAAGTCGGTCAGGCCCAGAGCCACGCCGTACTCGGTGACGGAAGTACCCAGAACGGGGATCTCGTTGGTGGCAGACTGTGCAGCCTGCAGAGCGGGGGTGGCGTTTGCCATGATGAGGTCAACGCCGGAGGAAACGAAGCCGTTGGCGATGGTGGCGCAGGTAGCGGAGTCACCCTGTGCGTTCTGGAAGTCGAACTTCACGTTGTCGCCGAACTCTGCGGTCAGAGCGTCCTCAAAGCCCTGCGTTGCAGCGTCCAGAGCAGCGTGCTGCACCAGCTGGCAGATGCCGATGGTGTAGGTGTCGCCGGAAGCGGCAGCGGAGCCGGCTGCGGCAGAAGATGCCACAGAAGAAGCAGCCGTGGAGGATGCAGAAGAGCCGCCGCAGGCGGTCAGGGCAGCAGCAGCGCCGCAGACAGCGGCAGCAGCCAGAAACGAACGACGAGTGATTTTACGCATAATGATTACTCCCTCATTTTTCCATCTACGCGGCAGCAGGACGCCGCGCCGAAAAGCCATTTGAATGTCCAGCAGAGAGCCTCTGCTTTACACTCGTGAAGTATATCACGATTTCCGTCCGATGGCAACGCCGTTTCGGTTCTAATTATCTATTAAAATGAATATATCTATCACTTTTTTCGATAGATGTTTCTTCTCTGCTGATAGTCCGTCAGTTTTTGCAGCTCTGCGCCCAGCCAGACGAGGTTTTCTTCCAGCTGAGGGAGGTACTCTTTCTCATAGTCAAACTTAAAATAGAGTGCCTGCCAGAGCTTCGCCTGCATCCGACGGCGCAGGGGCGGCTCGAGGGCGGCGTCCAGCGGCTCCACCACGTCTTCCAGGTCCATGCAGGTCTGCGCCCAGCGGACGTCGGTCTCTTCCCGGGCAGGGACGTCGTAGCGGGCCAGATAGTCCTCCACTTTGGCTTCGACGACACGCCCTCCGCAGCCGGTGGGCTGCAAAAAGTAGCTCACCTCCCCTTCCCTGCTGATCTCCTGCGCCAGCGGGTAGAGGGCGCAGACCAGCGGTTCGGCGTCGTGGACGGCGCAGTGGTTCTCGGTGAGGAAAGGGCAGTTGTTCCGCTCCTCCTTCACGGGGGCCAGCCGCAGCACCGGCAGATGGCTCACCTGCCCGATGGACGCACGGCAGAAGGCCCGGGCCACGGTCTGGGGCGGCAGGCGCAGCCGGGCCGCGATGCGCCAGAGGTCGAAGCCCGACAGCACGATGTCCTCCCGCCCCCGGCAGCAGCCGCCGCAGCCTGCGCAGGCAAACGAGAACGCCTCGTCCCGCGCCAGCAGCGGTGTCGTGCGGGCAAAATCCACCCGTCCGCAGAGGTCGAGCTGTGAATCCTTGAGCATGTAAGTTTCTCCTGTATACTGTAGTAGATCATGTGGCCAAGTGACCATTTAATAATATAGTTACGTTATATTTTGTCAGTTGGCCAGTTTGGCCAAGTGACCCCCATTGGCCAAGTGAGTCACTTGGTCAGCATCGCCCATTTGGCCACCTTGGCCAAGTGACTTTCTTGCCGATGCATCGTCGATAATTTGTCACTTGGCCAGATAATATGCGGGTCTCAGAGAGGGAGGAAAACCTCTTCGTCAGCGCTGAAGCGCTGACACCTCCCCTATCGAGGGGAGGCCTTGGCATTCCGCAAAGCTTTTCCTCTTCGCCAGAGGCTCCCCTACCAGGGGAGCTGTCTGCGAAGCAGACTGAGAGGTTGTACGAAGGACAGCCTTCCCGAAAACCTCTCCCTCACTCAAACCTCTTCGCCGGTATCACGATCGCCCCGAACAGCGAGGCGATATACACCACCAGCACCGCGACCCACACCTGCCAGCCGGTGGCACGCTCAACGAAAACTGCCCCCGCCGTGCAGGGCGGCACCAGCACCAGCGACACCATCGACCAGACCCGGAACGCCCGCAGGACGTGCTTCCAGTTTCGGTTGTTGTAATAGATGCCCGGGATGTGGATGTGGAACGCACCCTGTGCAAAGTTGCAGATGCGGTTCTCGTCGTAGTAGCGGGGCAGGGTCTCGGCCATCCAGAACATGGCATATGCCCCGTAGACAACGCCGAAAACCACACCGATGATGAGCAGAGCCAGCGCTCCCTCGATGTCGGCCAGTCCCGCCGCCCAGACGGCCAGCGCTTCTGCGACGCCCAGCACGCAGCAGATGACATACACCGGCAGATACTTCTTCGTCCGCGCCTGACGGCGCTCCGGCGGCTCTGCCGAAAAGGTCAGCGCCTTGCGGATGAGGTCTTCGGTCTCCTCGCGGGTGAAGCGCTGTTCCTCCTCTACCCGGCGTCCCTGCAGAAGCTCGGCCACCGTCACGTTCAGCTGCTCGGCCAGCGGCACCAACAGCGAGATGTCCGGCACACTCAGTCCCCGTTCCCACTTGCTGACGGCCTTGTCGGACACGTACAGCGTCGCGGCAAGCTCCTTCTGGGTCATCCCCTTTTCTCTGCGCAGCTGTGCCAGAAAATGGCCGAATGCGGCCTTGTCCAGTTCGTACATACGTTTTGCCTCCTGTCAGACGTTCTTCGTCCGTTTCTGGCTTCATTGTACCGGTCCGCACCCTCCCGTGCAACCGACGCGCAGTAGAATCAGCGCTCTTTCGCTTCTTTGTGTGAAATTCCTAATGTTTCACTGGTAATATTATTCTACCACGTTTCGGCGTGGACTCAATCCTTGTCCCCTGTGGGTTTATTCTGCCTCTTCATCCAGCGATAGAGCAGGACGCAGACGATGCTGGAGAACAGCGAGCCGCAGGCCGGGGCAAGACCCATCGGCACGAGGGTCTGGGGGAAGAACCGGCAGGCCAGCCATGCGCCCGGCACACGCACCAGCAGGATGGAGAGGGTGTTGTGCAAAAACGACAGCCCTGACCTGCCCCAGGCGCAGAAATAGCCGCTGAAGCTGAACTGGATGCCCGCGAACAGGCAGTCGAAGATGTAGCTGCGGATGTAGGCCGCACCGGCCTTCACCACCGCCTCGTCGGAGGTGAAGGGCCGCACCACACTGGGGGCGATGAACTGCATCAGAAGGGCCATCACCGCACCGAAGCCCACGCCGATGGCGATGGCGTACCGGAGGATTTTGTCCACCCGGTCGTACTTGCCCGCGCCGATGTTCTGGGCGCCCAGCGCCGACACGGTGGAGAGCATGGAGCTGGGGACGAGGAAGAGGAAGCTGATGATCTTTTCCACGATGCCCACCGCCGCCGCGTCGGTAAGGCCGCGCTGGTTCGCCATGATGGTGATGAGCATGAAGGACACCTGAATGAAGCCGTCCTGCGCCGCCACCGGCAGGCCGATGGAAAGGATGTCTTTCATCGTGGCTTTCCGGGGGCAAAAGTCGCTTTTCGACAGTCTGATGCTCTTGCGCTTCAAAATGACGCAGAGGGCCAGCAAAACGCTCACGGCCTGCGAGAGCGTCGTGCCAAGTGCTGCGCCTGCCGGGCCGAGACGGAGCGCCCCCATGAAGAAGAAGTCCAGCCCGATGTTCACCACGCAGGCCGCGGCGATGAAGTACATGGGGCTTTGGGAGTCGCCCATCCCCCGGAAAATCGACGCCAGTACGTTATAGGCTGTGATGCAGGGGATGCCGATGAAGCAGATGGTGAGGTAGGCCGTCGTACCGGTCACGGCCTCCTCCGGGGTAGAGATGAGCCGGACGATAGGGTCCACGAGGCCCACCAGCGCCGCCGCCAGCACTACAGAGCCCACCATAAAGAGGGTGACGGTGTTGCCGATGACCTTCGCGGCCTGCTTTTTGTCGCCTGCGCCCACGGACCGGCCGATGCAGACGGTGGTACCCATCGCCACGCCCACCAATATCACAGTGATCATATGCAGCACCTGACTGCCGATGGAGACAGCGGTGGTGCTTGCCACCCCCTCGAACCGGCCGATGATGAAGAGGTCTGCCATGCCGTAGAGGGTCTGCAAAAAGTACGAGAGCAGATAGGGCAGCGAGAAAGTGAAGATGTTTTTCAGCACGCTGCCGCTGGTGAGGTCTTTTTCCATGTATCCCGTTCTGCCTGCCCTCTTCCCTCCCCGCGCACCAGGATTTGCGCCGGAACTGCAGGCAGGCTTCCTTTCCATGCTTTATAATAAAACACTTCATTGTTGTAAAGTCAAGGGGCAGAAAAAGCGCCGCACAGTTTCCCGTGCGGCGCTTCGCCGTTCTATATCGATCGTCCGAAAGGCCGAGCAACCCGATAAAATAGCCTTTCATGCCCCGGCAGAGGGCCTGCTCGATCAGGCCCGCCCGCCGGAAGGGATCAGGTTCAGGACTCGAAGACCTTTCTGACCGCCGGGCTTGCCTCGATGATGCGGACCAGCAGAACGCCCAGCACGGTGCAGCTGATGAGCTCACCGATGCCCACGGAGATGCCGTTGGTGACGCAGGCCAGCCAGAGGGGTGCGCTGGAAGAGGGGTCCGGGAACATCACCGCGATCTCGATGCCGATGATGACGGCATTGAAGACCACCGGGGGCAGCGAGGCCGCAAGGGCCAGACCCTTGAAGCGGATGTTCCGCAGCTTGTAGGTCACGAGGCAGGCCAGCAGGGTGGCCAGAGTGCCAAAGATGACGTCCACGATGGTGGAGCCCAGCAGGTTCGCCAGGAAGCAGCCCAGCACTACGCCGAAAATGTACTCGGCACCAAACACGGGCAGCAGGCAGAGCGCCTCGGCCACACGCACCTGCACCGCGCCGTAAGAGAACGGCTGCAGTGCCATGCAGAGCACGACGTAAAGGGCTGCGACCATGCCGCAGCGGGCCAGTTTACGGACGGAAAGGTTCTGATTTTTCATAGTATAACTCCAGCGGTTTGATTTTGACCGCGCGGGGACCGCCAGCCCCCGTGGGTTTGGCCCGGCATGGTTCGAGACACGCCGGGGAGCCTAAAATCCTAAGTTGCTCTTTAAGGAGCCGTACCCGCAGGCACAGCGTGAAGAATTATACCATAGTTTGGGCCGGAATGCAACGGCGATACGAAAAAAGACTGCCGCACAGCAGCAGTCTTTCCGTGATATGCTCAGTCCCGGGGCTTGCCCACATAGACCAGCGCAAGGGTGTCGGGGCCGGTGTTGGCCGAGACGACGCCGCCCAGATTGAAGGTAGAGAGCGGAGCCTTGCCGAAGGCTTTGCGGCAGGCTTTTTCCAGCTCAGCGGCCTGGGGGATGGAGGTGTGGCCGATCATATAATCGAAGTCCTCCACGCCCTCGGTGCGCTTTTTGCACAGGTCGATCATGGCGGGGATGACCTTGTCGTCGCCGCGCACCTTGCTCTCCACCCTGGTCTTGCCGTCGATGAGGGTGATGATGGGACGAATGCCCATCAGCTCGCCCATGACCGCGGCGGCGGCAGAGATGCGGCCGCTCTTCTTCATCTGCTTGAGGCTGTAGGGTCCGAGGATGACCTCCATCTTGTTCATCTGGGTCTCAAACTCGCTGATGACGTGGCGGAGCTCCGCGCCGTTCTGCAGTTTGCGGGCCATCTCGCACAGATACCAGCCGAACACCATCGAGTAGGTGTGGGGGTCGAGCAGATGGATGTTCAGGTGGTGTTCCGGGCGCTCCTCCCGCAGCATCCCCTGCGCCATGACGGCGTTGTTGTAGGTGGAAGAACCGGAGCGGTTGATGGGGACATGGATGACATCGGTGTAGCCCTCATCCACATACTGGCAGTATTTCTCACAGAACTGGATGGGGGTGATGGCAGCCGTGGAGGGGATGCCCTTGGCGGCGCGCATCTTGTCGTAGAACTCCTCGGGGGTGTACTTTTCACGCTCCACGATGTCTTCGTCGTCCAGCAGGATGTGGAAGCCCATAATGTCGATGCCGTATTTCTCGGCCAGCTCCTGCGGGATGTCGCAGGAGGAGTCGGTCAAAATCGCAATTTTGCTCATAGTGTTCCTCATTTCCATTCGTAGTCTCGCAGGTGGCCGTGGTCCAGCAGCTCAGGGAAGTCCCACTGGCGCAGTACCTCGTATACGCCCACGGCGACGCTGTTGGACAGGTTCAGGCTGCGGCAGGTGTCCCGCATGGGCATCCGGATGCAGTGCTCCTGATTGGCTGCCAGCAGCGCTTCCGGCAGACCGGCATCTTCCCGCCCGAACACGAGGTAAGCCCCGTCCGGGTAGGCGACGTCGGTGTAGCGCTGGGGCGCTTTGGTCGTAAAGTAGTAGAAAGGCCCATCGTTCTTCGAGAAGAAGTCATCCAGACTGTCGTAGTAGCTGATGTCCAGATAGTGCCAGTAATCCAGCCCGGCGTGCTTGAGCTTCTTATCGTCGATGGCAAAGCCCATCGGTCCCACCAGATGGAGGCGGCAGGCCGTGCAGGCACAGGTGCGGGCCACGTTGCCGGTGTTCTGAGGGATGCGCGGCTCCACCAGAACGATATTCAGGGTCGGTTTTTCACTCATCGCTGTTTACTCCTCCCGCATCGGACACAGGCGGGGCAGCAGCGGCTCGAACCAGACGCCGAAGCGGGTGTCCTGGTCGCAGGGTGTTTTCTGGATGGCCAGCGCCACGAACTCTGCCGCGTTGTCTGCCGCCGCGCTCAGGGCGTTGCCCTGGATGAGCGAGCCGATGAGCACCGCACCGTAGAGGTCGCCCGTGCCGGGGAAGCTGCGGGCAATATGCAGCTTCTTGACCACGAAGCGGTCGCGGCCTGCACCGGCGCAGGCGATGTACTTGTCCAGCTGCAGGCCGGTGACCACCACGTTGGGGGTCAGCGACGCCGCCAGCTCGTCGGCCAGCGCCCGGGCGCTTTCCTCGTCCAGCTGGGCGGGCAGCTCTTTTTTCAGCAGCAGACCGGCCTCGGTGGCGTTGGGCAGGATGAGGTCGGCCCTGCGGCAGAGCTGCCGCATCCGGTCGATGAAGGCCGGGGTCACGGTAGAGTAAGCCTTGCCGTTGTCGCCCATCACGGGGTCTACCACCTTATAGGCCGAGGGCCAGAGGTCAAAGGCCTTTTCGGCCAGCGCGGCCTGCTCCTCGCCTCCGAGGTAGCCGGTGTAAATGCAGTCGAAGCTCAGCCCCAGCTCCCGGTAATGTTCCAGTGCGGTCTCGCCGTAGGCGCAGCCGTCCAGACGGGCCGGTGTCCCGAAGCCGCCGGTGTGGGTGGAGAGCACCACCGTGGGCAGCGCCACCGGCTGGATGCCCATGACGCTGAGCACCGGCAGGATGACCGCCAGACTGCAGCGTCCCACACCGGAAAGGTCATGGATGCAGAGAACTTTTTTCGGTTCCGTTATCTTCAGCAAAAAAGAAACCTCCTTCGCAGAATATGCCTTTTCCCATAAACCAAGCCAGCCCATAACCGGCCCAGTTTATCAGCATATCATACAGTATACCACATTTTCCTGCACAAAAAAAGCGTATAGTGAATCCTTTGGCGGAAATACTATCCTCGCAGCCCAAAAATTTTGATTCGAAGGGAGTGCCTCCTATGAAAAACGAACACACAAGCTCCACTGCCCCGCTCCTGATCGGCATGGCCGCCGGTGCCGCACTGGGTGCCGCCGGCGTCATGGCCACCAACGCGAGCCAGCGCCAGATGCGCCGCACCGCCCGCAAGATCGCCAAAGGTGCCGAGCACGCCGTGAGCCAGCTGGACAAGATGGTGGGCGACTTCGTGGAGCGCAAGATGGAGGGCTGACGGCCCCCGCATCGCGCAGAAAGGCCGGGACAGAGGGTTCTCCCCTGCCCCGGCCTTTTGTTGCAACCCTTGCGCCGCTTGACGTTGGCGCATTTATAATAATAGTAGGT
>ERZ809296.178-NODE-178-length-114554-cov-43.848121_pt1 | contig 114554 bp, 125 predicted proteins | sample MGYA00520511_ERZ809296 | MGnify/ENA primary metagenome ERZ809296 (study PRJEB31576, sample SAMEA3212662) | Homo sapiens | biome: human-gut; feature: human gut; material: fecal | place: Sweden | collected 2012 ...
GCGGAACAGGTGTTATCTTAGCACCTACCGCCCCTTTTGTCAACACCTTTTTTCACTTTTTTCAAATTATTTTTTCAGAGCCAGATAGAGACAAATCCATCCATAGATGTTATAATAGGAAAACCGTTTCATTTTGGAGGTATTTCCATTGGATTTCCAACATATTGAGGCAACTTTCGGGAAGCTGGAGCACCGTTCGCTCTCGTTTTCGAAAGGTCTTAATATTATAGAAGCGCCGAACGAGTCCGGCAAGTCGACGCTGCTCGCGTTTCTTCGCGTGATGCTCTACGGCTTTCCGCCGCGGGAACGTGGGGCGATGGCAGATAAGAACCGCTACGCTCCCTGGTCGCTCTCGCCGATGCGCGGCACGCTGGCGCTCACATGTCAAAAGGGCGACATCACACTGCAGCGCGACACCGCGCGCGCGAACAGTCCCATGGGGCGCTTTTCCGCCGTCTACACCGGCAGCGGCGAAGCGGTCGACGGTCTGACCGCCGCTGACTGCGGCGAAACGCTGCTCGGTGTCCCGTGCGAGGTCTACGAGCGCAGCGCGTTCATCCGCCAGAGCAGTCTGACGGTCGACGCGAGCGCCGAGCTTGAGCGCCGCATCGCCGCGCTCATCACCACGGGTGAAGAGGGTCAGTCGTTCAGTGAAGCGTCCACTGCGCTCAAAAAGCAGCTCAACGCGCGCAAATACAACAAATCCGGCCGCATCCCCGCGCTCGAGGCCGAGATCAGCGCGCAGGAGCGCGCGCTCGAGGAACTGTCGCAGCTCACGCGCAGCAAGCGCAAGGCTGAGGAAGCCCTCGCCTCATTCGATGCCGAGGAAGCCTCGCTGCGCGAACAGCTCCGCGCACACGATCTCTGCGATGCGCAAGACGCCCGCCGCGCCGCCGCAGAAGCGCGGCAGGCATGGCAGAGCACCGAAAGCAAAGCCGAATATCTCCGCCGCGCGCTGATTGAACAGAATGTGCCCGCGCGCGACGCGCTGGAGCAGGGTCGCGCAAGGCTCAACGCACTCTCTTCTTTGAAGGCCGAGGCCGCGGACGCGCAGAAGCGCTGTGACGACGCCGAAGCTGCTCTGTCTGATTTTGACGCAAGACCCGCCGAGCGCCCGCGCTCACTATTACCTTATATAATAGTAAGTGCCGTGCTATTGCTGCTCTTTATATTTGTTTCCGCATTGCCCAGCCCTGTCGCTCTGGCCGGGTGCATCGTCTCCGGCGCTGCGCTGGCTGCACTTCTTGTCTTAAACTGGAACAACGCACGCAAAGTTCGCGCCGCACATGAGGAAAAGCGCGGTGTCTTAGAGCAAGCCCTGCGCGATGCGCGTTCCGACGCCGCCGCACAGCAAAAGCTGTATGATGCCGCCGCGCGCGAGCTGCTCGTGCTCATCTCCGCGGGCGACATCCCCCGCGTTGGCGCATATCTCGACGCCGCGCTGCAAAAATACGCCGAGCTGGAAGCCCTGACGCGCGAGGCGCGCGACCTGTCGCTGCGCTGCGAGCTGCTTTCCGCCCGCGCGCCGAAAGGTGACGTTCCCGACGAGCCAGTTGTGCGCCCCACACGCTCCCGTGCGGAGCTGCAAACTGCGCTCGACGCGCTCGCACGGTGCCGTCGTGAAGCGCAGAGCACCTTTGACTACACCTCCGGCCGCTGCCGCGCCATCGGCGACGCCGCCGAGCTTGAAGCCGCACTCACGCAGAAGCGCGACGAGCTTGCACAAAAACAAGCGGAATACGACGCCATCGCCCTCGCGATGGAATCGCTGCAAAGCGCGAACACCGCACTGCAAAACCGCTTTTCTCCCGCGCTCAGCCGCCGCGCCGGCGAGCTTTTCTCCCGCCTGACGGGCGGCAAATACGAAAGCGTCCTGCTTGACCGCACGTTTTCCGCGCAGGCGGGCGAAACGGGCGAGAGCGTTTCCCATGACGCACAGCTTTTGAGCCTCGGCACGCTCGACCAGCTGTATCTTGCCGTGCGCCTCGCCATCTGCGAAAGTGCCCTGCCCGCGGACGATCCCCCGCCCATCGTGCTCGACGACGCACTTGTCCGCTTCGACGACGAGCGCTGCCGCGCCGCGCTCGAGCTTTTATTAGAGGAAAGCAAATCCCGTCAAATTCTGCTTTTCACCTGCCAGCACCGCGAGAGCGCATATCTCTCCGGCCGCGACGGCGTCACATTCCTGTCCCTATAATCCCAAATTGATAAAGGAGAAATTGAATGACCACACTGCAAGCCCTTCCCCTGCCTTCCAACTTCGAAGACCTCTGCGAGCTGTTTTTGCTCTACATCGCGTACAGCACCCTCGGCTGGTGCGGCGAGATGCTCTACTGCTCCATCCCCAAGGGTCACATCTGCGAAAAGAGAGGCTTCCTCAACGGCTTCCTCTGCCCCATTTACGGCCATGGCGCGCTGCTCGTGCTGTATCTTCTGCACGGCGGCTTCCAGAATCCGGTGCTCACGTTCATCTTCGGCGCGATCGTCACGTCGATCCTTGAATACTTCACAAGCTGGATCATGGAAAAGCTCTTCCACATGCGCTGGTGGGACTACTCTCATTATAAATTCCAGATCAATGGCCGTGTGTGCCTTCTGAACTCCACATGCTTTGGCCTTGCGTGCGTGCTGCTGTGCCACCTTGTCCAGCCCTGGCTGTGGGAGCACATCGTGAATCTCGGCCCTACCATCACCGTGCCGCTCGCGTCCTTCATCTTCGGCATCTATCTGATGGACACCGTGCTCTCCATCCGCAGCGCCATCCAGCTCAGCTCTCAGATGGGCAAGCTGCGCGAGCTGCAATCGGAGCTCAAGGACTATGTCGCCGAAAAGCGTGAGGAGAGCCAGGAGCGCAAGGCCGAGCGCCGTGCCGAGGTACGCGAGCGCGCCCGCATGCTGCGTGACGGTGCGGATATCTTCGAGCGCCGCCTGCTCCACTCCCACCCCGACATCCGCAAGTCGCGTGAAGACCTGCTCGCCACGATCCGCGCCCGCCTGAACGAGAACGAGACCGAGGCCAAGAAAGCTGCCGACGAGCTCTTCGGCGATGAGCGCAAGGCGTAATTTGCCAAGCCGCGCGCGGTTGACTTCCGCGCGCAAACGGTATAAACTAAGCGCGCCGCTGGCCAACCGGCGGCACACCACGCAGCAAAGGAGAATACTGATCTATGAGCGAATGCACCCATAATTGCTCTACCTGCGGCGAGAGCTGCGCTGAGCGCGCAACGCCGCAATCCTTGCGCAAAGCGCCGCACCCCGAAAGCCACATCGGCAAGGTGTTCGGCGTTGTGTCCGGCAAGGGCGGCGTCGGCAAGTCCATGGTCACGAGCCAGCTTGCCGTCACGCTGCACCGCCGCGGTTACAAGGTCGGCGTCATGGACGCCGATATCACCGGTCCCTCCATCCCGCAGGCCTTCGGCGTGCACGACAAGGCCGTCGGCACGCAGACCGCGCTCTACCCCTGCGTCAGCCACAGCGGCATCGAGGTCATGTCCATCAACCTGCTTTTGGAGGATGAGACCGATCCCGTCATCTGGCGCGGCCCCGTCATCGGCGGTGTCGTCCAGCAGTTCTGGACGGATGTTGCCTGGGATGTGGACTATCTGTTCGTCGATATGCCCCCCGGCACGGGCGATGTGCCGCTGAGCGTCTTCCAGTCCATCGCGCTCGACGGCATCATCGTCGTCACCTCCCCGCAGGAGCTTGTCTCCATGGTCGTGGAGAAGGCCGTGAAGATGGCTGAAAAGATGGACGTCCCCATCGTCGGTGTCGTGGAGAACATGAGCTATGTCGCCTGCCCCGACTGCGGCAAAAAGATCTATCTCTTCGGCGAGGGCAAGAGCGAAGAGGCCGCAAAGCGTCACAATCTTCCCCTGCTCGCCCAGATGCCCATCGACCCGAAGCTCGCCGCCCTTGTGGACGCGGGCAAAATCGAAGAGTTCGAGGGCACATGGCTGAACGCCGCCGCCGATGCGCTCGAAAAGACGCGCAAGCGCGCCGAATAACAAAAAACAAGCGCAAAAAATCGCACCTCGAACGAGGTGCGATTTTTTATATTCTGTTTGTGGCTCAGTCGTTGGAATAGTTGTCGAAGTAGCCCTGAATGTAGACAATGGGCGTGCCCTTGTCGCCGCTGCCGCTCGTCAGGTCGCAGAGCGAGCCGATCAGGTCGGTCAGGCGGCGGGGCGTCGTGCCCTCGGACACCATGTTGCCGACCAGGCTCTCGCTGGTCTTCTCGCGGATGCGCTCTTCGATGGCTTCCTTCAGCGCCTCGCCCTTGAGATCGCCGAAGTCATTGTCGGCGAGGTACTTGAGCTTCAGCTCGTTCGGCGTGCCGACAAGGCCCTTGGTGTAGCCGGGGGAGACGACGGGGTCAGCGAGCTCCCAGATCTTGCCGACGGGGTCTTTGAACGCACCGTCACCGTAGACCATGGCCTCGATGTGCTTGCCGCTGGCCTTGCTGAGTCTCTCGCCCAGTTCCTCGGCCACGGCCATGCAGTCGCGCGGGAAGAGCTTGACGGTCTCCTCGGTCGCCTTGTTGGAGCCGAGCAGTCCGTATTCGGCGTTGTAGCCGCTGCCGTCGACGCTTCTGTTGAGCAGATCGTCGAGGCCGAGCACCACGCGGGCGCCAGCGGCCTTGAGCAGGCGCTTGCTGCGCGCGCGGGTGTGGATGTCGCAGGTGATGACGGCGTCGGTGTAGTCGCACAGCGTCTGCACGCGATTGCCGAAGATGACCTCGACCTCAGCGCCGGCGTCGGTGATGATGCCGGAGTAGAAGTCGATGTAGTCGACGCCCGTGAACGGGTGCACCGCCGCGCCGAATTTCTTGCGGAATTGTTCGAGCGTCAGAACATCGCTGTACGGGTCGACGCCCGCCTCGTCGAGCTTGTCCCAGTCAACAAGGCCGTTGCCCACCTCGTCAGAGGGGTAGGAGAGCAGCAGCACGATCTTCTTGCAGCCCATCGCCATGCCGCGCAGCAGCAGGGAGAAGCGGTTGCGGCTCAGGATGGGGAACGCGACGCCCACGGTGCCGCCGCCGGTCTTTTCGCGCACGTCTTTCGCGATCTGGTCGAGCGTTGCGTAGTTGCCCTGCGCACGCGCCACAACGGATTCCGTCACGGCGACGACATCGCGGTCGCGCGGCTCAATGCCCGCTTCCTTCCACGCTTCCATCACGGAAGCGGCAGCGACCTCAGCAATGTTATCTCCCTCGCGGATGATGGGTGCGCGCACGCCGCGCACGACAGTTCCGATCGTTCTCATCTTGATCTCCTTTTTATTTTATAGTCAGCGTACAAGGCGCTCTTGCAAAGTCATACAGTTTAGTATTATAATCACGGTATAGGGATAAGTAAAGCATCGTTTTTTGATAATAAATATAAATCATTCTTATGGTTTAAGATCAGGAGGGTTTGCCAAATGGTCAAGCTGGAGCTTTACCGCGTCTTCCGCGAGGTCGCCGAGGCCGGGAATATTTCCCTGGCAGCGGAGAATCTCTACCTTTCGCAGTCCGCCGTCAGCCAGAGCGTCAAGCAGCTCGAGCAGCAGCTCGGCACGCGTCTTTTCCTGCGCTCGCCGCGCGGCGTCACGCTCACCGAGGACGGCCGCCTCTTATTTGAATATGTGCGCAGCGCCATGGGTCTTCTCGAGACCGGCGAGGACAAATTGCAGCAGTCGCGCACGCTTCAGGCCGGCACGCTCGTCATCGGCGCGAGCGACACCGTAACGAGCCAGTTTCTCCTGCCGCATCTCGACGCCTTCCACCGCCGCCATCCCAACATCCACATCCGCATCATCAGCGGCCGCAGCTATAAGGTGCTGGGGCTTCTCCGCGCCGGAAGGGTCGATATCGCCTTTGCAAGCGCCCCCGGCGATGCGGACGACTTAGAGCACATCCCCTGCTTTGAAACGCATTCCTGCTTTGTCGCCGCGCCGGACTACCCCTGCGACTTCACCCGCGCCTACACGACTGAGGAGATTGCCGCATTCCCGCTCATTCTTCTTGAAAAGAAGGCCTCCTCGCGCACTTACCTTGAAAAATACTTCCTCCAAAGCGGCGTCAGGCTCACGCCGGAGATCGAGCTCGGCGCGCGCAGCCTTCTTGTCGACCTGGCGAAGATTGGCTTCGGCGTTGCGGGCGTCACGCGCGAATTCGTCCAGGGCGAACTCGCCGCGGGCGAGATCCGCGAGCTTTCCACCGCCTTTTCCATCCCGCCGCGCACCGTCGACCTCTGCATGCTGCGCAACGTTTCCCCCAGCGCCGCAACCGAACGTTTTGCCCGCGATGTGCTTGAAAAATTACAGGGCAAATCCGTTTCCAATTAACGTTTGCAAGGTTTCTGTCATTTTGCACATCGAATCTGCACATTTTTTGTCATTTTCGCCGAGGTCATTTTCTTGACAAGATTTTTACGGCATGTTACCCTCTTTTTCGCTGCAACGAGCGAAGATACACGGTTTTCGGGATCTTTTTGAAACTGAAAGCGCTGGAAAACTCTGGAGAACTCATTCAGTTGGGTGCCGAAGGGGCAAGACCTTGGCTAAAATTGTTAAGGCTGAATCTCTCAGGCAAAAGGACGGAGAGCATCGGCACCATGCCGGTTTTTCCGTCCTCACTTTTTCTCTCTATTGTTTTTTAAGCTGTCGATCTTCTGTTGGATCGGCAGCTTTTTATTTTTTGCATTTTCGACTTTACAATATAAGGAGAGCATCATGGCTTCATCATTCGAGACCACCCTTTTCCCTATCGTTCAGACCATCAACGAATACCTCAGCAACTACGTTTTGGTCATCCTGCTGCTCGGCGTCGGCATCTGGTACACGATCAAAACGCGCTGCGTGCAGGTCCGCTGCTTTAAGGAGGGCTGGAACCGCGTGTTCGGCAACATCACCCTCAACGGCAAGAAGAGCGGCGGCGGAATGAGCTCGTTTCAGGCGCTCGCCACTGCCATCGCCGCCCAGGTCGGCACCGGCATCATCGTCGGCGTCGCGGGCGCGATCCTCACCGGCGGCCCGGGCGCGGTGTTCTGGATGTGGGTCATCTCGTTTTTCGGCATGGCCACGATCTACGCGGAAGCGACGCTCGCACAGGAGACGCGCATCGTCGAGCTCGACGGCACGATCAAGGGCGGTCCTGTCTACTACATTACGACAGCCTTCAAGGGGAAATTCGGCAAGTTTCTCGCGGGCTTCTTCGCCGTCGCCATCACGCTGGCGCTCGGCTTCATGGGCTGCATGGTGCAGTCCAACTCCATCGGCGCAACGATGGAGACCGCGTTTGGCATCCCGTCCTGGGTCGTCGGCATCGTGCTGATCGTCATCTGCGCCTTCATCTTCCTTGGCGGCGTGCAGCGCCTTGCGTCCGTGACGGAAAAGGTCGTGCCGCTCATGGCGGCGGTATTCCTCTTCGGCGGCCTCATCGTGCTTGCCGTTCGCATCAAGTACATTCCCGAGACCTTTGCCATGATCTTCCGCTACGCCTTTGAGCCGCAGGCCATCGTCGGCGGCGGCTTCGGCTACGCCATCAAGCTCGCCATCTCCCAGGGCGCGAAGCGCGGCCTGTTCTCCAACGAGGCCGGTATGGGCTCCACGCCCCACGCCCACGCCCTCGCCAATGTCAAAAATCCGCACGAGCAGGGCACGGTCGCCATCATCGGCGTGTTCATCGACATGTTCATCATCCTGACGCTCAACGCCCTCGTCATCATCTCCACACTTTACGCAGGCGACGGCCCGCTCGCCGGCTGCGGCGCAGCGGCGCTGAGCAGCACCTTCAATAAGACGAACCTTGCCCAGTGCGCGTTCGGCACGGTGTTCGGCTACAAGGCGGGCAGTATGTTCGTCGCGATCTGCCTGTTCTTCTTCGCGTTCTCCACGATCCTGAGCTGGAACCTGTTCGGCAAGATCAACATGGTCTACCTCTTCGGCAAAAAGAGCGCCAACGTCTACACGTTGCTCGCGCTGATTTTCATCTTCCTCGGCACCACGATGTCCAACGACCTCGTCTGGGAGCTGAGCGACATGCTCAACCAGCTCATGGTCATCCCCAACGCCATCGCCCTGCTCGCCCTGACGAGCCACGTCGTCAAGCATTCCCACACGCCCGACCGCCTGTCCGGCCGGGAAAACGGCTGATATTCCCCAAAAAAGCGCAAAAGAGCGCGGCTTTTGATAAAAGCCGCGCTCTTTTTTCATGCTCCACCCGCATTTTTTAATGTTTTGCGGCGTAATTCCTTTTCGGAATGGTATTCCATTTTCCATTCATTAAAAATATAAAAGTTCATCATCAATTTGCATAATATTTTTGATGAATCTTTGGCGGTTTTGAAGCCGCCGCTTCTCTTGACTTCTTCTTTACGGCATGTTACGCTTTTACTGCTGAAACAAACGAATATCTACCGATGACGCTTTCGGGATCTCGCAAACCGGAAGCCGAGGAAACTCTGGAGAACTCATTGAATTGAGTGCCGAAGGTGCAAGGCCATGATGGCCGAATCTCTCAGGCAAAGGGACAGAGAAGCAGGACGTTTTTTCGTCGTGCCGTTTCTTTCCCGCTCAATTGAATGACACTTCCGGAGTTGCTGATTTTCGTATCGGCAACTTCTTTTGTTTTTAGAGGAGAGAGATAACCATGTTTGAATCCATCGAAAGCACCCTGTATCCCATTGTATGCGACATCAACACCTACCTGAGCAACTACATTCTTGTGTTCCTGCTGCTCGGCGTGGGCCTGTGGTACTCCATCAAGACCCGCTTCGTGCAGCTGCGCTGCTTCAAAGAGGGCTGGAACAGCGTGTTCGGCAACCTGTCGCTGCGCGGCAAGAAGCATGACAGCGGCATGAGCTCGTTCCAGGCGCTCGCCACCGCCATCGCCGCTCAGGTCGGTACGGGCAACATCGTCGGCGCGTCCGGCGCGATCCTGACCGGCGGCCCCGGCGCCATCTTCTGGATGTGGATCATCGCCTTCCTCGGCATGGCCACGATCTACGCGGAAGCGACGCTCGCCCAGGAGACCCGCATCGTCGAAAAGGACGGCAACGTCAAGGGCGGTCCTGTCTACTACATCACGACGGCCTTTAAGGGCGGCTTCGGCAAGTTCCTCGCCGGCTTCTTCGCCGTCGCCATCACGCTGGCGCTCGGCTTCTTCGGCTGCATGGTGCAGTCCAACTCCATCGGCTCCACGATGCAGACCGCCTTCGGCATTCCCTCCTGGATTGTCGGTATCGTCCTCGTCGCGATCTGCGCGTTCATCTTCCTCGGCGGCGTGCAGCGCCTCGCCTCCGTCACGGAGAAGGTCGTCCCCATCATGGCGGCTATCTTCCTGCTCGGCGGTCTGGTCGTCCTGATCGTCCGCATCAAGTACGTCCCCGCCACCATCGGCATGATCTTCAAGTATGCCTTCCAGCCCCAGGCCATCATCGGCGGCGGCTTCGGCTACGCCATCAAGACCGCGATTTCTCAGGGTGCCAAGCGCGGCCTGTTCTCCAACGAGGCCGGTATGGGCTCCACCCCGCACGCCCACGCCCTCGCGAATGTTGACTGCCCGCACGACCAGGGCGTCGTCGCCATGATCGGCGTGTTCATCGACACCTTCGTCGTCCTGACGCTCAACGCGCTCGTCATCATCTCCACCCTTTACACGGCGGACGGCCCTCTCGCGAGCGGCTATGTTGGTGACATCACCGGCGTGCTCGGCAAGGCCAACCTCGCCCAGACCGCGTTCGGCGTCGTCTTCGGCGAGAGTGCGGGCAACATGTTCGTCGCCGTCTGCCTGTTCTTCTTCGCCTTCTCCACGATCCTGAGCTGGAACCTCTTCGGCAAGATCAACGTCTCCTACCTCTTCGGCAAGAAGAGCACCGTGGTCTACACCGTCCTCGCGCTCGTGTTCATCTTCCTCGGCACGATGATGTCCAACGACCTCGTCTGGGAGCTGAGCGACATGTTCAACAACCTCATGGTCATCCCCAACGCCGTTGCGCTGTTCGCTCTCACCAGCCTTGTTGTCAAGCACGCCGATGACCCGAACCGCATTCCCGGCAAAAAGTGATCCTTTCCATCCTCTGTTAAAATAGGCAAAAGCGCCCCCGATTCGTTCGGGGGCGCTTTTCCTGTCTTCACTTCTATCAAGCAGGCCGCCGAATCATTCGATGCGGCGGCCTCGTTCCTCTTTGCCTTTTTATGCTTCCAGCAGCTCCCGGAACGCGAGGCCCAGTCCCCGCGTCACGAGCTCCCGCGGGCTCGCACAATACGCGGTCATTTCCTGCGCCAGAAGCTCTCCCGCGCGGCCGTGGAGCCACACGCCGAGCGCCGCGGCCTCTGCCGCGCCCATGCCCTGGCACAGGAGCGACGCGATCAGGCCCGTCAGCACATCCCCGCTCCCACCCTTTGAAAGCGCCGAGCAGCCGCTTGTGTTGACGAGCATCCGCCCATCCGGCAGCGCGATGCGCGTCCGGTGCCCCTTGAGCACCAGAACGCAACCGTGCTCGCAGGCAAAGCGGCTCGCAAGCTCTGCCCGTTCGCTCGACGCGATCTCCCGGAGCGTCCGGTCCGTCAGGCGCGCAAATTCGCCGTCGTGCGGCGTCAAAATCGTCACGCGTCCGCGGCGGACGTCCAGCTTTTCCGTGCAGCCCTGTAAGGCGTTCAGACCGTCGGCGTCCAGCACCAGCGGCTCTTTCACCTGCCACAAAAGCGCGTGGACGAGCTGCTCTGTCTCTTTTCCGCGGCCAAGGCCGGGACCGAGCGCTAAAACATCACAGCCTTTGGGCTTGTCCTGCATCTTGTCGAGCGCGGCGAGACAGAGCCTTCCGTCTGTCTCCGGCAGCGGGAACGGCATTGCGCTCACGCACTTTTGCGCCTCAACCGCCCAGATGCTCTCCGGCACGCCGAGATACACGAGCCCGCAGCCCGAATGCACCGCCGCGCTCGCCGCCAGATACGGCGCGCCCGTATAGCCCACGCTGCCGCCGAGGACTAAGAGCTTGCCGAAGTCGCCCTTGTGCCCATCTTCTTTGCGCGGCGGCAGGAGCGTCTTGGCATACGCGCGGTCGACGATCGTTTCACGCATCACAGTTTTCCTCCGTCAGTTCGAGTTTTTTCGCGCGCGGCAGCTTCTTGATGGCGGCCTCGCGCCGCAGCGCTGTGCCCTTGTCGCTGCATTGCTCGCAGTACACGACCGCGACAGGCGGGTGCGAGCGAGTGTACTTCGCCCCGTGCCCGCTCTTGTGCATGGCAAAGCGCTTTTCCACGTCTGAGGCAATGCCGGTGTAGAGCGAGCCATCCTCGCAGCGCAGCATGTAGACGTACCAGTCCATCTCAATACTTGAGCACGCCCGTCGTGCGCAGCGCGTTATAGAGCGCCGCCGCAGCCTGCTCGCGCAGGATGGGGACCTGGGGCTCGATATCTTCAAGGCTCATGCAGTACATATTCACAGCATCGCCGTTTTCATCGAACACGGAATTCGTCAAAAGCTCCGCGCTGCGGATGGCCCAGTGTGAAAAGCTCTTATACTTCGGCAGCGGCTGCAAAATGGCCAGCGGGTTCTTGTCCAAAAATTCACGCGCATCCAGATTCACGAATTCCACGAGCCTGCCCAGCACCGTAATGAATTCCTCCTGTGTCATCGTCGCGTTCGGGTCGAATTTTCCCCCGCCCACGCCGGAGACAAGGCCGATGGCCGCCATCGCGTTCACAGAGGGCGCGTACCAGCTCTCCTTGGCAACGTCGGTAAAGTACCCGTCCGCCGTGGAGTAGAGGTCAAGCGCCTGCGCGAGCAGCGCACAGACCTCCGCGCGCGTCATCGTCGCGTCGGGGCGGAACTTGCCGCCATCGCCAAAGACGATGCGGCTCGCCGCAAGCGAATCGATCTCCTGCGCGTACTCGCTGTCCGCCACGTCGGAAAAGTCGAGCGCGGACGATGCGGCAAAGCCGCACTTTTCGCGCGCCTGCGCGAGCGTGAGCTTCCTTTCGCCGCCGTTTTCGCCCCAGTAAAGCACGGCGTCCGGCGTCAGCGCCGTCAAAATGGCCTCCAGCGCGGCGGAAGAGCTCTCCTTCGCTGCGGGAATGTCGATGTAAAAGTCGCAGCCGTTCAGCACCAGGCGGAGATACGCGCTGTCTTTCGTCTTCTCGCCGCTCAGTAGGCGCGCCGCCGCAACGGCCTGATCCTGCGGGATGTAGAGCGTCGGCACCACGCCGATGCGGTCGGTCGTGTTGCCGCCCGCGCAGTAGAAGCGGTACGCCGTCACCTTCACGGCATCGCCGTGCAGATACGGGCAGTTCGATTCATCGTATAAGACCTGCGCCACGCCCTTGCCATAGCTGCGCGTGCCGATGACGATGCCGCTGCCCGTGCCGAGCACGCCGCCCGCAAAGATCTCCGACGCGCTGGCACTGCCGCTGTCCATCAGCACGATGGCGGGCTTGTCCGTCAGGTCCTTGCCCGAATAGCTCTGCGCGGTACTCTCGCCATCCTGATCGACAAAGTAGATGAGGTCTCCCTCGCCCGAAAACGCGCCGAGCGCCGACACCGCCGCGGAGGTCAGCCCCCCGCCGTTGGCGCGAAGGTCGACGATCCACGCGTGCACAGCGCTGTCATTCCCGCGCACGCCCTCTTGAAAATACGTCCCCGTCTGCGTGCCGAAGCTGTCGCAGTCGATGTAGCCCACGCCGCCCGTGACCGAGACGGTCGTATTCGTCTGCGTGACGAGCGCGCGCGTAACGGTATAATCCGCCTGCGTGCCGTCCGCGTGGCGGACGGTGATGGTCACGCTCGTCCCCGCTTCGCCGAGGAGCTTGGCGCGGTGCTCCGCGCCGCCCGGCGCGCAGGATTCACCCTCAATGGCGATGATGATGTCGCCCGCGGCAAGGCCCGCCTTCTCCGCGCCGCCGCCCTTGAGGACGGAGACGATGCGGATGCCCTCGGGCACGTAGGTGATCTCCGCGCCGATACCGGCAAAGCTCACATCACCCTCGACGCCCTGCAAAAACGCCTGATACTCCTCCGCCGTCATGTAGTACGTGTAGTCGTCCGTGTAGGAAAAGAGCTCGTCGAGCGACTTCGCGTCCTGCGCGGCGCGCGGCAGCTTATCAACATAGCTGCGCTGCAAAATATCGTAGGCCTCCTCCACGCTGAGCGCCTGCACACCGGTCGTTATTGTCATCGCCGCGACGCAGCAGAGCGCGCCCAGGCGGAACAGTCTCTTTTTCATGCCCGATTCTCCTTTGTTCGGCAGTTTTCTCCATTATACCGTGCCCGCGGCAAAAAGCAATCGCAAATCCCGCCGCTTCTCCCGCCTTGCCAAGCGGGCGAAAATAGGCTATACTGTCAGCATAATGAGAAATTTTTGCTTTTTGGAGGATCTTATGGACGAGCAGAAGACCACCGGCACCCTTTATATCGTCGCAACGCCCATCGGCAACTCGCGCGACATGTCCGAGCGCGGACGCGAAATCCTGTCCACCGCCGACATCATCGCCGCCGAGGACACCCGCCGCAGCGTGGTGCTGCTCAACAAGCTCGGCATCCGCGGCAACAGTCTGAGCGCCAACCACAAGTTCAACGAATACGGCAAGGCGAAGTGGTTCATCGAACAGCTTGCCTCCGGCAAGGACATCGCCGTCATCACCGACGCGGGCACGCCCTGCATCTCCGACCCCGGCAACGAGCTCATCCGCGCCGCGGTCGAAAACGGCATTCGCGTCGTCGGCGTGCCCGGCTGTTGCGCCGCGGTCAACGCGCTCTCGATCTCGGGCTTTGACCTCTCGACCTTTTTCTTCTATGGCTTTTTCCCGCGCGAGACGGCCGACCGCCGCCGCGTGCTGATGATGATGCGCAAGGGCGACACCGCGACCTACGCCTTTTACGAATCTCCCAAGCGCATCATGAGCGTCATCGACTTCTTCATCGAGGAAAACGCGCAGCTGCGCCTGTGCCTCTGCAACGACATGACAAAGCTCCACGAGATGACCTTCCGCGGCACGCCGCAGGAGGTCAAGGACCAGCTCATCACGAAGGAGACCTACGAAAAGGGTGAATATGCCCTCATTGTCGAGGTCTGCGATGACTACCGCCTGCGCGAGGTCGAGCACATCACCTCGCCTGAGGCGCTGCTTGTGGACTGCATGGTGCGCAGTGACTGCACGGCCAAGGACGCCATCAAAATGCTCCTCAAGGACGAGAACAACACCTACAGCAAAAACGAGCTGTACGCTGCGCACCTTGCGCTCAAAGAGAGGTTCGGCGTATGAGCATTGTCTTGACCGACCTCTCCGAACGGCTGGGCACGCTCACCAAGCTCGTCCTCGCCGAGCCGGTCACGCGCATCGGGCACTCGCGCGTCACCGTACGGCCCTTAACGCTGCGCGGGAAGGCCTTTTTCCAGCTCGAATACCAGCAGGGGCAGAAGGTCGCGCACCGCAACGTCGCGCGCGGCGCGCTGCTCGAAACGTTCGAGCAGGAGCTCGATGGCCTGTTCCGCTCCGTCACGCTCTGCACCGAAACGGAGACGCGCCAGTACGTCCGCAAGACGAACGGCACGTACAAGTGCACCGCCAAGTCCGGCGCGGCCCGCGCCACCGTGACCGCCTCGCACAACCGCAAGAAAGAGTACATCCTGCAGGAGGGCGAGAACATCCCCGCCCTCGTCGACCTTGGCGTGTTCACGCCGGACTTCAAGATCGTCAAGGCGAAGTACGACAAATATAAGCAGATCAACCGCTTCATTGAGCTCGTGGACGACGCGTTCCGCGCCTACGGCCGCGACGAGATCACGATTCTCGATTTTGGCTGCGGCAAATCGTACCTCACGTTCGTGCTGTATTACTATTTCGCTGTCAAGCGCGGCGTGCGCGCCAAGATCATCGGCTATGACTTAAAAGAGGATGTCGTCGAGCACTGCAATGAGGTCGCCGCGCGCTACGGCTATACGGACCTCCATTTCGTCGTCGCGGATGTCACGCGCGATGTGCTCTACGACGAGCACATCGACATGCTCGTCACGCTCCACGCCTGCGACGTCGCGACGGACTACGCCCTGCACTACGCCATCTCCCGCGGCGTCGAGCACATCTTCTCCGTCCCCTGCTGCCAGCACGAGGTCAACAAGACCATCCACAAGGGCGGCGACTTCGACATTCTGCTCTCCCACGGGCTGTTTCAGGAGCGCTTCTCGGCGCTGCTGACCGACGCCATCCGCGCCGCGGTCCTGGAGGACGAGGGCTACGACGTCGACGTTATCGAGTTCATCGACTTCGCCCACTCGCCGAAAAATCTGATGCTCCGCTGTCACCGTACCGGCCGCCGCGGCACCAAAAGACTCACCGAGTCCCGCCGTCTCCGCGACCAATACGGCTTCGAGCAAACCCTACTCTCGCTGGTCGAAAATGAGCGGCAATAAAACGCGCCGCAGACTTTTACCCGCAAGGGGTACGCGGCATCCGTAAAGCAGCAAAGCTGCTAACGGCTGCCCAGGCGTCCGCAGGCGCGAAAGAAATTAAAATCTTTTTTCTGACGACATGCGCGTCAGAAAAACTCTTCTCACTCCGCAAACGTGCGCGCCTATGGCGCGTGCGCTGCCGCGGAGTGCAATCTTTCTCAAAAAAGAGGGACGCAGTTGAAAACTGCGTCCCTCTTTTTTGAATATTTTTTATTGCGCCGTGCGCACCGTGTCGAGCGAGCGGTTCAGCAGGTTCACGACCGGCGGAGCCACGAACACCATCAGCACCGCCGTAGCCGCACCGGAGATGATACGCACCACCAGGCCGCCGAAAACATAGGCGTAGCTGTAGTAGTTGTAGATCACACTGTCGATATACATCGCTCCCGTGTTGAGCGCCGTCACGACCAGCGCCGTGCCGATCAGCGCAAGCGTAAGCTGTCCGCTGGAGAACTTGTAGCCGCAGTGCTTGGCATACACGCCGACGAGCAGGCCGCGCGCTGCCTGCGGCAGGATCCACAGGATCGTGGTCGCGGTCACGCCATAGGTGAGAAGCTGACCCATGAATGCGCCGAGAAGACCGACGAGCAGGCCGCCGACCGGGCCGTAGAGCATCGCGCCCACGATGACGGGCAGCGACGCGACGGAGATGTTGATCCAGCCAAGACGCACCGTACCGGCAAAGTTCAGCACAACGTAAACTGCGGTCAGCATGGCGATGGTGACCATTTTGCGCGTGGACATGGCCGAAGACTTCCACGTGAAGACCACTGCGGCGATGAGCACGAGGGCGACCGCGATGATGATCGTCCACATGATAGGGGAAAGCGCTTCGATCTGAAGGGACATTGTGAGGACCTCCTTTTTCATCAAAAGATTTTCCCGCGGCTGCGGCGCCGCGCGGAACGGCTTGATCCGGTGAAAAAGAAAACACCTCTCCCTCCGGATGGCAGGAACCACGCGGAGGAGAGGCCTCACTTAAACTCTCTTCTGAGTGGCAAGCGGATGCGGAAACCATACTGCAAACCATGGGTTTTTCGTCCGCGGGCAACTTCCCATCCCGACGGCACTATTCGCTCTTCGCGTAAACACATGGTTTCCTACTCTGCCGATGCATAAAGCTCTTCAAAATTTAAACTTCATGCAGGCACAGCATAGCAGATTGCACAACACGCGTCAATCCCTTTTCGACCCTTTTGGCACACTTTTACGTTTTTAAGGTGATATTCCTCTTTTCCCTAATAAATTCAGTCCCTCCAAGGCCCGGTTTTCCTTGACAGGGCCTTACTTTTTTTGCTATTCTAAGATGTGAGAGAACCGGCATAAGTTCGCACTTTTCAGCTTAGCCGCCGGTAATATGTCAATCGACTGAAAAATCAGAGGAGGAACACGCACCATGATCAAAGAAACCATGGAATTCCTGTCCCAGTATGACCCCGAAGTCGGCGCCACTATTGAGAAGGAGTATCACCGCGAGCAGCGCAACATCGAGCTGATCGCCTCCGAAAACATCGTCTCCCCGGCTGTCATGATGGCTATGGGCACGTGCCTTACCAACAAGTACGCCGAGGGCTATCCCGGCAAGCGCTACTACGGCGGCTGCTACTGCGTCGACGAGACCGAAGAGATCGCCCGTCAGCGCGCCTGCAAGCTGTTCGGCGCTGAGCATGCCAACGTCCAGCCCCACTCCGGCGCTTCCGCCAACCTGGCCGCGTTCAAGGCTATGCTCCAGCCCGGCGACACCTTCATGGGCATGAACCTCGCCCACGGCGGCCACCTGTCCCACGGCAGCCCGGTCAACATCTCCGGCCAGTACTTCCATCAGGTCCCCTACTCCCTCAACGATGAGACTGAAATGATCGACTACGACGAGGTCTACCGCATCGCGCAGGAGTGCAAGCCCAAGATGATCCTTGCCGGCGCTTCCGCCTATCCCCGCAAGATCGACTTCGCCAAGTTCCGTGAGATTGCTGATTCCGTCGGCGCTTTCTTCATGGTCGATATGGCCCACATCGCCGGTCTCGTCGCCGCTGGCGTTCACGAGAGCCCCGTGCCCTATGCCGACGTTGTCACCACCACCACCCACAAGACCCTGCGCGGCCCCCGCGGCGGCATGATCCTGTGCAAGAACGAGATCACCAAGAAGAACATCGAGACCGGCGAGATGGAGACCATCAACCTCGCCAAGAAGATCGACTCCGCCGTGTTCCCCGGCACCCAGGGCGGCCCGCTCGAGCACATCATCGCTGCCAAGGCCATCTGCTTCGGCGAGGCGCTCAAGCCCGAGTTCAAGGCCTACGGTGAGCAGGTCGTCAAGAACGCTGCCGTTCTTGCCGAGGGTCTGAAGGCTGAAGGCTTCCGTCTGGTCTCCGGCGGCACCGACAACCACCTCATGCTCGTCGACGTCCGCAACTTCAACATCACTGGTAAGGAGATCGAGCGTCGCTTGGACGAGTGCTTCATCACCGTCAACAAGAACGCCATCCCCAACGACCCCGAGAAGCCGTTCGTCACTTCCGGTATCCGCGTCGGCACCCCCGCTGCCACCACCCGCGGTCTGAAGGAAGAGGACATGAAGGAGATCGCCCGCATCATGGGTATGGTCGCCCGTGACTTCGAAGGCAACAAGACCGCCGCTCAGGAGGCTGTTGTCGCCCTGACCAAGAAGTACCCCATCTACGAATAAAATATCTCAAAATAAAAGGAACCGTCCCGATGGGACGGTTCCTTTTATTTTGGGGGATGCAGCCCGCTGCGCGCATAATTTGCCCGCCTTGGCGGGCAAATTCCACACTTGCGGGCTGAGAAGTGTTTTTTCTGACGCACGTGGAAAGCGGCGAAGCGCCGCCAGTGGCGGATAAAGCGAGCCGGTTTCGAGGAAGTGGCACGATTGGCGCGCCCGAAAGGGCGCGCCAATCGTAATGCCACGACGGTGACGTCAGAAAAAACGATTAAGATTATTTGCCGCCTGCGGGCGGCAAATGCGGCGGGGTGCGCGGGCCTGTTCGCCGCGGTGCGGCGAATGCGGCATGATAAATCCTTGTGGAAAGCGCCGCGGGCTTTGGGCCGCGGCGCTTTCTTATTTTTTGATGTCCAGGACGATCTTGCCGCAGGTGCGGCAGAGGTGGGCGATAGGGCGGTAGACGTCGGATGCTTTGCAGACGAAGAAATCGTTTCCGGTCGGGAGAGAGGTCATCTTGAATGGCTCTTCCGTCCACAGAAGCTCGTAGCCGCTGCCGCCGCGCAGGTAGCCGGACTCCATCTCTTTTGCACAGTAGGGGCAGTTCATGCGGAATCTCCTTTCTTTTTCCACAGGATGTTCTTCTTGTACGCAGTCTCTCACTTCCAATGCTTTCGCCTTAAATTTACCATTTTTACCTGAAAATGGCAAGATTTGCCTGCACAAAATACTTGACAGGCGAAAATTTTCGGCTATAATTTGAAATTGATTTTCATTTTCAAATTCAGGAGGCCACTATGGCGACCTATACGACCAAACAGCAAAAGGCAGTGCTCGACTGCCTTTCTGAGCGCGCGGACAGCCCGGTCAGCGCGGCGGCGATCGTCGACGCGCTGCGCGAGCAGGGCGAGCACATCGGCATCGCGACGGTGTACCGGCAGCTTGAAAAGCTCGAGCGGCAGGGCAGCGTCCACAAGGTCACGACGGACGAGGGCGCGTACTATCAGTTCTGCACCCACGGCTGCGCATCGGACTGCTGCCTCTTCAAGTGCGAGTGCTGCGGGCGCATCGTGCACCTCGACTGCCACCAGCTCGCGCCGCTCTACGAGCATTTGGAGCATGAGCACGGCTTTTCCATCAATCCCCGCAAGACGATGTTCTACGGCCTGTGCCGCGAGTGTCAGGAGGGCGCATGAAACGCATTGCTTCCTTTTTTTTGGCGCTCGCGCTGGCATTTTCCCTCACCGCCTGCACCGTGCCTGTGGAAAAGGCGGACGACGGCAAAATCCAGATCGTCGCGACGCTTTTCCCCTATTATGACTTCGCCCGCGCCATCGTCGGCGACCGCGCGGACGTCACGCTCCTGCTCTCGCCGGGGCGCGAAGCGCACAGCTTCGAGCCCACGCCGCTCGACGCCGTCACGATCTCCGAATCCGATGTTTTCCTCTACAACGGCGGCGAGGGGGAATACTGGGTCGACAGTATGCTGGGTGCCGCGGGCGAAAATATCGCCGTCATCGCCCGCATGATGGACTACGTCGACGCGCTCGACGAGGAATATGTCGAGGGCATGCAGGGCGCGGACGGCCATGATCACGACCATGAGCATGGCAGCCACGATGACCATGATGACCATGACCACGATCATGAAGAAGATGAGCACGACAGCGACGAGGTCGAATACGACGAGCACATCTGGACGTCGCCGAAAAACGCCGTTGTCCTCTGCCGCGCCGTCTGCGACGCGATCTGCAAGGCCGATCCCGCAAACGAGGATTTCTACCGCGCGAACTGTGATGGCTACTGCGCGCAGATCGAAGCACTCGACGCGCGCTTTGCCTCTCTCTGCGAAAGCGCGCCGCACAAGCTCCTCGTCTTCGCCGACCGCTTCCCGATGCTCTACTTCTGCCGCGAATTCGGCCTGGATTACCGCGCGGCGTTCCACGGCTGCTCGGGCGACACCGAGCCGTCGCTCGCGACGATCAAGTACCTCATCGACAAGGTGGAGGACGAGAATATCCCCGTGGTCTACACCATCGACTTCGGCACGAAAAAGGTCGCCGCTGTGGTGAGTGAGTGCACCGGCGCAGCGGTCGACACTCTGTATTCAATGCAGACCGTCTCGCGCGCGGATTTTGACGCGGGCGAGACCTACCTCACGCTCATGGAGCGCAACTACGAAGCACTCAGAAAGGGGCTCAACGAATGAATGAATCGCCCATCGTCCTCGCGTGCGAGGACGTCACGCTCGGCTACGAGCACAAACCGCTCCTGGAGCACCTGACCCTCACCGTCCGCGCGGGGGACTACCTCTGCATCGTCGGCGAAAACGGCAGCGGCAAATCGACGCTGCTGCGCTCGCTCCTCGGGCTTCTCTCGCCCCTCGCGGGCAAGATCGACTGCCCCGCCCAGCGCGAGGGCCGACTCGGATATCTGCCCCAGCAGACGCCCACGCAGCGCGACTTTCCCGCAACGGTCACAGAGGTCGTGCTCTCGGGCTTTTCAAACCGCCGCGCGCGCTTTTTCTACACGGCGGAGGAGAAGTCGGCGGCCTTGATGAACCTCGGCAAGCTCGGCGTGCTGGAACTCAAGGACAAGTGTTACCGCGAGCTCTCCGGCGGGCAGCAGCAGCGCGTGCTGCTTGCGCGCGCCCTGTGCGCGGCAAATGACCTGCTCATCCTCGATGAGCCTGTCACGGGCCTTGACCCCGCAAGCATGCAGGACCTTTACAAAACGCTGCGCTATTTGAACGAGCGCGAGGGCATGGCCATCATCATGGTCACGCACGACATCGAAAACGCCCTGCGCGAGGCCAGGCACATCCTCTGCGTCGACCGCGCGGGCTGCTTTTACGGCACGGTGGACGAGTTTTTATCGTCGCCCGCCGGCAAACGGTTTGGAGGTGAGCGCGCATGAAACTGCTTCTTTCGATGTTCGCCTATCCTTTCATCGTGCGCGCGTTTGTTGTCGGCATTTTGGTCTCGCTGTGCGCGTCGCTGCTCGGCGTGCCGCTCGTTTTGAAGCGCTACTCCATGATCGGCGACGGGCTGAGCCACGTGTCGTTCGGCGCGCTGTCGGTCGCGGTGGCATGCGGCTTCGCGCCGCTGTGGTTTTCCATCCCCGTTGTGGTCATCGCGGCGTTCATCCTGATGCACGTCGCGGAAAAGAGCCGCGTCAGCGCAGACGCGATGATCGCGGTGTTCTCAGCCTCGGCGCTCGCCATCGGCGTCATCGTCACCTCGCTCACGACCGGCATGACCACGGATGTCGACAGCTATATGTTCGGCAGCATCCTCGCGATGTCGCGCTCGGACGTCATCCTGAGCGTCACGCTCGCGCTCTGCGTGCTCGCGCTCTACATTCTCTTCTACCACAAGCTCTTTTCCGTCACGTTCGACGAGTCCTTTGCCCGCGCGACGGGCGTGCGCGTCGGCACGTACAAGACGATCCTGTCCGTTCTAACGGCGCTCACTGTCGTGCTCGGTATGCGCATGATGGGCGCGATGCTGCTCTCGAGCCTCATCATCTTCCCGGCGCTGTCCGCGATGCGGGTGTTCAAGAGCTTCCGCTCTGTCGTGTGCTTTGCCGCGGGGCTCTCGGTCATGTGCTTCTGCCTCGGGCTCACGGGGTCGTATCTGCTCTCCACCCCCGTGGGCGCGACGGTCGTCGTCTGCGACCTTGCGGCGTTCCTCCTCTGCTGCCTGATCGGCCGCGGACGGGGATGACCCACTTCTTAAATTTTCTGAAAGGCTGCGCCTGCAAACTTGCAAAGCGCAGCTTTTCATGCTATGTTGTAATCGTACCCTTTTTTATGCTTCATTGAAAAAATCTGCTAAAGTGTGACACTTTTATGCGTTTTCTGCGTCTAAGAGAGTAGAAGAACTTTTGAGGAGGTTTCCCCATGAAGAAAAAACAACTTCTCCCCCTCGGCATTCTGGCTGTTCTCGTCCTCGCAGCTTTGATCTACACGCGTCCGATGACGCTTGAGGCGATGTTCGGGCTGGATATCACGCAGAGTGAACTGGTATACACTGACTATCTTACGGTCTCCATCGACGAACCGGGCCGCAGCGTGGAGAGCTCGGAATGGCTGCGCGGCGAGGAGCGCACGGAAACGCTGATTTCACTTCTCTCACAACAGAAATTCCGCCGCTCGCTCCGAAACCTCCTGCCGTTGGAGACGACGAGCGATATGCCGCAGAATAATTTGATCTTTGACGCCGACTTTTCCTTCAACGACGGGCAGGATTATCTTTATTTTCAAAGCTCTTTTGGCCAGCTGAACCTTTTCTCCACCACCGGCAATAACCTCATGCTCTGCACCACGAGCCGTCAGAAGGAATTTTTGCAGCAGGTCTATGACATGCTCTCTTCTGACACTCCGTAACAATCAGGAGGTCATTTTTATGAAAAGACGACACATTGTTCTCCTCGGCATTCTGGCTGTTCTCGTCCTCGCAGCTTTGATCTACACGCGCCCGATGACGCTGCAAGAGATCGGCAAAGTGGATATCGCACAATGCGAATCCGTTTCCGGCTATCACCGCCGTGCCCCCGATTCGGAGTTCACCTCGTTTGAGCTTTCCGCAGAGGATGAACGCTGCTCGCAGCTCATCGACCTTTTTGCACAGCAGAAGTACCGCCGCTCGCTCATCAATTTGCTGTCGCCAGGCGGCGGCAGCACCCACCGGCCGAAAGACGGCGACTTCATCTGGGACTTGAGCTTCAACTTTGGCCCGACCGATTTTCCCGACGGCAGCACCGGCAAAGGCACGCTCATCCAGTGCAGGGATTTTTACGGCACCCTGCGCGTTTTCACCGCCATAGACGGCAAAACGCTCCGCTGCACCACAAGCGAGCAGGAGGCGTTTTTGCAGCAGGTCTATGATATCGTCTCACTCGAACCGTAACCCATTCCACACTTTATCACAACAGGAGGAATTATTATGAAAAAATGCGTATCCATTCTCGTCGGCGTTTTGGCCGTCATCGCCGCGGCGGCCGCCATCCTCGTCGCGCTCGACCGCTTCCGCAAGCAGAATGACGAAGACCCGAACGACTTTGAAGACTGAAAAAGGAGAGGCTTTCGCCTCTCCTTTTTCAGTCTTCTTTTAAATCTCTTTCGCCTTGGCAAGCATCAGCTTTGCGCCCGTTTTGGAGCAGAGCTTGATCTCGCCCGCGTAGCCGTCGAGGCGCGCGGCCTCGTCAGCTTTGAGCTCGACGCTCTCGTCACCGACGATGACGTGAACCTCGCCCGCGCCGCAGTAGATGAGCGTCATGCCCTCGCAGCCGTGGACGGTCTTGTGCTCGCCCGCCGCAAGGTGCTCGCCGCGCATCTTGCCCTCGCACTTGCCCTTGCGGAGCATGAGGTTGAAGTCGCGGCAGCGGCCCCAGGAGTGCGTGTCGTCGCCGCCGTCGAAGCGGTGGACCTCGTAGGGGTTCAGCGTCAGCTTTTCGCCGCCGTTGTGATTGAGCTCGATCGTGCCCTCAAGTGTCGAAATGAGGCGCTCATAGTCGGGCAGGGCCGTAAAGTCGGACTCTGCGTCCTCAACGGTCGCAGAGCTGAGTCTCCACAAAAAGTCACGGTCTGCGTACACCGCACTCGTGGGCGCGATGCCGAGCTGAGTCGTCAGGCCGCCGGACCACTTGGTCGTAATGTAGTCACTCGGCGTTAAATGCTGGATGGTCATGGAAATACAACTCCTTTGCAAACTGCAAATGGCTTCGGTGTGCGCGCACCGAAGCCATTTTTTGATGGATCTTTTCGTTTAGCCCTCGATGAGCTTGACGATCTCAGCGTAGCACTCGTCGGCAAGGGGCAGCGCGTGCGCGAGCAGGGCCTCGCCCTTGGCGCGGTACTCAGCAGCGAACTCCTGATCCTTCAGGGAGCCGACGTTGATGAGCACGTTGAGCCATGCGCCCTGGATACCGGCCTTGAGGGACAGGAACGCAACGCCCAGGTCGCTCGCGGAGGTGTCGTTGAAGCGGCCCAGCAGGGACTGTGCAAGCGTCAGGGTCTCATCGATGAGCTCCATCATCTCCATCGGGGTCTTGGTGCAGCCCTTCAGGCCCTCCTGGATGGCGGCGGAGCGGGCAGCCTTCTCCTCGTCGGTCGCCTTGGGCATACCGAACGCGGCGGAGACGACGTTGAACGCCTCGGTGTCGCGGTCCATCACGTCGAGCAGGCGGGTCTTGAGCTCGTTGCCCTTCTTCTCGACCTCGGCGGCATGCTCGGCATACTCGGCATACTTCTTGCGGCCCTGAGTGAGGCCGCCGACCATCGCGGTCAGCGCGGCGCCGATGGAGCCATAGAGTGCGGCGCAGGAGCCGCCGCCCGGCGCGGGAGCATCGGAGGCAACGGTATCGGCAAAGCCGGTAACGGTCATATCAGCTAACTTCATCATGTTGAATATTTCCTTTCATCATTTCGCGCCGTTTTCGTCCCGCGCGGGCATCGCCGCACCTTTACGGTCAGCCGCCCCTCTTGGAGCAGCCAACGCCCGCACGAGCCAAAAGCGTCGCAGCCTTTGCCGCCCTCCGGCGGCAAACGATTTTAATCGTTTTTTCTGACGACATGCGCATTCGCACAGCGTCGCAGACTTTGCCGCCTCCCGGCGGCAAATAAATTTAATTCATCGCGGAGGACGGTCACCGTCGCGGCATTCCGATTCCCGCGCCCTTCAGGCGCGCCAATCGTGCCGCTTCCTCGAAACCGACTCGCTTTATCCGCCGCAGGCGGCGCTTCGTCGATTTCCATGCGCGTCCGCAGCGATACTTCGCAGCGCGCGACATGGTGAATGCCGCGCGCTGAAAATTCCACTCAAGGCGGCGAGCCGCCTTGAGTGGGCTCTCAAAGGAGCGGCAGCGCCGCTTCTTTGAATTTTTTATTCCATGTCGATCAGGTGATACTCCATGACCTGCTTCTTGCAGTCGAAGTCCTTGGCCTTGAGGTAGAACTCGGCGCAGTCGATGAGCGCCTTGGCGGGAGTCAGACCGACGATCTCGCTCTCGATGACGCGGGTGCCGTAGCGCTCGGCCAGAGCCTTGATCATTTCATAGGTGACATAGAGCGGGGTATCCTCATAGTTGACCATGTTCATGGAGACCTGCGCGATGCCGCGGTCCTCGAGCATGAAGCCCATGGCCTTGCAGCTGCGGAAGCCGCCCGAAGAGCCGCGGATGACCTTGGCGATCTTCTTGGCGATCTCAACATCAGAGGTCTCGAGGTTGCAGTTGAAAGCGACCAGCGGCATACGGGCGCCGATAGCGGTGATGCCGGCGGTGGGGTGGATCTTGCGCTCGCCGTAGTCGGGAGCCCAGTCGGGCTGCAGGAGCTTCTCGGGCATGCCCTCGAACTCGCCCTTGCGGCAGGTGGCGAGATTGCGGCGCTCGGGACGGGTGGCGCTGTCCTCATACAGGAAGGAGGGGACCTTCAGTTCGTCCCAGATACGCTGGGCAACGCGCTTGGACATCTCGACAGCTTCCTCAACGGTCACGTCCATCTGGGGAACGAAGGGGATAACGTCGGTAGCGCCCATGCGCTTGTGCTCGCCGTGATGCTTGTTCATGTCGATGCGCTCGGTGGCGACCTTCGTCAGCTGGAAGGCGACCTCCTCGATGGCCTCGGGAGAGCCGATGAGGGTGAAGACGCAGCGGTTGTGGTTGCCGTCGGTCTGGGCGTCAAACAGGGTGCAGCCGGGAACGCTCTTGGCGGTCTCGACGAGGGCGTTATAGGTGGCCTCGTCCTTTTCCTTGGAGCAGCTGAAATTGGGGATGCATTCGATCAACTTTGCCATGGTTGTTTTCCTCCGTCAATTTATTTTGTATCGTCATTTTGCTCAGACAGGCGCGCCGCGCCCGTCCATTTTTGTTCAGCGTTGCCATTATATCGCGGCCCAACGGGGGAGTAAACAGGTTTTCTTTCTCTTTTTTCAGTGCGGGCTTAATTTTTTTAAGTCATCTTCTCCTCGACAAAGCGCTGCACGCACGGGGCGCTGAGCACCGCGCTGTTCCATGCCAAAACGGCATACGAGCGGATCGGCAGACCGCGCACAGGCTTTGCCTTTAAAGGCGCGTCCGGATGCGTGCTCAGGATGGACTTTGGCAGAAAGCTGATGCCAAAACCCGAGAGCACCATCTGCATCGCCATGGGTGTATCATAGCAGTGGCAGGTCACATTCGGCGTAAAGCCGCTGCGCTGGCACTCCTGCACCAAAAAGTCGTTGTAGCTCCACAGGTCGTCCGAGCGCAGAAGGCACATCGGCACACCCTCGAGCCGCTCGATGGGCACCTCGGAAAGCTCCGGCGCGGGGTCCAGGTCCTCGCGCATGATGAGCTCGAGCTTATCCTCGCCCAGAATGCGCTCCTGCAATCCGCTCGGCTCGCGCGCGGCGGTGCGCAGGAACAGTGCATGCAGCTCGCCGCGGTTGAGCGATTCAATGAGCTCCTGCGGCGAGCCCACACGGATGAAGAGCTCCACCTGCGGATAGCGGCTGTGATATTCATTTATATAATGTAACGCGTACGACATCGCCGAGTAGATGACGCCGAGCTTGATGCGCCCGCTCATGCCCGTCCCCACGCTGCGCACGCTGTCCTCCACGCGGCGGATGTCCTGAAAGATCTGCTGCGTCTGCTGATACAGGCTTTGTCCCGCGTCGGTGAGGGACATGCCCTTGCTGCCGCGCAGGAAGAGCTGCACGCCGAGCTCTTCCTCGAGCTGCGCGATCTGGCGCGAGATCGGCGGCTGCGCCACGTGCAGCTCGCGCGCCGCGGCGGAGATGCTTTTCTCCTCCGCCACCGCGCAGAAGTATTCCAGCTGTCTGAGCTTCATCGCTCGTCCTCCATGTCATACTTTTGTGGTATGGTATGCAGATAAATTAAGTTCTTTTCATTATAGCATATCTTTGTTATAATGCAAGTTGTAAAGAAAAGCGAGAATTCTGTTTTCATTTTTATCGGTTTTTACAGAAATATTTTTATGAAAGTGAGGAACCCACCATGATCAATCTTGCAGACGATGCGATGACGATCAAGCTGGACTACGAGCTTCCCGAGTACCCGAAGTTCGAAGAGGGCTACCGTCGCGCACCCCGTCGCGAATCCCACCTGACCGAGGCCGATAAGGCGCTCGCCATCAAGAACGCTCTGCGTTACATCCACCCCGACCATCATGAGCAGATGGCTAAGGAGTTTGCGCAGGAGCTCGAAGAGCACGGCCGTATCTATGGCTACCGCTTCCGTCCCGAGGGCAAGCTCTACGGCAAGCCCATCGACGAGTACAAGGGCAAGTGCATCGAGGGCAAGGCCATTCAGGTCATGATCGACAACAACCTCGACTTCGATATCGCTCTCTATCCCTATGAGCTCGTCACCTACGGTGAGACCGGCCAGGTCTGCCAGAACTGGATGCAGTACCGCCTGATCAAGAAGTACCTCGAGCAGCTGACCGATGAGCAGACCCTCGTCGTCATGTCCGGTCATCCTCTGGGCCTCTTCCACTCCCACAAGATGGCTCCGCGCGTCATCATCTCCAACGGCCTGATGGTCGGTACCTTCGATGACCAGGAGAACTTCAACCGCGCTGCCGCGCTCGGCGTTGCCAACTACGGTCAGATGACCGCCGGCGGCTGGATGTACATCGGCCCCCAGGGCATCGTCCACGGCACGTTCAACACGCTGCTGAACGCCGGCCGTCTGAAGCTCGGCATCCCCAACGATCAGAACCTCGCCGGCCGTCTGTTCGTCTCCGCCGGTCTTGGCGGCATGAGCGGCGCTCAGGGCAAGGCTGCTGAGATCGCCGGCGCTGCCTCCATCATCGCCGAGGTCGACGATTCCCGTATCGATACCCGTTACACCCAGGGCTGGGTCAGCCACCGCACCGACTCTCTCGAAGAGGCCACCAAGATCGCTCTCGATCACCAGAAGGAAGGCAAGCCCTGCGCTGTCGCCTACTGCGGCAACATTGTCGACCTGCTCGAGTACCTGTACAACAACAACGTCCATGTCGACCTGATGAGCGACCAGACCTCCTGCCACGTGCCTTATGACGGCGGCTACTGCCCGCAGGGCCTCACGTTCGAGCAGCGCACCGAAATGCTCGACAAGGATCCCGACGGCTTCCGTGTCCTCGTCGACAAGACGCTGCAGCATCACTATGAGATGATCTGCAAGTTCCACGAGCGCGGCACCTACTTCTTCGACTACGGCAACAGCTTCCTCAAGGCCGTGTACGATACCGGCGTGAAGAGCATCTGCAAGAACGGCGAGAACGACCTCGACGGCTTCATCTTCCCGTCCTACGTCGAGGATATCCTCGGCCCCTGCCTGTTCGACTTCGGCTACGGCCCGTTCCGTTGGTGCTGCCTGAGCCGCAACCCCGAGGATCTGCACAAGACCGACGTGGCTGCCGCCGAGTACATCAAGGCGCACAACCGCCGCTATCAGGACTACGACAACTATGTCTGGGTCCGCGACGCCGAGAAGAACAAGCTGGTCGTCGGTACCCAGTGCCGTATCCTCTATCAGGATGCCATGGGCCGTATGAACCTCGCGCTCAAGTTCAACGAGATGGTTCGCAACGGTGAGATCGGCCCCGTCATCCTTGGCCGTGACCATCACGACACCGGCGGCACCGACGCGCCCTTCCGTGAGACCTCCAACATCAAGGACGGCTCCAACATCATGGCCGAGATGGCGACCCAGTGCTACGCTGGTAACGCTGCCCGCGGCATGAGCTACATCGCCCTGCACAACGGCGGTGGTACGGGCATCGGCCGCGCCATCAACGGCGGCTTCGGTATGGTTCTCGACGGCTCCGAGCGTGTCGACACCATCCTGCGCATGTCCATGCCTTGGGATACCATGGTCGGCGTTGCCCGCCGCAGCTGGGCGCGCAACGAGAACGCCATGACCACCGTCGCCGAGTACAACAAGATGTACGAGGGTCAGGATCACATCACCATGCCTTACGTCGCGGACGAAGAGCTCTGCGAGAAGGCCGTGAAGGAATACATGCACTAAAATTTACTTCAAAAAAGGGGCATAGAAATATGCCCCTTTTTTGAGCTGGATGCACCCCGCTGCGCGCACTCGCTTTGCTCGCACACTTGCGGAGCGCAAAGAATCTTTCCGACGCGCATGTCGTCGGAAAGATGATCTCAATTTATTTGCCGCCTGCGGGCGGCCTGGGCAGCCGCTGGCGGCTCTGCCGCCTTGCGGATGCCGCGTACCCCTTGCGGGTAAAAGTCTGCGACGCCCTTTTGATTCCTTCTATTTAGGGAAAGGACAACATTTACTATGAAAAAGTTACTGGTCAAAAACATCGGCCTGCTGGCGACGCCTGAGGGCAAATCCGCCCATCGCGGCGAGGAGCAGGGCAAGATCAAATTCTTAAAGGATGCGTGGGTGCTCATCGAGGACGGCATCATCGCCTCCGTCGGTACCGGCGCGGTTCCCGCCGTCGAGGGCGCGGAGGTCGTCGACGCGGAGGGCCACCTCGTCACCCCCGGCCTTGTCGACGCCCACACCCACCTCATCTTCGGCGGCTGGCGCCAGAACGAGCTGGGTCTCAAGCTCCACGGCGCGACGTATCTTGAAATTCAGAACGCGGGCGGCGGCATCCAGTCCACGACGAACGCCACCCGTCAGGCCAGCGAGCAGGAGCTCGCCGCCAAGGCCTCCAAGGCGCTCGACGAGATGATGGGCTTCGGCACCACCACGGTCGAGGCCAAGAGCGGCTACGGCCTTGCCACCGAGCATGAGCTCAAGGCGCTCGAGGTCATCAAGGACCTCAATGATCACCACCGCATGGACCTCGTCGCGACCTTCATGGGCGCGCACCTTGTCCCCGCGGAATATAAGTCCAACCGCGAAGAGTACGTCCGCCTTGTGTGCGAGGAGATGATGCCCAAGGTCAAGGAGCAGGGCATCGCCAAGTTCTGCGACGTCTTCTGCGAAGCCGACACCTTCACCGTCGAAGAGTCCCGTCAGGTGCTCGAGGCCGGTCTCAAGTATGGCCTGCGTCCCAAGATCCACGCCGACGAGATCGAAGCCATCGGCGGCAGCCAGCTCGCCGGCGAGATCGGCGCGATCTCGGCTGAGCACCTGATCGTCTGCCCGCCGGAGGGCATTGCCTCCATGGCCAAGGGCGGCGTCATCGCATGCCTGCTGCCCGCGACGAGCTTCAACCTCGGCGCGGTGTTCGCGCCCGCGCGCGACATGGTCAAAGCCGGCGTGCCCGTTGCAATGGCGACGGACTTCAACCCCGGCTCCTGCCCGTGCCTGAACATGCAGTTTGTCATCAACCTCGGCTGCCTCAAGTACAAGCTGACGCCGGAGGAGGTCCTCACGGCTGTCACGCTCAACGGCGCCGCGGCGATCGACCTTGCCGACAAGGTCGGCTCTGTCGAAGAGGGCAAGCTGGGCGACCTTGTCATCTGGGACGCGCCCGACCTCGACTACATCTGCTACCGCGTTGGCAGCAATCTTGCAAAAACCGTCATCAAGCGCGGCGAGATCGTGTAAGAGAACGGTAGAGGGAGAACATGATGGATCGGACTGACTACCAAATCCTCAACCTCCTCCAGGACGACAGCCGTTGCACGCTGCGCCGCATGGGAGACCTTGTGGGGCTGACGCCGCCCGCCGTGTCGGAACGCATTCGCCGGATGGAGGAAAGCGGCGTGATCCGCGGCTATCACATCGACATCGACCGCACGAAGCTCGACTGCAACATCACGGGCTTTATCTCCGTTGCGCTCGAGCCGGACAAGTACGACAAATTCTGCGATTTCTGCGCCTCGCAGAGCGCCATCATCAGCCACTATCACGTGGTGGGTGAGTTCAACGCGCTGCTCCGCTTCGCCGTGCGCGACACGCAGCAGCTCGACCAGCTTCTCTCCCTCATCAAGAAGTTCGGCGACTCGCGCACCTCGATCGAGCTCAAGACGCTCTTCGACAGCAAGGAGATCCCGCTGCCGTAACACAACATTCCCTTTGCACCAAGCAGGGCGGCCATATGGCCGCCCTGCTTTTTTGCGCGATCTGAATGTTCCCTTGCTTTTTTCGGGCCATTCCCGCGCATCTGTGTGTTGCGAAAAAAGGCGAAAACTGCTATACTTTAATTTACTGAATGAGCATCATTTGGGGAGGGAATCTATCGTGCAGCTTGAACAGAGGCAGACGCTGAGCCAAAAGCTCGTGCTGACGCAGACGATGCGCCAGTCGCTCGACTGTTTGCAGCTCTCCGCGCCGGAGCTCGCCGAATACGTGCAGGAAGTCGCGCTCTCAAACCCGCTGCTCGACGTGCAGTCGCCCACCTATTACGAAACTGAGCTTCCCAGCGAAGCCGCGCCCGCCGAACGCGAACCGCTCGAGGTGCGCGAGACGGACTCGTGGCGCGGCGTCACCTCCTCCGGTATGGAGGATGTGCAGGACTTCACCGCCTTTCTGACGCGCGAAAAAACGTTCCGCGACCACCTGACCGAGCAGATCGGGCAGATGAAGCTCGTCGACGACGAGCTTCTGCGCCTGTGCCGCTTTTTGATCGACTGCCTCGACGAGCGCGGCTATCTTGACTGCCCACTCGAAGAGCTGTCCCGCGAATTCGACATCCCGCTCTTCTCGCTCGAGCAGGCGCTCTTCGCCGTGCAGATGCTCGACCCGCCGGGCGTCGGCGCGCGGAACCTGTCGGAATGCCTGACGCTCCAGCTTGCGCAGGGCCGCTCGCTCGACCCGCTGGCGCTGAAGATCGCGCGCGATGGGCTCGAAATGCTCAGCAAGCGCGACTTTTCCGGCCTTGCCGTTCTGCTCGGCGTCAGCGTCAACGAAGCCAAGGCCGCTGCTTCCAAGGTGCTCGCGCTCAACCCGATCCCCTCGCGCAGCTTTGCCGGCAGCGAGCAGATCGCCTATGTCGCCCCCGACGCGGAATTTTCCGTGCAGCAGGGCCAGCTCGTCATCGAGCTCAACGAGCGCATTCTGCCGCGCCTGTCCGTCAACGCCGAATACGCCGCGCTGATGAACACGAGCGACGACCCTGAGGTCCAGCGCTACGTGAAAGAAAAGCTCTCCGAAGCACAGGCCCTCATCAAGGGCGTCCACACCCGCTGCGACACGCTCATACAGATACTCACGCTCATCGGGCGCGAGCAGCACGGCTTTTTCTGTGGCGGTGAGGCACTGCTACCCGTGACGATGCAGCAGCTTTCCGAAAAAATGGGCGTCAGCACCTCCACCGTGAGCCGTGCGGCGCAGAATAAATACATTCAGTTCCAGGGCAGGATCATCCCCGTGCGCAGCTTTTTCACCACGGCGATCCGCCCCGACGCGGCAGTCTCGTCCCACGCGGTCAAGCAGCGGCTGCAAAGCCTCATTCGCGCAGAGGACCCGGCCGCGCCGCTCTCGGACGAGGCGCTTCGTCTGACGCTCTTGGCTCTCGGCATCGAGGTCAGCCGCCGCGCCGTCGCCAAGTACCGCGCGGAAATGGGCATTCCGTCCTCGTCCCAGCGCAAAAAGCGCTGAGCGCAGGGCGCGATCCAATATTTTGTCAGGAGGAACATTCACTATGGCCAGCGTCTACGACCGCACCGACATCTACGACCTCTTCGACTCCCCGAAAAAGGATGCACAGACCCTCTCCCACTGGCAGACCGTTTTCGACGGCAGGCCCATTCGCTCGGCGCTCGATGTGAGCATCGGGACGGGCTCGCTCACGCTGCCGCTCGGGCAGCTCGGCGTCTCGCTGTACGGCTCCGATTTGAGCGACAGCATGCTCGCGCGCTGCCGCAAAAAGGCGGACGAGCGTGGCATCGCCATCGACCTGCGGCAGAGCGATTTCCGCGACCTGACGTCTCATTTTGACCGCAGCTTTGACTGCGTGATGAGCACCGGCAACTCCCTTGCCTACGTGACAAACAACGAGATCACCGGTGTTTTGGAGCAGATGGACGCGCTCGTGGAGCCCGGAGGCTACCTCTACTTCGACCTTCGCAACTGGGACCGTATCGTGGGGCAGAAAAAGCGTTTTTACTGCTACAATCCCGCCTTTCTGCCAAACGGCGACCGCGTGAACCTCATGCAGGTCTGGGACCATTTATCCGACGGCTCCATTGTCTTCAATCTTGTCTACACCTTTGAGCGCGATAACAAAATCTTCCAAAAAGAGCGTTTTGAGGAGCACTACCACCCCGTGCCGCAGAAATTACTGCTCGACAAGCTCACGCAGCTCGGCTATCAGGACATTCAGGTCAAGGCCTTCCCCGTGCAGTTCGGCGCGTTTGACATCGAAAACAGCGAGTGGTACTGTGTGCTGGCGCACAAAGCAAAATAATCATTGCCTTTTTCCGCAAAAAGGGCATGATAAGAAAGTCATATCACGCGCGGCGGTAAACGCCGCGCGTTTCAACAGGAGGAAAACTATCATGGACGGTATGAAAAATATCAGCAAGGCAGAGGTCCTGACCCTGCGCGATCAGGTCGCCTATCAGTCCGGTCAGGTCGTCAGCCGCACGCTGGCGCAGAACGAGCACGTGAGCGTCACGCTCTTCTCGTTTGACAAGGGTGAGGAGATCAGCACCCACGAATCCGGCGGCGACGCGATGGTCACCTGCCTCGACGGCGTGGGCAGGATCACGATCGACGGCGTCGAGCACATCCTGCACGAGGGCGAATCCATCGTCATGCCTGCGCGTCACCCGCACGCGGTGTACGGTCAGGAGCAGTTCAAGATGCTGCTCGTCGTGGTGTTCTGATCTTTTTATTTACCGAAAAGGTGCGAAAGCAGTCTGTTTTCGCGCCTTTTTCGCGCCTTTACCGCAAGGTGGCGCATTATCGCGCCGCATGCTTCTTTGCGTGGCCTGAATGAAGCTTCATCCATCGGCCCAATTTTTCGCTTCCGATTTTAACATATCATTTTCTCATTGATACTTGACAAAATGTAATGGCATGGTATAATGATGCCAATTTCCGCAGCAAAGGAGGCGATCGTTTGAACACCATGGTTACGTCCAAAAATGTCAATTTTGGAGTAAGCTGGCGACTGATCGTTGGCGTAGAGGGGCATTCGTCCGAATCTATGTCGTCGAAGCAGTCGGCAGCGGTTTGATCGACCTCATTTTCCAAGGCTCGGTTTGATTCGCTGCCTGCAATGATCGGCAGCATGGATCCGGTATGCTCCATTGATCTGGCAAAGCACTTGTGGAATGTTCCACAAGCATGGGAGTATCCCCTTGCAATGTCAGATCGCGGGAACAGACCGGTTTTTTTGTTACCCGAATCATTCAGGACGGGGCTTTTTTGCCCCACCGCCATGAAAGGAAATTTTTTACCATGAAACGCAAGCTCACCGCCAAGGAATACACCTATGTTGCCAGCATGCTCTTCGGCCTGTTTTTCGGCGCAGGTAACCTTATTTTCCCCGTGCACCTCGGCCAGATGGCCGGTTCCAACGTTTGGCAGGCCATTCTGGGGCTTCTCATCACGGGCGTAGGCCTGCCGCTGCTCGGCGTGGCCGCGCTCGGCATCAGCCGCTCCAACGGTCTTTTTGACCTGAGCAGCAAGGTCAACCGCCCCTACGCGATGTTCTTCACCTGCGCGCTGTATCTGACCATTGGGCCGTTTTTCGCCATTCCCCGCTGCGCGACGACGTCATTCACCGTGGGACTTGAGCAGGTGCTTCCGCAAAATGGCAGTAACACACTGTACCTGCTGCTCTTCTCAGCGGCGTTTTTCGCCGCGGCGCTCTTTTTCGCACTGCGCCCGGGCAAGATCCTGACCTGGGTCGGCAAAATTCTGAACCCCTGCTTTCTCGTCTTCCTCGCCATTCTGGTCGTCGTCGCGCTTCTCTCTCCGAGTGCGGCCATCGCGGATGTCGAGCCGCTCGGCGACTACGCGTCCCAGCCGTTTTTCGCTGGTTTCCTCGAAGGGTACAACACCATGGACGCACTGGCGAGTCTTGCCTTCGGCATCATCGTCGTGCAGGTCATCCGTGACCTCGGCGTGGACGATCCCACCGCTGTGGCGGGGAGCACCGTCCGCGCGGGCATTTTCAGCAGCCTTCTGATGGCGTTCATCTACATCGCCGTCACGATCGCCGGCACGCAGAGCCGCGGCGTGCTTGAAGCCAGCGAGAACGGCGGCACGGCGCTCGCGCAGATCGCACAGCACTACCTCGGCTCCGCCGGTCTCTTCATCCTCGCCGCCACGGTGACGCTCGCGTGCCTCAAGACCGCCGTCGGTCTCATTACGAGCTGCGCCGAGACGTTCAGCGCGCTCTTCCCCGACGGGCCAAAGTACCGCATCTGGGCAATCATTTTCAGCCTCGTGTCGCTGCTGTTTGCGAACCTCGGCCTCAGCGCCATCATCAGCTATTCGCTGCCGGTGCTGATGTTCCTCTATCCGCTCTCCATCGCGCTCATTGCGCTGGCGCTGCTCGGTAAATTCTTCGGCCACGACCGCACGGTGTACTGCTGGACGATCGGCTTCACGCTCATCGCTGCCGTTTACGATCTGATCATCGCGCTGCCCGAGAGCGTGTTCAACGCCATCCACGGTCCGGCCATCAAGGCGTTCGGTCAGCAGTACCTACCGTTTGCCGACCTCGGCCTCGGCTGGATCTGCCCGACGCTTATCGGCGCGGCCATCGGCCTTATTCTGCACTTCATGCGCGGGAACAGGGCCAAGGCGTGAACCCCTTACAAGTCAAAAATCCGTCCGGTCGATGACCGGACGGATTTCTTTTATTTATCGCGTGTTTTCGCCGCTCACAGCGTCGCGGCAAACTTCGTCACCGCGGCAAGGCCGTCTCTGAGCGTGTTGACGTCGCAGGCGTAGCCGACGCGCATGCTGTGGGGCTGCTCGAAGCAGTCACCCGGCGTGACGAACGCACCGGTCTCGTGGTACATGCGCTTGCAAAACTCGTAGGAGGGGATATCGAAATCGTAGTAAACGAGCGCGGTCGTACCGGCTTTGGGCTTGGTGTAGAAAAAGTGCGGATTTTCCTTGATCCAGTCATCGAGGATGGCGAGGTTCTCGCGCACGATGCGCTGATTGCGCTTGAGCATCACGTCGCTGTGGCGCAGGGCGATGGACGCGATCGCATCGTCGAACATGCCGCAGCTAATTAAATTGTAGTCGCGGTGCGACAGGAACGCCTTGCGCGCCGCTTCATCGTGCGTGGCGATCCAGCCCATGCGAAGGCCCGCGAGCGAGAAGACCTTGGACATGCTGCTGACCGAGATGCCCTTTTCGTACAGGTCGACGATGGATTCGCACCACTCGTCCTCCTGCGTCAGGTGGCGGTAGACCTCGTCACAGAGGATGTACGCGCCCACGCCGCGGGCGATCTCCACGATGCTCCCCAGCAGCTCCTTACTCATCAGCGCGCCGGTGGGGTTGTTGGGGTTGTTGATGCAGATCATTTTCGTCTCGGGCGTGACGAGGCTCTTGAGCTCATTCAGGTCGGGGAGATAGTCGTTTTCCTGCTTTAGGTTCATGATGGCGACGTCCGCGCCGATGGCCTCGGGGATGGAGTAGAGCTGCTGATAGGTCGGCATGATGCTGACCACACGGTCGCCCGCGGAAATGAGCGAGCAGAACACGTGATGGTTCGCGCCTGCCGCGCCGTGCGTGAGCACGACCTCGTCGGCTTTGATCGTGTGATAGAGCTTGGAAATGCCGCTGCGCAGCGCCTCGCTGCCCCAGATGTCGCCATAGGTCAAGCGCTGGGCGCAGAAGTCCTTCAAAAAGTCCTCCTTGTTCTCGCCCGTGAGCTCGAAAAGCTCGTCGAGCGAAACGGAGTCGACGCAGGTCTCGGCGATGTTGTATAGCGCACCCACCTCGTACTCGTTCATCCATTCTTCCACAGCAAAGGGCTTGATGTTCATATCGTTCTCCTTTTCTCTATAAAAAAGTAACAGCACCCACGACCCAGCCTTATCCGGTCGCCCGGAATACCTACGGCTCAGTCATGGATGCCTTTTCTCCCCGGCCGGTGCCAAAGGAGGCATTGATGATGAAGTTAATAGTTAGCTGAATTTGCCTATATGCCGAAAGGCCCGCAGAAATGCGGGCCTTTTTCATTTTGCAAAGGAGGACAAGACTATGGGAATTCTCGATGCGTTCGCTGCTGAAGACCGCGTGGACGTGAAGTTCTCGACTTTCTATGAACTGGTGAAGGGCTGTGCCGAGCGTGAGTTCATCACCAACGGACTGAAGCACAAAATTCCTCACGCGCACATTCTGGCAATGCTCGGCGAACTGCCGGAGCCGGGGGTCGCGGCAGATGTTCAGAAGGAGGCTGTAAGCAATGGAAACGATTGAATTTGACAAGCAGCCTATCGAGAAGGCACTTGAAGATTGGGGCGCTGAGATTACCGGTATCAACACCCTGCTCGGCTGCTGTGAGCTGCTGGCAGGTTTGGCTGAGGAAGCCACAGAGCTGGCGCAAGCTGCGCTGAAGATGCGCCGGACACTTGACAAGAGCAACCCGACGCCGATGACCACCGGCGATGCGTCCCGCAATCTGAATGAGGAGTTCGCCGATGTCCTGCTCTGTGCGGCGGTACTCGGGTTTGACCGCGAGGAGATCGCGCGTATTATTCGGGAGAAAGCTGCTCGATGGAGCACCAGATTGGAGGAGGGCTGCGATAATGTTTGAGTATCTGCCGGAACGTCCGCTTGAACCGCCCGAGGAAAAGCCCATCGCCTACTGCGATTACTGCGGCGGCGAGATTTACGAGGGCGAGACCGTGTACAACATCGACGGGCAGCTCATCCACGAAGACTGCTTGCACGACTTCGCCGATGACTACTTCAAGGACTGCAAAGAGGAGGCTGTGAGTTATGCAGAAGCGTATTGCTGACATCAAGAAGGACATCTCCGCGCACTCTGCCCGGTCCGCTTGGGACAAGGGCGTCAAGGGCTATGCGGTAGAGATGTTCGATGATTATTTGGACCGATTGCACATCACCGATGATTCGGTCCGCATCGGAAAGGTCGCAGAGGCCGACCTGCTGAACGGCGCTCAGAACTGGGAGCAGTACAGCTACGGCGGCTGCGCGGAGGTTTACGACGGCGACATCTGCGAGCGGCTCTGCACCGAATCCGAGAAGAAGAAAACCCACGGCGGCGAGCTGCCACTGATGGGCGAGGATTGGCTGACGGTTCAGGCCCGCGCTCTGCGGCAAGCCGCCCGAATCGTCATCCGCTACGCGAACAGGAGGGATTGAGGTGGAAAGACCACGGAGCTGGGTGAGCACGACGGTAACGCTCCCGCCAGAACGAGCGAACGTCTTGTGCTACGGAAAAAAGCACAACAACATTTACTGTGCTTTCCTTCACGAAGGGGTTTGGTTCTACTTCAAAGCCACTGGCCCGTTGGAGGCCATCGAGGACGAGATAACGCACTGGATGAACGTACCAGAATCACCACAGGATAGGAGGGACTAAGCCATGAGCCTGATTTCCAAAGACGCGGTGCAGGCCGCGTTTGACAACGCTGACCCTGATGTGCTGGCTGATTACGGGCCTGACTACGGGACGGAGAGTGGATTCTCCCGTAGCGCCGTGAACCGTATTCTGACCACAGCGTTTGCGTCCGAAAAGCATTTCGAGCCGGGTCAGGAAGTGTGGATTGTTGAGCGCGATGAAGATGGCGAAGCGCATGAGGTCGGTGGGTATGTGTTCCTTGCCGAAGTCGCGGGCTATGCAATCCTGTCTCCGTATGTGAACGACCACGGCGATCTGGAATACCTGCTTGACTACCACCGCCGGGACACCTGCATGGACTATGACGCCGATTTGCCGGTGGTGTATCTCGATGACTGCTATCCGTCGCAGATGGCAGCGCATCATGCACTTGATGAGGAGGTTGGAGAAGATGATTGTTGAAAGGCAGTATGTGAATCCGATGGAGATGACGTTCATCGGGAAGGACGGCTCGATGGGGCTGCGCCACGGCAAGACCTACCGTGTGTTGATGTTCTGTGCGGATGGGTATGTTTGGGTGAGCTGGAATGACCGCGATGATTGCATGAAGGTCTGTCCGTACGCCTCGCTGAATACCCTGTACGCCAACTGGAAAACTCCCGCCCCTAAGCTGAGTAACGAGGGTGCCTATAAGATTATTGCCAAGCACCTCTACCGCGCCCACAGGATGTACACGGGCGGTAAAACGCTGGTTATCCTCGCGGACAGTATCGAGGAGGCAACCGAGAAAGCTCGCGCAGCATTTGGCATCTCGGCCGTGATTGTGCGCCGCGTTGATGCCACCGAGGACCCGCAGGTTTACGAGGTGTGAGCTATGAAAATGACGCGAAAGGAGGCCGCGCACGTTCTCGAATGTGGAGCGTGGTGGGACCACCTGCCGGATGATATGTCTGACGCGGACATGAATCCGTTGCAGGACGCACTGGACGTTGCGCTCGCTGCCCTCCGTTGTGACTGGGTAGATGCCGAGAAGCAACCGCCCACGGAGGAGGGTTCGTACCTCGTCTGCACGAAGAACGGCGCAGTGACCACCGCTCGGTATTACTCACCCTGCGCGATTAGGCCGGCAGAGTGGCAAGGCAACCGTGACGTCGCCTATTGGATGCCGATGCCAGAGCCGCCTGTGCCGGTGAAGCCGCCGGCGGGTGCGGTACGTATCGCCAAGCTCGGGCGCAAGCGCATTTGGGTCGATGAGAACAACGACTTCGTAGCGGAGGTGAAGTGAGATGCAGAAGCAAATCGACATCTGCTCGACGTGCAGATTTGGCGTCCGCAACTATACATCAGTTATCGGCAACATCCCGTGGTGCTGCGAAAAGCACTGGCACTGCAAGCCGGGAAGTCTGGCGAGCGACTATGTTCCTAAGCCGGAACCGAAATTCGATGGAGTGAAGTATCGGCGGCACACCTGCCCGCACTGTCAGCATGAGTGGTTGGAAGACTGTGACGCCTCAGATTATCCAAACTACTGCCCAGCCTGTGGAGAGCCTTTGAGAAAGGAGAGCTGACCGATGAATCGCAAGACCGCTGACCGCATCATTGTCAAGAGCAATGCGCGCATGAAGATGGTTCTCGACTGGTACTATGAGAACAAGCACTGGCTTGACCGTGAGCCGTTCCTGGCACCGATGGAATCCGGTGTGGTAGAGCTGTGTGAGGAGCAGATTGAGTTCACCTTCGAGAACGTGCGCGGTGTGGTGGAGATTGCGATTTATCCCACGGTCCAGCCGGACATTCCGGCGTCCATAGTTTTCGACTACCTCCCGGAGCAGATGGATATTGCCAACCGCCGGGTCGCACCGGAGCTGGTAGAGCCAAAACGGTTGGCGCTCGATCTCGTGCTCCGGTATGATAAGACGCCGGAGAAAGAGGCGCTGAAGTACCACGCGTTGATGCTGTTCATGACCTACTATCGCGAAGTGGTCGAGGTCGAGCAGCGTGTTGAGCACCGGCCAGCCAAGACCAAGAAGAAAGGCCGAAAGGCGCGGCGGGTGCAGCCGCTCATCCGGCGGTTCTACACGCTGGCTGAGTTCGATGCTGACGCCCTGCCGAAGCCTGAACAGGCCAAACGGAAGTACACCAAGCCCGAGCACGAGGTCAACGTCAGAGGCCACCTGCGCCGGTACAAGTCCGGCAAGGCAGTCTGGGTCAAGCCCTCGGTTCGGTATAAGGGCAAGACCGCCCACCACAAAGAGTATGAGCTGTAAAGGAGGAGCAGCGAGATGAAAGCAACTGGACAAGTTCGTCGGATTGATGACCTCGGCAGGGTTGTTATTCCGAAAGAGGTTCGCAGGAGCCTCGGCATCCGTGAAGGCGATGCGTTTGAGATTTTTACCACAGAGGACCGGAGAGGCGTGGTCTTCCAAAAGTACAGTTTTGACACGCCGATTGCGGATGCACTGAAGTGCCTCCGTGTGGCGGTCGAAGACAGTGAGCTGTCCTGCCGCATGGAGTTTTTGCAGAGCATCACCGAGCTTGAAGCTCGGCTGAAATTGGAGGAAGAAGAATGATGGACGCGCTGAGATTTATCTTTTCGAGCTTCTGGATTTGGCTCGGGTTCACCACGCTGGTAGCTGTCGTGCTGAAGTATCTGGTGGACGCGATCAAAGCTATCCGCAACACACGGAACGTGAAGATTTACACCTTCGAGAACGGGAACCGCACCGTGGAAATTGAGAACGCGACCAAAGCAGACGTTGCCGACGCCATCGGCACGTCTTCCGGCCAATTCGAGTAAAAGTGATTTTTTCAGAATAATTTTCTGAAATTCACTTGACCAAACCACGATAGCGTGGTATAATGTAAGAGTAGAAACCAAACCCCAACAAAAGGATGTGAGACTGATGATTAAGAACTACGCGCCCCAGCCGTATGACGGAACGACTGCGCTTCCGCAGTATGTCACCGACGTGAGCACGTACACGCTGATTGGAGAAGTCCCCGGCGGGTATAAAATCACACTGGCCGAGCTTTCCGTAGGCAGTTCTGTGAGCGCGGGAAACCCGCTCACCCACGCCCTGTTCAAGAGCTACTCTGACCACGGCGAGCAGATGAAGGTAGTTCGCGTGAGAGCAAATGGCGTAGACGGTGAAGTGACTGCCGCAGTGAGCGCCATGCGGATGGCGGGCGTTGAGTTTAACCCCGCCCTGCCCGTCTCCTGTGAGACCGTCCTGTACGCGCTGGGCGCATGGATGCAGGAGCACAACCCGGAAATCACGTCAGTGACGCTCGTGTCACAAAGCTGTCATTGACCTGTCAGAGAGGCGGTGCTAAAATGGTATCGTGTAAAGTCTGTATCAGGCACCACGCTCGGCATCCGCCTCGGTTCGGATTGTCCTCCTTAACGCTCGGATGCCGAGCGACGCCCTGATTTTCAGGGGCGCTGATTGAAACAGAAAGGTGCTGATACGATGATTTACACAAGCAGATTCTCAAACCCGGAGCTGAAGACCGGGAAATACACGGCCATTCGCATTTCCGTCGGAAGCCCCCGCTGGAACATCGGCTACCAGATCGCGGGAGCCATCAGCGAGCTGATGCCGAAAGGCATCTATGGGAAGTACGACAACGACAAGGCCGCGTATGAGGCAGCATACCGTGGTCGGCTGGATTACTTCGGCGTCCAGCATATTCGCCAGTTGCTTGCAGCTTGCGAGCAGCCTGACAAGGACATCGTGCTCTTGTGCTACGAGGACGTCCGAAAGGGTGAGAGCGACTGGTGCCACCGGACGATGTTTGCCAAGTGGTGGTTCGAGAAAACAGGTGAGGTAATTCCTGAATTGCCTGACCCGTCCACACCCAAAATCTCGAAAGCGAAGATGAAGGCAGCGGTCGAGCAGACCACACTGTTCTGATTCTCGAAAACGGCAGGATGGCTTATCGCTCCACCTGCCGCTCATGCGGACTTAGTTCAACGCCAGAACCCGCTGCTCCCGGCAGCGAAACGCCTGTTCAACTCAGGCAGTCCGCTCCATTTGAATAGACAGGAAAAACCGTCAGTTCAAAGCTGGCGGTTTTTCTTTTGCATACAGAAGGAGGAAGGAGAATGTTTCACGGCTCGCTGCCAGACAGCGTTCAGCAAATCATGGGCGACTGCATCCGCGATTGGAAATGCACAGACATTTACGTGGGATGCTCCGGCAACTTCACCATTGAGCGTATGCTGAAGAGCGTGACCAACGCCAGACTGCACGGGAACGACGTGACGATTTACTCCTGCCTTCTCGGTCGGTACTTCTCAGGCGCTCCGCTCAATGCCCGGTTTAACGAGAACTACGAAGGCCCGATGGAGTTCATTCAGGAGTATATGAAAACCGACTTGGACATCGCAACGTGTGTGCTGCTCCTGTCGAAGATGAGCACGTACCTTGGCTCCAAGCCAAACCCGTACTACGTTCGTATGATCGAGGCGTATAAGGACCAGTGGCCGGAGCTGTTCGATAAGACCCGCACGAAGTTGGAGAAGGCCGGCCAGTTCCTCGACAGCTTTTACGCGGGGGATGTCATCGGCTGGGTCGATGACGTGCCGAAAGACCAAGGCTTCGTCTGCTACCCGCCGTTCTACTCCGGCGACTACGAGAAGATGTTCAAGGTCATTGAGGGCATCATCGCGTGGGACCCGCCGGAGTACGACATGATTGACAAGGACAAAATCTTCGAGATGTTCCGTAAGCTGACCGAGCGGGATTATTTCATGTTCGGTACCAACGATGAGTTGGAGGAGTTCTCGGACTACCTCATGGGCATCTCGCAGACCACGAACAGGGGCGTCCCGCTGTATGTGTACTCCAAAGCGCCGAAGTCCCGCATCATCGTCCCGCACCAGCAGGTGGCGAGCCTGATGGTGGAGAGGCTTGGGAAGGACGAGGACATCGGCGACACCATGCGGATTGTCCCGCTGAAAAGCGAGAACTTCCGGGCGCTGCGTTCGCAGTACATGAACCCCTACATCAAGCCCGGCAGCGAGACTGCGAGCTTCGGGGTGCTGGTGGATGATAAGCTGATTGGTGTGTACGCCTTCTCAGCCTCCCCCACTCTGTCCAACTGGGATAAGCACATAGAGACGCCCACAATGTACCTTCTAAGCGACTTTCCCATCGCCCCCACCAAATATAAACGCCTCGCTAAACTCGTCTTATACGCGGCCCTAAGCCGTGAATCAAAGCTATACGCAGAACGCTTAACCAACCACCGCATCCGTTCGCTCGTGACTACAGCCTTTACCAAGCGGCCCGTGAGCATGAAGTATCGCGGGCTGTTCCAGCTCCTGAACAAAAAGCAGCTCCCCGGTGTCGATGAGGGCGAAACGGATATGTCGAAAATCTACTACAACTCCGGCTACCAGCTCAACTACGGTGCGCCTATGGGCCAGTGGACGTTGGCTGAGGGGTTGGAACTTTGGAAGAAGAAGCACTCGCAGATTGGTGCTAAGGAGGACGAATGATGAATGTATTCACGCTGGAAATCGACCCGCGAGAAATAAAGCTGCTGGAAACGAACGCCCGGTACATGAAGCATGAGGAGTTCAACCGGCTGGTCGAGAATATCCGTCGGGATGGTAAGCTCACCTCCACCCCGTTCTTGTGCAAGGATGACGATGGCCGCTGGCTGTGCCTGTCCGGGAACCACCGGACGAGGGCTGCTATCGAGGTAGGGCTGCCCACCATCACCTGCCTTGCCACGGATGACCCGCTCAGTAAAGAGCAGCGGATTGCTATTCAGCTCTCCCACAACGCGATTGCCGGTCAGGATGACCCCGCCACCCTGAAAGCTCTGTACGAGCAGATTCTGGACACGAGCCTGAAACAGTACAGCGGTCTGGATGACAAGACGCTGGCGCTGCTCGACAAGTTTTCCAGCATCAGCATCTCGGAGGCAAACCTGACGTTTCAAACCTTGTCGCTGGTGTTCCTGCCGGACGAACTTGACGCGGCGAAAAAGGTCATCGACGAGGCGAAAGATCGCGCGAAATCGTCCAGCGATGTGTGGCTGGCTCGTATGGCCGACTACGACGCTTGGCTGGACGCGCAGGAAACTGTTGGCTCTGCCTACAACGTCAAGAATGTGGCTACGGCGGTGGAGCTGATTCTGAAAATCTTCCAGCGCAACGTGACGCAGTGCTCTGAGGGTTGGGTCGAAACGACGGATAACAAGAGGTACGTACCTATCGAGACGGTGATTGGCAAGACCAAAATCCCCGCCGAGGACGCTAAGGTCATCAAGAAAGCCTTGGACACGATGGTAGGCTCCGGCCAGCTCGATGCCAAGGCGTTGTACAGCGGCCTTACGCAGCTCTGCCAGCAGTACCTCGACAGTAAGTAGGAGGTCTGATTTTTTAGATGGCTAATGTCGTGTACAATCAGAAGTTCCACGATGACTGGGCGTGGTCACTCGCCATCCGTGGTGCTACTGACGCTGAGATTGCCGAGGCCATGCACGTCTCACGAAAGACGATTTGCTCATGGAAGAATGAGCATGAATCCTTCGCAAATGCGCTGGCCGAGGGTAAAGAGATTGCTGACAGCAAGATTGAGCGCAGCCTGTACCAGTCAGCGCAGGGCTACTTCGTCGATGAGGAGGAACGCTTAATCGAGGTCAATAAGGACGGCACAACCAAGCTGGGCGACCTGAGAACGAAAAAGCGTTACATCCCACCGAGCACTACGGCCCAGATATTCTGGCTCAAAAACCGGAAGCGCGAACACTGGCGGGATGTATCTAAGACCGAAGTTACCGGCGCTGATGGAAAGCCCTTGGAGTTCCAGCAGGTGCAGGTATATCTCCCCGAAAAGGAGGAGGTGGAGTAGCGCGTGGAGAAGGTTGTGTTCCGACCGCAGAAAGGCAAGCAGGAAAAGTTCCTTGCTTGCTCTGCCGACATCTGCATTTACGGCGGGGCTGCGGGCGGCGGCAAGAGCTATGCACTTCTGCTCGAACCGCTACGGCACATCGGCAACAAACAGTTTGCTGCCGTAACCTTCCGACGCACTAATCCGCAAATCCTAAGCCCCGGCGGTCTCTGGTCCGAGAGCTTCAACATATACAGCTTGCTTGGAGCTACGCCGAAGTTATCCCCAAAGCCGATGTGGGTGTTCCCGAGCGGTGCCACGATTACGTTTTCGCACTTGGAGATGGAATCGACCAAGTACGATTGGCAAGGCTCGCAGATTCCGCTCATAATGTTTGACGAATTGACGCACTTTTCGGAGAGCGTCTTTTTCTATATGCTGTCCCGTAACCGCTCGATGTGCGGCGTAAAGCCATACATCCGGGCGACCTGCAACCCTGACGCTGATAGCTGGGTAGCGAACTTCATATCTTGGTGGATTGACCAAGACAGCGGCTACCCTATTGAAGAACGATGCGGCAAAATACGCTGGTTCATCCGCAGGGATGAGAAAGTGTATTGGGCCGACAGAAAGCAGGACCTGTGGGAGCAGTTCAACCTGACAACTGATGAAGAAAAGGCCGAGCCTCGCTCGGTGTCATTCATCAACAGTACGTTGCAGGACAACAAGCTGCTCATGCAGCGCGACCCCTCGTACTTGGCAACGCTGAAGGCGCTGCCTACCGTGGAGCGAGAACGTCTGCTCTACGGTAACTGGAAAATCAAGCAAGCCGCCGGCCTCTATTTCAAACGGACGCAGGTACGCAATATGCTGCCGTGTGCCCCTGCCGATGTCACATCCTACGTAAGAGCGTGGGACCTCGCGGCATCACCGGAAACCGAGAAGGGCGACCCCGCGTACACAGCTGGTGTGCTGATGGGGAAACGCGCCGACGGCAGTTTTGTCATCATCGACGTCATCAACAAGCGGCTGTCTGCCAGCGATGTGCGGGCCTTGATAAAGCTCACCGCCGAGGTGGACAACGCAAAGTATGGCAACGTCCGGGTGCGGCTCCCGCAAGACCCCGGACAAGCCGGCAAGGACCAAGCGCAGAGCTTCGTTCGCTTGCTGTCCGGTTTCAGTGTTCGCACAGAGCCAGTCAGCGGCAGCAAGGAATCCAGAGCCGAGCCGGTAGCCGCTCAGTGGCAAGCCGGCAACTTCGATGTGGTTGTCGGAGACTGGAACGAAAGTTACTTTTCCCAGATGGAGAGCTTCCCGGCCAGTAAGTTCAAAGACATGGTGGACGCTACCAGCGACGCCTTCTCTGAACTGGAACGCAGGTCGGAATTCCACTTCTCCTTCTAAGCGAGGTGCAAGATGAGGATTTTTAACATTGAGATCGGAAAGCGCCGGGTTCGTGAGCAATACACGGACAAGGCCGGCAGCTTCGTCTCACGTTGGAGCAGACCCCCAACTTTGAACACAGCCGAATGGCTGAATATGTTCTCGAAAAGCCCCCGGCTTGCCGTCGTGGACAGGATTGCCAGCGACACTGCAAACATCGGGGGCAAATTACTGCGCGTTGAGCCGGATGGCACGGAGACGGAAATCACCAGCCACCCCTTCCTCCGGTTCATGGACCAGCCGAACCCGCTCTATGAGATGACCGGTTCGGCCATCTGGCGGCTGCACGAAATCTACCTTCTGCTGGTGGGCGAGAGCTTCTTGCTCATCGAGCGGGATGACGATGGCCGGCCCGTGGAGCTATGGCCTGTGCCGCCGTACTGGGTGAAGATGACCCCATACCTCGGAAGTCCGACGTACCAGATTCTATCCCCCTCTGGCCTGACAATGGACGTGCCGGTGGACGATATGTTCGTGATGAAGCAGCTCAATCCGCTTGACCCATTCCTCCGCGGCCTCGGCGTCGCGGAGAGCATCGCGGACGAGGTGGAGATTGATGAGTACGCCGCGAAGTTCCAAAAGCGGTTCTTCTATAACGATGCCGAGCCGTCCCTTGTGTTCCTGATGCCGGACGCCACCAATGACCAGAGTGATGCGTTCATGGCCCGGTGGAATCAGAAGCACCGGGGCGTTGAGAACAGCCACAAGGCCGCAGCCCTCACTGGAAACGTCGATGTCAAGGCGTTCGGGTCGAGTGACACCAGAGAGCTGGGCTTCACGGAAAGCCGAATCGCTATGCGTGACGCGGTGCTGGAACACTTCGGTGTCCCCCGTGAAATTATGGGCATCACCGAAAACAGCAACCGCGCCACCGCAGACGCAGCCCAGTACATCTACGCCAAGAACGTGCTCACACCGCGAATTCAGGCACGTGAGGAGGCCATCAACAAGCAGCTCCTCCCGATGTTCGGGGACGGGCTGGTGTGGCGCTTTGACCCGGTAGTCCCATATGACCAAGACTTCAACAAGGCCAAAGCGCTGGACGCCTACAATGCGGGGCTGATTACAAAGAATGAAGCCCGCGAGCTGCTTGACCTGCCCGACACCAAGGGCGGTGATGTGTTCAAGGTCTCCATAAACGACCTGTTCCTGACAGAGAGCGATGACCCCGCTGCGGTCACGCAGGCCATGTTCCAAGAGGACATCATCCAGCCGGTGGATATGCCTGATGCGAAAGGCATTAAGTCTCGCCGGCGGGTAAACATCTCCGCGATGCTGCGGAAAGAAGACCAAGCCGCTCTGAAAAATGAGCGGCGCTTTTTGACCGCAGTCAACAAGCATTTCTCCGACCAGCGGGCGGCGGTCACGAAGGCTCTTGGCCTCACGGCCAAAGCCGACGGCGATGACCCGCTGTTCTTCCCGTTACAGGAGTATCTGCTGCCGGATGGCACGTTCAGCCCTGAGCTGTGGGCGATGCTCTCCGAGGAGGACCAGCTAAAACTCACGGACGCGATTGCATCCGGCTTGCTCAACTGGACAGACGAGGCCAGAAAGCTGATTCAGCTACTCACGCCATGCTGGAAAGCAGCCTATGAGGACGGCGCGACGGTGGCTGGGGATGCCTACGGCTTCGTGGAAATCCAACGGCCTGAGTTCGTGTCTGCCGCCAAGGTAAATGGCGGCAAGCGTGTGGTTGGCATCGAGCAAACCACAAGAGACAATATCGCCCGCATCATCTCGCGCGGTATCTCGGAGGGCAAGAGCCAGATCGAGCTGAAGAAGGAAATCCAGTCTGAGATGGGCAGCACGGAATCTCGTGCCAAGCTCATTGCTCGGCAGGAAACCTCGACGGCCCTCTCCACAGGCCAGTTCGATATGATGAAGGCTGCCGGTGCCGCCACAAAGACGTGGCACCATAGGCCGCAGAAAAACCCGCGTCCCGACCATGTTGATATGGACGGCGAAACCGTCGGCATCGACCAGCGGTTCTCCAACGGTCTGCGTTTCCCGCGTGACCCGGAAGACGGACGCGCAGAACAGCTTATTAACTGCCGGTGTTATCTCACCTACGGCGGTTTTTAAGATAAGCCCTAAACTCTGAGGAAAGGAGGTAAATCCGTATGGCACGAATGGGTAGACGGACTTCTGCTCATGGTCAGAAGTCGGACAACCCGACACACGAGTACAAATCGTTTGTGTTCCAGTTGGAGGACGCGAACGAGGAAAGCGGAGAATTCTCAGGCTACGCCGCCGTTTTCGGCAATGTCGATAGCGGCAGGGACGTAATCGAACGAGGCGCGTTCTCCAAAACCATCAGGGAGGATTTTGACCGCATCAAGATTTTATCGCAGCACAATGACTGCGACCTGCCAATCGGCAAACCGCTCGAACTGCGTGAAGATGAAAAAGGTCTCTATATCCGGGGCAAAATCAGCGACACGCAGAGAGGGCGGGACATCAAGACGCTGCTCAAAGATGGCGTCTTGAACGAACTCTCGATTGGATATGACGCGATCACTGCTGACTATGATGAGGAGAACGGCATCCGGCACTTGAAGGAAATCAAGCTGTGGGAGGTCTCCATCGTCACATGGGCGATGAATGACCAAGCCAAAATTGATGAGGTCAAGTCGCTTGCGGAGGAGCTGCGGATTGAGGCAAAAGCTGGTAAGATTACCCGCTCTCGGCTCAATGCGCTGAAGCCCTTCATTGCAGTTGTCCGCGAGCTTGTGGATATTCTCGGTCCGCTGTTGGAACCCGCCGCCCACCTTGATGACGAAGGTGAGGGCGGCGATCCGCAACCCCCGAAAAACCCCCAGCCTCCGAAGAAGCCGAAACAGGCTTCCAAGAAGGCCAAACCGTCCGACATCATTTTTGAGATTGTCCCCTAAAACTATCAGGAGGTAAACGAATTATGAAACTGACCCAAGAACAGCTCGCCAAGCTGATTGCAAAGGTGTTCTCTAACCTGACCGCCAAGTTTGCAGAGGCTGGCAAAAACGTGAACGACATCACCGCCGATGACATCCTTGCCGAACTCTCCGCTGTGCTGGAAGAGATGAACGCCGGTGAGGGCGAAGGCGCTCCCGCTGGTGACGGCGAGGGCAAGGGCGAAGGTGAAGGTGCTCCCGCCGGTGAGGGCGAGGGCGAAGGTGACGCCGAAGGCAAGGGCCTTGACGGTGACGAACTCATCGGCAAGATTATGGAGGCCCTGTCTGGTGTGCTGGCTACTGGCGATGAGGGCAAGGCTGGTTGCGGCACCCGCCGTGGCGACGGTAAGAGCGGCGGCGCTGCTGGCGAAGGCAAGAGCGCTACCGGTCCTTCCGCTTCTGGTGCTCCCAAGGCTGCGCCCCAGCGCAAGTACGCCAGCCTGTTCCTGTCCACCGGCGCATCCCGTGACGGCAACGGCGGCAGCGGCTTCAAGGCCCGCATCGCATCCATGTCTGCCCCCGAGCGCCGCAAGGCTGCTTACGGTATGTTTGGTCGCGCTGTGAAGTGCATCCATGCTTCCGGTGGCGACATTGACCGCGCTGCCTTCACCGCCGAGCGCAAGTTTGGCGATGCAGAGATGGCCCGTGAGTTCAAGGCTCTGTCCGTGACCTCTCCCACCGACGGCGGCTATCTGGTCCCCGAGGTGTATGCCAACGAGATTATCGAGCTGCTGTACCCCGCGACTGTCATCTACAGCCTTGGTGCTCGTAGGCTCGGTATGGCGAACGGCAACCTGAACATCCCCAAAATCAAGACCGGCTCCCGCGCCATGTTCACCGGTGAGAACCGCGCCATTCCCAAGAGTGCTCCCAAGTTCGGCAACCTGAAGCTGTCCGCGAAGAAGCTGACCGCTCTCATCCCCATGAGCAACGACCTGCTGCGCTCCACCAACTTCGATAATGACGTCATCGTCGGTCAGGACGTGACCAAGCAGATGGCTCTGGGCGTTGACTGGGGTGCTCTGAACGGCACTGGTGGCGAGTTCCAGCCTCTGGGTATCACCAAGAACAAGGGCGTTCAGAACATCGACGTCACCGCGCTGGATAAGCTGTATGCCAGCTCTGCTGGCGTCCTGACCGCCGCTTTCCCCAACTACCTCATCGCCTCCGTCCTGAAGAACAACGTCTACGCTGACGGTCTGGGCTTCGTGTTCAACACCAGCGTGGAGCAGTTCTTCAAGTCCCTGCGCGATAACGTGGGCGGCTTCATCTTCGCTCAGGAGATGAACGAGAACGGCACTCTGGCGGGCTACCCCTACCGCACCACCAACCTGCTGGAAACTGCCAGCGGCAAGACCTCCATCATCTTTGGCAACTGGAATGACCTCGTGATCGGCGAGCAGGGCGCTCTCGAAATCGAGACCAGCCGCGAGGGTGCGTGGACTGATGATGCTGGCAATCTGGTCTCTGCTTTTGAGAACGACCAGACCCTGATTCGTGCCATCAACAACGTGGACACCGGCCTCCGTCACGACGAGAGCTTCGCTGTGGCGACCAAGGTCGCTGTTCCTGTCTAATCAAAACAGGAGGTAGCCTAAGATGAAAAGAGAACTGATTCAGAACGTCAAGGTTCAGCCCTATACTTCCGGCGCAGCCCTCGACAGGACCGGGTTTCTGTCCGGTGTCATCGGCGCGGTCATCGGCACTGCTGGCGCGCTGACCCTGACCATCACTCACAGTGATGATAACAGCTCCTACGAGGCCGTCACAGACAAGCTGGTCTTCCCCGAGAAGCAGACCGAAGGCGGCACCTTCACCACCGAGGAGCTGGAAGTGGGCGACGTCGTGAATATCGACATCGACCTGCTCGGTCTGAAGAACTACGTGAAAATCACCGCGTCCGGCGCTGCTGCTACCAGCACCACGCTGGCCGTTGTGCTGGGCGACAAGCACGTCCAGCCCGTGTAAGGAGGGCCGTACCATGCCGAGGATTTATAAGCCTGTGGGTCCGACCAGCAACAAGGCTGCCGGTCCCAGCGCCACAAAGACCCCGGCTGCGGCTCCCGCGCCGGAGGTCAAGAAACCGGAAGTGAATAAGAAGACGGAAACAGGCGGCGAGAAGTAATCGCCGCCTGTCTGCATAGGAGGTCTATATGCTTGCAGATAACGCATTAACGACCCTCGACCGGATGAAGCTGATGCTGGGTCTTGCAGACATCGAAGACGAGAGAACGGATGAGATTATCACGCTGCTGATTAACAGAGCTTCATCGTGGATCGAGCGGCAAATCGGCAGGCATTTAGGCCGACACTCGTACCACCAGTGGTATGACGCAGACGGCCAGCAGGAACTCGTCTTGTTGGAGTACCCCATCATCAGCGTCGAGTACGTCAAGCAGGAGGGCAAGATTGTTGACCCGGAAACCTATGACTACGCTCAGACCGGAGAAATCGGGGTCATCTACCGAGACAAGGGATGGCTAAAGGCCGGGTATCGAAGGGGTCTGGCCTACGACATCGTAGCGCCCATGAGGGTCATCGAGGTTAGCTACACGGCTGGTTATGTCCTGCCGAAAGATGCTACAGCTGATGACCCTCAGACCTTACCTTCGGACCTTGAAGGGCTGCTATGGGATATGGTGTCGCAAATCTACACCAACTTGCAGAACGGCTCTCAGGGCCTGTCTTCGTTCTCCATCTCGGACGTGACTTGGAACTTCGACAAGTCCATTCCGGAATCGTGGAAACAGCTCATCAACCTGTACAGGAGGTATTGATATGCCGAATATTGATGCCATCCTCTCGGACTTCCTACGGCTAAAAGCCGCCTGTGAGGAAATGTCCAGCAAGAAGATTGTGGTCGGCATCGTCGGCGAGGTGGATTCCGAGGTTTTGAAGGTCGCAAGAATCCATGAGTACGGCACTGAAAAGATGCCGGAACGCTCTTTCCTCCGCGCCAGCTTTGACGCTGACCGGGAGAAGCTCGGTTCCCTTGTCTCCGAACAGGTGAACAAGGTGATTGATGGGAGGGCGTCTGCGACAGCCGCTGCAAACGCCATCGGCGCTCAGGCAGCGCAGATGGTCCAAAACTTCATTGACGATAACCGGGTCAAGCCGCCGTCCAACTTTTCCAAGAAGACGCAGCACACCACGCTGTACGAGACCGGTACGCACATCCGGGACCGCATCGCCTACAAAGTGGAGGAATGACCTATGTTCTACAACACTCCGAGACTTCCGAGGGCGCTGCTGCACATTCTGACGGTAATAAAGCGCACCTACGTGCGCGGCCCCGGAGGACAGTCAAAACCAGTTGATGAGACGGTCACGTCTTTCTGGGGCGTGGTGATGCCGCTGTCTAATTTGGACTGGAAGCAGCTACCGGAAGGGTCGTACACGCAGAACTCTCAGAAACTCTATACGGATGACCCCGTGGACATTGAGCCGGGACAAATCATCCTCGACACATACGACGGTCAGCAGTACACCGTCAAGCAAGAGCTATCCCACAACTCCATCCACCCGATGCACCGCTATCTTGTGGAGGGGGTGAAGAAGGCATGACTTTTGAACAGGCGCGGAACGTGATTGTGGCAGGGCTGGAAGCTCACCTCGGGCATCCGGTAAATCTCTCCGAGCAGATCGCTGATATGCCGGAGTTCCCGTACTGCTACTACAGCGTTTTGGCTCCGCGCATTTCCGACCATTGGTTCGGACTGCGTGAGGTGGTGAGCGAAGGCGAGGAGTTCAAGCTGGTTCGTTCTGAGCCGGTATCGGCCACGCTGTCCTTCACCTTTTGCAGTATGAACCGTGAAACTGATGACGGGTACGTCTTCGGAGAAGACGAGGCGCTGTCGCTGTGTGAGAAAGCCCATGGCTTTTTCCTGCTGAACGGGCGCAGTCTCTCGACCGAACACGGGGACATCGTTATCAGCAACGTGGGCGCTGTCACAAATCGCACCAGTTTTCTCGTGGAGGATTCCGTTCGCCGCTACGGGTTCGACATTCGCATTTCCTATGTGCGGACTGACGAAGTGCCGACCACCACTGTGCTGCGTCCGGGAGCCACCCCGGGAGACATCAAAACCTAAGAAGGAGGAACGCCTTATGGCAAAAGACGTAATCGTCGTGGTGCAGCGGGACGCGCTGCCCACCGAGAAGGAAAGCCTCGACATCCTGCTCGTGTCTACCACCGGCGAGTACCCGGTTGATACGTACCGCGACGTAGCGAGCGTTGAGGCTGTCTACGGGCCTGACGGCCCCTGCCCCAATGCAAAAATCGTTCGCAAGGCGACCACCCTGTTCAATCAGGGCAAGACCACCCTTGCGGAAACCCTTTTGGACAAGTTCAAGATTGTGAGCTTTGCCCCGCCCAACGCGTCTCCTGCGACCACGGCCTCCTTTGCCGTGACGTTCGCTGGTGCGCCATCCATCGAGGCCAGCAAGACCCTGTGGGCGCGGATTGGCGGGGATGACAAGGCAGTTGTCGAAATCACGACTACTGATGCTGTCACAACCGCAGAGCAGCTTGCAGCTCTGTTCGCCGACACCAGCTTTACCAAGGGCGGCAAGACCTACACAGCTGCCGTTGAGGGCGCTGTGGTGCGCTACACCGCCACTGAGGGCGGCGAGGCTGACACCATTCCCGAGATGGTGGACGTCTTCGAGGATGAGCTTCTGAGCGCCCCTGTGGTGGTCGAGGCGGCTGCCGAGTTCGTGAATGGCACGGACATGGTGAGTGCCGCTGATAACCTCATCAACGCCATCAAGCAGTTCCAGTCCGACGTGGACAACGATTGGTACTACCTGCTGACTGACCGGGACGAAGATGAGTATGTCATCGCCCTTGCCAAGTTCGCGGAGGCCAGCGAGCCGTCCGAAGCGGAGCTGGGCGCTGGCGTCGAGGACCACCGAAAGTTCTACATGGGCCAGACCAGCAACAAGAAGTTCGCCAGCGTGACCTCCCGTGCTGCTGTCATCTACACCGATGAGCAGTATCTGAGTGAGGAGCCTGACGCCTCCTACACCGGCAACGTCGGCCCGTTCTACCCGAAGTCCGTGACGTGGAAGTTCAAGCGCCCGCAGGACGGCAACGCCGACACCAGCGAGGGCGAGAAGCTCATCTCCCTGCCCAAGCTGACCGAGGGCGAGCGCGATGCGCTGCTGGAAAACCACGTCAACTATCTGACGGAGGAGTACAAGCGGCAGTACGTTAAGGACGGCACCTGCCTCGATGGTGAGTTCATCGACATCGTGCTCGGCGCGGACTGGATTGCAAAGCGGATGCGCGATCTGCTCTATGATATGCTGCTGGAAAACGCCAACATCAACTACGGTGATGACGGGTTCGGCCTTATCGCCACCGCCCCCGCTCAGGCTCTTGCCGAAGCTGCGGACGAAGACCACAACATCATCGCCAGAGACCCGGAGACCCGTGCCGGTGTGTTCACCATCAACATCCCGAAGTACGCGGACAGCACCGATGAGCAGCGCCGCAACCGTGTGATGCCTGACATCATTTGGGAGGCTCTGCTGTCCTGCGCTGTGCATCAGGTAAAAACCAAAGGCGTCCTGCGTGTGTCGCTGTAAGGAAGGAGTGAGAAACCATGTTGCAGACTTATGACCCCATGAAGGTGAATATCACCTACAACAACCGGCAGCTCCGTATGTTCGGTGACAGTATGTTTACCCTCGCCCGCGACGAGGATAACGTCACGCTGAAGAAGGGTGTGAAGGGCGACAGCACCTACATCCTGAACGCGAACAAGGCCGGCAAGCTGACCATCACGCTTCAGCAGGATTCTCCCGATGTAGCCTTCCTCGAACAGTGCGCGGAACGCAATGTGATGGCAAACCTCGCCATCACGGATGCCAACGACAGCGGTTCTATGTTCTTCGCGCAAAACGTCATGGTGTCCAAGCTGCCCGACAGGGCGAGAGCGAAGGAAGCGGCAGATGTGACCATCATCTTCCTGATTCCTGACATCATGCTCAGTAACTGAGCTGGGCAGTTAGGAGGCTATTCATGATTGAGAAAGTAAACCCGTCCCACCCGGACAAAATCGCTGACCGCATTGCCGGCGCGATTGTGGATTTGGCCTATCAGGTCCAGCCTGACCCGAAGATCGCGGTGGAGGTCCTCATCGGGCATGGCGTGTGTCACGTCATTGTTGAGACCTCTGCTCCGCTGCTCATGCCGGAGGCAGTCAGAGCCATCCACAACGCCATCCGGCGCATCGCAGGTCTCATCCAGATTGACCTGACCATCGTGCCACAGGACACCCACCTCGCAAACAACCAGAGCGAAGGGTTCCGCTGCGGCGACAACGGCATCTTCAAGGGTGTCCCGCTCACGGACGAGCAGAAGACGCTCGCGGCGATTGCCCGCGACATCTACGCCGCCCATCCGTTCGACGGCAAGTACATCCTCGACGATGACCGGCTCATCATCTGCCAGAGCAACGCGGCGAAGGCTGACATCGAGAAGCTGTACCCGACAGCGGAAATCAATCCGCTGGGCGATTGGACCGGCGGCACCGACGTGGACACCGGCGCGACCAACCGCAAGCTCGGCTCTGACATGGCCGATTCCGTCACCGGCGGCGGGCTGCACGGAAAGGACCTGTCCAAAGCGGACGTGTCCGTCAACATCTACGCCTTCCTGAAGGCGCAGGAGACCGGCGAGCCTGTCGAGCTGTGCTGCGCCATCGGCGATGACGCCATCGACGGAAAGCCCTACGAGGAAATCGTGGAGATCGCCCGCCAGTACATTCAGTCCGTGGGAGGCTTCGAGGCTTTCGCGGAATGGGGCCTGTATTGACCCCAGCCCAACCGGAACACAGGTGGAACATTGACTGGAACATTTGAATTAAAGTCGTGATTTAGACACGAAAGTCGAAAGTCAGGGCGCAAAGTCGAGCAATGTTCCACCCAATGTTCCACCTCGAATGTTCCGTTGTTCCGTCAATGTTCCACCCAATGTTCCACTTGCAAAAACGCGAAAACCCTTGATATTACTCACTTTTTTCATGTTTTCTCTATCAAATGGAACATTGGAACATTGATAACTAAATACACCTAAAAATAGAGGGATTAGAGGAATTAGAGGAAAACACACGTCCCTAATTCGCCTAATTCGCGCAAATTATACGCGCGCACGCGCGCGAGAAGGAGGACACGACCTATGGCCCGTACAAAAACCGTAACCGTGGGTGGCACTGATTATCAGCTTCAGAGCGTGACCTACTCTTGGTACTCCAACCTGACAGACCTGTACATCAACCCAGCCAACGGCAGAAAGAACACCGCGAAGTACGTGGACGCTCTTATTAAGGGCTGCGTCACCGCACCGGCTGAGGTAGCCAAAGGCGGTTTGAAATACTTCGACGAGCAGGATGACCTCGCGACACCGAGCGAACTGGTGCGCGAGATCGAGAACTTTCTTGCGGAGCGAAATAAATCCTAAGACCGCAAAGCGCCGAGCGCAGAACAACGAGCGTCTGTGGAGGATGGTCTTCTGCATGAGCGGCATCAGCTACTCAGAGCTGAAGGCTATGGACCTGTACGACTTCGCAGAAGCTGAACAGGCCCGCATCCTCTGGCAGACCGAGTGGAATAAAAAAGACTGACCGAAGGGAGGGATGAACCGTGGATGAGGCCCGCAGCCTAACATATAGCATCAATGTTGAGGCCAACACCTCCCAGGCTGAGGCGAGCATACGGAATATCACGAGCAACCTCGGCGGTCTGGGCGGCAGCACAATCAACATTGATGCAGATACGTCTCAGGCTGAATCGAACATCCGAAATGTCACAAGCGGTCTTGGTGGTGTTCAGACACAGGCCCGGTCCGTCGGTTCGGCCTTCCGCAGTTCCTTTCTTGACGGTATCGACAGCGGCAACAGCTTCTCGTCCTCCCTACGCTCCGGCGTAGGCGGGGCGTTCAGCTATGTCACTGGACAGGCCAAGGGGTTTGTCAGCAGCGTAGCGTCCAGCGCGTCTGAAATTGGGAACAAGTTTGCCCATCCAATCTCGACCATCAAGAACGGGTTGGGCAACGCCATCCAGAACGCGAAAAGCCGTTTCATTGAAATGGCCCGCAGCGCTCAGCAAGCTGAGAACGCAACCGGTGAACTGGGTGACGCCGCAGGAGAGGCCCGCCGCAATGTCTCCGAACTTGGAGACGCGGCAGACGATTCCGGTGGAAAACTCAGTAAGTTTGGTGGAATTCTGAAAGGCGCTGGGGCAGCAATCGGCGCGGTGAGCGCCGCCGCTGCCGCCGGCGCTGTTGCCATTGGCAAGGCCGTTGTGTCGGCCTATGCCGAGTACGAGCAGCTTGTCGGCGGCGTCGATACGCTGTTCAAAGACGCATCAGGGAAGGTGCAGCAGTATGCAGCAAACGCCTTCCAGACCGCCGGTATGTCTGGCAACGAGTACATGAACCTCGTGACCAGTTTTTCCGCGAGCTTGATTAACTCTCTCGGCGGTGATACCAACCTTGCTGCGGACGTGGCAAATCAGGCCATCACGGACATGGCCGACAACGCGAACAAGATGGGCACCGACCTCGGAACCATCCAGAACGCGTATCAGGGCTTTGCCAAGCAGAACTACGATATGCTGGACAACCTGAAGCTCGGTTATGGCGGTACGAAGACCGAGATGGAGCGGTTGCTGGCTGATGCCGGTAAGCTCGCTGGCACCACGTTCGACATCAACTCTTTTGCTGATGTGACCGAGGCCATCCACGTCATCCAGACGGAGATGGGTATTACCGGCACTACGGCGAAGGAGGCTGCTGAGACAATCAGCGGCTCGTGGGCCAGCACCAAAGCGGCCATGCAAAACCTGTTCGCCGGCCTCGGCAACGAGAACGCTGACATTGGCAAGCTGGTGAACGACGTCACGAAGAACTTCAGCAACGTGGTGAAGAACGTCACCCCGATTGTTGAAAACCTCGCGTCCGCGCTGCCGGAGGCGCTGGGTCAGGCCATCCCCGCCATCAGCGGGCTGATGCCGCCCATTCTCGAAGCGGTGGCGGGCATCTTTGATGAGGTGCTGAGTTCTATCATCGGGCTGCTGCCCGAGTTGGCTCCGGTGGCTGTAGACGCTGTGCTGATGATAGCGCAGACCCTCGTCGAGAACGTGCCGGTGATTGCAGACGCGGCCATCCAGTTGGTCAACACGCTGATTACGTCGGTAGGCCAGATGCTCCCGACGCTCATACCGGAGTTCGTGAACGCCATTGTGTCGGTGGCGACCTCGCTCATCGACAACATCCCGATGCTCGTCGAGGCAGGGATGCAGCTCCTGAGCGGGCTGGCAGAGGGCATTATGACCGCCCTTCCGCAGCTCATCGAGCAGCTGCCCCTCATCATCGACGGCATCATCGCAGCTCTGACAGAGAGCCTACCGCTCATCTTGGAACAGGGCGCGACCATCATTATGAACCTCGTGCAAGGCATCGTAGACACGGTGCCGCTGCTGCTCGAACAGCTCCCGGTCATCATCGAATCGCTCATCACGTTCTTCACGGAGAATATGCCGCTCATCTTGGAGCAGGGCATCCAGATCCTGACGAACTTGGCGATGGGCATTGTTCAGGCTATTCCGGCTCTGCTGGAACAGCTACCGGCCATCATCACGTCGATTGCTGACACGCTGGTGGCGAATATGCCGATGATTCTTGAAACCGGTATGCAGCTACTGCTTCAGCTCGCAAGTGGTATCATTCAAGCCATCCCGCAGCTCGTGGCGCAGTTGCCGCAAATCATCTCGGCAATCGTGAGCGGCATCGGGGCGCTGATGAGCGGTATCGTCAACGTGGGCAAGAGCATCGTGCAAGGTATCTGGCAAGGTATCTCGTCCATGATTGGCTGGATAACGGATAAGGTCAAAGGCTTCTTCAGCGGCATCGTTAATGGCGTGAAGGGCTTGCTGGGCATCCACAGTCCGTCCACCGTATTCTCCGACCAAGTAGGTAAGAACATGGCCCTCGGTGTTGGCGAGGGCTTTGAGAAGACGATGGGCGGCGTCAAGAAGGGCATCGAGGGTGCTATGCCCACCGAGTTCAACTTGCCGTCTGTCAACGCGCCGAAGGTGGATGACGTCACTTATGGCGTCAACCCCGTGGTCAACGGCTTCGACCCGGCGGCTGTCAATGGACAGGTCGCACAGGTCGCACAGGTCATCATGGTCAGCCCTGAGCTGCTGCGGCTGCTGGCCGACGGCGTGGGCGTCACCCAAGTCACCGGCCCCGAGCAGCCCGCCCCTGCGGGCGACGAGGGCGGCTCTGGTGATAGGCCGCATCCGGTTGACATCGACACTGGCGACCCGGACTTCCCCACGGACGGCGGCTCTCCCGCGCCGGCCTTTGCGCCGGCCATCACGGTCAACGTGTACGGCGAAGTCTCCGAGGAAACCGTGGACAATATGCGCGATTCTCTGCGCGATACCGTCCGTGAGCTGTACGACGAGTTCCGCGAGGAGGAGTTGCAGCAGATGTCCCTGAAGAACCAGTATTCCTTCTAAGGAGGTGTCGAAATGGCTTATACGCTCACCGGGCGAAAGGGCGGGACGGTCCGTTTCGTGCCTTTTGAAAACGGCGTGGTCGAGAAAGAGAGCGAGAGCTACAGCAGCTCTGTGACCTCCAACCCGGTGGAGGACGGGGCTGACATCAACGACCACGTGAACAACGCTGCGGGCCAGCTTACGATTTCAGGCACCATCGTGGGCGGGGACAGCGCCATCAACGCGCTGAAGGCCATGCGGGAATCCCGTGACATCATCACGTACACCGGCGTGACCCGCATGACGAACCTCGTGTTCACCAGTCTGAAGTTTGACCGCAGCTACAAAAACCGGAACGGCGCGTCCTTCTCAGCCACGCTGAAGCAGGTGCGGCTCGTTTCGTCTGAGTTCGTCCCGATGGATTCCGAAGTCCTGATGTCCAGTCAGGACGCCGGCAAGACGGACAACCAGCAGCTGGCGAAAACCGCAAGCATGGGAATGACCACCGCCTCCCTGCAATCGGTCAGCTCTGCCAGTGCGGAGCGTTACAGGGAGGCATACGATACGCCGAGCAGCTCTGCCCCGCTGACGCGGAGCACGGGCAGCTACGACGGTCTGGCAGTTTGACAGGAGGTGATAGAGTATGGCGCTGCAACTGATTGACCTGAACGAAGACGTTGAGTACATCGACATTGACGTGTCGAAGGTGCCGTACTCTTTCTCCATCAAGCTGACGGATAAGACGTACACATTCACCGTCAAGTACAACGAGGTCGGGAAGTTCTTCACCGTTGACCTTCTTGACCTCAACGGTGACGTGCTTGTGTTCGGAGAAATCATCCGGTATGGCAGGGCGTTGTTCAACGTCGTGGAAGACGAGCGGTTTCCGCTGCCGGTCATCATCCCCGTCTGCATCACGGGTGAGGCAATCTCCGAGGTGACGCCTGAGAACTTCGGCAAGGAAGTCAAGCTCTACCTCTACGAAAGGAAGGTGGAGTAAGATGGCGTTTTGGATTCGGGAAGCTACGCTGGTCATCGGGAACAAGAAGTACACGCTCGGCGAGCTGGACTTCAAGTTTAGCATCCCGTTTGATGACAGCGATGAGCCGCCGGTGGCGACGGTGACGGTGACGAACCTCTCCGCAAATACCCGCGCCAACATCAAAAAGAACGACCCGGTTATCCTGAACGCCGGGTACGAGGGCGATGTTGGCTGCATTTTGATTGGAAAAGTGGTCGGCTTGAAACACAAGCAGTCCAACACGGACTGGACCTCCACACTGACCGTCCAGCCCTGCGCCGACGAGATTCTCGGCAAGCTCATCAACAAGACCTACGTGCAGAACTCCAAGGCGTCAGCCATCGTGAAAGACCTGCTGAACATCTTCGGCGTTGAGGTCTCGAAATGCGAGCTGACTACCGACGTGAGTTACCCGCGTGGCCGGGTATGCCGGGGCAATCTGAAGCAGGTGCTGACGGAGATCGTGGTGAATGAGTGCAAGAGCCGCTTTATCATACGGACCACAGGGCAAATCTACATCACCAAGGCCGATGATGGTATCGACAACGGCCTGACGCTCACACCGGCCAACGGACTGCTTCGGGCCGATGAGGAGAAGGTGCAGATTCCGGTGGAGACCGACCTGAACTCTCAGACCACAGGCGAGGACCGGGACGAGGACACCATCTCCCGCTCCTGTCTGCTCAACTATCGTGTGGCTACCGCAGAGGTCATCAAAATCCAGTCGGCTGACCTGAATGGCCGCTTCATTGTCGTGGAAGGCAAGCACAGCGGCGGCAGGACAAGCGACTGGGAGACCTCGATGGAGCTGAGGCCGTATTAGGAGGTGAGCCGATGCCGAACGTAAAGCCCTACAACTACCAGCAGATTCACGACCGGCGGCTGGCAGAATCCATCTGTGTGGCGGCGGTCGTGTCAGTCACGGCGTTCGACCCAGCCAAAATGACGGTTGACGTCCAGCCCCTGTCCAAGCACTTGCAGAACGGCAAATATGAGAGCCAGCCGCCTATTCTGAGCATCCCCGTCGCTTGCACCCGCAGCGGCGGTTTCATCATTCGCCCGTGGATTAAGGCGGGCGACGTGGGCGTGGTGCTCTACCTCGACCACGATATGGACAGCACCGTGAGCGGCGGCAAGGAGGCCCAGCCGCTGACCGAGCGCAACCACGCCACCACTGACGCCGTGTTTATCGGCGGCATCGTGGCGGGTAGCTATACGGTTCAGGGCCTCCCCAGCGAAGCGCTTGTCCTCGCAGCGGATGATGGCAGCGTCTACGTTGCGGTCACAAAGGGCGGGGTGCAAATCAAGGGCGACGTCCACGTGGAAGGCCAAATCACGGCCTCGAAGGACATCGTGGCTGAGGAACGTGTCAGCGGGGCGCACCACACACATCCCGGCGATTCCGGCGGCATGACCGGGCAGCCTATATAGGAGGTGGCGGCGCATGGAAAACATGACCCTGCTGATTGACCCCGACACTCGCGACTTGGTGCTGGATGACGAGGGCCACTTCGCGAAGATTTTTGACCGCGACACTACGGTCCAGAATGTCCGACACGCCCTGCTGACGTGGAAGGCCGAGTTTTTCGCCGATGCTGTCCACGGCACCGATTATGAACGGATTCTTGGCGTCAACCAGAACGACGTGGACGAGGAAGAAATCAAGGAAATCATGCGGGAGGCCATCTTTCAGGAGCCGGACGTTTCCCGCATTGATTCGATGACCGTCTCCTATGACGGCAGGAGCGTCTCGGTGGCCTTCACCGCAACGCTCGTCAATAAAGAGACCATCACATTGGAGGTGACAGCATAATGGCGAAAACCACAGACTGGGGCCTGACTGACGCCGGTTTCAGACGCCCCACCTACGCAGAGTTGCTGGACGCGCTCGAATACAAAGCGCGTGAGCTGTTCGGCTCCAAAGCCAACCTGACCGTGCGCTCTCCGCTGGGTATTTTCCTGCGGATTTACGCTTGGATGCTCAACCTCCTGTTCTCCACCCTCGAAGACGTCTACAACAGCCGGTTCGTGGACACGGCGGTAGGCCACAGCCTGTACAACCTCGGACGGGCAATCGGCCTACGGCTGCTCGGGGCGCAGAAAGCCGTGGGCTACCTCACCTTTACCGGTGAGATAGGCACGGAGGTCCCGGAAGGCTACCTCGCAGAGACGGTTGCGGGGCAACAGTACATCACGCTGCAATCCGGCGTCATCCTCGACGGCAGCATCACGCTCCCAGCCTCCGCTGTGGTGGCCGGTCCAGATGGGAACACGGACGCCGGTACGATTACCATTATCACCAATCCGAAGACAGGCATCACGTCGGTGTCCAACGCCGCGTCGTTCGAGGGTGGGCGTAACACTGAGACGGACGATGAGTTTCGCGCCCGGTATTACGTTTCCACGGATTTTGCCGGTGGCGTCAACCTTGACGCCATTATCGCCGCGATCTATGAAAATGTCGAGGCCGTCATCGCTGTGACCGGCGAGGAGAACGACACCGACGAGACCAACGCCAGCGGCCTGCCGCCCCACTCCATCGAGCTGGTGGTGTACGGCGGGTTGGACGAGGAGATCGCCAAGTCCATTCACCGCAGAAAGGGCGCGGGCATTCAGACCTACGGCAATGTGACCGTGCCGGTGGTAGACGCCGCCGGTAACATCAAGAATATCTGTTTCAGCCGTCCCGCGCCGGTGAACGTTTGGGTGAAGGTGTTCAATCTCCAAACCGACAACACCTTTCCGCTGGACGGCATCGAGCAAATCAAGCAGCGGCTCGCGGAGTATATCGGCTCCGACACGCGCGGCGGCTTGAATATCGGCCAGAACGTCATCTGCGTGGCCCTCCCGACGGAGGTTTTCAAGGTCCAAGGCGTCGTAGACTTCGACCTGCAAATCAGCTCTGACGGGGAGACCTACAGCTGGAAGAATATCACCATCGCGGCTCGCGAGAAGGCGGTCACGAATGAGGATATGGTGGTGGTCGAATGAGCAATAAGTTCCTCTCTAAAATGCTGTACGCGCTGACCAGCGCCTACAGCCGAAAAGACTACGACAACGTGCAGTTGGGCCTCCCGCTGGAAACCAACATTGGCAAGCTGTTCTCCATCCTTGCATGGGGCCTCGAAACTGTCGAGGAGCAGGCCGAGCTGGTACGACTGTGGGATGACCTTGACTATGCCTGTGGCTCTGTGCTTGACCGCTATGGCGCGAACTTCGGCGTTAAGCGGGTCAGTTCTGACGATAGATTCTACCGGCTCGCCATCAGGGTGAAAATCATGGCGCAGCTCTCGGGCGGCGACACGGACACGGTGATTCGGGCAGCAGCTATGCTGCTTGATGTGGAGCAGAGCGATGTGCTGCTGGAAGATGTGTTTCCGGCCAAGATCGCCTTGTATGTAGACACCAGCCTGCTGTCTCCCGACCGGGAGGAGCTGATTGAGCCTATCGCCTACGCTATCAAGCGGATTTTGGTGGCGGGCGTCGGTATGCGGCTCTACCTCCGTACCTACCGCACCTACCGCTACGACCTGACCTTGCTGCGTTGCGGGTTCGTGGACACGGACGTGTCTGCCGTGCCGGTGGGCCAAGACAGAGAAAGCACAGATGTGCTGGGCGTCAACTTTGGCGGGTATTTGGGGGCAAAGTTCGCGCCTCCTCCGTTCAGTGCTGATAGGACCGCCCAGATGCCCGTCCAGCTCTCGCGTGGAGCCGTTCAGACGCCTACCCTGACATCTACCCCGCCCGACGTGAAAAGGGCGCACAGAGGCCGTCAGGACGGTGCAGGAGGGGTTGTCTATCACACGCACATCAAATCCAAGAGAATTGACTAAGAAGGAGGAGCGATTATGTCCAAGTTTGAAGACGGGAGCTACGGTTCCCTCACCGGCGTAAGTCTGATTGGCAAAGTCCTCGCGGGTAGATGCTCGATGAAGTACACGAGGGCGGCGGCGGGCAGCGGCCAGATTCCCGAAGGCATGACGCCGAAGACCATGACCGGGCCTGCCGGGTATGTCATGGACGCGATGATTGCCGCCGTGACAAACCCCGTGGACGGCGAGTGCCAAGTCACGGTCCAAATCAAGAGCGACAATGTGGAGACGGGCTTTTACCTGACGAACATCGTGCTCTTTGCTGAGGACCCGGACGAGGGCGAAGTCCCGTTCACCTACCTGTCCCTTGAAAATGAGCCGGAGTGGATTCGCCCTGCAAGCTCCATCGTGGGCAAGCTCGCCACGTTCGACCTCATCGCGGCGGTGGGCGACGTTGACGCCGTGACCGCCATCATCGACCCGGAGGCAATAGCCACTGTCGCCCACGTGCAGCAGATGATTGCCGACCACAACTCCGACCCCAACGCCCACGGCGGCAGTCTGGGCGGCGGTGGCGATGTGGCCGAGGTCGAAATCACGATTCCCGCCGCTGGCTGGGCCAGCAGCGCGGATTTGGAAGATGCAGAAGACATTGTGGAAGGAGAGCTTTATCTGGACCTCCACGTTGAGGAGGCTGTTGAGGGCTTGATTCCGCAGGTCATGTTGCATAAAGCCGCCCAGAATATCGCAAAGGCAGCCGGCATGAGCACATCTTCCCGTGTGCTTGACGGCGCTGTGCGGTTCTGGGTGCAGCAAGCGCCGACGGAGGACATGGCGGCTACCCTCGTGTTGCTGTCTGCCGACGGCGGCATCAGCGGAGGGGGTGGCACCTATGTATTGCCAGTAGCAACTAAGGACCGCTTGGGCGGCGTAAAACTCGGCGACGGATTCTCCACCACGCCCGATGGCACACTCTCGTATGAAGGCTCCGGCCTTCCCGACGAGGCCATCGTGACCACCGGCGACACGGAGCAGATGCTTGACGAGGTGTTCCCGCCCGAGGAAGACGAACCGCAAAACTAAGAAACAGGAGGAGACCAAAATATGGCTTATGACGAGACCAAGGTCGTAAACGTAAAAGCCCTGAAGGACACGGCGACCCGCATCAAGACGGAATATCTCGCCGCGATTTCCAAAGCGGGCCATGCCCGCTTCCAGAAGTCCGATACCGTGCCTGACGCTGGCACGGCTGAGGAAAACGTGCTGTACCTCGTCCACAACGATGAGACCGGCCATTACGACGTGTACGCCCTGATTGATGGTGTGGTCGAGCTGCTCGACGATACCACCGTCAGTCTGGACGGCTACGTAACCGACGATGATCTGGCTGAGGCGCTCAACGGCGTGGGCGGCGGTGCGGTGTACACCGGCACCAAGACCGACCTTGAAGCGACCGACGCTTCGGTCATCGAGGCGTACTTCACTGAGCACAGCGACATTACCCCGAAGGCCGGAGATATGTTTGCTGTGGTCACTGTGGTGGACAGCATCACCTATGAGATGACCGCCTACCGTTTCGACGGCGAGGACTGGGTGAGCATCACCGGTAATGTGGATGCCGACAAGGTGATTATGCCGGAGAACATCACGCTGGCCGGCAACTACACCCAGTTCGGCAACCTGACCAAGAACGCGGACGGCACCGCCACTCTCAGCTCTAAGGGCAAGAGTGTGCTGGACGTGTTCACCGAAATCCTGAGCAAACGCCTTCAGCCCACTATCACCGCCCAGCCCAGCATCAGCGGGTTCAACCTGTCCGGTGCGAAGGCTGTGGAGGCCGGCACCTCTCTGGCGTCTGCTGCGTACACGGCAGGCAATCTGAACCCCGGCAGCTACCAGTACGGCCCGGAGACCGGTGTCACCGCCTCCAACTGGGTGGTGCAGCGTATCACTGACGGCGGCACTGAGCAGATTGCCAGCGTGGACGCTGCCAGCCTGAGCGCCGGTTCCGATAACAATGGCGGCAATGGCTTTATCATTGGAGACCAGGGCGGCGAGAACGTCGTGGCGTCCCTGAAGTACAAGGCCATCGCCACTCACGGCGCTGGTGTGACTGCCAACGACAACCTCGGCAGCGCCTCTGACCCTGCCGTGAACATCGCTTCCGGTACGAAGGAGAAGACCACCGGGGCCTACACGCCCTACCGGAACTACTTCTACGGGGCCACCACAGAGAAGCCCACCGTTGACAGTGCCTACATCCGGGGTCTGACCAAGAGCAACAAGGCGTATGCCGCCGGTACGCTGACTATCAACGTCCCTGCCGGGGCGCAGCGTGTGGCCATCGCCTGCATCGCTGGCAAGACCGGCGTGACCAAGGTCATCAACGAGACCGCGATGAACGCCGACGTGACCGGCACCTTTACGCAGTCTTCCGTCAATGTAGAGGGCGCTGAGGGCTACACCGCCGTTGCGTACAACGTGTGGGTGTTTGAGCCTGCTGTGCCTTACGAGAACGCCGCGACCCTGAAGGTCACGCTGGGCTGAGAGGAGGGAATGAAGTATGGCTATCAACGGTTCTGACAAGAGTTTTGCCTTTATGGAGTTCCCGCTGAGTATGTCCCGGCAGGATGCTTTCCCGCTGGACAAAAACTCGGTGTTCTACTCTATGTCCGACGCGCAAACCTACGCACAGACCAACCCGACCGCCTATGTCGGTCAGGTCATCGCTGTGGTGGAGGAAGGCGTCTCCACCGTCTACCAGATTAAGAACGCCGCCGGCGAGCTGGAAGCTCTCGGCACCGGAGACCTCGAAGGCGACGTGGACGCCATTGTGGATGACCGCATCGCCACTGACGGCGAAGTCGCTGAGATGATTTCCGAAATCTTTGGCTCGGAAGACCCCGAAGCCTGAGATAATACCAAAACTTATTAGGAGGATTTTATCATGAGTTACGATGTCAACAAGCTCACCAAGCTCGGCCATCTGAAGTCTCTGGCTACGAACCTGAAGGCTGCTATCCCTACCAAGGTCAGCCAGCTCACTAATGACGCCCAGTATCAGACCAACGCGCAGGTAGCTCAGGCCATCCAGACCGCTATCGCTGCCACCGGCCATGCCCACTTCGAGAAGGTGGACGCCGTTCCCGAGGCTGCCTCCGCACAGGACAACGTGCTGTACCTCGTGCTGAACGAGGAGACCCAGCACTACGACATCTATGCCAAGGTTGAGGGCGAGGTCGTTCTGCTGGACGATACCACTGTTGACCTGTCCAACTACGTCCAGAAGGACGGCGACAAGGTGCTGTCGGACAACAACTTCTCCGATGCCGATAAGACCAAGCTGGACGGCATCGCAGAGGGCGCGAATAACTACACCCACCCCTCTCACACCGCCGCTGCGAGCGGCTTCTACAAGGTGACTGTGGATGAGCTGGGCCACGTGACCGCTGTGACTGCCGTCACCAAGGAGGACATCACTGGTCTGGGCATCCCCGGACAGGACACCACCTACCAGAAGGCTACTGCCGAGGCTGATGGCCTGATGTCCAAGGAGCACTTCTCCAAGGTCGAGGGCGTCGCCGCTGGTGCGACCAAGGTCGAGGCCAGCACTACCGTTGGCAACATCAAGATTAACGGCACTGAGACCCCCGTGGTGACTATCGCCACCGACGGTGAGGTCGCTGAGATGCTGGCCGAGGTTTTCCCCACCACCTAAGCAGTAAAGCCTGAAGGACGGGCAGACGGGTGGGTCGTGGAGGGTTGCCTGTCCCTCAGCCATATTTAGGAGGTGATACACATTGGCAGTTGTAGCCTTTAACCATCTGAAATCTCTGGCGCTGAAGGTAAAGGCCGAGATCGCCGAAGTCGCTAACGCGGCTGCGGACGCCTTGGAGGAACTTGAAGCGCAAAAGCCCGATAAGGCGCAGGAGGTGTCGGCGACGATTCCGGTAACGGGATGGTCAGCGGACACCAACGCCTATCCGAACTACTATGACCTCACTGCTGCCGGCGTGACCGAACATGACGAAGCGAGGGTCAATCCTGACCCCGCATCCGTCGCTGTTATGGTGGCCTGCGGCTTTTGCCCGACCTGCGAGATGCTGGACGGGAAAATCCGATTCCGTGCCTTGCAGGTCCCGGCCAGTGCCATCTCTGTGAGGTATCGGATTCAGCAAGGAAAGGAGTAAGCCTATGGGCAACTATGGAAGTGTGAACGTACCCGGCGTCAGCGGCCCTGAGCTTGAAGCGGTTCGCGCCATCGCCAACAGCGCGTTGGAGAAGGCAAACGAAGCGCTTGAAGGGGGCGGCGGCTCCGGGTGTGTTCTGAAAATCACGTTCGACGCTGAGTTCGCCGGTCAGGAGTACACGGTCACTGACGGCGCGGGAGACACCAAAACCGGCACTGTGCCGGAGAGCCTCGTGGATTCCGTCAGCGTCAAGAACTGCAATACGGAGTACACTGTCAGCGCGAGCACCGCGTCTGGCGAGCAGTATTCCGCAACCGTGACCACCGGTGCGTACTTTGGCCAGTATGAAGTCACGCTGGCCGTGTTCACCGCGACCATTACTGTCACGACTGCCCCCAGCGCGGAGGCAAAGGCTGTCCTCGGTGGCAGCGCCTACACCGCAACCGCCAACGGCAGCGGCGTGGCTGCGATCTCGGTCAAGAAGGCCGGCAAATACACGGTAAGCGCCACAATTTCCGGCAAGACCTCTGCGTCCGTAGAGGTCAACGTGACGGAGGCCGGCGAGAACTACACCGCCACCGTCAAAATCCCCATTGCGGCCATTCCGTCTCAGGGCGAGAGCTTGACCTACACCGGTCAGGCGCAGACCCCCACGTTCGACGATTACAACAGCGCCGAGCTGACACTGGGCGGCACGACCAGCGGCACCAACGCCGGCAGCTACAATGCCAGCTTCACGCCGAAGTCCGGCTACCAGTGGAGCGACGGCACGACCACCGCCAAGACCGTGGCGTGGAGCATTGCCAAGGCTGCTGGCTCTCTGAGCCTCAATCCGACTTCGCTGTCGCTGAACGGCGATTCACCTACCGGCTCCGTCACTGTGACCCGTGCGGGTGACGGTGCGATTACCGCCACGTCCGGCGACCCCGATGTCGTCAGCGTGTCGGTCAGCGGCAACAAGGTAAACGTCACCGCGCTCGATGAGGGCAACGTGACCGTCACCGTAAAGGTCGCGGCTGGCACGAACCACAACGCTCCCGCCAACAAGACCTTTACGGTCAACGTGACCAACATGGTCCACATCTACGGCGCGAGCTGGGATGGCAGCAGCACGACCAAGTGGACCCGCACCGATGAGGCGGCGGGCTTCACTGACCCCGTTCCGTATGTGCAGGGCGCAAAATCCTACAGCTCCCCCTTCGACGATTTGCAGCCGTGGGCGGGCATGGTCAAGAGCGAGCGCACCGGCGGTACGATGGTCGCCATCCCGAAGTTCTGGTACAAGCTGACCCAGAACGGCAACGGCCTGAAAATCCAGATCGCCGACAGAGCGCAGAGCGGCTTTTCTGTTTCCCCCGCCCACATGGACAGGGGCGACGGCAAGGGCGAGCGCGATGTCGTGTACATCGGTCGTTATCACTGCGGCACGTCCAGCAACAAGTCCACCAGCGGGCAGCGCCCCAAGGCGAATATCACTCGCTCTCAGGCTCGCTCGACTATCCACAGCCTCGGCGCGAACATCTGGCAGATGGACTTCGCCATGCGGTTCACCATCTGGCTGCTCTACATCGTAGAGTTCGCCGATTGGAACTCTCAGGCGAAGATTGGCTACGGCTGCGGCAACGACAGCAACACCGAGAACATGGGCTACACCGACAGTATGCCGTACCACACCGGCACCACGAAGAACTCCCGCACCACCTACGGCTGCGGCACTCAGTACCGCAACATTGAGGGCCTGTGGGATAACGTGTATGACTGGATGGACGGCTGCTACTACAACGGCAATGGCCTGAACATCATCAAGAATCCCAGCCAGTTCAGCGACAGTGCCAACGGTGTGAACGTGGGTACGCTGACCAGCGGCTATCCTTCTAAGTTCACCGTGAGGTCTCAGGCTGGGTTCCCGGTGTTCGTGCCCTCTCAGTCGAACGGCAGCGATTCTACGTACTCGTGCGATTACTGGGACTTCGACTCGTCGAGCCCGTGCCTCTGCGTTGGTGGCGACTACTACCAGCACACCAACCACGGCCTGTTCTGCGTGTACTACAACGGCACCTCGCTCTCGTACGCGTACATCGGCTGCCGCCTCCAAGAGCTCCCCTAATGGGGGAGTTTGAGGGGGCGAAGCCCCCTCATAAGGGACCCGCGCCGTAGGCGCGGGGACCAACCGGGGCTACCTGTGCAGTGCCGATGTCATCGTTCTGGGTTACGTGCGATAACTGGAACTTCAACTCGTCGAACCCGTGCCTCTACGTTGGTGGCAACTACAACCAGAACACCAACCACGGCCTGTTCGTCGTGAACTGCAACGGCACCTCGAGCTCGAGCGCGAACATCGGCTGCCGCATCCTTTTTGTGCTTTGCTTAATCCTCCATTTCACGGCACAGGTAGTCGCGCACCCCTTGGTGAAGATAAGCAAATTTGGGGAGCGGGTTAGTACACCTCTGCGGAGGCGCTGGAAAGCCCGTACAGCTAAAAGGAGGAAATATCCCTGTGAAGCGAGCAAAGAATCTCTTTGAGAAGCTCGTATCTGATGACAACCTGCTGCTTGCCATCGACGAGGTGAACCGCACCCACCACTGGCGTACGCACCACCGTCCGAACTCCATTACCGCATGGGTGGAGGAGACGAAGGAGGAGCGCGTCGCGGAGCTGCGGCAAATCATCATCGACGGTTTCGAGCAGAAGAAACCTCACGTGTCCCAGCGGTGGGACGCCAGCGCCCGGAAGTGGCGCACGGTCAGCGAGCCGGCCCAGTGGCCGGACCAGTACGTCCACCACGCGCTGATTCAGGTCTTGCAGCCTGTGTTCATGCGCGGCATGGATTACTACTGCTGCGGGAGCATCCGCGACCGTGGCCCGCATCACGCCCGGAAAGCCATCGAGATCTGGATGGACAAAGACCCTCGCGGGACGAAGTATGAGTTCTGCGGAGACATCCGGCATTTCTACGACAGCTTGCAGCCGGAGGTCGTGATGGACCGTATGCGCCAGCTTATCAAAGACCGCCGCGTTCTTGACCTCATCTGGCGCGTCGTAAAGGACGGCGTACAGATTGGGGCCCACACCTCTCAGTGGTTTGCCAACACGGTCTTGCAGCCGATGGACAGGCTCATCCGTGAGAGCGGGCTGTGCAAGCACTATGTCCGCTACATGGACAACCTGACCATCTTTGGGTCGAGCAAGCGCAAGCTGAAAAAGCTGCGTGTGCTCGTGGAGACATGGCTGAACGCCCATCAGCTCCGGCTCAAAGACGATTGGCAGATATTCCCGACGGTGAGGAGGCATCCGCGCATCCCGCTGGACCCTCCACGGCGCGGGTATGAGAGGCCGAAAGAGCGTATGCCCGATGCGGTGGGCTATCGTTATGGGCGTGGCTACACCATCCCGCGCAAGCACAACCTACTCCGCATCAAGCGGGCCATCGCCCGTTACCGCAAGCGGAGGCGCTTGAAAAAGCGCATCTTGGCAGGAGCGGCGGCAAGTCTGCTGTCCCGCCTTGGGCAGTTGAAACACTGCAACAACCACAACCTGTATCGGATGCTGTTCCAAGGTGAACGCCTCATGCGTGAGCTGAAGCGCATCATCCGGCAGAAGCAGCGAAAGGAGGAACTCACTTGGAATACGTATTTGGAACGCAGGGCGAAATCGAAGTCCTCAAAACTAAAGGCGATTCCCACACCGACCTGACCGGGTTCCACCAGATCGAGCAGACCTTCCCCGACCAGACTATCACCGATAACTTCCGCGTCGTGCGGAAAATCGAGAGCGCCGAGGACGTGGAGGGCAACTGCTACGACTGGTACGAAATCGACCGGCATTATCGTGCCGTCGATAAGACCGGGCCTGTTATCCAGCAGGTCAACGAGAGCACTGCCGCGCTGGAAGACGCCCTGTGTGAGCAGGACGAGCTGACCGGCACCCGGATGAGCGAGATCGAGGACGCCATGTGTGAGCAGGACGAGATGAATGATGAGCGTATGAGCGCCATTGAGGACGCCGTATGCGAGCTGGATTCCCTTGTCAGCACTCTTGCCATTTCTGAAGGAGGTACAAACTGATGAATAAGATTTGGGCTAACCGGCTGATTGCCGGTACGCAGGTTTGGGATTCTGTTCCCGACTACCGCAAGAACGGTGTTAAGACCGAGCTGGTGTCCCGCGTGGAGGACGGCGAAATCAACGCTGACCGCTACGAGGAGATTACCGGCGAGAAGTACGTTGTCGCCGAATGAGCGTCATCGAAGAATTGGCCGACATCTGCCTCCGGCAAGCTGGCATCATCAAGGCTCAGGCCGAGGTGTTAGAGCAGCTCGGGGCGCAGGCTCTGGAAGATGAGGCACTTGCCGCCCGTTTGCAGACGCTCGTCGGCGACGTCAATATGGCTGAATACCGGCGGTCTGTATAAGGCCGCCGGCTTTTTCAGACTAAAGGTGGGAGGTAATGCCATTGACTGGATTGGAGGAGTTCAAGGACGTGTTCGGCAGCATCACGGTACTCAATGTTGTTGAGCTGCTGCTTGCTATCCTATTCTGCTACCTGATTTACAGGAAGGTGTCAAAGTACCTGATTGAACGGTACGAGGCCGGCAAGAAGAAGGACGAGCAGCTCAAAACCGCCCTTGACCAAGTAAGCAAATACCCTGAGTACCGCGCACAAAGTCTGCGGGTCCAGAAGGAGTTGCAGACGGAAATCGACGCCCTGCACTCGGCGCGGAGCGAGCAGATCGAGCGGCTGAAGAAGATGGAGGATGACATGACCCGCCGCGAGCGGAACCGGCTCAGAGACCGTCTGCTTCAGAGCTACCGGTATTATACCGACCCTGCTTGCAACCCGGCGGGTACATGGAACACGATGGAGGCCGAGGCTTTCTGGGAGATGTTCAGCGATTACGAGGACGTCGGGGGCAACGGGTACATCCACTCCGTCGTTCAGCCGGCCATGAACAAGCTGAAAATCGTGAACATCGATGAGCCTATCCCCGGACGGACCCGGCCCGGCAGCGGCGGGGATAAGGTCCAGTAGTCGATGTCATTATCGCCACAGGGAGGTATGAGTATGGGAACTGGCTGGAATATCCTCATCGCCATTCTCGCCAGCGTAGGCGTTATGAGCGTCGTCTTCCTCGGCTATCTCGTCATCCGCAGCATAAGCGCTGGCTCGCGCAAGAAGTCGCGGGCCGGCAATTCTGCGGTGAAGAAGAAAAAGCACGAGACCATGAAGATGGTCGTGTGGGTCTGCCTTGCCAACGGGTTTGCATGGGTATGGTGCAGCTATGTCCTCGCCTTCCTCGACAAGATGCAGATTGCCGAGAGCTTATCACAGGTGGCCGTCACGCAGATTATCGGCGTGGTCCTTGTGTACGGCCTCAAATCTGCCATCGAGAACCTGAGCAAAAACAATCACTGGCCGGACAAGCCCACCACGCTGCCTACGGACACCGCAGACGTCATTTCTGACGCTTCGGGGGACGGGACTACGGGCGTGGGCTAAGAAAGGACTGAGGCGCGATGAGCACCAACGAGAAAAGGATTTGGAACTACCTCACCGGCAAGGGGCTTTCCCCGGCTGGCGCTGCCGGCCTCATGGGAAACCTCTACGCTGAGAGCGGCCTGAATCCGCAGAACCTACAGAACACCTACGAGAAGAAGCTGGGCTACACAGACGCGGCGTACACCGCCGCAGTAGACAGCGGGAAGTACCAGAATTTCGTCCATGATAGCGCGGGCTATGGTCTTGCCCAGTGGACGTATTGGAGCCGAAAACAGAATATGCTGAACTTCGCTCGGGCCGCAGGCAAGTCCATTGGTGACTTGGAAATGCAGCTCGATTTTTTGTTTGAGGAGCTTTCCACCGGCTACAGGTCCGTGCTGTCCACCCTGAAAACCGCGACTGCCGTTCGGACTGCCAGCGACAGTGTGCTGCTGAACTTTGAGCGCCCTGCCAATCAGGGTGAGGCAGTCAAAATCAAGCGGGCAGGGTACGGTCAGACCTACTACGACAAGTACGCAGCGCCCGCGAATGGAGGTAATAGCATGAGCAACAGTTCGCTCGTAAACTATACGAAACTCAGCCCGAATCATTCCGGCAAGCGTACCCACGCCATCGACCGCATCACCCCGCATTGCGTGGTAGGCCAGTGTTCTGTGGAGACGCTGGGCAACGTGTTCGCGCCTACGTCCCGTCAGGCGTCCTGCAACTACGGTATCGGCGTGGATGGCCGGGTGCTGCTGTGCGTGGATGAGGGCAATCGTTCTTGGTGTACGTCCTCCAACGCCAACGACCAGCGAGCCGTGACCATCGAGTGCGCGTCCGACACCACCGCGCCGTATGCCTTCAAGGATGTCGTGTACCAGAAGCTCATCACGCTCTGCGTGGACATCTGCAAGCGCAACGGCAAGAAGAAGCTGCTCTGGCTGGGCGACAAGAACAAGACCCTCAACTACTCCCCCAAGTCTGACGAGATGGTCTTGACTGTCCACAGGTGGTTTGCCAACAAGAGCTGCCCCGGCGACTGGATGTACGCTCGCATGGGCGACCTCGCCAGCAAGGTCACGGCGCAGCTCGGCGGCAGCACCTCGCAGCCTTCTACGCCCACGACCCCCAGCACTCCTGCTGCGGGTCTGGACATCGGCGCGGTGGTCAATTTCGCCGGCGGCAAGCACTACACCAGTGCCAACGCCGCCAGCGGCTCTGCGGCGAAGGCAGGTCCCGCGAAGATTACCGCGATGTCGGCCAACGCCAAGCACCCGTACCACATCATCCACACCGACGCCACCAGCAACGTGTACGGCTGGGTAGACGCCAACACCATCTCGGTGGAGGGCGGCTCCGCAGACGTGAACTATCTGGTGAGAATCACCGCTACCGACCTCAACATTCGGTCTGGCCCCGGCACCGGCTACGCCCGCAAGGGATTCATCAAACCCGGTGTCTACACGATTGTGGAGGAATCCACAGGGGCCGGCGCAAGCAAGTGGGGCAAGCTGAAATCCGGCGCTGGCTGGGTCAGCCTTGACTACTGCATCAAAATGTAAGGAGTACGACTGATGAATGAAGCTGTCTTTAACCTGCTGATGGCGGTTGTCACCGCCGCAGTGACCGCGCTGTCCGCTTTTGTTGCCGCCTTCGTAAAGAAGAAAGGCGAGGAGGCCGCAGCGCAGACCAACAGCATTCTGCTGGGGAACGTCATCGAGGAAGTAACCGGTATCGTCAGTATCGCTGTGTCTGCCGTTTCGCAGACCTATGTCGATGAACTGAAGAAGGCCGGCAGCTTTGACGCGGAGGCTCAGAAGCAGGCCCTTGCTATGGCGCTTGCCGCCTGTATCAAGGCGATCAGCCCCGCAACCAAAGCCTTTATCGAGGAAACCTATGGCGATCTGACCGAGTACCTCACCACCTACATTGAGGCCGAGGTACGCAAGCAGAAGGCGCTGCCTGCTGCTGCGGCACTGGAAAGCGCCAGCTCTGCGAATGCTACATCGGTTGCCGCCAGCACTGCTGCTGCGACCGCAGCCGCCGTTGTGCAGAACGCAATCGCGCAGTCTTCAGAGAAGTAACAGGAAAGCCCTACCGCTCACGCAGCGGTAGGGCTTTTTTCGTTGCTGTCAGAAGGCCCACTCAATCTTGACGTCATCGTCGGTGAGCACAATGCGGGACACAAGGCTTTGCAGGATGCGGCGTTTCTGGCTCTCGTCCGCGAAGTCCCAGACCTGCGCGGCATCCGAGATGAGGGCCTCCACCAAATCGAACGGCATGGCCTCATCCTCGACCACCGGGGCAAGGGTGGATTCCAGAGCGGTGCGCTCGTTGTAGAGCTTGTTGATACGCTCGCCCAGAAGCTCGGGCGGTATATCGTCGTGTTGGTACAGCTCCATGAGCTTGCCGATTTGCTTGTCGATTTCCCGGAGCCTCTTTTCGATGTCTGCGTTCTTGCTGACTGGGGTGGGCTTGGAGCGGCTGGCGGCGATCTCTGCGGCCATCTCCGGTGAGCTGAGAAGCTCCCGAATCCGGGCATCCACAATGGCTTCCAGCTCCGCACCCTTCCAAATCTTGTTCATGCAGTTCGGGTCCTTCACCATGCTTTTCATCTGTTTGGTGCGGGAGTAGCAGGCGTAGTAGGAATACTTGCCGGTGTTCCGAAGGTAGTACCTGCCCCCGCAGTGGCCGCAGTAGATGAGGCCGGCAAGCAGATGCTTGGACTGGAACGCCTGACCGCCATACTGTTCCTGCCGCTTGCCACGGAGAACCTGCGCCGCGTCGAACTGTTCCTTGCTGATGATAGGTTCGTGTGCGTTATCCACTATGACATCTCCAAAATGCAGCCGTCCGGTGTAGGTCTCATTGCCGAGGATGTTTCGGACGCTGGTCCATGAGTTGTAGCTGCTGTACTTGTTCGTGTACCCCGCCTCCTGAAGTTTGTCGGTGATGGTCTTCAGGGAATCACCAGCAAGATACCACTCGTATATCTTCCGCACCTGCTCGGCCTCATACGGGTTGATGACGAGATGCCCGTCCTCGTACTCATAGCCGATGGGGATGTGTCCCCCGCCGTGGTGGAGGCCGGTCTTGGCACGGGCCACGCGGCCCATCCACGTGCGCTCCTTTATCTGCTCACGTTCGAGTTGGGCGAACACAGCGAGGAGGCCAATCATGGCCTTGCCGAATGGGGTCGATGTGTCGAAGCTCTCCTGCATGGAGATGAAGTCCACGCCCTTTGGCCGGAAGACTTCTTCGATGAGGTAGAGCGTGTCCCGCTGGGAGCGGGAGAGACGGTCCAACTTGTAGACCAGCACGAGGTCGAACTTGTCCGTCTCGGAGATGAGCTTCTGGATGCCGGGCCGGTTCAGGTTGCTGCCGGTGTACCCGCCATCCACATAGATGTCCGCGATAATCCAGTCTTTGGCCTTGCAGTACGCAATCAGGCGTTCCTTCTGCTCGCCGACGGAATAGCCCTCCTGCGCCTGTTCCAGCGTGGAAACACGGATGTAGAGGGCTGCGCGGTTCATCAGTCTTTGCCTCCTTCAAGCTCGACGGCAAAATTGAGCAACTTTAGACGGCTGCGTCCGCTGAGGTTCTCATAAATACGGAGCAGCTCTAAAGCCTCGGGTGAGATCGTGCTGTCTCCATTGTACACCACGCCGCCGTGGTTTGCCTGAATAAAAGGGCTGTTAGACAGTGACCCGTTTATATTGTTCTCTACATTCCCAGTAGGCTCTACGCCTTTCAGGAGATAGTCGGTGCTGACGCTGAAAAAGTCGGACAGCTTAATTAGCACCTCTATGCTTGGGTAGGAATCCTTGACCTTCTCGTATTTGCCAATGGTTGATGGGACAACGCCGAGCTTTTCACCCAACTGCTGCTGGGTGAGGTCCTGCGCTACTCTCAGCTTTCTGAGGCGTTCACCAAAATCATCCATAGGTACACCACCTTTCCTCTAAGTTGATTATATCGCCTTAAAGTCGTTTTGTCAAGCCCTCCACTCTCCCTATATTTTTGTGAAAAATAGTTGACAAACAGGCGTATCAGTGGTATAATGAGAGTATAGAGCAAATACAATAACCACAAGTAATTTGCCAGAAGGAGGTAAGTGCATGAACGTCATGAAAGAGCGCAGGCTTCGCGGAGCCATCCCCACACAGCTCGAAGTTGCAAAGGCCGTTGGCGTAAAGCCCTCTGCCGTGAGCAAGTGGGAGAGAGGTCTTGCGAAGCCTCGTGCCGACAAGCTGCCGCAGCTCGCCAAGCTCTATGGCTGCACCATCGAGGAACTGCTTGCCGATGACGTGGATGAGGTCGAAGACCAGTGAATCCCGCATCGGAAGTTCTTCTCTCTATTGCGACAGAACTTGCGAATATGGCAAAGGCCAGTTTGCCTAAATTGAATGACGGTGAGAAAGTTCAGCGTGAGTGGCTTGAAGACGGTATTTACTGCCGGGAAACCACGTTTGAAGGTGAAATTGTGCGCTGTCAGTACGATTTCAGGCAAAGAAAAATCCGCCGCATTGCGGCGAGAATAGGTGATTGTATTGACTGAGATGGCCTGCTGGACTTGCCTATTCGACTTATGTTCTTGTTGTTTCCCTATACTCTCATTCTACCACTTAAAGTCGTTTTCGTCAAGAGTTTTCGGGAAAAATATTTCAGAAAACCGCGCTCATGCCACCTTCTTTCTGGACGTATTCGCCCACCACTGGTCGATGAACACGACCTGCTCAGAAATCTTGTCGGCGTACTCGCTCAGGTCTTTGACCTCGCAGAGTTCCGACTTCTTCCGGCTCTCAACCGTGGTTCCCATGAACTTGATAGCGGTGACAACGTGGTCATCATCGAAAACCAGCGCACACACCATGCAGTTCCGGTAGTTGATGAGGACGCCGTGCTTCACAGTCTGCATCTTGACCTTGCCGTCATCCCGGCCATCCATGCCGGACACGATGCACTTCACAACGCTCAGTGCGACGTCTTCCGGCTTGCTGGGGGTCATGTCCACGCTATTCAGGCGATCACGCTCGGCCAGCTCAGTGATGGCGGCGTCGAGGTTCCAGAACCCGGCGGGAACGATGGCCTCGGACTTGACCTCCTCAACCTCAGCCTTGACGTTCTCCTCGTACTCAGCGCGGCTGATGACCTTCATCTTGCCATCCACGGATTTGTAGTAGCGGGGCTTGCCGTTCTTATCGGTCTTCATCATGTACTCGGTCATGGTCTTTGTCCTCCTTGACTTCTTAGTTTGTGGGGTTTGTTTCATTGTCTATATTCTACCACGCTATCGTGGTTTTGTAAAGGGTTTTCGAGAAAATTTTTCAAGAAAATGCACTGGTAGTCGAGCGGGAGGGCAAAAGAAAAGCCCGCCTCCCGAGAGGCGAGCTTGCCAGCTATACATCAAAGCCGAGAAGCCGAAGCTCCTCATCGGTGAAACCGAGGGACCGAAGGTAGCTCTCAATTCTCACCGGATCATCTGTCAGGTCCAGCGCCAAATCAATCAGGGCGCTTGCCAGCGCCATCAGACGCTCCCGCGTCATCATCCTGCCCTCCTTCACGGCAAGGAGCACACCGCAGCACCGCCGCCCGTAGCTCTCCGAAGTCAGCCCGCTCGGGACTGAGCTTCAGCAGCGAGTTCAGGCTGATGGACTTCTGCTCTCCGCAGTGCCCATCCAGCACTCTGGTAGGGAGGACGTAGAACGCCCAGCTATCCAGCCGCATCGGGTCAGCCACCGCCGGGTCCTTCTCAGTGAACAGGCAGAAGACGTACACGTCTGACTGCCGGCGCTGCTCACCGGCCCAGCCCCCTGTGGCCGTCCACCGAATCGCCGGACGGATGCTGAACTTGATGTCGGACGGTCGCGTCTGCTCCCACGCTTGCAGGTAGGAACAGCTCTTGACCTCTACGCGGATGCTGTCTCGAAACGTCAGGTCCCACGGCTCCCAGTTCACCCTCGCTTCGGAGAGGTCGATGCCCAGCGCCGCCGCGACGATGAACTCAGCGTAGCTGCCGCGCAGGGTGTTGTCCAGCAAGTCCGAGAAGCCCCAGCTCCAAAAGTCACGGAGGCGCAGCCCCGTGTCCTTGCCTCTAAATTTGATTGGCTCATCGCCGGTCTTCCGCATTGCCATCCCTCCGGTGTCCAGTTGCAGGTTGAAAACGACCTACGGTTATTATACCTGAACACCGGGAGACTGGCAAGCCGGAAACCGTCTTTAAGGTGTAACCTTTGCTCTTTTATGCTTCCACGAGCCGATGGCCTCGATGCCGAACAGCAGCACAGCCATGTCCTCCATCGCCTTGTTGATGTCGCGGTAGAAAGTCCGCTTATCGATGTTCAACTGGCTGGCGATGTCATCCACGCTCATGCGCTTGCTGTCGATGTAGCGGAGGTAGAGAGCCTCCCACCGTCGTCCCTCGTCCGGGTTGAGGGATTCCTTGCACATTGCCTCATACGCGGCCAGCATCTTGTCCACGTGGCTCATCATCAGGCCAGTCTTCCGGCGCATGGAGCAGATGCAGCTTACCTCCAATGTCTCCGGGGAAACGTGGGCATAGTGCGCCCGCAGCTTCCGGTAGTTCTTCATCAGAAGATTAACGTCATGATACCGGGCGTCATACTCCTCATCGAGAATCTCATCCTTCCGGGCGAGTACCTCCGCTGCCGCTACCTTCACGATCTCGGCGATTTCTTCTGTTCCAATCATGGTCATCTGCCTCCTATCTCCGAATTTTACTGATGCGGACGCGCAGCGCGTTCAGCAGCGCGTTTTGCATATCGCCCTTGTCGTGAAGGGCCTCCAAGACGGCTTCATCCATGCCGCCCTGCACAATCAGGTGGTGGATGACCACCGGATGCTCCTGCCCCTGTCGGTGCAGTCGCTTGTTGGCTTGCTCGTACTGCTCCAAGCTCCACGTCAGCCCGAACCAGATGGCATGATGCCCGCCGCGCTGAAGGTTCAGCCCGTAGCCACAGCTCGCAGGATGGGCAAGCAGGATGTCGATTTCGCCGTTGTTCCAATCTGCCTCGTCCTGCGCGTTGGAGTAGACCCGCACACGCAGATTCGTGTTTGCCAGAGCTTTCACCAGCCGGTCACGGTCATGCTGGAAGGCGTAGAACACCAGAGCGTGTTGCCCGTTGAGCTGCTCCACCAGCTCCATAAAAGCGTCGATTTTGCAGTCATGGATATGGACAGCGTTCCGGTCCCCGTCGTAAATCGCCCCGTTGCAAAGCTGCAAGAGCTTGTTCGTCAGGACGCCGGCGCTCTGGGCTGTGATGGTATTCTCGTCCACCTGCAACAGCAGGTCGGTCTCCAACTGGGCGTAGGCTTTCTTGGCCGCAGCGTCGAGTGCCACCGGAACATCGTTATGTATGACGTCCGGCAGGGTAAGGTAGTCGCTGGCCTTCATGCTGATGCAGATGTCGCTGATAGCTCTCTTTATCATCTCGAAACTGCCCTCCTTCGGGTCGTAGCTGAAGATGGTCGTGCGGTTGCGCTTGCCGGGGACGAAGTACCGGTCACGATATGCGCCCAGCGTCCCACACAGCCGTACACCGCCGTCCAGCAGGTAAATCTGCGCCCACAGGTCTTCAAGGCCGTTGCCGGTCGGAGTACCGGTCAGCTCCACGATTCTGCGAATCCTGCTGCGGACCAGCCGCAGGGATTTGAACCGCTTGCTCTGGGGGTTCTTGAAGCTCGAACTCTCATCCAGCACCACCATGTCGAACGGCCACGCATTTTTGAAGTGCTCGACCAGCCACGTCACGTTCTCGCGGTTTATCACGTAGGCGTCTGCCGGCATCGCCAAAGCCCTCAGCCGCTGCTGTGATGTACCGAGGACCGGCACGACCCGCATCATCTTTAGTTGGTCCCACTTTGCAGCCTCCGTAGTCCACGTGGCCTCGGCCACCTTCTTTGGCGCGATGATGAGAGGCTTTGAGACCTCCCACCGGTTATACCGCAGGTCCTTGATGGCCGACAGGGTGATAGCCGTCTTTCCCAAGCCCATATCCAAAAACAGCCCAATCGCCGGATCGCTGATGATTCGGTCAATGCAATACTGCTGGTATGGATAGGGTACAAACTTCATGCCTCATCACCTCCCTCGATTTCAGCAAGCAGCTCTTTCACCTCGTCGATGCCTTTGACCACGCGGGCATCGGCTCCGCGCTTTTGCATTTCTCCGATAACATACCTCTGGATTTTCGTAAGGCGGCCTGTCTCGGTCTTCAGCTCGACGAAGATGACCCGGCCTTTCGCCGTTATGATGATTCGGTCAGGCACACCTAGTGTACCGGGGCTGACGAACTTCAGGCACATCCCGCCGAGCCTTTTCACACCTTCGACAAGACGCCGCTCAATTTGACTTTCTTTCATCTGTACCTCCTCGCGCGCACGCGCGCGTATAATTTGCGCGGATTAGGCGAATTAGGGAGTGTGTATTTTCTCTACTTCCTCTAATCTCTCTATTTACAGGTCTATTTAGTAGTGAATGTTCCAATGTTCCACTAACTACATAGAGTAAATAAAGAGAACTGAAAAGTTGCTTAGAACAACCGTGTGTCGCGTTTATGAACCAAATGGGGTGGAACATCGACTGGAACATTGCCGGAACAACGGAACATTGGAGGTGGAACATTGGGTGGAACATTGCTCGACTTTCCGCCCTGACTTTCGACTTTCCGCCCTGAACATCGACTTACATTCAAATGTTCCGCGAATGTTCCACTAAATGTTCCGGCTTTCATCGCACCATTTCTCTACGTCGATGCCCATATCAAGCAGCTTTCTGGTGCAGAGCCACTCGGCGTCCTCATCGTCCATCTCGTAGTATTTGACCAGCGCGTCAATCTCCACCGAGAACCGGTCGAAGAACTTCCGCAGCCGCTGTTCACCAAAGCCAAGCTGCTCATGGAGCACGTAGAGAATCATTGCGTTCAGCTCGACCTCGTGCTTCCGGGTGTACTCCGCAAGCTGCCTCTCGATCTCCATGTTCATGGCCTTCTTCTCCGCAGACGTGAGAACCGCGCCATAGATTTTGCCGCCAGCCTTTTTCACCACCATGCCGATTACCTCCGCGCTCACTCTAAGAGCATTCGTGCCAACTCGATGGCGTCCTGAAGATGGCAGTAGACGTCAGGGAACCCATTCGCATGGCCCAACTCCCACGCATACGCCCAGAGGCGCTGGGCCTTGACCCGTGATAGGTCGTGGCCCACGTCCTCCTGAATCAACCGGTAGATGTCTTCGAGGATGGCGTCGCGGCGCTTGTTCTTTTCGGTGTTCAGCCGCGCCACCTCTGCCTGATAGTCGGCGTTGTTCTTCTCCACCATTTCGCGGTTCCAGCGGACAGACCTCTCCTCATCGAAGATGTGGTCAGCCCGGACCTTGCGGATGCCCGCAGGGACGCAGGACATCCGCTCCATCGCCTCGAACTCGGTGCGGATGGTCTGCCAGTCCTTGACGAGTTCCAAATCGCTTCTCTTGCTCATCTGCGGCCTCCTTATCACACCGGGTCGATGTAGACGATGATGGCCTTTATCCAAGGCAGCGCCTCGAAGTAGGGCCGGCACTCTGCTTCGGTTTGGGGCAAGGCGTTGAACTCCTCGTCCGAAAGCACGTGCTCCAAGACGTCGAACACGTCATCATCGCTCTTGAAGTAAATGCGGTCATCCTGCCGGGAGACGATGTACTCGTCCACCTCAGCCGCGCCGAACGCGGCCATGAAGTAGCCGCTATCGTCCCACGCAATGCCGCCGTCCACCATCGGGACAACCGGCAAATCGGGGTTTTCCTGCACGAGCCTGAGCAGGGTTTCGGTGTTCTTTGTCATGACGTTACCTCCCTCTGATGCGCTGGAATCCGCGCTGCTTGCCACAGTAGCCGAAGCGCAGACTTCCCGGCGTTTTCTCCCATCCGGGTATTGCCCGGAGGATGTCATTGATTTCGGTGGAATCGCTGTACCGGAAATCGCGCGGCTGGCCTCCAAAGGCTTCGCACCAAATCTCCAAGGCGCACACTCTGTCGCGCTTGACGAGATTGACGCTACCCTCCACGGTGCCGTTGAGGTACAGCCGGCGCTTGTCCAGCGACCACTTCGGCCAGTCTTCCGGCACCGGCTGGTCGATGAAGTCAAGGATAATGCCCTCCTTGCTGCTGACCTCGCGGTGGGCCTCCTGTTCTTCCTTCGCTTCTTCTTCCAGCTCGCCGGTCAGGAACAGGCCCTCACCAAACCGCCAGCGCATGACGGCCTCGGCCCAAATCTGGTCAATCTCCTCATCGAGCGTGTCCCACACGAGCTTCTTGCGCGGCTGGACGCCCACGTCCACCGGCCAGAACCGGCGGTTGCCCGTGCGATCTCGCAGGAACATGGCGGTGTTGGTGGTGCCGAAGAACACGCAGCAGCGCGGCAGCTCCTTGACGTGACGCCCGTAGGCCGCCCTGAACCGGTCTGCCCGCAGAGACAGGAACTGCTTGATGCGAGCCACATCTGACTGCCTGAAGGCGTCCAGCTCGCCAATTTCGACCAGCCATACGCCTTGCAGCAGCTCGCTGGCCTCCTTGCCCTCGAAGGTGCGGATGCCATCGTTGAACCAGCCCTTGCTCATCTTGTCGAGCAGCGTGGACTTGCCGATGCCCTGCGGACCGGCGAGGATGAGCATAGTGTCATACTTGCACCCCGGCGTCATCGCCCGGGCCACCGCCGCCGTGAAAGACTTCCGTGTAACGGCCCGGACGTAGGGCTTATCCTCAGCGCCGAGGTAGTCGATGAGCAGGGTATCGAGACGCGGCACACCGTCCCATTCCAGCTTGGACAGGTAGTTGCGGACGTCATTGAACTTGTGCTTCTCGCTGTGCAGGGACAGAGCACCGTCGATTTTGCCGTTGCCGGTAATCTTGTAGACCTTCTCGAAGTACCAGTAGAGGCCGGCATTGTCGTTATCTGTCCACCCCCTTCTTTTGTCAAACGCGCTCCACGGCAGGTCTCCCAGCACTTCGCCGCGTCCGGCGAACTCGTTCAGCGCGAATTTGCCCCGGAGGTTCGGGTCATTTTCAAGGATGAGCCAGATGTTGTCGATGGTAGCCTTAATCGTGCCGGTCTGCCGGTTCAGCTCCAAGTCCATTGTCCAGTCGAGGTTATCACCCTCGCTGGATGAGGCCGCCTCAGCCAAGTTGCTGAAGTCGCTGACCGCAGAATCAGCTCGTTCCTTCGCAAGCTGCCGGGAGACCCGCGCGTCCTCCACAGCGAGGTTGCACATCGCCGTGTAGGATGGGAGCCTGTTCGTGGGCGTGTTTGGGTCAGCGCCATCATCGAGGTCGCCAAACTTGTGCAGGCGCACCAAGTCGAAGGCGTTGACTAACCTGCCGCAGCAGGGGTCGGTGGAGTGGTGACTGTACAGGAACATCCCGTTGTCGTACACCACTGCTCCACCGGTCGTGCTGCCGCCAAGGTAGGTGTATCTTCCTCTTGAATCATCCACCGGCGCATAGATGCCATCGAGATAGGTGTCCATCGCGCCGTAGATGTCGTATGTCCGGCAGAACGCGCCCACCACGCCAGCCTTGCTGAGTGGGTCGCTCTGCTTCATTGCCAGTTTCTTATAGGCGTTGTCTGCACCAGGGACCTGCGGCCACTTCGAGACGTCGCGCCAATCCCCGAACTTTTCGTTCATCGCGTTCAGCAGACCGTCTGCGGAGAGCATGGGCTTATCGCCGAACGTGAAGATGTACTCGCTGTCCTTGCAGCAGCTCGGCCAGTACATCAGCCGCGTGGCCTCGAACGTGGTCGGGTCAGCGAACTCAATGCCGATGCAGACGGCCATATACCGGGCCAGCGGCTCGTATTCGTCTGCCGTGACCGTGCGGTCGAGGGGCAGCAGAATACGCAGCCGGGGGCTTGCCGGTGAGTGTTTGCGAGTTGAATAGATGCAGTAGCCGCAGCCGAGCGCGTCTACGCGCTTCAGGATTTCTTCGGTGCCACCGGGCGGGATGGTGTCAAAGTCGAGGGTGATAATTTCGCGGCCTGTCACGGCCCCGGCCTTGCGGCGCGGGCCGGACAGGGTGCCAGCGACGAACCCGCCGATGTCTTTCTTGTCATCCTGTTCAGATTTCCGCAGGGAGAGGTACTCCTGCATCGTCTCCGTTGAGCGGCTGGGGATTCGGAGCTTTTCATAGAACTCCGACAGCATCAGGGTCTGCGGCTGCCAGTTCACGCTCTTTCGGTTATTGCCGACAGAGATTGTAATTTGGCGGTCATTGACCATTGGCTCCGACCTCCTTCCGTCTACCTGTATTTCTTGCCAGTTTCCTTGTCCATGAGGACGATCCGGCCCACGACCTCAAAGCCTACCAACTCTGCGCAGCCCTTCATCACGGGGATAAGGGCGCTGATGGCGGCAAGCCGGTCAGCCTCCTTGCGGCGTTCCTCCTGAGCGATGTTGCTCATGGCCTCGCCGACTGTGGGGTCAGGATAGCCCTCAGCATTTTTGTGTACGAACATGGCGTTAGTCCTTTCTGAAGAAATCGCCAACCCAGCCATCAGCGTTGAGGGGAAGGTCAGGCGCCCACGGAATCGACAGCGACATCAGCCGCACGACTTCATCGAGGTCGGCCTTCTCCGCAGGGCAGTCCACTACCACCTCGTCGTGGATGTGGAACACCACCGGGAACCCGGCGGCCTCCAACCGCTCGATGGCGATTGCAAGGCAGTCACGGGCGATTGCCTGAACACAGTTCTCCACGAGCTTGCCGCCGTAGGTTTCAAGCTGCGTCCACTGCTTCGTGGTCTGGTTGACACCATAGTAGAGGATGGAGGGACGGCCCCAAGAGTTCTCGCCGAGCGAGGGCTTCGCGTAGTAGAGCTTGCGGCGGCTCGGCAGGGTGACGGTGAGGAAGTCCAGCCCGTTCTCAATGTCCATCTCACGGGCCAGCATCAGCCCTCGGACACCCGCCGGATGGCCGGTCTGGATGACAGACACCGCCGCCGATTCGAGCGAATACCAGAGGTCCACAATGCGCTTATTGGAATCCCGCCAGCGGGAAACGATGTCCGGCAGGTCGTCTTCTGGGATGCCCATTTTCAGAGCGCCCATTGCGATGAGCGCACCGGAGCTGCCCTGATAACCCAGCGCCAGTTCAGCGACCTTGCCCTTTTGCCGCAGGGCGTATTCGGGGTTGCCCTTCTTAATTTTTTCCAGCGGGACGCCGAACATCTGGCTCGCCGACGCCTCGTAGATTTTGCCGTGGGTCCTGAACACTTCCAGCCGCCACTGCTCTCCCGCGAGCCACGAGATGACGCGGGCTTCGATGGCGCTGAAGTCAGCGTCCACCAGCTTGTTGCCTTCGGACGCCACGAACGACGTGCGGATGAGCTGGGACAGGGTATCAGGCACGGAGCCGTAGAGGAACCGCAGCTTGTCCTCCTGCTTGTTCCTGACGGCCTCACGAGCCAGCGGGAGCTGCCCAATGTAGGTGCGCGGGAGATTCTGGACCTGCACGAGACGGCCCGCCCAGCGGCCTGTGCGGTTGGCTCCGTAGAACTGAAGCAGCCCTCGTACCCGGCCATCGCCGCACACAGCGGCCTCGATAGCGTCGTACTTCTTGGTGCTGGTCTTACCCAGCTCCTGCCGGATTTCAAGCATCCGGTTAGCCGAGCCGGTCACAGCGTTGCTTTCCAGCATAGCGGCAACCGTGTCTTTCCGCAGATCAGTGACGGGCGTGTCAGTGGCCTTTTCCAGCCACGTCGAGAGCTGGGCGATGCTGTTCGGGTTTTCCAGCCCGGTGATGGAGATTGCCTCCTGCATGAGCCGGTCACGGGACTGCGCCCCGATTTCCAGAGCGCCGCGCACCATGCCCATGTCCACCGCCACGCCTCTGGCGTTGATGAGCAGGTCGGTCTGCCACTGTTTCTCGATGTCATCCGGCACTGGAAAGGCCGACAGCCGGCGCTCGATCTCCTTCTCGGTGGTGACGTCGCCCAGGCAGTAGGTCTTGAACAAATCCCACTTATCCGGGTCATGCTTCGGCAGGTTGCGGTGCCGTCCACCGTTTGATTGTGTGGGGGTGCAAGGTACACAGAAGTACCGGATGAGCGCCTTGCCTACCGAGAGCTTCTGCTTTTCGGCTGGCAGACCCAGCGCCTTGCCGGTGGCGTCCAAGCCCGCTGTGTAGCCGCAGTAGAGGCCGTGCAGCATCGTGTCCCGCCACTGGTCCACCGGCAGCAGATGACCGTAGAACTTCGAGAGACAGTACCACTCGAACGCGGCGTTGTAGGCGTGTTTGATGTACTCCGGGCTTTCTATGGCTTTATAGAGCCAGTCCGGGAGAACCTCACCTTGCGCCAAATCCACAACCACCACGGGGCTGTCGTTCAGGCTGTATGCGAACAGCAGGATCTCGAAGTCCTGGCTTTGCACATACTTGTAGGCTCCGGCCTTGCCAATGGGAACACTGCTGAAGGTTTCAAGGTCAATGCTGAGATGGTGCTTCATCCTTCCCACCTCTCTCCCGCGATAACTTCCGCGTAGGCACTCAACTGCTTGCGCTGCTTGTCGATGGCGTTGTACCCGCTGACTGAGATGATGTCGGTGGGCCACTGCTTTCCGAAAATTGCGTGAAACAGCAGCCGGCCTTTGGAAATCAGGCTGTCCAGCTCATCGAGAATGTCCGAGCGGTACTTGGCCTCCTCTACAATATTGCAGAGCAACCCCCTGCGCTGGTCCTCCGTGCAATACTTCCGGGCGAGGCGCAGCAGCTTGTTCACTTTTTTCTGCGGGGATGCGCCAAAGAACGTCCCCACGTTTATCTCAACGTACCCGTTCGGATGATTGACGCGGAACCGCTTCGCCTCCCGAGGGGTATCGAAATCAAACATAGACTTGTCCTCCTTAGAAAAAAGACACGCGACCGCTTATTCTGCGGCCGCGTGTCTTTCGCTTACTTAACCGAAATACGGCTGGCCGGTGAGGGGGTTGATAGCACCGGGCTGGACGCCCATCGGATTACCCTGCTGAGGCTGGCCGCCATAAGGACCGTCAGCGGCACCCCACGGAGCCACACCGTCAGCAGCAGCGGGCGCAGGTGCGGGAGCGGCATACCCGGTGTTGGAGTAGCTCATCTGGCCCGGGGTGGCCGGCATCGCGCCGCCGTAGGCGGGAGTAGCAGGAGCTGCAACCGTCTGGCCTACGCCGGCGAAGTCTGCGGCGGCAGACGCTCCACCAGCCAGAGGCTCACCATCGCGGGTCTTCATCACGTTGCCAAGACCGCAGCCTACGCCTCGCTTGCCGGCAGTGTTGTAGCCGAAGAAATTGATTGTCACGCGGGCATACATACCGCTGTAGATGTCCTGTGGCAGCAGCTCCGTGTTGATGTCGCTCTGGGACACCACCTGCGGCTTGTTCTTCGTGCTGGCAGTGATGACCCAGCAACCCTTGCACTCGGGGCCGTAGGGAGTACCGTTCTCACGAACGCCATCGCCGTCGTGGATGGGGATAGGCAGGACCGGAGGACGGACGCCGCCCCAAATCTTCGCCTGTGCGTCCTTGGCAGCAGCCTCGATGCTGGCGTCGATGTTCGCCTTCACCGCCGTGTCAGTCTTCGGGATGAGCAGCGTGACGGAATACTTCGGGGTCGCGGTGGGGTCGTTGTTGTTCACACGAGGGGCCACGAGGTTCACGTAGGACAGCCGGACTTCGCCGGTCAGGACCTTGGTCGGAATGTTGTTGTACATACTGTTTTCTCCTTTCGCTCTGCGACGATTTTCTTCTTCAACGGTTTTCTTCGCCCAAATAACGCCGGGGTCGTTCTCTGTGAGAACCCTCCCGCTGGCGCACTTCACACACTTGATGCGCCAGTGACCTTGATGTCGTTCAAAATGTCCGTACCCCGGCTCCACCCAGCTTCCACAGCGATAGCAGTAGCCGGGGTACTTATTACGAGCCACTTTCGGCGACGCCGGCGAAGTCGGACGCCGCGCTGCTGAATGGCTGTCTGGAATCACTCTCAGGGGCGATGGTAGGCTTGCCCTGCGGCTTGGTTACGAACTCTCCGACCAGCTCCTTGAACTTCACAGTGCCGAGCATCTTTTCAAGCTGTGCAAGGGTCTTCGGCACACTGTCGTAAATCAACGCGCGGTCTACGCCACTTTCTTGGAGCTTGTCGAGGGCTGCGTCTTGGTCGGTCCAGCAACGGCTGCTGCGGCCCTCCACTACCTTGTAGCCGGGGATGCTTTCGCCGTTGAGCATGACTTCGAGCGCTCTCTTTTTCACGGCCTCATACCACGTCACAAGGTCTTCACCTTGCGAGAGGACGATGCCCACTTCCTCCGGGGACAGGATGGCTACGTTATGGCCCGCAACGCAATCTTTGAAGTCGTCGAAGGCGCTGATGTGCTGATTCGCCTGAGCCTTGCACATACCGTTGGCCCTACAGAACCGGCACCACTCGCCGGCGTGATATTCACCGAAGCCCATGAACGCCATCTGCGCCTTGGGCTTGATGCTTTCACCCCACGCCAGCAGCTCGTCCACGCTGCAAGTCCACCCGCCGTAGGCGTTGATGCGGGGCTGGTCGATGTAAACCGTGACGTTCTTCAGAGCATCACCGAACAGCGGCTGGTAGAGCTTCAGCGCACCGAGAGCGTACAGCATGAGCTGGGGGTTCTCCTCGGGGCTGACAGGGACGCCCTTCCCGTGCTTGTAGTCCGTGATGATGAGGGTATCGCCACCGAACATCACGCAGTCACAGCGACCAAACGCCTCCGGGACGTAATCGGAGATGTCCACCTTGACCTCAAAGGCGATGTACGGTTCATTGGCGAACTCCATCGCCCGCTCGGTCAGGTGTTCCACGTAGGTCTCAGCCGTGTGGAGCATCTCATCATCCCATACCTCATCGGTCTTCAGCTTCTTGATGACACGGTTGTACTCAGCAGCCTTCGCCTTCTTGAACTTCTTCTTGGCGGCGATCTCGCAGACGCTGTGAGCTACCGTCCCTTCGTGGGCGTACTCACTGGGCTTCTCAGGGAGCGTCGCTTCAAGTCGCGGTGCAAGTGGGCAGTTCAGCCAGCGATGGGCGCTGGACGGGGAAAGCAAGGCATGGTCACTCATATCTTCGCCCCCAGCTCTCTCAGGCCGGTAGCGAACGCGCCGAGCTGCTCAGGCTTCAGGTCCATGACGGCGTTTGCGCCGAAGGACATCAGCAGGTTCCGCAGCTCATTGACCTTGCCAGCATCCATGAGCGTCGCACCGGCGGCCATGATTTGGTCAATCGTGTACTGAGGCGGCTGTGCCAGCGGGACATTGGGTGCGGGGTAATTCGGAGTAGCCTGAGCAACGGGACCGGGGCTGGGCAGCGGGTTAGGCTGAACAGGAGCGGCGGGCGCAGGAGCCGGCATCGGAGCAGGTGCAGGTGCAGGTGCAGGTGCAGGGGCGGGAGCCGGAGCAGCAGTCTGAGGATTCGTCATGGGCTGCTGCGGTGCTGCCACCGCGCCCTGCTGGGGCGTGAGCTTCGCGCCGCCCATCGCAGCAGCAAGGTTGTTGAGCGCCCCGACAAGTTCCGGTGCCTCAATAGTGATTCGCATTTCGAGCATGGTTTTGTCCTCCTTAAAAAGTTGTTCAATATTCGCTTCTGAATACATTCTCCCGATTCTCACCGGCCTCGAAGTACAGAAGCTCCGACAGCGGCTGGCAACCGCCGGCGTACCAATCAGATAGAGCTTGCTCTGCTACAGCGTAATCGTTCTCTGACACTGGCCTCGATTGACGCCAGTAGCCGTCAAACTGGTTCGGCGCAGACACGACATCCAAAACTGTATCGCCGCCAAAATTTCCGGCGCTTACCCGATTCAGGATGACCTCGCATACGAGACGCTTGTCCTGCTCCTTGTCCTCATAGCACTCACCTGCAAGGGTCAGGACCATAGCCTCGACGTCCTCATCCGACCACGGAACCTCTGGTGTAGCACTCACCATCGGTGGGGCGCTCGGCTTTGGAGTGATTAACGCATACTGCGTTTTCTCCACAACAGGGTCTGGCAAGCTCGTGTTTTGCCCTCCATCGTTGCAGGACGTGAGAAAAAGGGATACCGCGATCACGGCTACTGCGAGGGCCGGTTTTGTAACTTTGGCTATTTCAATAGTCTGCTGGATTTGAGCAAAACGAAGGAGGACAACATCATGGAAATGCAGGAGGTCATCAGCAGAGCCGAGCGGAATATTCGTCAGGCGCTGCGGGATTATGGCGCTCATACCAGCCAGACAGATGTGTTGGACGACGTGACGGACGAGTTCATATATCGCCTCGCAGCCGACAGCAGCTACGCAAAGCAAGGCTTGCGGAAATTGTTCAGCAAGTCTCCGGTCTGGAATGAGGAGCTGGACGCGCTGGTCATCAACGGGACGCGGACGCATGACCCGGACTACGACCGGATTCACCGGTTGGCGATGCAGATTTTGGAGAAGCCGTTCAAGTCGCTGGACTACGACTACAACGACATTCTGAAAGCGATCTGCTTTTTCTCGAACCCGGACGCCAGCGAGCGCGACAGGGAGAGTTACATCGAGGCCATCAGGAAGTTGGCCCCGAAAGCCTACACGCCCACGAAGAAGCCGAGCCGCGTGTTCAAATCGCTGTGTGTGGCGCTGGGCGTAGCGGACGAGACTGCTGGCAGCGAGTTCCAGAGGCTCTACGCTCAGTTCGCCGATGAGCTGAGTGCCAAGCAGATTGGCTTCAAGCTGTTCGTCAGCATCAATCCGGCGCACTTCATCACGATGAGCAACCCGAAATGCGACAGCCGGGGCGCGACCCTCACGAGCTGCCATTCGTTCAACTCGACCGAGTACAGCTACAACAACGGCTGCACCGGATATGCGCGGGACGAGACCAGTTTCATCGTGTTCACAGTGGCCGACCCAACGGACCCGGAGACGCTGAACAACCGGAAGACCACGCGGCAGGTGTTCGCCTACCGGCCCGGCAGCGGACTGCTGTTGCAGAGCCGGATGTACAACACCGCCGGTGGTGTCTACGGAGCTGCTGAGGATTCCAAGCTCTACCGCGATTTGGTGCAGCGCGAAATCTCGATGCTGGAAGATGTGCCGAACCTGTGGAAGACCTACTCGTCCATCGGGGATAAGGCCGACCTCGTTGTCGCGGGAGACGGCTTTGGCGGGTATCAGGATTGGACATATGAGAACTTCGACGGCCATATTAGCATCCGTGCTGATTGCGATGAGGAGACCGTAGACCCGCTCGACATAGGCACTCGCGGCCTGTGCATTGTCTGCGGATGCCCAATCAGCGATGGTCTTTACTGCGAAGACTGCAAAAATGGCGGGGATTGTTGCTGTGACGAGTGCGGCGGCTATTTCGATGAGGACGATATGCGGGACGTCCGAGATTCGCGGGGCAACTGGATCTCGGTCTGTGAGAATTGCCGCGATGAGTATTACACCTACTGCGATGAGTGTGAGGAATACTGGCCGAATGACTGCGTGAGCTACATCGACGGCGTGGACTACTGTGACAGCTGCCGCGATGAATACTGCGAACGGTGTGAGGAATGCGGCGAGTGGCACCGCCGGGATAATATGTATCGGGCGTACCGCAACGGCAACGAAGTGTGGGTGTGCGAGGATTGCCGAGAGGACTATTACTACTGCGAGAAGTGCGATGACCTGTATCACTGCGATGATATGAACACGGTCTACACGCCACAGGGCGAGCTGATGGTTTGCGATGACTGCGTGGAGGATTATGACCGTTGCCCGCATTGTGAAGAACTGATTGAGATGAACGACGACGGCACCTGCCCGAATTGCGGAGCCGTCATTGAGGAACAGGAGGCTGAAGCTGTATGAAACCGTTGGAAGATTACCTGAGACCCACCCAGAAGGAGCTGTTCTCCAAGCTGTGTGCCATGTATCGTGACCGCGCGGTCATCTGCAAGAACAAGTACATCATCGTCCGTGGAGAAGCGCCGGTCATGCTGCTGGCCCATCTCGACACGGTTCACAAGGAGCCGGTGAAGCATATCTGCAAGAACGGGAATGGAAATATCCTGATGTCCCCGCAGGGAATCGGCGGCGATGACCGGTGCGGCGTCTACGCGCTGACCGCCGTTTATGAGCAGTCGCGGGTCAAGCCGTGGCTCCTGTTCACCTGCGATGAGGAGATTGGCTGCGTCGGGGCCGAAGCGTTCTGTTCCCGACACGAGGCCGGCAAGACCCCGAAGGGCCTTGATGAGCTGAAGCTGCTTGTCGAGATTGACCGGAAGGGCCGGAACGACGCGGTGTACTACGACTGTGACAACCCGGAGTTCGAGGCTTACATCACCAGCAAGGGCTTTGAGACGCAGTGTGGTTCGCTCAGTGACATCTCCTACGTCGCGCCGGAGCTGGGCGTGGCGGCGGTCAACCTCTCGTCTGGCTACTACAACGCGCACACGCAGCACGAGTACATCAACCGCAAGCACCTGAACGCGACGGTGAAGAAGGTCCTCGAAATCGTGGCCGACGCTGCGCAGCCGGACTTCCCGAAGTATGAGTACATCGAGCGGAAGTTCTACCGCAGAGGCGGCGGTCTCGGTGGCTGGGGCGGCTACCGGTACTGGGACGATTGGGATTACCGAGGGTTGGGCAGTGCAAAGGCCCCCGCCGAAGAAGATGACTTCGACGAGGGCGAGGTAGACATGGACAGCATTCCCGAGGACATCCGCGATGAGTATTTCGCTCTGCTGGACTTCTACAGCCCGGAGGAGCTGGAAAGCGTCAGAGCCGAGATGGGTGACGCCGGCATCTCCATGCTGTGCCAGTCCGAGTTCGGCGATGACTACTACGGTATGTTCGGAGATTACAGAGAGGAGGTTGTTCCGCAATGACGCTTCAGGCCAAAGAGTTCGACCTGCTGGTCGAGATTTACAAGCACCTCAGTTCGGATGGGCAGAGGCCGGAATTGGCGGCGGCTTTGCTCCGGGTCATTAACCGGACGAATGCTGAGAGGGAGCGGGCTTGGGCGGCGAGGCACCGCCCCGGACCCATCCCGAAAAGCATTAGGCAGAAGTTAGAGCGGGAGGACAAGCCGTTGATGATACGGCTGTTGGAAGCGGGCTATCCGTATTCCGAGATGGACCACCACGAATCCGACCTGTACGTCTATGTCACGCCGGTGTCAACGCGGGTTATTGAGCAGTGGTGCAGAGAGCATCGGTTCGATCGGACGTGGCACTGTCCAACATTCTACGACCAGCTCACCGGGCGGCTGATGTATGACTGCGCGTTTCAGTATTTCGAGGAGGTGAGCGACCGTGTATTGCAATCCAGATAAGTGCTCGCACTGCCAATACATCGGCGAGGGCGATAGCTGGTGTGACGAACTTCACGAGATCGTGCTTTCTGACTGGGAGCCGACTGAGCACTACATGGGGCCGGGCTGTCCCTATCTGGCCCAGCCCCGACGCAGGAAGCGCCGCCGGAAGAAGAAAGGCCCGGACGCCGGAACGGTCGTGAAGTATGCCATCCTGACCCTGCTCGGCATCTGGCTGTACCGCCTCGGCGCTGACTATGCCTATGCCCAGCGCGGCTACTTCGCGGTGGGTGGCGAGGTCTTGGCTCTCCTGCTCCCCTACTTCTACTGGGCTGTGAGCCGCACGGTCAAGGACTTCGTTGCGGACGTGAAACGGAGGTGAGCGGTGGTGACTGTAGAGAAGATTATTGCAGAGCTGAAGATTGGCGGGTATCTGGACGCCGCCGAGTACATCGAGCGCCAGTTCGCCACCATCAACCGGACTGCTGAGTTCGGTTACATGAAAGCGTTCATTGTTGAGGGCGACTTCTCGGATGAACGCTACCGCGCCCAGCTCCGGGCGCTCTGGACAGCGTACTGCCTCCATCACAATCTCGATGTGGACACGGCGGGGTATGATGCAGACCTGAACGGTCTGTGGTGCAAGATTATCGAGGTCGGACAGGCGGACAACTGGTACAGCCTCGACCACTTCGAGAACTTCATGTGTTACCTCTTGGTGTGATGTTTCGACTGTCGGTGATTTTTCTCGAAAAATATTCGGAAAAACCATTGACAAAACCACGCTATCGTGGTAGAATGTAGATAGTGAAAAACAAATCACAAGACCACGGAGGTTGATGAAGATGATGAAGCATGAGTTTGAGGCGCTGGCCGGCTATGAGGTTTCCTTCGAGGACTACAACCGCATCATTGAGCCGATGTACATGGCAACAGAGCTGAGCAAGGAAGACTTCGTTAAGTGCATCGACCGCAAGCGGTTTGCCCTTCCGACCAAAGCCGAGCTGCTCGCCGCGATGCGGAAGGAGGCCAAGCACCTCTATGACATTTGCGGTCGGTGCTGCGACTTCGAGAGCGAGCAGCGGCTGGAACGTCTGGCGCACACCTACCTGAAGCGGGTCTATGGCGTTGACTGGACGGTTGACAGCCAAGCATATGCGTTCTTCCTGAAGGGCTATGAGTACCCGGACATCCAGCGGGGCTGCACCTATCCAAGAGAGCTTGTGCTGGGTCGGGGCAACCGTGAGTATGAGCGAATCGCTTTGGTGAAGAAAGTCGCCTGAGCGTTGTGAGAGTTGACCTATCGGCTGAACGGGGAGAAAGGAAAGAGCATGAACGTCACGAGAGAAGAAAAGATGGCCGAGGCCATTGAGCGCATGAAGGCTCTCCGGGTCTTCAAGCCCACCATCAAGCAGTTCAAGGATGATGGCTATATCAGCATCAGCGAGCCGCCCTTCGGCGCGTTCTACTGGGCAGAGGGTGATGATCTGAAGCGCATCCGTGAGTTTGAGGAGCAGAACAACGCGCTGGTCTATCTGGTGGTCCGCAGCTATACGACCTTTGGCAAGATGGACTGCTACCTGTACGTCAGCGACTACACGGAGGAGTGGGCGCAGGATCGCGATGACATCAAGGAGATGCAGCCGCTCGCCTACGTGTACAACCACGATATGCCAGACTGCTCCGAGTTCGGTTGCATCGGCATTGCGGGTACGCCGGCGGCGGGTCTGCGCCGGACATGGTGAGAGGAGGTGAACAGCATGAGCGGAGAGATGATGACCTTCCCGAGCAAGTGGGAACAGTTCTTGCATGACTATGAGTTCGAGGACGCCAGACGGGTTTACACCAACGGCTCCCGATTGATTCCGTCATTCCGGGTCAAGCAGATGATGGAGCACTACGCGCCCAGCGTCGAGCAGACCGGATGGTATGGTGTTGTTCGCTGGTGCGCCGAGGACGTGATCGCCGCCGCAGAGCAGAACGGTGTTACGCTCACCGAGGCGCAGGCCGAGAAGTGGCTGGAAAAGAACGAGCGCTGGTTCAAGGAAATGCTCACTGAGTACGGCAATGAAGTGCTGGCCTCTGCCAGCAAGGAGAGTTTTGAGGAGGTATGCAAGGCATGAAGAACGAATCTCGTGAGTTTGAGACGGAGCTTGAACTGAAGGCGCGTGTGGCAACGCGGGACATTGATGACATCATGTGCGCGGCGCTGGAAGGCGGTATTACCGGCTGGTGTAGAGCGGCAAAGCCGGTCGGCAAGATGCTTGGTGAGTACGGTCATGAACAGATTGCGCGCGGTGGCTCCCTCATGCTCTATGATGCTGAGAGCAGCGATAAGTGGGAGCTGACGCTGGACAAGTTCCTGCGCGGGCTGGCTCTCGCCATTGAAAGTGGGGCACCTGTGACCATCGACGCTGAGAGCGGCTACATCGATACTTCAGACGTAGACGCTGAGTGCGCCGACATGATTATCCAGTTCGCCTTGTTCGGCGATTTGGTGTTCGGGTGAGCGTGGAAAGGAGGAACCGTGAGTGGAAATCCGAATGATTACGAAAGCAGAGGCTGATGACATCATCGCCACCCGCGAGCCGCGCGGCCTGTTCTATCTGGACACTGGCAAGGGCTTCGTCGGCATCGATAACAGCACTGGCTATGCTTGGACGGAGGAGTTCGATACTCTGCCGAAGTGCAGAGCATGGCTGCTTCAGGAGCCAGACAGCGGGCCGGAGCCGCGCACCTACGTTGTGACCGAACAGTGCTCCAACTGCGAGCGGGAGGTTGAGATTCACGGCTGGGACACTGAGCGGGACGGCTATCAGGCGTTCTGCCCATACTGCGGCGAGGTACTCATGCTCTGCGATGAGTGCCAGCACAGTGAACAGCGCCAGCCCTGTGATTTTGATATGAGCACTGGTATGTGCCGGCATCGCCAGAGACCGGAAGGAGCGACGCACGATGTACCCTGACGGAGAGGTGGATTGCCTTCACTGCGGAAGCTGTAAGTTCTTCGGCCATGTGGGGCCGGGACACACGCCATGCCAAAAGCGGATAGACCATGTGACCGTCCGGTTCGCGCATCCGTGGTTCAAGACTTATGACTGCAATCAGTTCACCGGCGTGATATGCTCCGACTTTGAGCCAGCCGAACGGTGCGTGTACCTTGCCCGGACGTGGCGCGGATTCGATTACTATTGGCCGCGGTTCTTAGACCAGTGGGGCAGCGGTCAAGGCAAGACCGGAAATGTCGCGTTCACGCTGGATGGCAACACAAAGGTACGATACCACGTAAAGACAGAGTATTTCGTGTACGGCGACAAGCTGTTCGTGGACGGCAAGCTGAACGCTCATGAGCGTATGTTCTACGTGGTGGACCGGCGATCGCCGATTGGGTATCGACTGGTGACACAGCCGTGGGACCCATTCGCTCAACCTCAGACTGAGGGTGAGCGCATAAGAGCCGAGATATTGAACAGACGAAAGGAGACGGCAGTATGAACATCAACAGAGGAGACATTTGGTACATAGGCAACGGCTACCCTGCCGTTGGCAGCGAGCAGCGTCCGGGCCGCCCCGCCGTGGTGGTCTCAAACCAGCAGAACAACCGGTACGGCGAGGTCGTGGAGGTGATATACCTTACGACTGCGCCGAAGCGCGATCTGCCGACCCACGTCACCATTCGCAGCTCGGGCCGCGTCAGCACAGCGCTCTGCGAGCAGATTTCTACGGTATCGGTGGAGCGGCTCGGCAACTACTGCGGCCACGTGTCGGACAGCGAGCTGACCGCGATTGAGAACGCCATGCTTATCTCGCTGGGCATCCAGCTTGCGCCGGTGAGCGAGGAAAGTGAGGAGACCCCCCCCCATGCCGGAATCACGGCTCGCCGAAGTCGAAGCTCGGTGCCGTGTCTTGCAGGAGCTGTATGACGCTCTGCTGGACAGGTTCGTCAAGGCTGGATGAGAACATAAAAAAGCCTCACGCGGCTCGAAGGGCAGCGTGAGGCAAAAGTAAGGAGGTTGTCAGCATTGCCGGAGAAAAAGTCAGATGCGGTGCGACGGCTCGTAGCAGCCGGCGAGTACCAAAAGGCGCTCGGCATCGCAAAAGACTTCCGGCTTGGCATCGGTCAGGAGGAACGAAATGCGATGCGTCTGGCGTATGAGTGCATGGTCTGGCCCGACTTTTACAAACAGGTGGGCCGGGACGTCAGGAGCGAGATAAAGGCCGGCGTGGAAGTCTTGGTTAAGCTGTATGGAGCCTGATGGTATTGACACGACATCGTGGTATGTGGTACAATGTCCACAAGGAGGCGATGACGTGGATAGAAAAAGTACGCAAGCTCACATCGACGCGAATGCACGGTATGACAAGAAAGCATACGCTCGTGTGCTGCTCCGTGTTCGGAACGACAGCGAGCTGAATCTTGATGCCATCCGTGCTCACATCGCAGAGCGTGGCGAGAGCTTGAATGGCTTCATCATGCGAGCTATTGCAGAGACGATAGATCGTGATAAACAGCAAGACGCTAAGGAACCCGCCGAGTGAGGCGGGTTCTTTTTATGCTTGGAATCTCGACCATCAGTGATATTTTCCGAAAAATTTTCTGAAAAACCATTGACAAAACCACGATAGCGTGGTAGAATGATGATAGTGAAAAACACATCACCTACCAAGCATAGGAGGTCACAGCGATGAAGGTCACGGTTTATGCGGAGCTTGCAGAGGACGTAAGGAAGAAGCTCAACCGGCTGGCGAAGAAGGCCGCTGGATATGGCATTCCGTTCTCGTACACTGAAAGCGATGAGATTCCGGCAGTTGTTCGTGTGATGGGCGTTGACCCTGCCCGTCCAAGCGTTCTGTATGAAGTCAGCCGACACACTGTAGCGGGTGTTGAGTTTGAGATCGAGTGCGACGGTCTCATAAAGGCTAACGGCTGGAAAGTCTGCGCGAAGATTGAGCACGGCGAGAAAGGCAACATCGTGACCGGCTTTGCCGGGTATCACGCCGGTCAGGAGTGGTACACCGCGAAGTCCAACTGTGACCACTGCCGTGTGAACCGCTTCCGCAGCATGACCTTCCTTGTTGAGAATGAGGCCGGCGAGCTTCGGCAGGTGGGAAGTTCCTGCCTGAAAGAGTACACCGGTATTTCTCCTGTGACGGCAGCTATGTGGGCTGAGATTCAGGACCTGTCGGAAGCAACGATGGACTGCACGGAGGCGGTGTGGGTGTCTCGCAGCCCGACATGGATGTACGAAGTGCAGAACATCTTGGCTCACGCTTGTGATGTGATTCGAGAGTTCGGGTATCGGAAAAGTGATGAGCCGAACAGCACCAAAGAGTTTGTGTTGGACCGCATTACCGCGCATGAAGTGCCGAGCGAAAGCGGGCTGCGCGAAGCAGATGAGGTGATGGCGTGGGTCCGTGAGCAGGACGCGCTGCTGAGTGCCGGCGATATTGACTGGAACGCTGTGAGCGACATCGTGAAGAACTGCATCCCGCTCGTGCTGTCCGGCTATGCGAAGATGAGCCACGTTGGACGGCTGGCCTATCTCCCGCTCGCACATCAGCGGTATGTGGAGCGCAAGGCCCGTGAGACCGCGCAGCAAACTGCGGATAAGCACTCGGAGTACGTCGGTGAGGTTGGTGAGCGCATCACAGTGAAGACGGAGACCATTCACCTGCTGGCCTCGTGGGACAACCAGTGGGGCGTGACCTACCTATACAAGCTGGTGGATGTAGACGGCAATATCTTCATCTGGTACGCCTCCCGTCCTTGCAGCGCCACCGGTGGAGAAACCATCAAGGCCACGGTGAAAGACCACGGCGAGCGGAACGGCGTAAAGCAGACTATTGTGACAAGGTGCTCAATTGCAGCATAACACGCGTGGTGTTATTTCTACACTAAAAGCGTATTTTTCTGAAAATTTTTCCGAAAAACCATTGACAAAACAACGCTATCGTGGTAGAATGATGACAATGAAACAAACCACACCAACTACGAAAGCGGGAGGTCAGAGCAATGAGCTATGTGTATGCAGCGATTGGACACTTCAAGGGTTCCGAGAACACGACCTGCGTGGCGAGCACCAACCTCACAAAGAAAGCGTTTCAGGATGACCTGCGCGGGAATGAGTTCGTGGCTTATGCCGTCCTGACTGAGTGGATGTTCGACAGGCTGATGTCTCTGGACGGCCTTGACCGGTGGGAACAGGTGAAGAAGCTGACCTCGAACTACCGGAAGTGGCGTGAGCTGGACGATTACATCGAGCAGTGCGGTGACATCATTGCCAGCAAGATGCAGGCGGCAAGAGAAGTTGAGTATATGGCGTGAAGCCGAAACGCCCAGCGGGGCGTCGCCGGGAGCTGCCCTATCCGGCCTGATGATGGCAGGGCAAAAAAGTAGCGGGTCTATATAGGCAAATCCGGCAGGCTATCTTGATTGTATTATAATGCATTTTTATAGGATGTCAAGCGGGAAAGCGTAAATTTATCGCCCTTTTGCAGGGCGAATATCCAGCTTTCCGTATGGTTCCGTCACGCTACTCTGTCCTCGCCGCACAGCGTCTTTTTCTTGCCCTTTTTCGCGCGGACTGCTATACTGGGGAAAAACGACGAAAGTGAGAACGATCATGCCGAATTTTGATCCGTTAACTTACCGATATTCTTCCCGCCGCAACGTGGTCTACGCCAAAAACGGCGTGTGCTGCACGTCCGTTCCCCTCGGCGCACAGGTCGGCCTCGACGTGCTGAAAAATGGCGGCAACGCCGTCGATGCCGCCGTCGCCATGGCCGGCGCGATGCCGCTGCTCGAGCCGACGGGCAACGGCCTTGGGTCCGACTGTTTCGCGCTCGTGTGGATCGAGAAGGAGAAAAAGCTCTACGGCTTGAACGCCAGCGGCGTTGCGCCGATGGCGCTGAGCGCGGACGAGGTTCGCGCAAAAGGCTTTTCCGAGGTGCCCGAGGAAGGCTGGCCCCCCACGATGGTCCCGGGCGCGCCCGCGGGCTGGGCGGCGCTCAATGCGCGCTTTGGCACAAAGCCGCTCTCCGAGCTCTTCGCCCCCGCCATTTCCTACGCCGAAAACGGCTATGCCGTGCCCGTCAATGTCGGCAAGCTCTGGGCGCGCGACAGCAAGCGCATCGCCAGGGTCATGGCGCAGGACCCCGCCCCCTATGAATACTGGTGGAAGTGCTTTATGAAGCCGGACGGCTCGCCGTACCGCGCGGGCGATGTCTTCCGTTTCCCCGCCTATGCCGACACGATGCGCTCCCTCGTCGAGACGAACTGCGAGAGCTACTATCGCGGTGAGCTGATGGAAAGGATCGTCGCCCATTCGCGCGCCACGGGCGGCTACTTCTGCGAGGACGACTTCAAGAACTACCACCCCGAATGGGTCGAGCCCATCACGCAGGACTACCGCGGCTACACCGTTTGCGAGATCCCGCCCAACGGCCACGGCATCACGGTGCTGATGGCACTCGGCATGCTCAACGGGCTGACACTGCCCGAAAAGCGCGAGGACGCGGACTACTATCACAAGGTCATGGAGGCCATCAAGCTCGCCTTTGCCGACACGAAGACCTACGTCGCCGACCCGCGCTATATGAAAACGAAGGTCAGCGAGCTGCTCTCGCCCGACTATCTTGCCGCCCGCCGCGCACTCATCACAGACAAGGCGCTCGAGCCCAAAGCGGGCGACCCGCACTGCGGCGGCACGATCTACCTCTGCACCGCGGACGCAGAGGGCAACATGGTCTCGCTTATCCAAAGCAACTACTGCGGCTTTGGCGCGGGCATCGCCATCCCCGGCACGGGCATCTCGCTTCAGGACCGCGGCGCGAACTTCTCCCTCGACCCGAAGAGCGATAACTATTTGGAGGGTGGAAAGAAGTCCTACCACACGATCATTCCGGGCTTTCTGCTCAAGGACGGCGAGGCCGTCGGCCCGTTCGGCGTGATGGGCGCGTTCATGCAGCCGCAGGGTCAGGTCGAGGTGCTGACGAGCGCCATCGATTACGCCATGAACCCGCAGGAGGCGCTCGACGCGCCGCGCATCCAGTGGATCGGCGGCAAAAAGCTCCAGATCGAGCGCGAGGCGGGCGAGGCGATCGCCGAGCAGCTGCGAGCAATGGGGCACGAGGTCGAGATCGTCGACGACCGCACGGCCATGGGCCGCGGCGAGATCATCTGGAAGTGCGAAAACGGAGTTTACGCCGCGGGCACCGAACCGAGATGCGACGGCACGGTCGCAAGCTGGTAATAAAGCAAAAAAAAGGAGGCTTCCCGACGGGAAGCCTCCTTTTTTGCACATTTTTCAAAATTAAACCTTGGCCTCGCTGTTGTGCTTGCTGGCGACGTAGCTTCTCATCGAGTTCACGACGATGGTCGCGCCGAGCACGATGAGCAGCACCGCGATGATGAGCTGCAAGCCGTTGGCGATAAACACCGCGCCCCAGGTCGTCTCGCCCGCGGGGATGGTGACGGCAGCGGCATTTTGGATGGCGCTCACCATGGCCATCAGGCGCTGGACAAGCGCTGTGAACGTGACGCAAAGCATGATGACGAGCGGCGGGAAGAGCATCTTGTTGCTGCGGCCCGTGACCTTGAGGAAGACGCACAGCGTGATGAGCACGAGCGCGGAGAGCAGCTGGTTTGCCGAGCCGAACAGCGGCCAGATGTTGGAGTAGCCGATCTTCGTGAGCACGTAGCCGAGCACGAGCGTCAGCACCGTGGAGAAATACGTGTTGCACAGGAGCTTGCGCCAGGGCTCGGCGTGGGCCATGTCGTCCACGCTGAAAAGCTCCTGGAAGCTCATGCGCGCAATACGCGCGACGGCGTCAAGGCTCGTGAGGGCGAGGGCGGAGACGCACATCGTCATAAAGACCGTGGCGGCGTAGTTCGGCACGCCGAACATCTCGAAGAAGCCCGCAACGCCGCGGCTGAAGATCTGGAACGGGGTACCGGCGGCGGGAGTGCCGTCCGCCGCGGCGGCCGCACCGGCCACGCAGAGTGCGAGCACGGCAAGCAGGCTCTCGAGGATCATCGCGCCGTAGCCGACCTTGAGCATGTCCTTCTCGTTTTCGACCGTCTTGGACGACGTGCCGGAGGAGACGAGGCTGTGGAAGCCGGACACCGCGCCGCAGGCGACGGTGACGAACAGGATGGGGAACATCGTGCCGAGTTTTTCATTGTTGAAGCCCGTGAAGACGGGGAGGTTCATCGTCGGATGCGCAACGAGAAGGCCGACGACCGCGCCCGCGATCATGCAGATGAACATGAAGGTGGTCATATAGTCGCGCGGCTGCTTCAAAAGCCACATCGGGAGAACGGCGGCGAAGAAGATGTAGACGAACGTGATGTAGCTCCAAGTCGCCTTGCCGAAGATGAGCGGGCAGTTCATGCCGACGGCGAACGAGGCAACGATGCAGAGGATGCCGAGCACGGCTTCCTTCCAGCCCGAGAGGTTCAGCTTCTTCTGCACAAGGCCGAAGACGACGGCGAACACCATGAACATGATGGACACCATACCGGCTGCGCCGTTGGTCTGCGCGGCGTCAGCGAGCTGCGTCACGCCGTCGACCACGGTGTAGGCGTTGAACGTGCCGGCGACCATGTCGGCGAACGCCGCGATGACGATCAGGCAGAACAGCCAGCAGAACAGCAGGAACAGCTTGCGGCCGAGCTTGCCGATGTACTTTTCGATCAGCATGCCCATGGACTTGCCGTCGTTTTTGACGGAGGCGTACAGCGCGCCGAAGTCCGTCACAGCGCCGAAGAAGACGCCGCCGAGCAGCACCCACAGCAGCACCGGCAGCCAGCCGAACGCGGCGGCCTGGATCGCGCCGGTGACAGGGCCCGCGCCCGCGATGGAGGAAAACTGATGGCTGAAGACGGTCCAGCCGTTGGTGGGGACAAAGTCCTTGCCGTCGTTATACTTGACGGCGGGCGTCTGCGCTTTGGGGTCGATGCCCCAGGTCTTGGCGAGCCAGCGCCCATAGAGTGCGTAGGCAGCGACGAGGACGACCGCCGCGATCAGCACGATGACGAGTGTGTTCATGTGATTTCCCTTTCTTTCCTAAAAAAACTGTGTTCTTCGCCAATGCCGGGAGCAAAAAGAAAAGCCCCGCCTCTGCCGCGGATTTTCCACAACGAAAACCCATCGCAAAGACGAAGGCCAATATCGCGGCGATATCCGCCGCAGATCTCAACTTCCGCGTTACCACTTTGCTTGCCGGAAAACCGGCCGCTCGACCGCTGCCCGAATGGATCGGAGAGCGTACCCTGTTAACGGTGGGGGACCGGCTGCGATTACTCGGCGTTTGCGCCTTTCACCGCGGCTGCTCACAGGGGATGGCCTGCCCGTTCCTTGCTGCCGTTTTGCACCACCAACGGCTCTCTGAAAGCGGTGATCCGGGGAAGTCGTGTCCTGCTCAAAGCATTTGACGAATGATGTGTGTACAATAGCCCCATCCTCCGCCGTTGTCAATACAATTTTGTCCGCGCAGGACGGATTTCGTCGAAGAAAATAGACGCCCCATCACTTCTCCGCCGCCGCTTTAGGCAAAATGCAAATGCAAAGTATGAATAGCACCATGCCGAAACGAAATAGAACCCCAGTGCCGCAAAAACGCAAAAGCGGCAGGGATGTGCGCTGTTTTCCACAGGAAAGCCGCCCTGCGGCAAAATAAAAAATATCCTGAAGCCTTGCGACTTCAGGATACCTTTCTGGTTGCGGAGGCAGGACTCGAACCTACGGCCTCCGGGTTATGAGCCAGTCTCAAGCACAAATCGGAGTCGTTTCGGCTCCGATTTGCGCTTTTTACCACCGTTCGCTCGGCGGATTTTCCATTGTTTCCGTCCAGCCCTGCCCGCTTTTTTCGGATTCTGGGTCAAAACTGGGTCAGGATATGAGAAAACCTGAAACCTATCGCAATGAGATCAAGTCCTACATCATCCGCACCGGCATGACCATGACCGAGGTGGTGGACTACCTCTCCGATGAATACGGCTGGAGCCGCAGCGTTCCCAATCTCTCCGGCAAACTCAAGCGCGGTTCGCTCCGCTATGGCGAGGCGGTAGAGTTGGCAGACGCGCTGGGGTATGACATTGTGTGGGAAAAGCGGTGAGACACATTCCAAAAAGCAATATAGTAATAAAAATAATTAAGCACTATATTGACAAAATTGTTTTCTAATTGTATCATGTAAGCGAAGAGGTGATTTACATGAACCGGCTTATTTCAAAATGTCCCGCCTGTCATGGGACACTGCGAGTTAGCACGCTACAATGCCCTGATTGTGGCATGGAGCTAAGAAACACGTTCGACCTTAGCCCTTTTGATCGGCTCGACAAGGAGCAATTCGAGTTCTTGATTACTTTTTTGAAAGACAGAGGAAACCTGAAGGAGGTACAGTCTGATATGCAAATATCTTATCCAACTGCAAAAAAGAAACTGGATGAATTGCTTGCCGCCTTAAATCTTGGCGGTGGAACGGAGAAGGTAATGCCAAAGGAAATTGATGTAAGCCGCATGGATGTGGACTATACAAGCACACTCGCGTCCGAAATCATCAAAGCAAAGCTGAAAGCGCACGGTGGTCACATCACCGTATACACAGCCAGAGGTCTTCCTTGTGAGATCTACGCAGAGTCAGACGGAACAACTTTTACAAGTGATAAGTTGCCTGTTAAGCCAGCCTACGACTATAAGGTGTTTGACGATATTGTAGAACTCCTTATAAAACAAGGCGGCAGAGCAAAGAAAGGCAATGGAAGAAACTATAAACTCGGTGAACCTGGCTGTGAGGAAAATACCGTTGTCGGTACAATAGCGCTTCACCGCGGTCGAACAATCGGAGAATCGGTTTTTGATCCCGTGTTTGTAATGGCTGCAATTTTAGAGTGGGCGGGGATTGCTAAGAATGGACGTGGCGAGTTAATTCTAACTGAGGAGCATAACGATTTATGATACAATTCTTACTCATTGCTTTTGTTAGTTTCTGGTACAACCTCTTATTTAAGAACAAGTACTAAATCATACTGTGCCTATTGGGAGGACGCGAAAATGGCGCGAAAGATTTGCTGCCCGAATATTTTTTGCAGAAGCACAAACATTGTTCCAGTGTCAACCAAAACAAAATTTTCCGTTGGAAGAGCTGTTGTCGGTGGAACTGTGGGGAGTTTGTTTAACCCTCTTGGCACGATAATCGGTGCAGCCAGCGGAATAAACGGAAAAAGGGGAAAGACTAAATTTCTATGTCAGGATTGCGGAAAAGTTTGTGAGCGAAAAATATAAAATGGGGGCGGTTATCACATAGGGGACGCAAGAAAACGGCAAGTTAGCCGCTTTGACAAGCGGCCGTCCGGCGTTTCAACAGCACGAAGAGCACGCCGAGGGTAGTGATACCTCCCATATCTCGCACACGCGGAAAGACCCTGAGCGCATGGCATACAAGCCACAATTTCGACAGAAGAAAAAGGATCACGCAGCCCAGCGGGGCCGCGACGCCTACGGGACAGCGACGCGCATAAGCACATCGCTGTCCCGCAGGCTCTTTGTGTCCTTCAGGAGTGCCTCCGACCAAGACCCAAAAGCGGCAAAGTTTGCCGTTCTACCCCCTGGCCACGCAGGGTTTCTGAAACGTGTGAAACAGTCCGAGGGTAGTAATAGCGCCCCCATCTGAATCACCCCTGTTTCGCCGTGTAAGCCGCTGTGTGCGATCCTGTTGGCGAAGGTGAGTGTGTACCCGCTTTTGCTCGTGAAAGCAAACGTGGGCCGTTTGTGCGAGAAGTTGAAAAATGCGCTAAAAAGCGGTTTGGAACAGCGTTGTAACAGTAACTTTTTGGCGATATTCGTGGAAGTGATTTTGTGGTTTTTTGACAGGTTGAGGAAGGCTCCGACGCTTTTGGCACCGGAGCCTTCCTTGAGTCTTACTTTGCAAGTACAACGGAAATTTTGATCTCCTTTTCCGCCTCGCTCAGGTCGAACGCGCTGCCGTCCGCGACGCTCACACGCAGCTCATACAGTGTGCCATCGGACAGGGTATCCACGGCAGCGCCTGTCTCATCCGTGATCGACCACAGCTCTTTGCCGACCTCCGCCAGCTTTCCATCTGCACCGTAGGCATAGAGCTTCAAATCAGCGGCGCTTCCGGAAAGATTGTTCATCCGGAACGAGACCGTCGTGTTGGGATGAACATTTTCGACCGTCACAGTATTGCGCCAGCTGGCGACCGTGCCGTCACCGCCGTCCTGCTCAAACTGTTCCTGTGTCAGTACGTTCCGCGCGGCCTTATCGAGATCGACCTTGCGGTAGGGCATTTCGGGAAGATACACAAAGCGGTCCTGCAAGCACAGCAGCTCCAGATAGCCCGTCGGGCAGTAGAGCGCGTTGCCGCTGTTTCCGGCATACATACCGATAGCCATGTTATTGTAGCCATATTTGTTGGAGACGTCCATGGTGAATACCGTCTCGCCGGTGGCAAAGTCCAGAATGATGTACTGCCACATGCCGCTTTCCAGATCCTGCACATAGCCGTAGATATAGCCCGTCGCGGTGGAGAGCTTGAGAATCGATGTATCGCTCAGGTCATTTCGAGACCAGATGCTCTTCATCTCATAGCCGGAATCGGTTTTCACGGTGTCCACGCGCTCGACGCCGGGCGCGATCATGCAGTTGCCCTTTGTCAGCCAGTTTGTGTCATAGATGTTGGCATAGCTCTGGATGGAGGAATCGCTGTCGGGATCGGCAAGGCCTGCGCTGCCTGCGCCGAACCAGTTGCAGACAATCGTGCTGACGGTGCCCTCGCTGTCATCATAGACGATGGCAGAGTTTTCAACCGCCACCTGATAGCCCTCGGGCAGATCATCCAGAACCGGCATGCTTGCAACGATCTCACCGGTCTTCATATCGAGCGCCAGCAGCTTGACGGGGTCTGCGTTGTCGGTGAACATCACAAGATCCGGCGTCAGCGACGGGGAGCAGCCGCCGCCCCAGGCAAGACCGCCGCCGGTGGTCTTGTCGTTTTCGCCGCTGACCTTAGCGCCGACGCTCTCATACGGTGTGCACCAGACAGCCTCGACACCGTTATTGGCACGCAGCAGATAGCAGTTCTGGTTTGTCAGGATGACCGCGCCGTCCTTGGAGGCGGCAATCCCGTTTTCCGCGCCCTCACCGAGCGCCAGCTCGTAGACGAAGACGGCCTTCGAAAGGTCGGCCTGCCCTCCGTTCAGGATCGCCTCGATCGCCGAGTGGGCGATGTAGCCGAGCACGCCCTGCTGCTCACGCTCGGGATAGATGCGGAAGCCGCCGGTGGCAAACCAGAGGTTGCCGTCGTAGTCAAAGACCACGGAAAGAAGATTCTGCGTCAGCTCCTTGCCGAGCGCAGCTTCGGCTGCCGCCTTGATGTCAATGTCCAGTACCTTTTCAAACTCCGGCAGGACGTTTCCTGCTTCATCGGTTGCCCGCAGCATCAGCACATGGTTGTTGCTGGTGGGGCAGACGATGCGGTTTTCCGAGTCCAGGAACGTGTAGGAGCTCTGGATGACGTAACCGCCGCCGTCATGCTGCTTCGGAGAGAAATAGCCAAGAGTCTTCGTCTCTTCGGCATTCAGATCGCGGATGGCGATGCCGCCGAGCAGCGGAACGACTGCGTGGCCGTAGCTGTCAAAGTAAATGGCAGGCGAAGCGTTCGCGTTGGTTTTTTCATAGGAAACATTGATCTCCGGATAGATGCCAAGCGGCAGGACTTCATCCGTAGAGTCGGTATTGTAGCCGTCGTGGTGAATGTTGGCGTCGCTCTTTGCCATATAAGGGTTTTCGTCAACTCGTTTGGCATTCATGGCCTTTACCGGCAGGGCAGCGCTTACCGCAGAGTCTGTATCCGATGCAGGCATGTCGGAAGACTGCTTCGCACCGCAGGCCGCCAAAGTCAGGCACAACACACCGGCCAGCAGAAGGGTTGGTACAGAACATTGTAACTTTTTCTTTTTCATTGATATCCTCCATTTTTGTGCTTGTTGTCTCGGTTTGGTTCGATGCCCGTTTATTCAATCCAGGCATTCAGTCCTCGCTGGAATGCTTCCTCGGAAACCGGCTCCAGCAGGAAATAGTCTGCCCGCAGCCGGAAGGCGTGAAGGGAGAAATCCAAGTCGCTGCACCAGATCATCCGGCACGCGGGGCATAAGGAGCGAAGATGCTCCGCTGCATTCAGTCCTGCCACTCCGGAAAGTGCAATGACGGCATTGGTTGGAGCATCTTTCTGCGCCGTTTCAAAAAAGCGTTCCTGGTCGTCATATTGCATGACCTGCGGAAACAGCCCCTTCGCTTCACAAAACCGGGTAATTTGCTCGGCGTAGCGCTGCCGCTCTGTTTCCTGTTCTGCCAGCACGGCAATACGATACACAGATTTCCCTCCTTCCTTCATCCGATTTGGCATTTTGCTTGTGCTCAGTATAAAAAGGCCATTCGGTTTTTTCAAGTGCCGCGGCACGAAAGGGGCGATTTTGGCACGAATTCCGACAGCGGTTCTTTGTCATCCTCGACACGCTGTGATATAATTATCTTGGAATTCAAGCACAAGGAGAGAACCCTGCATGAGAATTGCGATTGTGGATGATCTTGCTGCGGAACGTGCACTGCTGAAAGACCGGCTGGAGCAGCAGCTTCACCGGAGAAATGTGCAGGCGGATATTCTGGAATACGAAAGCGGCGAGACATTTCTGGAAGCGGCAAGGAAAGCGCCCTTTACTGCCGCGTTTCTGGATATTTATATGGATGGCATGACGGGCATGGAGGCGGCAAAGAAGCTGCGGAAAACCAACACGGACTGCCTGCTGGTTTTTACCACGACCTCGACCGACCATGCGCTGGAGGGCTTTCAGGTACGGGCGCTGCACTATCTGGTCAAGCCCTTTACCGAAGCGGACATCGACGCGCTGACGGACGAGCTGCTTGCCCGCATACCGCAGCCGGACAAATATATGGAGCTAAAGGTGGAGGGAAGCGAGATCCATCTGCGCTATCAGGACATCGTCTACGCAGAACACTTCGCCCACTTGATCTACGTCCATACGACGGTTCAAAAGACGCTTGCCACACGCCAACCCTTCAAGTCGTTCATCGCCCCACTAAAGGATGACACACGCTTTTTTGTGTGCGGGCGCGGCGTGATCGTGAATCTGGAACACGCGAAGGATCTGGAAGGCGCCGCCTTCCGCATGGCGGACGGAAGCCGCGTGTTTGTCAGTCAGGACCTTCTGAAAAGTGCCCGGCAGGCATTTATGGAGTTCCTGCTTCAAAGGGGGCGGATGGCATAATGGAGCTGCTGCGTCCAATTCTGGAGCTCGGCGTGGTGATTCCCGGCATGCTGCTTGCCTACTTCCCGGTAAAATCCAGCTTAAAGCAGCCGCTGTCAAAGCTTGTTTTGTGGCTTGTTCCGCTGCTTGCGCTGCTTTGCGCCGCCGGAGGCGTGGTGTGCTATGCGCGCCGCATGCCGACTGCGCCGATGCTTGCAGGCCTAAGCTTGCTTGCAGTCGTGATCTACATAAAAACGCTCCGGATTTCGCTTTGGAAATCCGGAACGATTGCGTTGTCCGTCTGTGCGGTATTTGCCTGTATCAACAGCCTTTCAAGAGCGATCAACGCCGCTATGCTGGCCGGTTTGCCGCAGGCGCAGGCTGCGCCATGGTTCTGTCTGCGGGCCGTGATTTGCTATCATGCGATCTGCTGGCTGTTTGCCGCCATCGCCTATTATCCTGCGACGCACAGCGTGCGGAGAATGGTCGAGGATGAAAACTTTGCGCAGACCTGGTATGTGTTCTGGGTGCTGCCGCTGGTGTTCATTGCGCTGAATCTGTTTATGATCCCCAAGTATGCGGACACGCTCTATACCGGGCGTGTTTTGCAGGGGTATTTTGTGATCAGCATCGCACTTTTGTTTTTGATGCTTTTCTTCAACGCAATCTTCCTTCTGATGGCGATCAGCATCAACCGGAATGTGAGATTGCAGCAGGAGAACCAGCTGCTTTCCATGCAGCAGCAGCGCTACGAAAGCCTGAAAGCTGCCATTGAGGAAGCCCGGCAGGCGCGGCACGATCTGCGCCACCAGCTATGTCAGCTCGCTGCCCTTGCAGAAGAAGGGAATCTTGAAAAGATCAAAGCCTATCTCTCCGGTGCGGTTTCCAGAATTCCAAGTCTTGAAATGCATTTCTGCGAAAACCGGGCGGCAGACAGCGTGGTCGGGTATTACTGCGCGCTTGCCAAACGGGAGAATATCCCGTATTCCGTGAAGATTGATCTGCCGGAATGTCTTCCTGTAGACGAAATCAATCTGTGTCTGGTTCTCTCGAATCTGCTGGAAAATGCGCTGGAAGCCAGCCTGCGCACCGCGCCCGCTCGACGCAGGATCAAACTGACAGCCTATCTGCATGGCAACAGTCTGGCACTGATTCAGGTTGAAAACACCTATGACGGAGTCATCCGCGAAAAAGGTGGTGTCTTTCAGTCCTCCAAGCGAAAAGGAGACGGCGTCGGACTTCAGTCCGTCCGTCACATCGCAGAAAAATCCGGCGGGGTGAGTACGGTTACCTATCAGGACGGCGTATTCCGCGCAAGGGTCATGCTCCGGGGATAAAGGCGGAGAGAGGGAACGCCGGACGCCACAAACAGAGTTGGACTCTGGGAGATATCGGAGCAAGCACAGTCCGCTCAGCGGGCGGTGTCGGTCTGCGCAGCCCAGCGGGGCCGCGATGCCTACGGGACAGCGACGCGCATAAGCACATCGCTGTCCCGTAGGCTTTCTGCGTTCTTCGGGAGCACACCCGACCAAGGCCCAAAAGCGGCAAAGTTTGCCGTTCTACCCCCTGGCCACGCAAGGTTTCCGAAACGTGTGAAACAGTCCGAGGGTAGTAATAGCGCCCCCATCTGAATCGCCCCTGTTTCGCCGTGTAAGCCGCTGTGTACGATCCTGTTGGCAAAGGCGAGTGTGTACCCACTTTTGCCTGTGAAAGCAAACGTGGGCCGTTTGTGCGAGAAGTTGAAAATCGGGATAAGAAGCGGTTTGAAACAGCGTTGTGATGGTAACTTTTTGACGATATTTGCGGGAACGATTTGGGGCGAAAAGCCGAACTTTACAGGAAGGTTTTTCGAGTGGTGAAGGCCGTTCGATTTTAGCACAGATAAAGGGCCGCAGTCGCAAGCGCCCACGGCCCGCCCACAAAGCCCCGCAGTGCGGGGCTTTTCGAGGTTTTGAAACCGCAGTCTAAGGTGCACCTTGAGAGACACTTTCGCGGTCTTGGGTGAACGCGAGGGGCGTCAGTCCCTCGTGGCGGCGGACTTTTCAAGGTGGCCGTTTCGCAGGCGTTTGAGGAAATCGCAGTTTTCAACCACTTAAAAAAGTGACTTCTGCATAGCGGCGATTTTCGGAATAAAACATGTATATTTTGCACCGCTGTAAACCTGCTAAAAAGTCAAGCCCAAATTAAAAGAAAAGTTA